>Ga0335082_10000414_pt1 | contig 44163 bp, 42 predicted proteins | sample Lox_Sample_41_FD_206718 | JGI IMG/M metagenome (GOLD analysis project Ga0335082, IMG submission 206718) | Soil microbial communities from Loxahatchee National Wildlife Refuge, Florida, United States - Lox_Sample_4.1 | ecosystem: Environmental > Terrestrial > Soil > Wetlands | place: USA...
CTGGTGGACATCCAAGCCAATGTACTTCACACTCTCCATGGGTGTTCCTCTCGCTGGGTGTAGTTACTGTTGCTCACAGCAACTGCAGCCTACTCCGATAGGAGCGCCCTTTTATATTGCGTGGCCCGCCCTTTCAATGTTTCTCTTTTCTTCCGGTTACGGAACCGTGGGTGCCCCGCTCTTGCGTCTTTTGCAACGGCGGACGATGCTGCCGATACCATGAGATTGTCATGCCTGCCGGCCTGCATCGCACTTACGGCGCGCAGCACCTGCACTTTATCACTAACTCGTGCTATCACCGTTGGCCATTCTTCGATGCGCTGAGCGCACGCGACCGCTTCCTACCATTCTCGTCTCGCGTATCCCTGTGTCTTCGATTTTTCTCTGCTTTATTCGAGGAGCGCAAACGTCAATAGCCGCGAACAACGGGAACTCTAAAAAAAATATGGCGCGGCGAAGCGAGTCGTGTTTGCTTCGCCGCGCGCATGGCATCTACTTCGATCTAGTGCTCCCGCTCTCGCTTGGGAACATAGAAGCGCTCTGCCTCGCCGGACAGGGCAATACCTGCATCGACGTTCACGTAATGTAGCTTGTTTCCGGACTGCGCCAAAACAAATTGTGCGTGGATATCCGCCTGGTCCGGAAACGAGATCGTCTCGGTCCCCGTGCAATCCGGGTTCACGGTATAGGTACCAGTCCCTGTGCGCCAGCCTGTTGGGACCGCCCCATTCGTGCCAGACGAATCAAGTGCCGTTAGGTTTCCCAAGCCGTCATAGGTCGACTTGGTGATGCCGGTGAGAACCAAGCTACTGCCATCCGGAAGGAAAATCAGGCCTTGCAGATGTTGGACCCAGGATCCTTTCATCGTTAGGTTGGTGCAGCCGCTGGCATGGGCCGTCAAGGTTGACGATGCCGCCAGCGCGAGAACGAGCAGTGATAGCGAAATGCGAGATTTCATTGATACCTCCAGAGAATTTGTATTGATGAGCTCACGCCGTGAATGCTCTCGACTGGAGGTTTGATCCCCCGTCTGCAGTGCACAATCGCATGGGTCGCAAATCCGCACAATGGACGGCGGGTGAATCGAGGTGAACTGGAGGTGACCTGTTACAACTCCCATGTAATTCGATACTTGGCGATGCATGGAAAATCTAAAATGCCACGGTGTCGAGCAAATTGAGGTACACTCCCTCTACTTAGTAAAGGGGTGAGTTGGCTACGCACCGTTCTCTCCAGTGGTCCTCTGTACGCTTCGACTCGTTCTCTGTAGATCTGAGGAGCGGTCAGTTGTTCCGTTCCGGCGTGCGTGTGCCAATTCAAGACCAGCCACTCCAGTTGCTGCGGCTGCTTTTGGAGGCGGAAGGAAGAGTTGTCACCCGCGAGGAATTGCGCGTTGCCCTCTGGCCGCAAGGCACATTTGTTGACTTTGAGCATGCGGTGAACACCGCAGTCAAGAAACTGCGGCAGGCACTCGAAGACTCCGCCGAACATCCAAAATTCGTAGAGACCCTCCCCAGGATTGGCTACCGCTTTATCGACACCGCGGAATGGGCCTCCGACCTCAGTGACACCAATCCACTGCCACGCGTTGTGGCAATCTCGCCGCCGAGAGCTGTGACGGTCACGCAAGAATCTGCGCCAGGGAGAGAGGCCCTCAGCGACGAGCAAGGTGCCACCCCACTACCGGAAGAGCCTGTAGCTCCGGAAATTCGGCGTGAACCCCGCGTTCGACCGCGAATGCTCCGTTACTCGATTCTATTGGCTGGCTTACTGCTGCTAGCCGGCGTGGCGTACAGGGCAATTACACGCACTCCGGCTGCGCCAAGGGTCCTGCGTTTCACGCAACTGACAAACGACGGCCAAGCAAAAGGCGGCATAGGCGCGCTGGCTACCGACGGTTCGCGAATTTATTTCAACGAGACCCTGACCGACCAGCGCGCTGTCATCGTTCAAGTATCTGTCACAGGGGGAGAAGCTGTTCCCCTCTCGGTGCCGCTCAAGCAGCCTCGGATGCTCGATCTCTCGAAAGAAGGAACCGAGCTTCTGATTGCGAATGACGATGGATTCGAGTCTTCCTCGCTTTGGGTGCAGTCGGTTGTGGGAGGCTCGCCGCGCCGGATCGGGACCGTCCCTATCACCGATGCAAAGTTTGCCGCAGACGAAAAGAGCATCATCTACGGCAGCGAACATGAGGTGTACTCTGTGAGCCGGGATGGTTCCTCCGCCCGAAAACTCCTTACGGCTGACAATATCCCATTCGGCTTTCAATTCTCTCCGGATCAACGGAACTTCCGATTCACCGATTTTGATTACCGAGTCGATTCCATGTCAATTATGGAAGCCTCCGCGGATGGGACAGGACTCCACCAACTGTTTCAGGGATGTTGCGGTAGATGGACTCCAGACGGGCGGTTTTTCATTTTTCAGAGCAGAAGCGATCCCGCCCTCCTTAGAATTGATGTTTGGGCACAGCCGCACGACCGACATTTCAGCTGGCCACACCGAGAGAGTAAGCCAGTCCAGCTGACCGCCGGACCTTTCAGCTTTATGTCTCCATTGCTCAGCAAGGATGGTAAGCAGATCTTTGCTATCGGCGAATCCGATCGTGCCGAAGTAATCCGTTATGACTCGCGGAGCGGCCAGTTCGTGCCCTACTTCTCCGGAATTTCCGCCGAGGGTCTTGCATTCTCAAAAGATGGTCAATGGGTTACGTACACCTCCTATCCCGATGGCACACTATGGCGGAGCAAAGTCGATGGAAGTGAGCGGCTTCAGCTCACTTTTCCTCCCTTGCGAGTGCTTTTGCCACGCTGGTCTCCCGACGGAAAGCAGATCGCCTTCAATGCCCGTGTTCACGACACGCCCTTCAATATCTACGTGATCTCGAGTGACGGCGGCCAGGCGCAGCGGATACTCCCGAGTGAACAGACTCAAGTGGATGCGAACTGGTCTCTGGATGGAAACTCGCTTGTGTTCGGCTCCGACGCTGATGTCAAGAACAAGGAGCCGATTCAAATCGTTGATATCAGGTCCAAACGCGTCCTCGCGTTGCCGGGCTCCAGTGAATTCTTTTCACCGCGGTGGTCGCCGGATGGAAGGTTCATCGCGGCTATGACGAAAGACACTGCTTTTAAGTTGATGCTCTTTGACTTCTCCACTGGGAAGTGGACCGAGGTGTTCGGCTCGCAGATGACCTATCCCAGTTGGTCCCACGATGGAAAGTCCATCTACTTCCAGAACTGGCACGATCCCGTGAAGCACATTGGCGAGCGCATCGTTAGACTGCGATTGAGCGACCGCAAGGTTGAAAATATTGTCGATGTCAAAAACGTGGGACGGCCAACCACCGGGACGATCATAGACTGGTCTGGACTTGCGCCCGACGACTCTCCTTTGTTCGCCCGCGATATCAGCACTTCGGAAATCTTCGCGCTCGATGTCGAATGGCCGTAGGATTTGCCAAACTTCCGAAACTGACATCCGCGAACCGTGTGGCTGCCCTTCCATTCAGATGGGTGACGCCTTTTGCGAAAGGGTGGGGCGTCCCGTGTTGGCAATCGAAACGATGCGATGTTGGAATGAAGTGGAAGAGCGGCCCTTCAGGGCCACGTCAAGCGGCTCAAAACTAACAAGGGGCTTTAGCCCCACCAGAACCGGGAAGGACACGTGCCAGAAGAATCGCCTACAAGATAACGCGCTTCAGCGCCGAGTGTGGCGCGCGCGCCCCCGCGCGCGACGGCCGAATGCATCACGACCAAAGTTTAAGAAGTGATACTAGGACAACCGTGGAAGAGCGGCCCTTCAGGGCCGCGTCAAGCGGCCAAAAATTAAGGAGGGCTTTAGCCCCACCGGAGCCGGGAAGGGCACGAGTTTCACCCGTGCCATGAACGACAATAGATGCCCAGCGCTTCAGCGCCTCAGGATTCGCTTCGGTAATCCTGCTTTCGGCAGTACCGTGCCCGCCCTCGCAAAGGCGCGAGGAACGGGGCATAACGGTGTGGCTGCGCCAGCAGATTGAAAGCCCGGAACCCGCCGGCGAACTCGGATCGCGTCTATGGTTACTTTGGTATGTTGTCCGTCGTCCTACGCTGGAATTCACAGCCCAACATCATCAAATCTGTGTTAGGTAGTTGAAAATGTGGATCACAGTCCAACTCGGTGTTGTCACAGACGCAGCCCCAGATGCAACAGGATTGATCGGAATGCCTCTGGAGGAAGTTCAGAAACTAGTCCTCGAAAGAGGCGATGAGATTCGCCGGGTAGCCTCATCATGGCATACCTGTGTTGACTGGCCTTGGGACATCTGTGCGGCTTGTCAACAGCATAACAATCCTGGGCCTGAGCACTACGAAATCAGCGGTTATGGGCACCTCTACCTTCCACGGTGTATGACGGGACGGCAAATCTGCTAATCGAGAAAAGCGGGAATGGACGGAACGTTTCACCGGTTGGTACTGCTGCGAAAATGGGGTACATTCCACCGGGACTGACCCCAATTCCCGCCAACGCATCGCGTGCTCCCCATCACCCTGCTCCGTGACCACGCGCACGGAAATTCCTACCCATTGCTGAGAGGGTAAATTTGCCTCCATCGTGGCCCCAGCGCCTCCACCGACTTCAGGTCGGATGGGGGTTTTGTGTTTGCGGGCCTAAACAGGCCCGCAACATGAAAAAACGCGTCGGGCCTCAGGCCCGGGACCCAGAACAAGTTCCTTGAAAACCCGCTGCGTACCAAAACGGCTCGCCAAAAGGCGGGCCAGCGCCAGCATTGGAGAAAATTTCCTCCGCTTCCGCAAAAGGAGTCATCCCGAACGCGCGCGCTTTCACCAGCGCGCGGAGGGATCTCGCGTGGAGCTGCTGTGTAAGCGGTACTCGCGAGATCCTTCACTCCGCCTGGAAAAGCGGCTCCGTTCAGGATGACGCCAAAAAGTTGAACCGGAGAGACACAGAGCCGCAGAGAAGGAGAAAGCGGAAGGAAGAAGAGGAAAGAAGAAGAGGAAAGAAGAAGAGGAAAGAAGAAAAAGGTTTTCTCCGTGCCTCAGTGCCTCCGTGGTGAAAAGTTTTTCCAGCAGGCCGAGAGCCCGAAGCCCAGTCTTTTGAAGATTTTGCCCGTATCTAACTGAAACAAAGAGACTATTTCGAGAATTTCCCCTAACTCGATGATTCCAAAGAACCACGCAGGAGGGGGTAGGAGCAAAAAACAAAAATGTACGGATATCCAGATCGTTGTCAGCACATCAAAGTTAACGGCGTGCAGTGCGGATCGCCCGCGCTGCGCCGCAACCGTTTCTGTTTCTTTCACAAGCGCTATCAAAACGAACGCATTCGTCTCAACGCCGATCGCCGCCGCCGCGGCACCGCGACTTTCATTCTTCCCGTGCTCGAAGACGCCAATTCCATCCAAATGGCCATCATGCAAATCATGCGTCTCATCCTTACTGGCGAAATCGAGCACAAGACTGCCAGTCTTCTTCTTTATGCGCTGCAAACTGCCAGCACCAACCTGCGCTCGACGAAGTTCGAGCCGCGCATGCACCAGGTGATTCTCAATCCGCGCGACGCTCGCGACATTCCCTTGGACTGCAATGCCTGGGACGACGAAGACTTCGAAGACGAAGACGACGAAGAAGAGTTAGACGAAGTCGAACTTGCCGTGCAGGAAGCCACGAAACATGCAGCGATCGTGGCCCGCTTTGAGGCCGAAGGCAGGATCAAGGCCCGCGAAAAGGCGCAGCAACTTCGGCAACGCCTCGCAGCCCTGCAGAAATGGAATGACGAGCATCCCGACCAGGATGAACAGTACATCGACGAAGATGGAATGCTTGCGCGCAGGGCCCGGAAGCCACCGGTGAGCATAACCGCGGAACAGGCCCGCGCCGAAGTCGTGAATGTGATTCATCAGAATCTGCCTGCACTTACAAAAGTTGTGGTGGATGCGGCGCGTCGGGAGAAGGAGCGAGGGACGTAACGAAAGCATTGAGCCTGCTGGCTGTGGAAGGCCGCGCGGACAGTGTGGTTTGGGTAGGGATGCTTCGACCCTTCGGCTTCACCTCAGGGCAAGCTTCCGAACGAGATCGCTTTTGCGATCTCGCTCTACGCTCAGCATGACAGGTGAAGTTGGATGGCAATGAGATTTAGCCAAGAGCCAACAGCCAAGAGCCAACAGCCTGCGCAACGCTACTCGCATCGCAACGAGACCAGCGGGTCGATTCTCGCGGCTCTCTGGGCTGGAATGTAGCAGGCTAGCAGCGTGATTGTTGCCAGCAACACGGAAATCCCGACGAAGGTGATTGGGTCTGTCGCTTGTACGCCGAATAGCAGGCTTCGCATCAGGCGCGTCAGCAGGAAGGCTGCGGCTAAACCGATCATCACGCCGGAAACGGCTAGCACCATCCCTTGCCGGACGACGAGAGTCAGAATGTTGCGTTGCGAGGCGCCGAGCGCGATTCGGATTCCCAGTTCGCGCGTTCCCTGGTTGACGAGATACGCCATCACGCCGTAGATGCCGATGGTCGCGAGGGCCAGCGCGACAGCGGCGAAGAGGCCGAGGAGCGTCATCGAAAAACGGCGTTGGGCGAGCGACTCGTCCACCTGCTGCTCCATGGTGCGGACGCGGTACATGGGAAGGTCGGGATCGAGACCGCGCAGTTCACTCTTGGTCGCCGACAGCATGGCCGCCGGATTCGTGCGGCTACGGAAGGCCACGGTCATGGCGCGCGTGGGGAATTGCGTGTGCGCCACGTAGAAAGCGATGCGCGGGTTGGAGTCGAGAGAATCCTGCTTGACGCGCCCGACCACGCCGACGACGGTTTGCCACGGGTCCTTCGACGGGAACTCGACGATGTGAATGCGCTTGCCGATGGGATCTTGTCCAGGCCAGAGCTGGTCCGCCATGTACTCGTCCACGAGCACGACGATCGGCTTGGTCTCGTCGTCGTGCTCGTTGAGGAAGCGTCCGCGACGCAGTGGGATTCCCATGGCCTCGAAATAATGTCCGCTGACGATGCGTTCGTCGGCATTGAGAAATTTTTCGCCGGCAAGCGGGATGCGTCCCTCGACGGTGATCGGCGTCCAGGCGAAGGCCTCGCTTAAGGGAAGGGAAGTTACTCCTCCTGCGGCGACTGCTCCGGGCGAGCGCTCGAGGCGCTCCCAAATTTGGCGATAGGTATTCAGGATGGATTCCTTGTCGCCATATTTCCGGCCAGTCATCGTCAGGTCGAAGGTGAGCACACCGCTCGGATTGAAGCCGGGAGAGACATTTTGCAGGCGGGCAAAGCTGCGAATCAGAAGTCCCGCGCCGATCAGAAGGACAACCGAGAGCGCCAGTTCCGCAACCACCAGGAGGCGGCGAAGGTTGTTGCCGTGTCCCCACACGGCGCTGGTTCCGGCGGAACCGCGGCTCGCATCTTTCAGAGTGAAATTCAAGTCGAGCCTTGAAACACGGAACGCGGGCGCGAGGCCGAAGAGAATCCCAGAGAAAACGGAAAGCAGCATCGTGAATAGGAGCACGCGGCCGTCGATGGCGACGTCGTAAAGGCGCGGGATGCTCCTTGTGCCGAGGATGTGCATCCACCTCACGCTGACGAGGCAGATGAAGATGCCGAGTATGCCGCCGCCGAGAGAGATCAGCAGGCTCTCGGTTAATAGTTGACGGATGATGCGCCAGCGGCTGGCGCCCAGGGCGGTGCGAACGGCGATCTCCTGCTGGCGCGCCACTGCGCGAGACAACATCAGATTGGCGACGTTCGCACAGGCGATCAGCAGGACAAAACTTACCGATCCGAGCAACACCCACAGCGAGCGGCGCACATTGCCGACGACCTGTTCGAGGAGCGGCACGATGCTGAAGGTCAGTCCGCCGTTGGGAGGATAGTTCTCGGGATATTCGCGGCGCAGGCGCGCGGTGATGGTGTCCATCTCAGCCTGCGCTTGCTGGACAGAGACGCCGGGCTTCAGCTTGCCGATCAGGTTGTAATCTTCATGTGTCCGTACTTGCGAAGCGGCGGTCGGAGCGAGCGGCAGCGGCAGAAACAGGTCGGCCTGCTGGGTTCCATCGAGCAGAGGGACCACTTCCTGCGGCAGAGAGAAGTGCTGCGGAAGGACGCCGGCGATCTCGTAGGCTTGCCCATTAATAATGATGGAGGTCCCGATGACGCGGGGATCACGGCCGAAACGGCGTGACCACATGCCATCTGTCAGAATGGCAGTGGCTGTGTGGCCGGGCAAATCTTCCTCTGGCGTCAGCAGGCGGCCAAGAGCCGGTCGGGCGCCGAGCATGGGTAGGAGATTGGAAGAGATGCGGACGGCGCCGACTCGTTCGGGATCGCCCTGCCCGGTCAAATTGTAGTTTCCGCCAATCGCGATCGCGAGCTGCTCGAAGCCGCTGTGACTCGTCTTGATGTCGAAATATTGCGCGGTGGAGAACCAGTCCTGGGTAATGCCGAGGCCCGGCGAACGATTCCAGAGGATCACAAGGCGGTCTGGATTGTCGTAGGGAAGAGGGCGGAGCAGCAGGGCGTTGGCAACGCTGAAGATGGAGGTGTTCGCTCCGATGCCGATAGCAAGCGACAACCCGGCTGCGAGTGTGAACCACGGGTTTTTGGCGAATGAGCGAAGGGCGAAGCGAATGTCCTGCATCCAGGGCCTCAGGCGTGCGTCATGCTAGCATAGCCGACTCCTACGTCAGACGTGCGAGGGGTGATTTGGTTTCGTGACGAGCATGGACAACGATTCTTCGATCAGCAAGGCTGCGGGATCGGTTCAGGGGATCGCTCCTGCGAATGCAGGTGCTGAACTGGTATTGGGGGACAAGCGACGGCGTGTGCCTGTCGCGGTTCTGCTGGATAACGTGCGGAGCATGTACAACGTGGGGGCGTTTTTTCGTGCGGCCGACGGAGTCGGTCTGGAGAAGCTGTACCTGTGCGGGATCACGGCGCATCCTCCGAAAAAAGCGATTTCGAAGACGGCACTCGGGGCCGAAGAGACCGTCTCGTGGCAGCATGATTGGGACGCGGTGCAAATCGTAGAGCGGCTGCGGGGCAGTGGATTTCAGATCGCTGCCATCGAGACCGGGGCGCAGGCTGTTGACCTGTTCGAGTGGCGGCCGAGATTTCCGGTCTGCGTGATGTTTGGGCATGAGGTAGATGGGCTGCGCCCGGAGTTGCTGGAGATGGCGGACGCGCATGTGCGGATTCCGATGCTGGGGCAGAAGAAGTCGTTGAACGTGGCGACTGCGGGCGGGGTGGTGTTGTATGAGTTGCTGCGGAAGTGGCGCGACGGCGGACGTTGAGCTTGCGGCAAAAAGCAGATTCCTCGCTTCGCTTCGGAATGACAAAACATAAACAGCAGATTCCTCGCGCCGAACAGCGGCGCTTCGGAATGACAATTGTCTTCTTGGGGACTAGTTTGCGGACTAGACTTCCTTCCTTTTGTGGGACCTCCTCTTCTGGGCCCTCCTCGATTACTTTCGTACTTCCAAAAAACAAGACTGTGACATCTCGATTCTGGCTACTAGCTTAGGATTGAGTTGATTCGGAGCAACGACGCGCAGCGGTTTACGCATCTAGCCTTTGAGCTTGAACTTGAAGAAGACCCGGGCCACAACTGTCAGTCCTAACAGAGTCCAGCAGACGCTGGCATTTGTGTTGATGGCCATCCTGCTGGTAGCCGGAGCCGGGTGCCAATCCAGTCAGAAAACTTCTGAAAAAGCTCCTGTCGATGATCTGAAGGCGCAGGTCCGCCAACTGACGGGAGAGGTCGAGCAGCTGAAGCAGGAATTGGCCGCTCCCTCGATGGTATTGAATCGATACCGCAATTCGATTGGCTACATTTATGGTGTCTACCGCGTGGGGTTCGATAGCGATCATCCCACAACCCGGACGCGAATTTCCGGCACAGGCTTTCTGGTTGGCGACGGTTTAATTGCAACGAACCGCCACGTAGCCGAGCCGTGGTATGGAGATCCGGATGCGAAACGCTTGATCGATCGCGGCGCGACGGCCACTCTCGAGGAACTGGAAGTTTTCTTTCCGAACTCGCCCAAGGCGGTGAAACTGCTGCCTGGGGCAATTTCGAAGACATCTGACCTGGCAGTCCTGAGAACAGAGCATTCCGACGCGACGCGCGATCTGCCTGCACTGCCGCTGGCGGCATCGGCGGGGCCTGCAGGACAAATGGTTGTGGTCATCGGGTATCCGCTGGGAACTCAGGGGATGGTGGCCAAGTCGCCATCGGACGTTTTCGAGCGGCTTGCGTACAAGCATAACGACATCGAGACGGTGAGCAAACTGGCCGCGATGTCATTAATTCGTCCATCAACCACGTACGGACATCTGGGCGACATCGTCGGAGACAAGATCGTCTACGATGCCTCGAGCGCCCATGGTGGGAGTGGAGGGCCAGTCCTGAATTCGAAAGGCGAAGTCATTGGCGTGAACTTCGCGTATATGGATGGTTTTTCCGGGAGCACTCTAGGGATTTCGGTGAATGCGCTGCGCCCGCTGCTGAAGGAAGTTTCGGCTGCAGGTCCGAGCCAGACTGCGGCAACTGCCCACTCTGATTGATAGACACACGAGAGCGTGGACGACTCCCCCGTTCAGCCAAGGCGAGTGGTGTAACCACTTGACGTTCGAAAACCATCGCGAAGGGCGAACAGAGAGCGCAAGCTTGTGAAATAGCCTGTTAACGACAGACTGGCACGAAAGCTCAATCCACGCAAAAGTCTCAAAATGATCTTTGCGAAGAGTTTGCTTGGCGGCGTGATCGCTGTCGTTGCCATGTGGGCCATCGTCTTAACGGTCTTTATGCAGCGCATCCGTGCCGAGACGAGGGAACAAGGCACGACCGGACTAGTCGCCGTGGCGGGAGGATGGAATTATCTCCTACAAAAACCTTCTGTGGTGCTCTTGCTTACCGCAGCATTCGGCATTGGCCTATACGTGACGGCGCGTATTTCGAGGTAATGAGTGAAATGGCTTACGTCAGTTGTGAGTTCCTCTTGCGAATTTGAGTGCTACGATTGTTGACGATGAAGGCTTGTATCGCGCTTTGGCTCTGCATGCTGGCCGTGCCCTCGCCCGCGCAAACGCTCAAAACGTACCAGAGCCCGGACGGGGTCTTCCGTTTTAAATACGCAAGAAGCCTAGTCGATTGCTCACCGCTGCTAACTCAGGGCAGAGCAGATGAATCGGTTATGGACGCCTGCATGAGTCAGGCCCCGTTGTGTGATGACGGAGGAGGTGGCGCCAGAACTATTGCGTGTTTCGCATATCCGAAGGAAGAGAAGTTCCGGGACAAAAACCCACATTTCATCGCAGCTGCGTTCTTCGTCGCAGAGGTTCCGGACCTGAAAACTGAACAATCGTGTTTGCAAAAGTCACCCAACTGGATGGTAACTGGAACCCGAACAGCCACAATCAACGGCGTTCACTTCGGGGTCTTCGAGATCGGGGACAACTGGACAAGTGGTGGCCAGTGGGGGCCAATCTATAGAATATTCCACGGCAAATGCTACGAATTGGGCCTACAGACGGCCATGGCGCGCGGAGGGTATGACGACGACGCCATGAAAAAGATCAATAAACAAGACATGCAAGATGTTGATACCAAGCTGAAACAAGCTCTTCAATCGTTTGAGTTCGTCAAATAGCGTCCGGATCTGTCGTAACTCTCGATTACACTCAAAATCGCGATTACGCTCAAAACCTGTCAATGAGCGCTGACTATGAACGGTCAATGCTGTGGCGCGGCGTTCTTTGAGAGGTTCTTGGCAGCATTCTTTTCGGGAGTGCTGCTCTCTTTGCCAGAATCACCGTTGCACTTCCGCGATAAGATTTCCGAGAACTTTTCGAGCACTTCTTGAGTGGTTAGTTGGGGTGTGGCTATGGTTTTGAGGACGGCGTTGGAACTGATCGGTGCTCCCGAAGCGTGTGCCACGTCAATATCAACATACGTTTGACCCAGAACGCCCGCAGTCTCAACAGAAACCGTTGCGTCGCTTGGGATGCTTAGTTCGTATGCAGGGGTAAGCAGCATGACGACTTCGGCGGGTGCTTCCTTCATTTCAGGCCGAGCACGTACACTCTCGACAGAGCCAACATCAACTCCCGCCAGCCGCACGGGTGCGCCAGCCCGAAGGCTCATCGCGTTTGCAAAGTACGCTCTAACCACCATTTTGTGGCGGAACGGGTTCTTAACGAGAAGCACTGCAACGAGAACTATCAGTCCGAGCGCCACAACTCCCGCAACGCGAAAGTATGTACGATTCATGAAGCCGGATTATACGTGGAGTCGAGATGATTGGCGTAATATCGCGATAGCACTCAAAATCCCACTTTGCCGTTCAAAGCGTTCTATAAAAAGGGATGTCAAGAAAAAAGCTCCGCCTCGACCGGAGGCCGAGATTCTTTCTCGAAATCCAGCCCACTATAATTTTCCGTTCCCTGGAGAAGTTTGGCTCTTTGTCCATTCTCGTGAGTTTCTCTGCTGATGGATGATGCCATCGCGTTTGAGAGAGCAGCAAGCGAGCTGGTTGCTTCCGAGGCAACCATGGTTCTATCCGAGGCTCGTGGCCTATGGCTATTTCTGGTTATCCGAGAGGGCATAGAGTGTAAATGGGTGAATCGGTGCCGAGGCACGCAGGGCCGAACGCTTTGACTGATACTCCTCTCGAACCGAGCATCTCCCGAACCCGACCGTCCACCACCGGAGAGAATCCAAAGATGGAGAGCCTTCTTTAGCGGAGATGCTCAAACTGCTTGTCGATCCAATTGTTTGGGGTCGAAGCTCACGCCCTTCTTCCAGATCGTTAAACTGATTGCGGCAATCTTCCGTGCCAGGGCAAGACGGGCCATCGTTGGCCGCATTCCTTTGGCGACCAGAGCAACATAGAAGTCCTGTAGAGGACCAGGACGTGTGCTGGCAGAGATAGCAGCGCTTTTGAAAAGATTCTTTACATCCTTATTGTGGTTGTCATTCAGACCACGTACCGTGATGCGCTCGCGGTTGCGCTGCAGTTTGCCTCTGACGCAGCGGTACTCGCCACTGTCATGAGTCTTGACGGCGAAACCACTGTATGCCCAGAGCTGTCGCTTGGTGCGAAAACGGTGCGGTGTCTGCAGCAATGCCACCAGCAAAGCAGCCCGAATCGGACCGATCGAGGGAACCTGGCGCAGTAGCTTCACGGCCGCGTGCTTGTGGCTCTCCAGCAGGAGTTCGCGTCGTGCTTGAAGACGCACAGGCTGCAGACTGTCGAGTTGCTGGTACAACCGCTCGGCGCGAATTCGAACTCCCGGTTGCACGATCTTAGCTAACCACTCAGCGCGATGACGTGGAGCGTAGACAGTAGTGCCAGTACAGGGAATGGCCCAACTTCGATACAAGAGCTTTGATCCGATTCATCACTCGGGTCATATCTTTGGTGATCGTCGCATAGCTTCGCCCCAACTCTTTCAAGGTGCGCATTCCATGCTCTCCGTGGTACACCGAGGTGAGTTGGTTGGTGCGCAATAACTCCGCCAGTTTCCGCGCATCAATCCGGTCACTCTTGTTCCCATCCTTCAATAGAGCATTCTTTCGCGGATCGCATACCACCAGCTTGCCCACGTGGGGGTTCAGGAGATCATGTAACCAGGCAGCCGAGGTTCCTTCCTCGAAGGTCAGCGATAGAGTTCCATGTAGTCCTTGGATGAACTCAACAATCGTGGCCGCCTTGGTTTCCAACAGGCATTCCATGATCAGCTTCCCATGAGTATCCATCACCGCAACTGAGATGGTGGCCTGATGCACGTCCATGCCGATATACTTTTCTCGACTCATAAAGGCGCTCCTTTTCGCTAGGTTGACGATCCGAACAATCACAACCTATCGTACAGTGGGCGCCTTTTTATATTGCGTGTAATGGCTGCTTACAAGAGGCGCGCTTGACACAAAGTTCGAATGCGCCATAAGGTGCTCAAGCGGAGCCATCATGAAAAAGAGCGGCACGATTATTGCGCTTTCGGGAACCATCGTCCTGAGCTCAGCGGCTCTTCTATTCGGTGGAAAGAAGGTCACGGCACCAGCGAATGAAGCCTCCTGGCCGACAAAAGGCTGGGTAACCTCCAGTCCCGAGAGTGTTGGGCTGGATGAGCAAGCTCTCTTTAGGCTGGACAAGGATATGGCCTCGGGAAAGTATTCCCAGATGATGGACAGCTTTGCGGTCTTCCGATGTGGCAAGAAGGTTTTTGAACGCACCTACCCGCACGACTACGCAAAAATCTATGGCAAGGAAGCAGGCGAACGCGGACCGCTTAATGCTCGCCTGACCGGACGTTACAACTATTTCGATCCGCAATGGCACCCCTACTATCACGGCACCGACCTGCATACGATGCAATCAGTGAGCAAGACAGTCACTTCGATCATCATCGGCGCTGCCATACAACGAGGCGATTTCAAGGCAGGCATCGGCACACCCGTATTGAAATACTTCGATACCTCCAAAGTGAAATATGTAGACGAGCGCAAGCGAAGGATGACCTTGCGCGATGTGTTAACGATGACCACGGGTCTGGAATGGCACGAGGACGATGTGCCTTACGACGATCCTCGCAGTGATTCGAGCTTGATGGAAGCCACGGATGACTGGGTGCAGTACGTAATCGACAAGCCCATGGCTGCTGAACCCGGTAAAGTCTGGAATTACAGCAGCGGTGCGACCGAACTCCTCGCATATATCTTTCACAAAGAAACAGGTCAGGACATCGACGACTATGGGCAGAAGTATGTGTTCGCGCCATTGGGGATCAGGCACGAATGGAAGCGGACGTATTTGGGAGTCGTGGATACGGAAGGCGGCTTGTATTTGAACGGCAGTGACCTGGCAAAGATCGGTTATCTGTACCTGCACGACGGCATGTGGGACGGCCAGCGGATTGTCTCCAGTGAATGGGTAAAAGAGTCTCTGACACCGCACGTCCAGACTGACGAGCCACAGTTTAAGTATGGTTTCAAATGGTGGTTGTCGAAGCTGCCCGATTCCACCGAATTCGTCTGGATGTGCCGCGGATTCGGTGGGCAAAACCTGCAGGTGTTCCCAAAGGAAGGTCTGATTGTGACGTTTACAGCTTGGGACATTCTGCCCAACTCGACCGGCAAAGAGCCGTCCCCGCAAGATCTTCTGCCGCTCGTGAAAGCCAAAACTTGCAGGTCCGGTGCGCACTGATGCTTTTGCGAAATTTAGTCGCATGACACCGCTCGGCAATCAGCGAGCGATCCTGGACGTGCTTCGAAGCCTACGATCAGATGTTAGGGCCGTTGTGTAACAATTCTCAGCGGCTAAAGCCCTTCTTCCGCAGATCATAGGCACGGTTGAAGCCGTGCCCTGATACGAAGCGCCGGATGCGCAACCTTTACGGTGCACAATACGGCGTGATATTCTCTAAACGTCACAAAGACAATCGATTAAAGACAGGAGTGCACCAGTTTAGTGTTAGCCAGAGAGCAAAAGAAATCCCTCATTGACCAGTACGGCACGCATGCGAGCGATACCGGCAGCCCGGAAGTTCAGATCGCTTTGTTAAGCGAACGAATTGGCCAATTGACGGAGCACTTCAAGACGCACCAAAAGGACCACGGCTCGCGCCGCGGACTTCTCATGCTGGTCAGCAAGCGTCGCAGCCTGCTGGACTATCTGAAGAAATACGACACCGAGCGTTACAAGGCCGTGATCGGCAAGCTCGGCATCCGCAAGTAGAGTCCTAGGGATTCGAGAGAAAATCCCCACTTCTCGCGCAAAAGGCGCGCGAGAAAAGGGGCACCCATTCTACCTACGACTTATACGATTTCTGACGGCCGTTTCTGGTGAGACGGGCAGCATCGAGGAACTCTCCACACGTGCGTTTTCTGAGCGCAAGCGATCCCTACCATGGATTGACGTCGGGGCAGGTGTCTTTATTGACAGCCTCGATCTTGATGGTCCGGGAATCGCGCTGGATGGGCGAACGAAGTCCCAGCTCACAAGCAGCAAAAATCCCCACTTCTGGCAAAACCGGCCAGAAATGGGGCACCCATCTCTTCATTCATTTTTCTCAGTTAACACTTCCTGCTGATTGCACTTCGAAGGACATTCAATGAAACCAGAACCAAGTACAGTTACAGTTTCTCTCGCCGGCGGAAAAACGATATCGTTTGAAACCGGCAAATTGGCGAAGCAGGCCCACGGAGCGGTTGTTGTCCGGCTGGGCGACAATGTTGTACTCGCCACCGCTACCGCGAACCCAGAGCCCCGCGAGGGCATCGACTTTTTCCCACTTACCGTGGATTACCGCGAGTACACCTATGCCGGCGGACGTTTTCCCGGGGGCTTCATCAAGCGCGAAGGGCGCATGAGCGAGAAGGAAGTGCTCACCAGCCGGCAGATCGACCGGCCGATCCGTCCGATGTTCGCGGAAGGATTCAAGAACGAGACGCAGGTGATCGCGTTCGTATTGTCGGCCGATAGCGAGAATGATCCGGACGTTTGCGGCATCAACGGAGCGTCGGCAGCGCTGCATGTTTCGGATATTCCGTTCCTTGGTCCAGTTGGCGCGGTGCGCATTGGTCTGATTAACGGACAGTTCATCGTGAATCCGACGTACAGCGAGATGCGCGAGAGCTTGCTGAACATCATGGTCGTCGGCACGTCCGAGGGCATCGTGATGATCGAGTCAGGCGCGAAAGAAGTAAAAGAAGAGACGGTCGTTGATGCGATCGAGTTCGGTCATACCGAGATCAAGAAGATTTGCGCGGCGATCAACGATCTGCGCGACAAGGCAGGAAAGCCGAAGAGGAAGGTCGAGCCTCCGCAGTTCGATCAGCCTTATTACGATCAGTTGAAGAGCAAGGTCGGCGCAGAGCTGACCGACGCGCTTGATACGAAGAAGCATCCGAAGCTCGAGAGCTACGGACTGGTCGATGCGATCAAGGCGCGGCTCGAGGCGGAGATTCCGGAAGAGGATGAGGAGGCGAAGCGCAAGGTTGGTCATTATTACGAGACGCTGCGCGAGCGGATTTTCCGCGAGCAGGTGACGAAACAGAGGCGGCGTCCGGATGCACGGGCGTTCGACGAGGTCCGACCGATCTGGATTGAAGCTGGAGTTTTGCCACGCACACACGGCAGCGCGATCTTCACGCGTGGTGAAACCCAAGCGCTTGTCACTACAACCTTGGGTACAAGCGATGACATGCAGCGGCTGGAAGGCTTCGAAGGAGAGGCCAAGAAACGCTTCATGCTTCACTATAACTTTCCTCCGTTTAGTGTTGGAGAAGTGGCATTTCTGCGTGGCGCTGGACGGCGCGAAATTGGCCACGGAGCTTTGGCAGAGCGTGCTATCTCCTCCGTGCTTCCGACGGAAGAGAAGTGGCCTTATGCGATGCGCGTAGTTTCGGACATTCTGGAGTCGAACGGCTCGTCGTCGATGGCGACCGTCTGCGGCGCTTCGCTCTCGTTGATGGACGCGGGCGTTCCGCTGAAGGCTCCGGTTGCGGGCGTTGCGATGGGATTGGTAAAGGAGGGCGATGACTATGCCATCCTGACCGATATCGCGGGCGCGGAAGATCACTACGGCGACATGGATTTCAAAGTTGCCGGAACTCGCGAAGGCATTACGGCGCTGCAGATGGATATCAAAGTGGCGGGGATTACGGCGAGCATCATGCGCGAGGCGATGGCCCAGGCACAGCGTGGACGGATGCACATCCTCGACAAGATGGAGGAGATCATCTCCGAACACCGCGCAAAGATTTCCGACTTCGCGCCGCGCTTCTACACCGTGCAGATTCCGACGGACAAGATTCGCGATCTGATTGGGCCGGGCGGAAAGATGATCCGGTCGATCGTGGAGCAGACGGGAGTCAAGATCGATGTGGAAGATTCCGGTCTGGTGAAAGTCGCGTCGAGCGATCAGGCGTCGGCACAGAAGGCGCTGCAGATCATCGGCGATATTACAGCAACAGCCGAGGTGGGCAAGACTTACCTCGGAAAGGTTACGCGACTGGCGGATTTCGGCGCGTTTGTCGAAATCATTCCCGGGACCGAAGGTTTGCTGCACATCAGCGAGGTGGCGGAGCATCGGATCGCGGATGTCCGCGACGAGCTGAAGGAAGGCGACCAAGTGCTGGTGAAGGTGCTGGCGGTGGAAGGCAACCGCATCCGGCTATCGCGCAAGGCGATTCTGAAAGAGCAGCGCGCGAAAATGGCGGCGCAGGGCGGCGGCGCGGAAGGTGGCGTCGCTCCAGCACCGGAGGGCGAACCAGCCCCAGGTGGCACGCTGGTGATCGAAGGCGGCGGCGATTTTCCGGATGAGCCGGAAGAGCCGAACTTCAATCGTGAAGGTGGAGCTCCGCAAGGCGGCGATCGTGGACCGGGTGGCGACCGTGGGCGTGGAGGCGATCGCGGCGGGCGCGGTGGACGTCCGGGCGGTGGCGGCCGGGGTCGCGGACGCGGTGGACGTGGCGGTGGGCGGCACGGCGGAGGAGGCCATGGCGGACACGGTGGCCACGGCGGCGGGCGACACTAGCGTGTAAAACCTTAGCCACGGATTTGCACGGATCTTCGCGGCTTTCAAAAACTAATACTCAAAGGTCACGAATTTTCGTGGCCTTTGTTTTTTGTGTTTCCGAATCGGAGCTGGGATCATGGTGAACGTAGTCGATGAGAATCGGCGGTCGTTTCTTTTCTGTGGGAGGTCGTGGGATGAGTCAAATGGTAACGGGCGACAGGGCCAGTGTGGGGGCTTGCGCAGAAGGATCGGTGATTGCGGCTGGCTTAGGCGAGCATCTGATTCACTTCCGCGACCAGGGGAACATCTTCATCAAGTTCGGCAGCGCCACCGGATCGAATGAACTTGCGATGGGAACGCAGCAAGTAATGGCCGGTTCAGGCATTCCAGTTCATCGTCATCTCAAAATGGATGAAGCTTTCTGGGTGCTGGAGGGTAGCGGGGTCTTGATTCTCAATGACGTGCGACATCCGTTTGAAAAGGGCGCGACATTGTTCATTCCCAGAAACACTTGGCATGGATTTGAGAATCCCGATCACGAGTTGCTTTTGTTATGGGTTGTAAAACCCGCGGGCTTGGATAGCTTTTTCCGGGAGACCTGCGCTTCGCCCGGCGCACCTCCTAGGCAGCTTACGCGAGAGGAGATCAGAGAGATTGCGCGCAAATACGAGACGGAGTTCCGGTGACGCTACAGTTTGGTCGCGAAAACTTATTTTCTTTCCTGCGGATAGACGCGCATCTGCGGATTTAAGACCGCGAGGGGTCGGAATAGTTTTCCGAGTGCGGGCAGGAAATTCTCAGCGACGATGCGGGGAAGTTCTCTTGCTGCGTGTCGCCTCCTACCGCGTTTCGGGTAGTGCGTAACAATTATTTCCTGACTTGCGCAAGGGCTTTTACGGTTCACTGGAGCACAAGTGCTGCGCTTTCAACACGCGTGAGCCGAGCGGTCTCTCCCAAGTGATTTTCGTGGCAGTGTTCTTGCAGTCACTCCGCGGAGAGCCGCAGGGCTCCTGGAGGATTTGTGAAAAAGATTCAGACGCTATCGTTTCTCGCCACCCTGGCGATCGCACTTGGAATGATCTCCTGGGGTAGCGCGCTCCACGCTCAGGATACGACCCCCTCAACAACGCCGAATAGTCAGGCGCAGCAACCTTCTTCTTCGCCGGACACGACGCCGACTCCGCCCCCTTCGATGCCGGACAGCACAGACAAGACGCCGTCCTCGCAGTCGCAGACTCCGAATGCGACCACACCCAACTCACAGATGCCGAATTCGAACCAGAGCCCTGACGCTGGAACTCCGGCGAACCGGACTCCGGAATCTGGAACAACTCAGTCGAGCCCGTCGGGATCTTCGGCGGCCGCTGGCGCAGAAGGCGGAACGCAGACTTTCTCGGGAACCGTTACGAAACAGGGCGACAAGTACGTGTTAAAGGATGACACGGGCAAGACGTATGACATCGATCACCAAGATGAAGTGAAGAAGTTCGACGGCAAGCGCGTTCGCGTCCAGGGCACGCTTGATCCGGCGACGAACAAGATCATGGTGAAGTAAGAGTCCTATATGGAAGCGAGCCGAACGCGCGTTATTGCGTCGCAAAAACCGCGACACTTCGCGCGGCTCGCTCAGATCCTACGGCGGCGAAAGACGCCGCCTCAGGATGACAAGGTTTTAGTTTTTGGAAGTACGTCGGGCAAAACCAGGCCTGACTCGGGATGACAGGGTTTCGCTCGGCGTCGTGCGCGGACAACAGACCACCTCGACAAGTTCGCATGGCGAGCAGCAGAGAAAAGCACAGAGGGTCGACCGCTCCGACGGCCTCTGTGCTTTTTTTCTTTATGAAATACGTTTTACCTCGGTCAGCATGACCCAAAGAAAGTCAAAGTCCCCACTTCTCGCGCAAAGGGCGCGCGAGAAATGGGGCACCCATCACGGCGTCTTCTATTTTATTTTTTCTGCGATGGTGATGATCCAGCCTTCGGGGTCTTCGAAGGCGAATTCGCGCATGCCGTAGAACTGATCTTTGATCGGCATGACGATCTTCGCGCCGGCGTTCTGGACTGCGGCCATTACTTCCTGAAGTCCTTCGACTTCGATGAATTGCGTGAGGCTTCCGCCGATTGGCTTGGCACCCAGAGGAGGATAGTCTTCGGCGACAGCTTTCTGATCGTTGAAAAAGATTTCGACGGTTCCGTTAGTGACTGACCCAAATACGTAGGGTGGCTGGTCTGGAACTTTGATCGCGGGTTGAAGGCCGAGCACAGTTTCATAGAATTTCATGCTGGCAGCAACGTCGCGGACGATGAGGTTTGGGGTGAGCTTTTGAACTTTCATGTGACTCTCCTATTTGAACTTGTGGGGTGCGCGGCTCTATGCGTACGGAGGCGCGTCGCACACGGAGGTTGTGTGTTCGCAACGCCTCCATCCACGCTCCTTGCGAGTGGAACGTGAGTAGGGCCGTCTCATTGTCGATGGCGCTGGATTGAAGCGCGCGGGGCCCGCGAGGTACGGAGAAAGAATAGCACGGAAGTTGAGAGGTGGTTCCTGTTCGGATGGGTGTGTGCTGGAAGGTTGTATCCAGAGGCCGCACGGAAGTGGGTAGGGATCCTTCGACTGCGTGGACGCTCCTTCGTCGTCCACCGCGCCGCTCAGGATGACACGTTGAAGAGACCGTCCCTCATTGCGGCGGCGCTACGAAATCATGCGGCGCGGCGCTTTGGCTGGATGGGATAGCCGGCTTCGACCCAGGCATCGAGGCCATCCTTGAGTGCCCATGCATTCTCATAACCGCGAGACAGGAGTTGTCGCACCAAACTGGCGCTTGATCCTTCGTTGGGTCAAGTGCAGTAGGCAACAATGGGACGGCTTTTCGGAATCTGGGGAAGATGCTTATCGAGTTCATCGATCGGTATTCGGATCGCTCCCGGCATCATCACATTTGACTCTGCATAGGCGTGGGGATTGCGGACGTCAATGACGGTAAACTGTTCGCCCGCATCCATGCGCCTTTTGAGTTCATCAATGGCGATTCTCAGATCATGAGGCATGATATTTCCTTTCATTCTGTAGGCTCGGGGAATAGATGCCATGGTGAAGGAAAAGTCTGCCTGATGATCGTTAGCGACGCCGGGATAATGTTCGCAGTGACGCTGCAGAAAGTGGCTTACCCCTTGTTGTATCTTGGCTGTGTGAATGAAGATCAAAATCCCCGCCCTGTTCCAGAGAACGCGACAAGGGTGGGGCACCCCTCGGTGTATTGGATTGAGAAGCTTGGGCTGCAACCTCATCCCGAGGGCGGATTCTTTCGGCAGACTTACAAGTCAGAGCTGATGATCGCTGGAGAGGTACTGCCAGGTTTTACCGGAGCACGGGCGGCTTCGACTGCGATTTACTTTCTGTTGGAAGGCGATAATTTTTCTGCATTTCATCGGCTGCAGTCGGATGAGGTATGGCATTTCTATGCTGGTTCGGCGCTTACGGTCCACGTGATTTCATCGGGCGGTGAGTATTCGACGATTCTGCTCGGAAACGATACGGAATCTGGGCAGGTGTTTCAGTCGATTGTGCGGGCGGGATGCTGGTTTGCATCGCATGTTTGGGATTGGAAGGGCTGGGCGCTGGTGGGGTGCACGGTTGCTCCGGGATTTGAGTTTGAGGATTTTGAGATGGGTTCGCGGGAGCGTTTGGTAAGGGAGTATCCGCAGCATACCCATCTGATTACGAGATTGAGTCGGGAGTGAATCGAGTAACCACGCGATCTCAGGGGCTAAAGCCCCACCCTCTGCCCCTTTAACGCGGCCCTAAAGGGCCGCTCTTCCCTTGCCCTTTTGACGCGAGCTCTAGCGAGGCTGCTCTTCCACTGTCCCGCCCTTTTGGCGCGGCGCCTAAGGGGCTCCTCTTCCATTCTCCCGCCCGGTCAACGCGGCATTAAGGGGCCGTTCTTCCTCCGTACGGCTCGAGCCGGGCTCTTCTTCAAAACCGCTTATGAGCTTGGTTTGCGAATGTCGGATGGGAGCAGATAGGGCGATCACTTCCGTAAGGCCGCAGTTGCGAAAATTCGATTGTGCGGGTGGAATGAATCCCGGCAAGATAGAGACATGCGTAAGACAGTCTTGATCGCTTCATTTCTTTTATTGGTGAGTTTTGGGGCCGCTTTTGGAGCCGACACGGTTCTTACGTGGCCGGCGGACGGAAAGGACGCGATTTTGCGTTTCACGGTTGGCAAACTGCGTCAGGTCAATTCTGCGTCGGGCCAAAACGATCTCTTAGGCGACGCTGTGGCGGAAAACCTGAGCTCGAAAGCGATTCCCTCCGCGTCTTTTTATCTTTACTTGCTCGACAAAAGCGGCAAGCGGGTTGGAGAAGGGTATCTCGAAGTCACGAATCTTGCGCCGGGGCAGAAGGCTAGAGTACCGGTAAGCGTGCACGCGATGGGATCGTACGCGAGCATGCAGTTGCAGCCGCAGCATCTGCCTTCGGACGAGCCGCTAAAGGTGAAAATGCATATCAGCAGCGTGCCGCCAGGAGCGACGGTGAAGGTTGATTCACAGGAGTCGGGCGTGACACCGGCGGTGGTGCCGATTGTTCCGGGAAAGCATGTGATCGAGTTCAGCAAAGAGGGTTATGCCACGGTGAGCGCTCCGGTGGACGTGGAGGCGAACTCGATGCCGGCCGGGGTCTCAATCGAGATGAATCCGTTATCGGTTGATACGGTGGTATTGCGCGACGGGACGGTGTTGCTGGGCAATGTCACCTCGATGAGCGCCACAGCGGTGAGCGTCAACGTGAAGGGCGCGTCGAAGCAAGTGGAGCGCAGTCATGTGGCGAGGATCGTGTTGGGACAGCGCAGAGGTTCAGGTAGCTCGGCGAAGGCAAAAGGGAAGAGCGCGGCTAGCACGAAGAAGTAGTGTGGATGATAACCCGATATGAATGGTCGGGCACTGGTCTCACGGTGCGGTTGCTTGGGGATGCTCCGCCGTATAGGGATGGCAGCAGGGTTTCTCTTTCGGAGTGAACTCCATCACTTCCACGCGAGTGGCATCCGGGTCGTAGGCATCGAGGCTGTCTTTGCCGTCGCGGCCGACCTCCGGGCCGTCGAAGGTTTTCAGGCCGTTCGTGCGCAGCTGGGCTGCGGCATCATGAACATTTTTCACGCCGAATGAGAAGTGATTCTGGACTCCGAGTTCTTTGTGGTCGGCGGTGGCTGGAATGTTGAGCATGTACTCGATCCAGTCGGGGCCGTCGGGGACCTGGAGTTCGTACCAGTCCACGCCGTCGTCCTTGAAGCCGCCATACCAATAGAGGCGGAATCCCAGAAGATCGACATAGAAACGATTCTCAGCCGCCCGGTCTTTGACCACAAAGCCGGCATGGATCAGGTGCGTGCTGATCTGTTTGGAGGCAGGCCCGTATCCGACTTTGAGAGGCGATCTCTGCACGAAGGCGAGGGGATTGCCCTCCGGATCGCGAATCTGGAAGGAGCGAGAGCCGTCGGAAGCATCGTGAATTGAAGTGGGATGCAAGCCATTCGCAACAAGAAATTGGCGCATGGCCGCGATATCTTCGGTAGCGAAGGCGATCTCTGCGAGCCAGTTCTTGGTGAGAGGCGGCGCTTGTTTCAGGAGTACTCGCTGGTTTGACCCGGCGACGAGAAAACAAGGGTCGGCGCCAGTATATTGCGGGCAGGTGGTGGTGAGTCCGAAAACATCGGAATAGAAGTGTTGGGAGTTCTTGACGTCGCTTACGTAGAGGGAGACCTGATCGATGCCGGTGATGCGGGGGCGCGGCGGATGTTTGTCGGAATCCGAGGCTAGAGCGGCGGACTGAAAGATCAGGCAAGCGGAAATCAGCGTGAATACGTAGGTTGACCTGCGGGTTCGTTCGACAAGACAGTGCATGACTGCGCGATTATATATTGCATGTTTAAGAACATATGTGATTCGGAACTAGTAGTCGCGGCCTGGGCGCCGCGCATTTTTCTCGTCAGCGATCAGTGATAGTGCCAGAGGACCGACGTCTGATTTTCGAAATTTGCATCGAAAAGTACAAAACCGTCGGTGTTTTCGCCTTGGCTCGAGAAAAAAACGAATTCGGATTTGCCGTTGTCATCGTAGTCACCTGCGTCGAGCAGCGATAAGAAAGAACCGACCCGCTTAACAGTTCCATCGACCGACACAAAGAACCACGGGCCGGATTCGGGCTGGTCGGCCTGATCAATCCATCCACAATCTCCGGAGTTGATGTCGACCTCCGCCAAGAATGAGTTTTTGTTTGACGCAAAGGCTGAAGGGAAACTCAGGGCAGAGTCGGGAAATTTCCAGTTGCGCTCGACAACCTCTTCGTCCTTGCAGCGGTCCACGTGAGGATATTGGCTGCGGAATGCATTTCGAACCAAAGCAGCTATTTTGTCCGGCAATTTTGTGCGCTTCCAGACGTCGGGATCACGATAGTGTGGTTGCGAAACAACAACGAGAGGTCGGCGGAATTTTGTCTCTCCATTACCCATGATCCCGGCGAATTGCTGAGAAGGCTGGCCGACGGTGGGAACCTTCTCAGCCGGAGTCAGGATTCTTTGGATCGACGTGAAACCTGCAAGCCCAGCGTCGGTATCGATTGAGCCGAGATCCTTCCCATCAAAGGCAATCGTCCAATGCGTTTGGGCAGGCATGTGTGTCTCGCTGGCATCTTTCCATCCGGTCGCGGTTTTCTCAAAGGCGAGCCGGATGACACGATTTTGCGCAACACCTGGTTTCCAATTCACCATCTCTTCGCGGGCGTCGTCAAGGATACCGACAATCAGCCCATCGCTAGGCTTTACGGGCGTTTGGGCCGTGACACTAACTCCGAAAAAAGTAATGCAAATGAGCATTCGCAAAACGAAATCTTTGCGCATAGAGGTCCTATTCAAGGGCAGAATAGCTCCGCCGTTTCGGACCAGCACGTGACCGAAGTACCAATGCGTGGCCTTTCGCGGGCGGGGCGCCCGCGCCACACAGGATCTTACTTTGCGGCGACCGCTTTCTTGGGGAACATTTCTCCCATGCGTTTGATCTGGGCACCCACATCTTTCAATTTCTCTTCAATGCGTTCGTAGCCGCGATCGATGTGGTAGACGCGGTCGATGATGGTCTCACCATCGGCAACTAACGCTGCAAGTACTAGTGAAGCTGACGCGCGCAGATCACTTGCCAATACCGCTGCGGCACTCAGGGGAGTTTTGCCGCGGACTACAGCGCGGCGTCCTTCGATTTTGATGTTGGCGCCCATGCGTACGAGTTCCTGGGCGTGCATGAAACGATTTTCGAAGATGTTCTCGGTGATGATCGAGGTGCCTTCCGCTTGCGTGGCGAGGGCCATGTATTGCGCCTGGCAGTCGGTGGGGAATCCGGGGTGCTCTTCGGTAGTCATGTCGGCGGCGGTGAAGGGATTGTCTCCCATGACGCGGACGGCTTCGGGTGAACCTTTTGTTTTTACGCCGACTTCGTGAAGTTTGCTGAGAAGAGCGCCGAGATGTTTCGGTTCGCACCCGGCAACGTTAAGATCGCCTCCGGTCATTGCGCCAGCGATGATGAAGGTTCCAGCCTCGATGCGGTCGGGAATGATGCGATGCTTGGCGCCTTTGAGCTTGCTGACGCCCTTGACGCGAATGGTGGGCGTGCCTGCGCCTTCGATCTTTGCTCCCATTTTGTTGAGCAGGTCGGCAAGGTCTTCGACTTCGGGCTCACGGGCACAGTTCTGGAGAATGGTCTCGCCTTCGGCGAGAGTGGCGGCCATGAGCAGGTCTTCGGTGCCCGTGACAGTGATCTTGTCGAAGACAATTTCTGCGCCCTTGAGACGAGTGGCGCTGGCTTCGATGTATCCATGATCTTGCGTGATTTTCGCTCCCAGTTGTTCGAGGCCTTTGATGTGGAGATCGATGGGACGGGCTCCGATAGCGCATCCGCCAGGGAGTGAGACGCGGGCGCGGCCGCAGCGGGCGACCAGGGGTCCGAGGACGAGGGTAGAGGCGCGCATCGTCTTGACGAGTTCATAGGAAGCTTCGGGTGCGGCGAGTTTCTCGCACTGAATCGTGGTGCGGTGGTGGGCGCGTCCGTAACCGAGTTCCACCTCGGCGCCCATTGCGGCAAGCAGGTTGCGTGTGGTCTGAATGTCGCGGACCTGCGGGATGTTTTCGAGGATAACGGGTTGATCGGTGAGCAGGGCGGCGGCCATGCAGGGAAGCGCTGCGTTTTTTGCACCGCTGACGCGGACGGTGCCTAGAAGCGGCTCTCCGCCGCGAATGACGAACTTATCCATGAAAATGAGTCCTTGTTTCGATTGTAACGGGATTCGTGGTGAGAGTCGTTTCTGGAGACGGCGTCCTTTGTTACCAAAGTCAAAATTCCTGCCCCACCTTTACAAAAATCGCGGAGAGAAGGGTGGGCAGCCGAAAATGCTTCACCACAGGGATCACAGAGGGCCACAGGGAAGCCTCACAAATCTTGCTGTGCTAGCATCAGTTCAGCGCAGAAGGGCGCATCCGGTCCGCGGAAAGGACAGAAGTCCACCTTGCATGATCACAATTCCGAATACGAACTGACTTTCTGCCTGTAAAGATGCGGACCTCGGGCGCGCGAAAGGAAGTTCGTCATGCCGGTCAGAGCCCTTCCGTCGAATCCCAATCTCGAGCATCTTAAATACCAAGCCAAAGATCTGCTGAAGGGACATGCTGCGCGTGATGTGGCGGTGGCGCAACGAGTCCGGGAATTTCATCCGCGATGGGCGAAGGCGCCGGATGCAGAGATATTCGAGGCAACTCTTCGTGTGAGTGACGCGCAACTTGCGATCGCGCGCGAGTACGGATTCGCTAGTTGGGTGCGATTGAAACGGCGCGTTGAAAATCCCAAGCCGAGCGATGAAGTCAGCCGTCCTCATCATGAGCGGATCGAGGATGTGGTGTTTCGCCGAGGTGTGGAACTAGTTGATGCTGGCGACGTCGAGGGGCTTCGGCGGCTTTTGAAGAAGCATCCGACGCTGAGTCGGCAGCGGGTTGAGTTTGAGGGTGGGAATTATTTCCGGAATCCGACGCTGCTGGAGTTTGTGGCGGAGAATCCGGTGCGGCGGGGCAAATTGCCGCCGAATATCGTCGAGATCGTAGAAGTGATTCTGGATGCTGGCGTCGAACAGTCTTCACTGGATGAGACGTTGATGCTGGTGTCGACGGGAAGAGTGCCGCGGGAATGCGGCATGCAGATCGCGACGATCGAGTTGCTTTGCCGCCGAGGCGCGGATGCGGACCGGGCTGGTGAAGCGGCTGCGGTGTTGTTTGAATTGGAGGCAGCCAAGATACTGCTGGCTTGTGGGGCGCGGGTCACGTTGCCGGTGGCGGCGGCTTTGGGTCAGATTGACGATGCGAGGCGTTTGCTTCCTGAGGCGAACGCGAGGGAGCGTCATTTAATCTCTGGCTGTGGCCGCGCAATACGGGTACACAGAAATCGTGTGGCAGTTGCTCGATGCTGGCGAGGATCCGAACCGGTTCAATCCGGTGGGTGGGCACTCACATTCGACGCCTCTTCAATCAGGCTGCGGGGAATGGACATTTGGAAACCGTGAAGCTGCTGGTTTCACGCGGTGCGAAGACGGATATCAAAGACATTCTTTTCGGAGCGACGCCTGCGGAATGGGCGAACTACAACGGCGAGGAAGAAGTAGAGGGTTACCTACGCTCGTTGGATCGGGGGCAATGAGGAGCCGAAATTGAGCGCGCGAAAAAACGCCGTCGAGCTTTGCTCGACCGGATGGCCGAGGCGGCCGTCTCCACATGGATCTTTGTGCGCGCTAGGATTCGGCGATCGCGATTGCTTCGCGGACGTGGCCTTTGGATTTCTTCAAAGCTGCGGCGGCCTTGGATCGACCTACTCCGGCAGCGAGCATCACCACCGCGACGGGAGTCCGGTTACCGCTGTCCTTCAGGGCACGAGCGGCGGTTTCATGGTCGGTCTTGGTTGCTTGTTCGACGATGCGGATGGCGCGCTGCACTAGCTTCTCGTTTTTCGTCCAGACATTCACCATCAGATTGCCAAAGACGTAGCCTAGGCGGGTCATGGCTCCTGTGGAGATCATGTTGAGGACCATCTTGTGCGCGGTTCCGGCTTTCATCCGCGATGATCCAGCTACGACTTCGGCGCCCACCTCTGTGACGATGGCGAAGCCAGCGGCGCGTTCAAGCGGGGAATTGGGATTGCAGGTAAGAGCTATGGTGTGAGCGCCGCGGCTGCGGGCATATTCAACAGCGGCGATGGTGAAGGGAGTGCGCCCGCTGGTGGCGATGCCGAGAACGACATCGTGCTTGCGGGGCCTGCGTTTTTTGATTTCCTGAATCGCGAGTTTGGTGTCATCTTCACTGGCTTCGGTGGATGCCCCGAGGGCGCGAGGGCCTCCGGCCATGATGTATTGCACGGTCTGCGGACTGGTGTTGAACGTGGGAGGGATCTCGGAGGCGTCGAGAGCGCCAAGACGTCCACTGGTGCCGGCGCCGACATAGATGAGGCGTCCGCCGTTCCTGAGGCCGTCGGCTACGGTGTCGATGGCACGGGCGATTTGCGGCAAGGCCCTGCGAACGGCGGTGGCGACAGTGGCGTCTTCGTCGTTCATCAAGCGCGCGATCTCGAGCGACGACATCTGGTCGAGATTCGAAGCCGTGCTAAGGATTTGTTCCGTGGTAAGTTGCCGGAGATCGGAGTGCTGGGCCCGGGTTGGCTTCAAGTCTTGCGCCTCACAGTGGGACTTGGTGACTGCCTATTCTACGGGTTTCGCCGCAGTTTAGTTTGACGATTTAATAGACGGGAAGGCCAGCCATGGAACAGAGTCTCATGCGATTTACAGTGTTGAGTCCGATTCTTGGCAGACCTTGGCGTATTGGACGAGTCAGTTAACGCAGTTTGTCCAGACACTCAATCACCACATCATGAAATCTAGGGCGGATTTGTTTGATGGCCGGATTCGAGCAATCGGGCCAGGTACGGTTGGTTAGAAGGGTGACGCAGAGTTGGTGGTCGGGATCGATCCAGAGCGATGTGCCCGTGTAGCCGAGGTGTCCATAAGAGTTTGGGCCGAAGTGCTTTCCCGATTGCGATGGATTCGAGGGGGTATCCCAACCGAGAGTGCGTGAAGATCCTGGCGTACTGTCGCGGCGGGTGAAGAGGGAAATGGTTTCGGGGCGGAGGATTGGAGTGCCTCCGTTTAGCAGCACGTGGGCGAAGCGGGCGACATCTTCGGCTGTGGAGAAGAGTCCGGCGTGCCCTGCGACGCCGCCCAGGATGTATGCATTCTCGTCCTGGACTTCGCCTTGGATGATGCGGCTGCGGAAGGTGCTGCGCGGTCCGGATTCGCTTTCCCTTGGCTTTTGTGTGGGTTCCCGCAGTTCTTGCGCGGGGGCGCGCGCGCCACGCAAATTTTGTCGTTCATCCGCTGTTGGCGGGATTTGTTTGCGAAGTTCTGGTCGGGGATTGAACGTGGTGTTCGCCATTGCTAGCGGGCCGAAGATTTCTCTCTGGCAAAAACTGTCCAAGGATTCTTCTGTGAGGCGTTCCAGGGCCACGCCCAGAATGATGAATCCGATGTCGCTGTACTCGGGGCGAGTGGCGGGATCAGCTGAAAGCGGCATTGCGAATGCTTGGGCGAGCAGTTCGTCGCGCGAGCGGGCTTTCAGGAACAGCTTTTCATAGGCGGGCAGCCCGGAAGAGTGAGCTAGCAGCATGCGGAAGGTGACCTCGCCGCGGCGGGGATCGGTGTTCCCGGTGGCGTCGTGAAGGAATTCCGGGATTACGGTGATGATGGGGGCATCGAGGTCTAGCAGGCCGCGCTCGTAGAGGAGCATTGCCATTGTCGCGGTGGCGATCGGCTTGGTCAGGGACGCCAGATCGAACAAAGTATTGGGCGCGACCTGAGCGTTTTTGAAGTCAAAATCCCCACGCTGTCGCAAAGTGCGCGACAAGGGTTGGGCACCCTTGGCATCTTCCTCATAGACAAAGGTTCCGAATGATTCCAGGGCTTGCAGCTTTCCTTTTCGCGTCACCGCAACTGAGGAGGCGGGAAACGCATGATTGGAGATTGCCTCGCGGAGGATATTGAACGCCGCCGAGAAGACTTCATCCTGTGGCTCGATTGCAGGTATCAGAGTTGTAGTGTCTTTTTGAATAGCCGTTCTCTTGGTTTTACGGTGAAGCTTCAACAAAATCTATCACCACAGAGGACACAGAGGTTTACAGAGAAATCGTTTGACTGTACTGGGATGGTTCTCCGGTACGGTCACCCTACTTTGGTTTCTTGAGTCGCGGGTCGTGCGTTGTGTAGAGTCTGTATATCCGTCTTTCAAATCACAATTCGTTTTCGGGACGATCTGTGCGTCTTCCTTCTATTGGTGTTTCTGTTCGTCGATTCTGCCTTTGCCAGTGTCTCGCCCTCACGCTCACCGCCAGCGGTTTTTCTGCCGAACCGGCGGATGCCGGCAAGACTAAGAGTTCTACCCCAAAGCCGGATGTTCAGCTCGTGAATGTGGATTCGGTGATCAATCAGGCCGTTGGCGAAGGAAATATCCCTGGAGCTGTGCTGGTGGTTGGGCACAATGGCAAGGTGGTTTATCGGAAGGCTTACGGCCATCGCGCGCTGGAACCGCGGCCGGAGCCAATGACACTGGATACCATCTTTGATCTGGCATCGCTCACGAAGGTGATTGCCACGACTACCGCAGTCATGCAACTGATGGAGCAGGGCAAGATTCGGTTGAATGATCCGGTGGCGAAGTACCTGCCGGAGTTTGCACAGAACGGGAAGGAAGACATTACGATCCGGCAGTTGCTGACGCACTATTCGGGATTGGCGCCCGATCTGGACCTGGAAAGCCCATGGGAAGGGAAGAATACGGCATATCAATTGGCGTGCGTGATGCCTCCAGAGACGACGCCGGGATCGGGATTCGTCTACAGCGACATCAACTTCATCATGCTCGGCGCGTTGGTGGAAAAAGTCTCGGGCGAGACGCTCGATATTTATACGGAGAAACACATTTTTGTGCCTTTGAAGATGTGGCACACCCGTTTTCTGCCGCCGGCAGCGTGGAGGCCGAAGATCGCCCCCACACAATATGACGAGAAGGAACACATGCTGCGCGGGGTGGTGCATGATCCGACGTCGCGGAGAATGGGCGGAGTGGCGGGGCATGCTGGACTGTTCTCGACCGGGGATGACTTGGCGAAGTTTGCGCAGGCGCTGCTGGATGGGGGCGACGGCATTCTGTCACCGCTAACGGTCGCGAAGATGACGGAGCCCGAAACTCCGCCGTCGGCACCCATACTGCGCGGCTTCGGATGGGACATCGACTCACCATTTTCTTCCAACCGTGGCGATTTGCTGCCTGTCGGATCGTATGGACACACGGGGTTCACGGGCACTTCGATATGGATCGATCCGACGACGGAGACATACATCATCCTGCTGACGAATGCGGTGCATCCGCGTGGAAAAGGAAACGCGATCGGATTGCGGGTGAAGGTCGCGACCGAGATTGCGGCGGCTCTACCTTTGACTGCCGATGAAAAAGAAGCGGTTCGGTGGAAGAGCATCACCGGGTACAACGAGGCATTCACCGCCGGTCGCAGGATGAGTTCGCGGAATGGGGCCGTGAAGACGGGGATCGATGTTCTTGAGGCACGCAGTTTCGAAGGGCTGGCAGTACCGGACACCAAGAAACACATTGGGCTAGTGACAAATCAGACGGGGCTCGATGCCGACGGCCGGCGAACGATTGACGTGCTGGCGCAGGCGCCTGGAATTTCTTTGGATGCGATCTTCAGTCCGGAACATGGAGTCACGGGGACGCTGGATACGACGGACATCAACAACTCCAAGGATGCTGCGACGGGTGTTCCCGTGTATAGCGTGTATGGCGGCACGGATGCAGCGCGGCGTCCATCCCCTGAAGTCCTGCGCACCCTGGATGCAGTCGTTTACGACATACAAGATGCTGGGGTGCGGTTCTACACATACGAGACGACTCTGGGATATTTCCTCGAAGCGACGGCGAAGGCTGGCATTGAGATGATCGTGCTGGATAGGCCTGATCCGATCACGGGATCATTTGTGCAGGGGCCGGTTGCTGATGAGGGGAAAGAAAGCTTCACGAATTACTGGACCGTTCCTGTGCGGCACGGGATGACGATCGGTGAGTTGGCAAAGATGTTTAACACGGAGCGCGGTATCAATGCGAAGCTCACGGTGATTCCGATGGATGGATGGCAGCGGGGGGATTGGTTCGATTCGACCGGGCTGGCCTGGGTGAATCCATCGCCGAATTTGCGGAGTGTTACTGAGGCGGCGCTTTACCCGGGGGTAGCGTTGATCGAAGGTACGAATGTGTCGGTCGGCCGTGGGACTGATACTCCGTTCGAGCTAGTAGGCGCGCCATGGATTAAAAGCCGGGCACTGGCCTCGTATCTGAACACTCGCGGAATCGCAGGAGTGCGGTTTGTAGCCACGACGTTCACGCCAACATCGAGCAACTACAGCGGTCAAATGTGTCAGGGTGTCAATATCGTGATCACCGATAGAAATGGGCTGGACGCTCCGGAACTCGGCATTGAACTGGCGTCGGCGCTGCACAAACTGTATGCGGCCGACTTCAGGATTGAAAAGATGCAGGGACTGCTGGTGAATCAGAGCGCGTACGAGGCGTTGGCTGCAGGGCAGGATCCGAGACGCATTGCGCAGGATTGGATGGAAGGGTTGGAGAAGTTTGGGAAGGTGCGGGAGAAGTATCTGATTTACAAGTAGGAAAAGTTCTCGTTTTCTTTCTTCCGCAGACTTCAGTGGTTCCCGTCCCCGAAGAGTGAAAGAACTCGTGCCGCCCTCACCGGATTGTCTTCCCCAAGGCAGCGACGGCGTGTGCGGGGGCGAGGCGTACCGCGAACTTGTCGTCCTTTCCGCAGCTGATGACTGTGGTGTGATTGGGATACTCGCGAACCCAGATCACCTTTTCGGGATTCACGAAAACTTCCATGCCGTCCACATCTTCAAACATTACAAATTCCATCACGCCTCCCTTTGACGAGCCGAATTCGTCTGGTCGGGTGATTGTACAGACGAAGAGAAGTTGATTGGCGATTGGGCGTAAGACTGATGGTTGTTTCTCGGTGCCATACTCGTGCTGAATTCCCGGGTCATTGAAAGCCCTTGCCAAAAGCGGCAAAGTGCGCAGGTCCTCCGTCGCGAAAAACGTTCTCAGGATGGCAAGATCCTTCGATGTCAGGGCACTCCCTGTCATAGGAACAAAGGGTAACTGCCCGCCTGAATGCCCCTTCGTAATTTGAAAATTCAGCGCTTTGGAGACAGAATCTCTTTGCCCACCACTTCGTAGCAAGCACTGCACCTTCTTTAGGGGAGTGCCACGTCAAAAATCCACTCTGGCCTATGGTGAGACGCCATGCGTCGAGCGAAGGCAACCATACTCTGTATTGACGACCACTGGAACGGCCTGATCGGGCGTAAACAGCTGCTCGAAAAGAACGGCTACAAGGTCCTGGAAGCGAGCGGCGGAGACGAGGGACTGAAGCTGTTTCGCTCGAAGAACGTCGATGCGGTCGTTCTCGATTACCAGATGCCGGGAATGAGTGGCGACGTCGTCGCAGCCAAGATGAAGAGCATCAATTCGCAGGTGCCGATCATGCTTCTTTCGGCGTACGGTCCGTTGCCGAAAAACAAGCTGCGTGCGGTGGATTCGTTCCTTTCGAAGTCGCAACCGGAGAACGTTCTGGTGTCGACACTGCAGGGATTGCTCGTCAATCAACACAAACCGTTCTTTTCGCGCTGGCTTGATCAGTGGAAGAACCGGAATCAGGTGAAACCGTGAGATTGTTGAAACTGCTGTTGAGGCAAGGATGCACGCATCGATTTTCGTGGCCGCGTATTGATGAGAACGGACGACACTACCAGATCTGCCTGGCCTGCGGCACAGCGTATGAATACGACTGGAGAGCCATGAGACGAACGGATCGTCTGCTTGTTACGGCAACGAATCAGCCATGGCCGGACAACCGCCCTTCGCACTAATGCGCGACGAATCGCTTGCAGAATCAGGGCACCGTGGAGATTATCCATGAGTCAGTTTTTTCAACGTCGGCCCGCAAGACGCGCTCCGAGAGCGAATCTGCGCGGAATGATGTCTGCGGCGATCCGGCTCGAGAACGGCCGCCAATTCTCGTGCACACTGCGGCAGCTTTCGATCACCGGCGGGTTGCTCGATGTTGCGACGTATGTGGAAGAACGGACTTGGGTGAAGCTCACGATTTATTTGAGTACTGGAGCCGTGAATGGGGTCGCCGAGATGATGTTTCCGATGCGGGGCGGCGCGGGCTATCTGCAGCCATTCCGTTTCGTCAGCCTGGGTGCCGAAGACCTTCACGCCCTGGACTGCGAAGTCACCGCTCTGCTGAAGCAGACGATAACGGGAAAGGCCGGAGACACTGGCGTGCGGGCACCGCGTTTCTATCTGGAAACCTGGTAAGGGACTCGGATCGCGCTCCGAGTCGCCGGGTAACACCGACCGTTTCAGGCAGATAACTCCAATCAAATACAGCGCATCCTAGCCGCTAGGCCGTGTTAATCTCGGGCTGAGAAGACCGGTGATGGTTGAGGTTTTGGGGGTGCGGGATGCAGGCTTTACTAACTTTCCTGCTGGTTTCCGGATTGGCGTGGGGGCAGACTCCTGCGCCCCAAAGCGGCTCCCAGAGCAGCGATAAGGCTACTGTCAACAGCAGTGTCGCGGCGGCGAGTGATGCGAATGTTGCCGTGATTCCCACCGGCAGCAAGATTCCGCTATTGCTGAAGCAGGCGATCTCGACCAAAAATGCGCGCGAGGGCGATGCCGTGTACGCTGAGACGGCATTTCCATTTGTTGCGAACGACCGCATTCTGATTCCCGCTGGAACCTACATTCAGGGAAAGGTGTCCCGCGTGGGAAAGCCGGGACGGGGCCAGAAGCGTGCCGAATTGCTGATTCACTTCACGTCGATGATTTATCCGACCGGGTACACGGTGATGCTGCCGGGATCGGTCGAGAATACGCCAGGTTCGGATTCGAACGGAGTCAAAGACAAGGAAGGAACGATCCAGGCGGATAAGGACACGGGAAAGCGTGCGGGAGATGCGGTTAAAGGAGCTGCCGAGGGAGGGGTGGTCGGCTCGATCGGCGGTGCGGCGGCGGGTGGCTACAACGGCGCGCGCTACGGAGGGCTGGCGGGTCTTGCCGGTGGAGCGGCATTGGCGTTGCTGAAGCACAGTCCCGATGTGAAGTTGGATGTGGGAACATCGTTGGAGATGGAGATCCAGCGTGACATTCAAGTCGACCCCAGCCGGATACAGGTGGCGAGAGTGCAGTAGATCGGGCGTCCGGCTTCGGGCTTCAGGCTTCCGCTCGCTCTGCAAGCCGATGCAGAGGTCTCTGGCGCAAACCTCGCGCCCCAGGACGACAATGCGCTCTTGAGCTTCACGTAGCGGCTACGCATCAAGCGAAGCAACTTTAATAATCTCGATTTGCTCTCCGGGGCCTGCCCACTGCTATACAATCCGCCCTAGGGGCGTTGTCCGCGCTCCCTGAAGGGGAGGTGTCATGCCGGAAATTCTAGGCGGATTTACCACCATCATCATTGTCGTTGTCGTTATCTATCTTCTCAGTTCCATCAAGATTCTGGCGGAGTACGAGCGAGGCGTGATCTTTCGCCTGGGCCGGTTGTTGCCGGCCGCGAAGGGGCCTGGCGTCATTCTGGTGTTTGCTCCCATCGACCGGATGGTTCGCGTGTCGTTGCGGCAGGAGGCGTTAGAGGTGCCTCCGCAGGACATCATCACGCGCGACAACGTCACGCTGAAGGTGAACGCGGTTATTTTCCTGCGAGTGATTGAGCCGCGCAAGGCGGTCGTGGAAGTATCGAACTACGTGTATCAGACTTCTCAATTTGCGCAGACTACCTTGCGATCGGTCTTGGGCGAACAGGAACTGGACGAGTTGCTGGCGCATCGGGACAAGATCAACCTGCGGTTGCAAAGCATTCTCGACACGCATACGTCGCCCTGGGGCGTGAAGGTCACGAACGTTGAAGTAAAGCAGGTCGATCTGCCGGAGTCGATGCTGCGCGCGATGGCGAAGCAGGCCGAGGCGGAGCGCGAGAAGAGGTCGAAGATTATCCACGCGGAAGGCGAGTTCTCGGCGGCGCAGCGGCTGGTCGACGCGGCGCATTTGCTGTCGAGCGAGCCGGTCAGCGTGCAGTTGCGGTACCTGCAGACCTTGACGGAGATCGGCGTCGAGAAGAACACCACGGTCGTGTTCCCAGTACCGGTGGATTTTTTCTCGGGAATACAGAAATTGCTGGGGAAGGCGGGAGATGGTGCTGCGCCTGCGGCGCCCGTTCCGAAGACGGCATAGAAGGTTGATGGACCAAAAACCCCACTTCTCGCGCAAAGAACGCGCGAGAAATGGGGCACCCATTGTTGGGGTGTGTAGGGTAGGGGAGTTGAACCATGGCTTCGTCGGAAGATACTGAAATAACACTTGGGACCGGGAAGCTACTGGTCTTGTTCTTTGGACTGGTAGCGATCTGTGCTGTGTTCTTTGCGCTCGGATATTCGCTCGGGCGAAAGTCGGAGCCGACGCTAGCTGCTGCTTCCACCGCAACCATGCCGCAGGCATCCTCGAACACGACGAAGGCGCCAAACGGGGCGGGCGCGCCTCCCATGACCTTCTACAAGGCTGTTGAGCAGAAGGATGCGAATGCCGAATTGACTCCTCCGGCGGACAAGACCAATAGCACAGCGGCCGCGACGACCACACCCCCGCAAGCTCCACCGCAGGCTACCAGCGTAGATCCGAACACGACAGTGCCGAGCGGCGGATATTTTGTGCAGGTCGCAGCGGTGAGCAAAGAGGAAGACGCGCAGGCCCTGGTGGACGCTCTGAAGAAGAAAGAATATCCAGCGTTTGTAGCCGCGCAAAGCAACGCCGACAAGCTCTTTCGCGTGCAGCTAGGCCCGTTTGTTGAGGTAAAAGATGCCGAGTCGATGCGCACGAAGCTGATCGGCGATGGTTATAGTCCGATCCTCAAGAAATAGTTCTTCCTCAAATCGACGATCTACCCCATTGCGTTAGAGTCCCCTCGGAATCAGCACAAAGTGATCAATGGCGATCCGTGCCGCTGCGTCCGCCCGTGCCTGATCCAGAAAGAAAACGATTTTGATGTCGTCAAAGCGCCGAAGTGTGCGGCGGATCGGGATGGTGAAGCTCAGGGTTTCATTCACGGGCTCAGGCTTCTCATATAAGTTCCATGGACGGGTGGAGTTCACCCACATTCGCCCCAAGGACACCGACGGACTGTGGGGCAGGGCGGTGTTCACCAGTACTAATTCCAGCGACACAGTCTCCGGATAGCGGTCGGCGTTGCGGATCGCGATTTGAATGCGGCTGCAGCAATCAAGGTCGATCAGGTTCGCGAGATGATCGTGCGCCTCGATCGAAAGAGGTCTTCGATCTGTGGAGCGAATCTCAACGAGGTCCGGGGTAGTGTGCGCTTGGCGGGAGCCGACGGGTGGCCGAAGATCTGGCGATTTAAAGAACCAGTAGACGCCGTCGAAGGGGATCACCAGTGGGTTTGCGTTCCCGTTCGTGTTCAAGGCGTTGGTCACGACGGGCATCGGCGCGACTAGCTTTGTGTAATTCTGCTTTTCACCCCACAAGATGATGCCTTGATCGCCCTCACTCCCGGAGAGGTGTCCCTGGATTGAGGCTGCCGCGTAGGCTGGCGGTTGCTTGGAGCTTCCTCCGGAAGGATGACTGCGGAAGAGGCCGCGATGAGCGGACGCGGCACCGGAACCGAACGCGTGCTGCAAGTGCGGCATTAAGCCCACAAGCATCAGCAGTGCGACAACCAGAAAGGTGAGGGAAGGACTGGAAGTGCTGGTGGTAGCCATTCCTCCGGCGTGGTGGAAAGCCCATGCCCACAGGGTGACAGAGAAGGCGACCATCAGGGCCGCGATGGCAGTATTGCCTCGGAGCCCCAGAAGGGCTCCAACCTGCAGGCAGCAAGCTGCCAAGAATGATCTTTGAAGGGCGAAACCGGGCACCAAAGGGAGGGTATCTTCCCGCAATGAGATTAGAAGGGGCTCTGGTACTGAGTCAGAGATTGCATCGGCTGTTTCGAACGATCCTGCCACCATCACGGTGAGTGCCGCGACTACGGGCATCGTCCAGAACGAATGTTCTTGCAAGAATAATGCGAGCGGCGCCAACCATAGCGCACAGATAGATGCCTGGCGAACAACCCGGAGAAACGGCGAAGTGTCCTTGCCCAAGAAGACTGGTGAGAGAGCAGAAACTGTTACAGCAGAGATAAGGGACACAACGAAAACCTGTTTCGCCAACATGCCTAACAACTGAGTCCAGGAGAGTGTGTGACCGAATGGCACCGAGAAGAACAGATTGGCAACCGTACCCGAGACCAGCAGGGCGACAAGCAAGAGGAGAAAGGGGGCATGCCGACGCGAGAAGGCAGGAGAGGCCGGATTACAAAGAAGTCCCATCGAACCCCCTTGGTTTATTCCGATGATCGATTGGACACCAGGATCGCGTGGAAGGTTTCCAGGAAACGTGTCCTTCTTATATTGACAAGGATCAATTTCCCGGATATTTGTAGTCCACCATGTCTTCGACTGATGCTGCACTCGACAAAGCGCTTCATGCTATCGCAGATCCTACCCGGCGCCGCATTCTCCTGGCGTTGAAAGAGAAAGTCAGCGAGAGAAGATTGGTAGGGGAGAAATCATCGCACGGGTCTTGTCTGTGCGGAGGAGAGATCGAGGAGAGAATTCGGTTGTCGCAGCCTACGATTTCCCACCATATGAGCATTCTCACGAAAGCGGGACTGGTGGAGGCGAGCAAGCAGGGGCAGTGGCGGTGGTATCGGCGGAATGAGAAGGCGATCCGCGAGGTAGTGAAGACGCTCCGGGGAAAGTTGTAGTTACGACCACAGTGGCTAAAGCCCGCGTATTTTGTCGCCCTTAACGCGGTCCTTAAGGGCCGCTCTTGCACGCTAGCGGTGAAGAGTTTTGTTAACCCCTGCGCAGGCGCGAGTCGGACAACAAGTGACCGGCTATTTGCGTTACTTTCCGAGTGCCCACTTTTCCAGGTCGCCGGTTGAGCGCATCAACCCCAGTTGTGTTCGTTGCAGGTCAAAGGTCACGTCCTGCAAAGTGATAAAACGCTCGCTCAATTGAGAGCGAGAGTCCTCGAGATCGTGCAAGTTGGCGGTACCCGCATCGAGGCGCGTTTTAGTAGCAGTCAGATTCTTTTCTGCAAGCTCGAATTCGAGTTGGGCTACGTCATGGGCGGCTTGCAGTTGAGCGACTGAGCGCCGCAGCCGCAGCGTGTCCTCGGAGACTTTCTCTTTGGCGGCTTGTGCTTGCTTGCTGGCTTTCAGAGCGTCAGCATCGGCGGCTTCGGCGCGGGCCTTCTGCGAATAATTCAGGAAATTGAAGCGGATGGAGATTCCGATCGTGGCGTTATTCTGGTGAAAAGTACCGGAGGGGCAAAGGAAAGACCCAATCCCAGTTACACAGATTTTTTCTGGAATGTAGTAATCCTGAAAATTGCTGAAGTTTGAGAGCAAGGCGTACTGCGCCGCAAAATCGAAGGTGGGCCACAGGGCGCGATGTTCGCCCTGCGCGCGGAGATATTGGGCGCGCGCATGTTCGACAGAGGCTTGCACGCCTGGCGTCGAGTCCGCGGAGTCCGGAGGAGTGTTTTCCGCCGGCAACGGTGCCGGTTGCGGAAAGGAATCGGGATCAGTCTGAATGCTGGTTGCGGGCAACCCTGTGAGCTTGGAAAGGTGCTCACGCAAGACATCCGCGGCTCCCTGAGCTTCGGCCACACGCATTCGGACTCTGGCCTCCGACAGACGAGCCCTCGTGCCATCGATCTCGGTATCCACACCCTCCTTTACTCGTTCGGCGACAGCTGACTGGAATTTCTCAGTGTCAACTTGCGTTTCCTGCAGGCTGGAGAGGCGTCGTTCCCATTTGGCAAGATCGGCATAACTTTGGGCGGCATCTTGAATAATCGCATCGCGCTGGTCTTTGGTGTTGAGCGCCGCCATTTTCAAATCAGCTTGAGCCGCATGAAGGGCAGAGCGGAGGGATGGATTCCATACCGACGACTGTGCGTTGATATTGAAAAGCGATGGCGCCTGCCCCTCAAGTGCGAGAGGGAAGCCGTAGGAAGGCGGGCCCAGACCCGCGCCAGCCGTGAGTTGCGGGATGTAGCTGTTCCGCAGTTCACGGTAGTAGGCGTCAAAGCGCTGTTCATCGGCTGTGGCGATCGCGCCGGCAGTCGCATGTGAGAGCGCGAGTTCGACGACGCGCTTCAGCGGAATCGGCTCCGCCAACAGTGATGTCGGAACGAGGAAGACAGCCAGAATCCATCTCCATGCGGACTTGGTGGTTCTATGTGGGCGGCAGGAGGTTGTCATTGCGTCCCTTTCAAAACGAGGTAGAAAGTCGTAAGGCACTTTAAGATGCAAGCGAAATTCTAAATGTCGGCTGAACAGGGAGAGGTGCTTTTTAGGATGCATTGAAGAAAACCGTGCACGTTGCACCTATATCGAGAGCAGGTCGGGGCAGTTTGAGGTCTACTGCCCGAGCCGCTTGAGATCTTCCCGAGCACGTGGATAGTTTTGAAATAGATCTAAAGCGGCATGGAACTCCTGGGCGGCGGCCTGCCGCTCCCCCTGTTTTTGCAGTATTTCGCCAAGAATCGTGTGCGCTTTGAAGGCGGGTGCTTCTTCGACCAACTGGTTCGTTAGATAGCGACGCACCAAACGAACGGCGAGCGGGAAATCCCGTTGCGAGCGGAGCAGCAGATTGGCTCCATGCATTAAGGAGTCTGGATGGTCGATGGTAGCGGTTTCGGCATGACCGAGAGCTTCCTGCATTTCTTCATAACGATGCGCGTACATGTAGAAATTGGCTAAATCGAGCCATCCGCGGACGCCGGAGTTGCTAGCGGCGAGTTCGGCACGGTATTCACGCTCAGCCTTCGCGGGATCTTTTTCCTTTTCGGCAATCCGGGCAAGCAGCCAGTGCGCCATAGCGGGATTCAGCAGCATGATTGCGTCGGCCTGACGATAGGCCTTATCTCTGCCGCCACCAATGATGCCGGGGGCTTCGGTAAAGAATTCCCCGAGATCGATGTGGGCTGGCACATTTTTCGGATCGAGTTGGACCGCGCGCTCGAATGCGGCGTGAGCTTTTTTGGCGATCCCGGGCGCGGTGACGAACGAGGAACGGTCAGCTTTCTCGCCGTACACGCGGCCCATCCAAAGAGAATAGTTGCTGTTTTGCGGATCGAGGTACACCGCGCGTTCGCAAGCAGAGACCGCTGCGTCCCACTGCTCCATCATCAGGTAAGCGCGGCAGAGCAAATTTTCGACGACCGCATCTTTTGTTGATTGCGTGATTTTGTGCTGCAGCATCGGCACGAGTTCGTCCACGCGAGCGGAAGCAAGCAGTTCTTCGTCAGAACTAGGAGCCGCGGGCGAAAAGGCGGGACATAGACCGCAGATCAGCAAAGCAGAGCAAAGCGAATGTCGAGCTTTTCGGGACGGGTTACTCATAGGTTAGGGGACAACTTTTACGGCCGCGCCCTCAGATAGCGGTTTCATTTCTTCGGCGGGCATCGCGACCGCATCCCCTTCCGACAGTCCGGACGTGATTTCGACTCGCGTCAGGTTCTGCAACGAAAACTCGATGGCCTGTTTTTTCAGATGGTTGTCGAGAATTCGGAAAACATACGGTTTGTTGTCGTCAATGTGCAGAGCGTCCCTCTGCAATGTGAGGACGTTCTGGTGCTCTGCGACGACGATGGTGACTCCCACGTTGATATTGGGTAACAGGCGAAAATCCTTATTGTCGATGAGGCAAGTTGTCTCGCCGACGTTGCGATTGCCGCGTAATTTCACCGTGGACGGAATGGAGTTCACGGTTCCGATCCATGTACGGCCGGGCACGGCATCCCACGTGACCTCCACTCGTTCTCCAGCCTGAAGACGGCCGACGTCGGGTTCATCGACGAATGCGCGTACGATTACGTGCGAGAGATCAGCTTCCTGAAGTAGCAGCTCTCCGGTCTGTACGAATGTGCCGAGCCTGACGGGAAGGGAATAAACCACTCCGTCAAAAGGTGCCCGTACACTCGATTTGCTAAGAGCGTCTTCTGCACTCGCATACGCAGCTTGTGCTTCTAATGCTAGAGCTTCAGTACTGGCCAGCTCGGGAGCCGAGTAACGTTCCTTCTGTTTTTGCTCAAGCAGGTTAAGATCAGCTTGCGCGCTCTGCAAAGTGGTTTCTGCCTGACGAACCTCTCCGGCGGATGCGGCGCCGTCTTGCTGCAATCGCTTGAGGGCGTCGAGATTGCGCTGTGCCACATCGCGTGCAGTCTTCGTCTTGATCAATTGCGTGTTGAGGGTGATGACCTCTTCCTGGGTTCCGCTATTCTTGCTGGCCGCAAGGCTAGCCTGTGCTGCTTTAACCTGCGCCTGAGCTTTGGCTGCCTGGGAACGGATGTCGTCGTCATCCAGTTGGAAGAGAAGCTGTCCCCTACGGACGTGGTCACCTTCTTTGACGAATAGGCGCTTCACCGTCGTGGCAATGGGCGAATGAGCTTCAAAGTTTTGGACCGGTTCGACCTTGCCGTTGGTGGAGATAACGCTACGAATCGGGCCGCGTTGCACGGTGACTGCATGTACTTTGATAGGCGTCTGGTGCAGCGATGAGTAGAGGATGAGGGTCAGGATAACGACTGCGAAAACAACCCAAATCCAGCGGCGCGAGGGCGTCGTATTCGAATTGTTCGTCAGGGCCAACCGGTTTTCTTTCAGGGTGCGGCAGGAATTCCTGTAAGCAGTAATTTACCATTCCAGAGGCAAGCCGAGCACAGGCAAGCTTTCCAGTTCCGGTAGCGAATTAGATGCCGGGGCGGGGGACGTGGCTGCATTCTTGTTCCCGTTACAATGATTGATATGTCGAAATCGCCACGCTACACATCGGAACACGCCGCCGCTGGGCTGGAGTACAAATTTCCGGAAATTGAGACCTGGCCGAATCAGTTTCCGGGTTATGAGATCGTGGTGGACGATCCGGAATTCACATCGGTATGCCCGAAGACAGGCCTGCCTGATTTTGGCGTCCTCAACATTCGCTACATGCCCGATAAGGACTGCCTGGAGTTGAAGTCTCTGAAGGAATATCTGCAGTGCTACAGGAACCTGGGAATTTTTCAGGAGAACGTGGTCAACCAGGTACTCGAGGATGTGGTGAAGTGGGCGAAGCCGGTGTGGGCTGAGGTAAAGGGAGAGTTTAGGCCTCGAGGCGGGATATCGACGACGATTTTGGCGAAGTGGCCGAGACCGAAAGCCTAATCAGCTGGCGGTCGATGCCGCACGGGGTTTGATCATAGCAATTTCCTCTCCGTGCGCGGCCTTCACTCGGCTCAACTCATAAGCAGACTGAAGATTCAGCCAGAACTGATCGGTGGTACCGAAGAAACGTGCCAAGCGAAGAGCGGTGTCCGCAGTG
>Ga0335082_10000415_pt1 | contig 44156 bp, 39 predicted proteins | sample Lox_Sample_41_FD_206718 | JGI IMG/M metagenome (GOLD analysis project Ga0335082, IMG submission 206718) | Soil microbial communities from Loxahatchee National Wildlife Refuge, Florida, United States - Lox_Sample_4.1 | ecosystem: Environmental > Terrestrial > Soil > Wetlands | place: USA...
ACCGACCTGGATCGAGGTATTTTGACCAATACTCTTCTCGACGTAGGTATTCCACTGCTGCACGTATTGAGCGGGGGCATGAGGATCGAAAGCGGTGAAGCTCACGGTGGTAGCGGGCTGTGCACCGACGCCAAGAACCGGAGTGCCGAAGTTAAAGCCGGTGGTGTAAAGAGCGGGGGGAGGAGTGAAATTGTCGGCCTGTTGGGTCTCCGGAAAAACGAAGGGCACGTTGTGGCGCTGGTTGCACCAGGTATTGCCGTCGACGGGAGTGAAGAAGATCCCGTAGGCGCCATGAACAACCAGTCCAAATCGACGGATCTGGCGGGCGAACCCGATGCGCGGCGCGAAATTGTGCTTGTTGGAATACATCAACCCCCGGGGATAGCCGTTTTCGCCGCCAATGAAAACGGAGGGCGTGCCTTCGTTTGAGAAGATCAGATTCGTGTTCGTGTAGTCAGCGTCGTAGAGCGGATCAGAGTATTCGTAGCGAAGGCCAAGGCTGAGGGTAGTGAGAGAATCAACCTGCCAGGTGTCTTCGATGAAAGCGTCGGCGCCCCAGTTGCGCAGGTTCATCTGAGGGATGCCGGCCTGGCGTTGCTTGACGGTCGGGAGGCTCAGCAAGAGACTGGCGAAGGCGGACCCTGTGCCGTCGTTGAAACCCCAATCGGTGGTATAGCCGTTGGTGAATTGGTAGTAACCGCGATTCTGGAAGAAACCCCACATGGGCCACCAGTAGCGGTGAAAGTCGCCACCAAACTTGATGCCGTGGCGACCGATCTGCCAGGCAAGGGAGTCTCGAATCTCCAGCATGGTGTCCCAGGCATGCATAGGGGTGGCAGCAAAGGTATCGCCGATACCGGTATAACCCTGGACGGCGAACCAGGGCGCGCCCCAGGCCCCCGGGCCCCCAAAACCAACGCCCTGAAATCCGAGTTGCGTGACGTAGTCATTGACATTGTCATTTTGCGAAGTGTGGTTCATGGACAGCCGGGACACTCCGACAGAGAAGGTATTGACGCGGCCGCTGGCGAAAGAATGATTCCATCCGATAAAAGCCTGTTGAGCGAGGTTGTCGAAATTCGCGCCGAAGCCGGGCAGATTCGCGGTGGTGGGGGTGGAACCATTGCTCGGGGAAAAGCCTGCTTCGCCGCCCAGCGAGTAGCGGCCGTAAAGCAAGTCGCCGTTCGCGAAGATATGGTCGATGCGCACCGTGCCCTGATTGTTGTTGTGGGTCTCGTTGCGGATATCCAGGTAGTTGTTGGAGTCCTGGCCGGTCATGTCCATCGACATGTTGGGCTCGGGCAGAATCTCGAGGAGAAAACTTTGCAGTTTCTGATTAATGCGGTCCTGAGGGATCTGATTGTCGGGAAATTGCTGGCGGGTGTAAGGGAAATTGCCGGGGCCGACCGGCTGGCCCGGATTGTAAGCGGGATTCGGGACAGCGGTTGTGGGATCGAAGATATCCACACCGCTCATGCTGAAGTCACCCATGATCTCGTCGCGCGTGGGCACGGTGAGGGTTTGCGCATCAGCTTGGGAGAGGCGAAAGCCTTCATAGTTGACGAAGAAGAAAGTTTTCTTGCCAAACAGCGGGCCGCCGACAGAAGCGCCGAAATTGTTCTGCACGAGGTGGTTGTTGCCCATTGAGCCGAAGCTGCTGGCGTCCATGGCGCCGTTGCGGAGGAACTCGTAGGCGGTACCGTGGAATTCGCTGGAACCAGAGTGCGTCACGATATTGATCTGACCACCACCGGCGCCGCCCATGTCGGCCGTGTAGTTACTGGTCTCGACCTGAAATTCTTGAACGGCGTCAGGGGACGGGCTGAGGTTCTGTGTGTTAAACGTTGGGTCGGTGTTCGTGGCGCCGTCGAGAAGAAAGAAGTTGGCGTTGGAGCGACCGCCACCGATGACGACGGCGGAACGCTGACCGGGGCGCCAGTAAAGCGGGCTGGTCTGCCCGGTTTGCGCGCCGAAGCCTACGTGTGCACCAGGGACGGTAAGAACCAGATCAATAAGCATGCGCCCATTGAGAGGCAATTCCCGAACGGATTTGGGCTCGACGACTTCTCCAACACTGGCGTCAGAGGTACGCAACACCTCGGCCGCGCCCTGGACTCTGGCGGTCTGCTGCACGGTTCCGACTTTCATGGGAATTGCGAGGGTGACATGCTGCCCGACCTCCAGGCGTAGAGACTGAGTTGCCGGGGCAAAGCCTGGCGCCTCCGCCTTGATTTCGTATTCACCCGGTAGCAGGGCGGCGGCCTCGAAAATACCGTGCTCGTTGGCGTTGACCTGGCGCAATTCGCCGGTGGCAACGGCACGAAAAGACACGGTTGCCGAAGCGACGGGGAGGTTCTGCGCGTCGGTCACGGAACCGGTGACGACGGCGAAATTGCTTTGCGCGAAAGCAGCGGGAGCAACGAACAGCAAGAAAAAGATGAGTCGGCTCACAACCGTGTCCCCTCCGGAAGGCGCTGATCGGACGATTCCGGTTGCCGGCAGCTGGATTGGTCCGGGACATAAACCGGGAACGCGATGACACCCCGAGAAAATGGGGGCATTACAAAGGAAACACGTCTTCGAGACAATACTGCGAAAGAACTAGCGAAGGTGAGTTTCGGGAGCGGATCAGCGGACCTGCAGCTGAAGGGAGTAAATCTCCTGAACGCTCTGGTCTTCGACGTAAAGGCGGGAACCGTCGGGGGAGAGCCCTCCCCAGGTTCCGGAGGGAGTGCCGGAATAGCGGCGGAGACCTATCAAACTGAACAATTCTTCGGAAGCAGTAGAGCCGACGCGGATGCGGCGAGCGGTGGGATGGTCGGTCATGAAATTGTCGAAATAGATGTAGTTGCTGTCCTTGGACCAGGTGGGAAAGGCGATGTGGCCTCGCTCGGTCAGCCACTTATTCCACTTTTGCGCTGCGAAGTCGTAGAGAAACAGGTTGCTGGAGTCCTGAGAGAGTGCGGCGAGGTAGCGGCCATCAGGGGAATAACGCGGGCTGAACAGTTTTTCGGAGCCGGGGAAGTCGCGAACTTCCCGCGTCTTGAGGTCAAAGATAAAAATCATCGTGGGCGGGTAAGCCGGGCCGCGCGCGTAGATGATGCTCTTGCCGTCAGGAGAGAAATTGAAATCGACACCGCCCGAACCGCTGGGGAGTAGATCTTCAGCGACGCCCCCTTGTGCGGAGATCCATTGAGCACGAAAGCCGGTGCCGGTTGAGAACGTCTGGAAGACGATGTGGGAGTTATCCGGGGCCCATACGGGCAATACCGCGTGGCCGGGCGGGCGAGTCAGTTGCAACCTGTCGGTGCCATCGACACGGCTGCGCCACAGGCTTCCGTCGGGGAGAGAGACATAGGCCATCCACTGGCCGTCGCGCGAGAACGCGAGATCCGTGGCCGAAAAGGCGGGCATGAAAGGCACAAAGACTTTTGCTTTCTCGTCGTAGCGAACGACTTCAACACGGGGGAGCGTGGCTTGCGTGAAGATCCTGGCGGCGTCGGTCGAGGGCGTGAGGTAGTTGTACATCAACGGACCGGCAGTCAATTGAACCGGGGCCCGAGGCCGCCTGCGCAAGAAGCCGGGATTTTCCAGCAGCGCGAAAATGTCGCTGGAGTTCTCCGTGATGCTGAGGAAGAAGAAATAGCGGCCGTCAGCGCTCCATTCCCCGCAGCACTCCCGGGGAGGATTGTGCCAGTTGGGAAGCAGGTCACGCGGATTTTTGCCGTCGACGCCGATTTCCCATACAGACGAAGAGAGCTTGCCTGCGTCGTAGAGAGTGAAACGGATGCGTGAGCCGTCCGGGGAGAACCGGGCCATCTGCGGCTTTCCATTGAGAGTGGCTAGCAGGCGCGCACCTGTGCCGTCGGCCGCGGCGAGATAGATGTTGGAGTCGCGCGTGAACACCAGTTGTTTTTGGTCGGGAGACCACGAAGCAAAACTGGCTCTAATATCACCCAACCGGCGGGGCGAACCCGAGGGAAGAGGAATCACCCACGCGGTAGCGTCAAACAAAGGACTTTCCACGTCTCCGACGAGAAGTTCGGAATGGTCCGGAGAAATGGAGGCCAGAGCGACATTGCGAAAAGGAGTCGGGATCTGCAGGCTTTCGCCACCGGCCGAGGATACCTGGGAGAGGATCAGCTGGCCGTTGGAGTACTCGGAGAAATAGATGCGCGCACCGTCGTTGACCAGTATGCCTTTTTGGGAGCCGCCGGAGGTCAACTGCGTGGCAGAGATGATCCTCGGTGGCTCGATTGGTGAAAGATAGCGGACCAGGGCCGCGAGCAGCGCCAGGGCCACAAGACCGGCGGCAGCGGCGAGCCAACTCTGACGGCGAAGGGCCGGCTGGGACGCGGCGACGACGGGCTTGGAGATGCGGTCGGAACTGGTGTCGCGTTTCAGACGCTTCAAGTCGGCGCGGATTTCGGCGGAGCTCTGGGAGCGCACTTCGCGATCTTTTTCGATGGCTTTGCGGATGATGTGATCCAGCTCTTCGGGAATGCCGGGATTCAAGCGAAGGGGCGAGGCGGGCTGTCTGTTGAGAATGGCATCGAAGATGGCAGCGGTGGTGCTGCCAAAGAAGGGGGCGGTGCCGGTGGCCATCTCGTAGAGCACGGCGCCGAAGGAAAACAGGTCGGAGCGCGAATCGAGCTCCTTGCCGAGGGCCTGTTCGGGAGACATATAGCCGAGGGTGCCCATGACGGTTTCGGGGCCGCTGAGCGCGTCACGCGAAATCGTCGTGCCGCTGCTGTCGGAGTCGCCGCTGACGTAGAGGGGAGAGTTGATTTTGGCGAGGCCGAAATCGAGGAGCTTCACCTGGCCGCGGGGCGTCACGAAGATATTGGACGGCTTGATATCGCGATGAATGATCGCGTGAGAATGCGCGGCGTCGAGCGCGTCGGCGATCTGCATCCCCAGATCGAGAATCTCATCGAGCGGCAGGGGGCGGCCACCGATATGGGTGCGAAGGTCGCGGCCCTCCAGAAGCTGCATGGCAAGAAAGGTGTGGCCTTCGTGCTCGCCGACTTCGTAAATCGTGCAGATGTTGGGATGGTCGATGGAAGAAGCGGCGCGCGCTTCGCGTTCGAAGCGCTCGAGGGCGCGAGGATCTTTGGCGACAGCCTCGGGGAGGAATTTCAGGGCGACGTGACGGCCGAGGCGGAGATCCTCGGCTTCATACACTTCACCCATCCCGCCCGCGCCCAGTTTTCGCAGAACGCGATAGTGAGAGATGGCGGTACTGGCCACGATACACCTGTACTCCGGGATGTTATGTGGGGTGGGGGGAGGCGTCTGTGATGAGTGGCCTGAATTTCCGGGGAAGCATCACCGCGGGCGAGAGGTCAGGCGGAGCGGAGGAGACGAGCAGCCCTGGTGCGGAAGGTGGGAGCGGTGGCCGGGACGGTCTGGGTTGGCGTGACGGTGCGCCGGGCGAACGGAAAGAGTCTTTCCGACAGGACATCCGCCGAGTGCATGCGGAATTGAGGCTCCTTGGTGAGACAGGAGGAGACAATTTCGTCGAGCGAAGAAGGGACGGAAGGGTTGCTATGAGAAGGAGGGAGAGGGGCCGAGGAGAGGACGCGGTTGCAGACGGCCTGGAGGGAGTCACCGGCAAAAGGGTTCATACCGGTTAGCATCTCGTAGAGGACGATGCCAAGGGAGAAGATGTCGGACTTGGCGTCTTGCGCGCGGCCGAGGATCTGTTCCGGGCACCAATAGGCCGGGGTGCCTTTGAGGGAGGCGTCGGCGCCTTGGTGGCTGGCCAGGCGGGCCATGCCGAAGTCTGTGAGTTTGACGCGGTTCTCCGTCGTGATGAGGATATTGGCCGGTTTAACGTCACCGTGAATGACGGCACGTTTGTGTGCAACTCCAAGGGCGACAGCCACATGGCCGGCCCATTCGCAGGCGGTAGGGTAGGGGATGCTGCCCTTGGCAATGTGCTTGTCGAGGGGCTGGCCGTCGACCAGTTCCATCACCAGGTAGGGGGTCTGGGTGGATTCCTCGATACCCATGTCATGAACGGCGATCACGCCGGGATGGGAGAGCTTACCGACAACGCGGGCTTCGCGAAGGAAGCGATTGCGGGCATCGCCGCGGGCCAATTCAGGGGAGAAGAGCTTGATGGCGACTGCGCGGTCGATGAGAGGGTCATGGCCGCGAACGACGCGGCTGTGGGCTCCGGTGCCCAGGGTTTCGAGGATTTGGTATCGGCCGACTTGCACAGCTGAAAATCTCCTCAGTGCGCGGCCAGTAGCGGCGCAGGTACGAGATTAGAGTGGGGAGGCGTATAGGCAAATGAAGCGCGAGTCACGTTGCGGGGAGTACGTTCGTACTGGGCAGATGGGCGGATGGACGGACTATGGGCGGGCGTCTGGCGACGGGAGGGATCCAGGGGAGATCGAACGATAGGGAGCGAACGCCTTGGAATTTGCCAGGCGCCCGGGAAAATTCCGCACGTAGTCTTTCATCGAGGGATGCCAGAGCGAATCGAAATGGAACTTGTACATTTCAGCGATGGCCTGTTCCGGTGTCCAATGCTCGAAGGCGATGCGGTAAGCGGCGACAAAGACGCCGGTGCGATCGCGACCCAGCCAGCAGTGAATGAAGATGGTTTGCTGGGGACGCTCGGCGACGGCGGAGAAGAATTCGGCGACTTGCTCGTCGGTGGGAGGCGCCCACGGGTCGCCGGGAATCAAGACGAATTCGATGCCGAGTTTTTCGGCGCGATTCTTCTCGTCGTCGCTCAGATCGCGCGATTCGGCCCGTAAATTGACGATTTTCGTGATGCCGAGTTTTTGCAGATGCGGCAAGGCGTCGACGTCCGGTTGCGATCCGCGGTAGAGATGATCGTTCACTTTGCCGGCGTCTTTGACGCCGCGAACGGAAATCTTTTCGGCGAAAGGAGGATTTTGTTTCGAAACGGATACGGTCGCAGGCTGCTGTGCGGCAATGAGAGCGGGAAGCGTGAGGAAAATTGTGGACGCCGTGCAAAAAAGAAAACGCATCATAGAGAACTGCATGGAAAGAGTTTAGGAAGAAAAAGGGAGAAGGGACAGCGAGTATTTTCGAAACAGCACCACAAGATATAGACGCGTTCGAAAAAAGTTAGCCAGATTTTGCGATTTTCTCTTGACAGCTTTCCTGCACGGATTGATACTTCGATTCCAGATTCGGGGGACGTGGAAGCGCCAGTCGGTCCAAGTCGGGGATGCTCCTTGGACTGCAGACCACGAAGCCAGCCCGTGATCACCGAGAAAATACGAGCGCGAAGTTGAAGGCTCCGCGCAGGTAGCAAGGCGCGGGGTGAAGCTGTCCGGCCATGTGGAAAACACTGGCATAGGACAGTTCGTTCGTATTTTTGCTTTTAATCGGTGCGCGAGGGCCTTCACGGAACCGGAAATCCAGGATTCAGGGCCAGAGTGGGGCCCAGCACCCTGCGGCAGGCAGGAGTAAAATAATAAGGTTCCTCCCTCAGAGAGATCGGGAACCTGGTGCGGGAGGAAACGGGATGGCGACGGTGAAGCCGGCATTGAATGGCAAGGCGATCGGGAAAGCGGACGCGGCAAAGACGGCCGGGCTGGTGTTCGAGCGCTACTTCACGGATGGAAAGATTTCGCCATTTGACAAGGTCGAATGGGAAAAGCGGACGGCGCTCATCGGGAACGAAAAGGGCGTGACGATTTTCAAGCAGGAAAACGTGGAAGTGCCGAAGAGCTGGTCGCAGACAGCCACGAATATCGTAGCGAGCAAGTATTTCCACGGCAAGCACGGGACGGCGGAGCGGGAAGGGTCGGTGCGGCAACTGATCAGCCGTGTGGTAAACAGCGTGGTGCGCTGGGGAGAAGAGGGAGGCTATTTCGCGGACACGGCGTCGCGGGACGCGTTCAAGGATGAGCTGACGCACCTGCTGGTCGAGCAGAAGATGAGCTTCAATTCGCCGGTGTGGTTCAACGTAGGCGTGCAGCCGAAGCCGCAGTGCTCGGCGTGCTTCATCAACTCCGTGCAGGACAGCATGGAATCGATCATGAGCCTGACGCGGACGGAAGGGATGCTGTTCAAGTGGGGCTCCGGCACGGGAACGAACTTTTCGACGCTGCGCGGAAGCAAGGAAACGCTGTCGGGCGGAGGGATCGCTTCCGGCCCGGTCAGCTTCATGAAGGGTTTTGACGCGTTCGCCGGGGTGATCAAGAGCGGTGGGAAGACACGGCGAGCGGCGAAGATGGTGATCCTGAACATCGACCATCCGGATATCGTCGAGTTCATCGAGTGCAAAGTGAAGGAAGAGCGCAAGGCGCACGTGTTGATCGAACAGGGTTACGATCCATCGATCGACGGCGAAGCATACAGCTCGATCTTCTTCCAGAACGCGAACCACTCTGTGCGCGTAACCGACGACTACATGCGGGCGGCCGATGAAAGCAAGGATTGGTGGACGAAAAACGTCACGGACGGCCAGCCGAACGAGAAGCTGAGCGCCCGGGATCTGCTCTACAAGATCTCGGAGTCGACATGGCAGTGCGGCGACCCCGGCATGCAATACGACACGACGGTGAACCGCTGGCACACCTGCAAGAACACGGCGCGCATCAATGCCAGCAATCCCTGCAGCGAATACATGTTTCTGGACGACACGGCGTGCAACCTGGCGTCGCTGAACCTGATGAAGTACCTCGGGGGGAATGGGCAGTTTGACGTGGAAGCGTTCAAGCGCGCGGTGGATGTGACGATCACGGCGCAGGAAATTCTGGTGGATAACGCCAGCTATCCGACGCCGAAGATCGCCGAGAACTCGCACAATTTCCGTCCGCTGGGGCTGGGCTACGCGAACCTGGGCGCGCTGCTGATGTCGATGGCGCTGCCGTATGATTCGGACGAAGGGCGCGACGTGGCGGCTTCGGTGACGGCGATGATGTGCGGCGAAGCGTATGCGCAGTCGGCGAGAGTGGCGGGGCAGATGGGATCGTTCCCTGGTTACGACGTGAACCGCGAGCCGATGCTGGACGTGATTCGCATGCACCGGGACGCGATGCGCGGGGTGAAGCCGGAACACGTGCAGGCCGAACTGTACATGGGGGCGCAGCAGGCGTGGGACGATGCGCTGGAACTTGGAGAGAAGTACGGCTACAAGAATTCGCAGGTCACCGTCCTGGCACCGACGGGCACCATCGGCTTCATGATGGATTGCGACACCACCGGCATCGAGCCGGACCTGGCGCTGGTGAAGATGAAGAAGCTGGTGGGCGGCGGGGTCATCAAGATAGTGAACAACACGGTGCCGCAGGCACTGATGAAGCTCGGCTACACGCCGGAGCAGACCAGCGAAATCGTGACGTACATCGACAAGAACGGCAAGATCGACGGCGCGCCGTTCATCCAGGACGAACACATACCGGTCTTCGATTGCTCGCTCGCAACCACCGGTGGCCGCTCCATTGCGTGGCGCGGTCACGTCAAGATGATGGCGGCGGCCCAGCCCTTCCTCTCCGGCGCCATCAGCAAGACGATCAACATGCCTGAAGAGTCGACGATCGAAGACATCATGAATGCGTATATCGAGTCGTGGAGGCTGGGGTTGAAGGCCGTGGCGATCTACCGCGACAACTCGAAGCGCTCGCAGCCGCTGAGCGCCGCAGGGAACAAGAAGGATGAGAAGAAGGCGGAAGCTCCCGTGGCGGAAACGCCGGTGCAGCGCGAGCTGTTCGCGCGGACGCAGCGAGAAAAGCTGCCGGTAGAGAGGGATTCGGTCACGCACAAGTTCAGCGTGGGCGGCCATGAAGGGTACATCACGGTAGGCATGTATCCGGACGGGCGGGCGGGCGAGATCTTCATCAAGATGTCGAAGGAAGGATCAACGCTTTCGGGTGTAATGGACGGCCTGGCGCTGACGCTGTCGATCGGGTTGCAGTACGGAGTGCCGCTGAAGGTGCTGGTGGACAAGCTGGTGAACACACGTTTTGAACCGAGCGGCATCACCGCGAATGCGAACATCCGGTTCGCGACGTCGGTGCTGGACTACATCGCGCGGTGGCTTGGCGGGCGCTTTATCTCCGCGGACTACCTGAAGCTGAATGGCGGAGCACCGGCGGAAGGCACGGTGGTAGCGGGCATGACGATACCGGCGGCGGTGCCTGCTGCAGTTGCCAAGCCAGCGGCGACACCGGTGATGCCGGTCAGCAATGCGCCACGCGACGCGCACGAAGGCGCACCGACGTGCTCGGAGTGCGGGATGCTGATGGTGCCGAACGGAGCCTGCTACAAGTGCGAAAACTGCGGGAGCACCAGCGGATGCAGTTGATGCGGGAAAGGGCGAAGGAGGAAACGCGATGAGCGCACTCCCCACCGGATCCGCACTGAATGCAAAGCTGGCGTCGCAACAGCCGAAGACGCGAGGGTTCCTGCACATCGTGAGGCATGGAGCCGGGCTGAACGCCTTCTACATCGTCACCTACCATCGATTGGATCGCAGCGGTTCGCGGCCGAAGGCAATGCTGGCGGAGGGCGCACAGTCGCTGATTGACATGCTCGAAAAGGTCGGCGTGGACTTCCGGCTGCGCGAAGTAAGAGGAGCGCTGGAAGACATCCTGCGGCTGGGTTCGGCGAATATTCCGGACCTGTGGCTCAGCGACGAAGAGCTGCTGGAAAAGGGAATGATCCAAACGTAGATTCGCAGGCAACTTGTCGGAAAGGCCGGAGTGCAAATCGTGCTCCGGCTTTTTTATTTGAGTAAGGCCCCGGGCACACAACAGGCGGAGGGCGGATTCCGCCGTTCGTGTGCGGGCGGCTGTTAGCGCGGCCGCAGAGGCGGACGCGACGGGGCGGGTCTAGGCCGTAAATGATGTCGAGGCAAAGGAGGAGGCACAAAGCGCAGAACCTGACCGCAAGCTGGGCAATTCTCCGAGCCGACCAACTCGGCGCGCAGCCAGTTTCCCCTGGCTTCGCAAGACGGATTCATACACTGAACCGTGGATCCCGGCATGAGTGGCATGAGCACGCTCCCTTGTGGGCCTTCACTCACTGGCGGAAGTGAGTCCCCTGAAGGCCGGACCGACCGAGACGAAACGGAAGATGCGCGATTGTGTTACCGCGCAAATCCGCCGTCAACGGAAAAGCGCTGCGAGAAACAGAGGACTGTGGAAATCGCGCGAGGAGGATGTGAATTTCATCGCGCGCAGAGCGCTGCTGTTGGCGGATTCGCGCGCTCCCTCGCGCCTGAAAGCCGGCGACGCCTGCGCACGTAGTACAAGGAGTAAGGAAGGCGCGGGGTGGATGGCTCCCCCAACGGAGGGCGTGAAATGACAATCAGTGGAAAGGGATTCGACTTGAGCGGCAGTCTGCAAGGAGTGCCGAAAGTCGGCGGATTCGGAAAGGGCATCCTGAAGCTGATCGGCCTGGTGTTCCTGATCATTTTGTTTTTCGCGAGCGTGGTTTCCGTGCCGACCGGGCACGTCGGTGTGCTGACGTTGTTCGGCAGGGTAACCGGGGAAGTGCTGAGCGAGGGGATTCATTTGATCAACCCGCTGAAGTCCGTGCAAAAGCTTTCGATTCAAACGCAGTCGGTGAAGGAAAGCGCGAACACGCCTTCCAACGAAGGCCTGATGCTGGCGCTCGACACATCGCTGTTGTTTCATCTGGACAGGGCGAAAGCGGCGGAGGTCTACCAGAAGGTGGGGGCGAACTATGCGGAGAAGGTTGTGGAGCCGACACTGCGGGCAGCGGTGCGCGCGGCGACGTCAGCCCACACGGCGAACGCCCTGTACACGAACGCGCGGGAACTGGTGCAGCAGCAAATTCAAGATGAGCTTTCCACGGCGCTGGCGCAACGGGGGGTGGTCATCGAGAACGTTCTGTTACGCGACGTGCAGCTTCCGCCGATGCTGAAGAGTTCCATTGAGGCCAAGCAGCAGGCCGAACAAGACGCGCTGCGGATGAACTTCATCCTGCAGAAGGAAAAGCAGGAGGCGGAGCGGAAGAGAATTGAAGCGCAAGGGATTGCGGACTTTCAGAAGATCGTGGCGCAGGGGATCAGTCCACAATTACTGGAATGGAAGGGGATTGAAGCCACGGAGAAACTGGCAAACAGCTCGAATGCGAAAGTCGTGGTGGTAGGAAACGCGAAGAACGGCCTGCCTGTAATTCTAGGACCGCAATAACCTGCGGCGGAATCAGGGCTACTGCGGAGCGTTCTGAGTGATGGAAGGCTTGGGTGCGGGCGGTTTGGCGTCGGAAGTAACGCCCAGGCCGGAGAGCTTCGCCTTCAGGTCCGCGAGTTCCGCCTGCATGCTGTCGACATCGGCTTTCTCACTGTCAAGCTTTGACTTGCCGGCGGCATCGCGGGAGTAGTCAGGATTGCGATAGTAGGTGTCCTGGTCAAGAGACAGAGCGTCCTGCAGGGTTTTCAGCGCACTTTCTTTATCGGCAATCTGCTTCTTCAATTCGTCAACCTGCGTTTTCTTTGCCTCCGCTTCCTCGGGAGCTTCTGGCTGCTGTGCATTGGCCGCGGGGGCGCCGCCTGCGGCAGCATCAGCAGCGGCTGGTGCTTGGGGTGTACCGGCAGCTGAAGGCGCAGCCCCGGCTGAGACGGGAGCCGAAGGGATGGAATCGTTGGTGATGACTTTCGCGGGATTGTTCGACTGCTGCTTCTGCTGGCGGGAGCGCTTTGCAGCTTCTGCGACGGAGGGAGCGTCCTGGGCCGGCAGGTGCCAGGCCACGGCAAACAGGCCGAAAGCAATCAACGCGATCGACCGAAACACGATACGAGGAAGCAGACGAAGCATAGGTCCCTCCCTTCCATGACCGGGCGGGCGCAATCGACCCTGCACCTGCGCATGGAGGCCTGCCCTTAAGCATACGACCAGGGAAAGCGGGGCTCAACGGCGAAGGAGAGGAGGCGGCGAATCAGGCAACGCGGAGCGCGAATGACAATGGGAAGAAGGTCGAATAGAGTAGGCGGGGGGAGGGGTGGCCATGGCGCGGAGCAGATGGAAAGGCGGCTGGATAGGCAAACTTGGTGGCGTGCTGCTAATGCTTTGCCTGGAAAGCATCGCCGGTGTGTGGTGCGCATCGGCGCAAACGGGAGGGACAGCGGCGGTGTCCCAAGATAGCAACCAGGTCCAAACCGCGGCTCCTTCCGCAGAGGCTGCGAAACCAAGCACAGATGAGTTTCGACTGAGCAAGGAACGGTACGACCAGGCGGTCGCTTACTCGCGGGCAAACTACGCGATTGATTTCGCGCTGGTGCTTTGGGGAATGCTGGTGCTGGTGGCGCTGTTGAACTGGCAAGTGGTGGCGAAAGCCCGAGATATCTCAGTGGCCCGCAGCAAGTATTTGCTGGTGCAAGCACTGGTATTTGTGGCGCTGCTGAACGTATTGACCGGACTGCTCGACCTGCCATTTCTGATGTACCGGCACCATCTTTCGCTGAGCTACCAGCAGTCGGTGCAGCGGTGGGGTTCGTGGCTGTGGGATTGGACGAAAGGCGAGTTCGTGGGGATCGTGCTGACCACGATCGCGGCGATCATTCTGTACATGGTGATTCGGTGGAAGCCACGCAGGTGGTGGCTGTATTTCTGGTTCGCGTCGATTCCGCTCATTTTGGCATTGGTGCTGATTACGCCGTGGGTGCTCGATCCGCTGTTCAACAAATTCACACCACTCAGTGAACAGCACGCGAACCTGGTCGGATCCATCGAAGAGCTGACGCAGAAAGCGGGGATGCCGATCGCGCGCGAACGCATGTTCCTGATGGAAGCGAGTGCCAAGACGAACCAGATCAATGCGTATGTGACCGGGTTGGGGGCTTCAAAGCGAGTGGTGATCTGGGACAACACGATTCGGAAGATGGCGCCGAACGAGGTGCTGTTCGTGGTGGGCCATGAAATGGGCCATTACGCGCTGGGGCACGTGGTGAAAGGAATCGCCCTGGGACTCGCGGGAATCTTCGTCGCGCTGTATATCACGTATCGATTGCTGCAGTGGGCGCTCGCACGTTGGGGAGGCCGATGGAGGATCCCGGGCCAGGTTGACTGGGGCACGCTGGTGGTGATCACTCTGATCTTCAACGTCATCGGATTCGTCTCGCAGCCAATTGGCAACAGTCTGAGCCGCAGCATGGAGCACGACGCCGACGTGTATGGACTGGAAGTGACCCACGGGATTATTCCTGACGCAAATGAAACCGCCGCTCATGCGTTTCAGGTGATGGGCGACCTGGATCTGGCGGACCCGAACCCGTCGCGCTTCATCACGATCTGGCTCTACAGCCATCCGCCACTGGTGGACCGGCTGAAGTTCGCGCACGATTACGATCCCTGGAAAAAGGGAGAGGCGCCGAAATACGTGAAGTGAAGAAGGAGAAGGGCGAGATAGGATTTTCTACCGCCTGGCGTCTTTGAGCGCCCTTTGGCGGCGCTTTTGGAATGACGCGACCTTGTGGCGATTGCCGCAGACTGCCATAGAACACCAGCGGCGGCGGTGCGTGCGGGAATCGTCGTAGAAGAAGAGTCTGCAGGAAGAGTTGGCGCACCGGCGGATTGGGGCACGGGAGCCCTCGACCAGCAATTCCGCGGCGGAACGGGCGATGGCAGCGAGCAACCAGTCGAGGCCGCCTTCCCGCGCCACGTACAGCAGAGCCCAACCACCGTTGTGTGCGACGAGCTCGTCGTGTCCCTCCGTGATGCGGAGGATTTCGTTGACCGGTTCGACCCAGGAAGCAGGAAACGGCTTTTCGTTTGCGATGGCGCCGAACACGGCGCGGAAGGCCTGATGGAGGCGCAGGGTGCGCAACATCATGGCGTCGACGGCTTGTGGTTCGGTTTGCTGGAGCGGGCGGAGGCGGGCTGCCCGATCCTCGGTCACCAGTCGCGCATCGATGAGGAAGGAAACAAACTCATCCCATGAAAGGTCGTGGGCGTTGGGAGCGAGATTGGCGAAATCGAGAGCCAGACGGCCAGCAACAAGGATGTGGGGATTTGGCATGAGGCGATCCAAAGATAACCCGTGTTCGAAGCCAGGCTGGTTATAGCACGAAAGTCCCCGCTGGTTATCAGGCTTTCGATTCGCTACGCTGGATGAGTTCAAATGCCAGAACCGGAATCCAAAGACACGCTGGAATCACCCCCGCCCGAGTCCACAGCGAATGGCGAAAATGCATCGGGCGCCGGGCTCCCAACGTTTGCTCTTCAGCCCCCAGCCGCCCGGCCCGAACTCGGAAAGTTGCAGCAACTTGGGCGGGTCCTGATCTTTCTGGTCCTGATGGTGCTGGTCGCGCCGCCTGTCGTTTTCTCGGTCGCCGCGGAGTTGTTTGGCCGGCCGCGCGGCATGATGGGTCCCGGGTTCCTGCTGTTCGTGGAGGCGGTCAATTTTGCGTTGCTGGTGGGAGTGACATTCCTGCTGGCTCAGTCGGGACAGATTCCCTGGTGGAAATATGGATTGCCGTGGGCGGACGCATTCAAGGGAAACTTTTGGGTGGGGCTGCTGCTGGGACTGGCAGAGGCTTCGGTGCTCATCGGGCTGATCGAAGTGTTTGGCGGGTTTTCGATGGAGGGCTGGGCGTTACAGGGAGCGGCAATCGCAGGATATGGTCTGGTTCATTTTCTGCTGTTCGTATGCGTCGGCCTATACGAAGAATTCCTGTTCCGCGGGTACCCGCAGTTCGCGCTCACAAAGGTGATGGGATTCTGGCCAGCTGCGCTCTTGATGTCGGCCGGGTTTGGGGCTGTGCACCTAGGCAACCGCGGGGAAACATTCGCCGGGGTGGCGAGCGTGGCGATGGTGGGGCTCCTGTTTGCATTCACACTGAAGCGGACGGGGAATCTCTGGTATGCCGTGGGGCTGCACGCCGGATTCGACTGGGCGCAGAGCTTCGTGTACTCCGTGCCCGACAGCGGGGAATTGATCCGCGGGCATTTGTGGCAGATCACTCTCCGGGGGCCGGACTGGCTGACCGGCGGGAGTGCGGGCCCGGAAGCCAGCGTGTTTTGCTTCCTGACGATGGGCCTGCAGTTTTTCGTGGTGATGTGGCTGTTTCCAGCGAAGCGGAGCAAGGAAGCCATCGTCGAAATCCTGCCGCCTGCAACCTAATGCACGAGTTCCGAGACGCGCACCAAGCGGATACCTCCGACCTGAGCTTCGGGCAGCATTTCCGCCAGTGCGCGAAGCGTCTCCGGGTGCGGATGGCCGATGGCGATGGCTTCGCCCTTTTCGCGAGCATCCTTGAATGCCAGGGACAGTTGATGGCGAATGGCGGTGACGTCCCGCAAGTCGTCGAGGAAGGGCACGTTGCGAAAGGCGGTTCGAACATTATCGGCGCGCGCGACATCGAAGGCGACCGTTGCCGCGCTGGTGCGGCTGTCGATGAAAAAGAGATTGCGGCTGCGCAGCAGAGGCATGAGCTCGTTCATGAGGCGCGAATCTGAAGTTGCCAGAGAGCCCTGGTGATTGTTGACGCCGACGGCGTACGGAACGGTCTCGAGCATGGTCTTCAGCGAGTTTGAGATTTCTTCCGTCGACATGCCGGGACGGAGCTCCCGCGATTCCGCCACTTCCGCCCCGCGTGCCTCCATAGGAAGGTGCAGCATCACCTGATAGCCGCGGCGATGCGCTTCCGAAGCGATCTGTGCAGAATGCGGATGGTTCGGGAGCACGGAGAGCGTGAGGGGATAGTGCAAAGCAAAGATGCCATCCACGGAGCCGGCGGAGTCATCGCCGCCGACATCATCCAGAATGACTGCGAGGCGTGGACCGGCGGCAATGGGGCGCGCCGGATGAGAAGCGGGAGCGGGAGCGTTCGTGGCCGAGCGATGCGGATGAAGCAGAGAATCGACAGCGGATTTGACCTTCGCGCAGCCGGTCAGGGCGAGACACGCGGCCAGCAATCCAACGCAGGCCAGCCGTTTCGAATATGTGGGAGATCCAGAAGTTTTTGAGAACACGAACGAGACTAGGCGGCCTTTTTCGCGGGAGCCTTGAACAGCTCGATGGCCTTCCGCAGGACCGGATCATCGGCTGAAAGCGGCTTCGGGAGAATCGGCTGATCCTTCGGGTTGGAAGACGAGGCAGAAGCGTCGTCGCCATCGGAATCGTCGTTCTGGATCGCGATAGCGCGCACCACTTCCGTCGGCGCCACGCCTTCATCAAGGATCGATTTGCCGTCCGCGTTGTAGTAGTTTGCGACGGTGAGGACGAGCGCTGAGCCGTCGTCAATGGTGATCAGTTTTTGGTCGGAGGCAAGGCCAAAGGTGCGTTCGCCTACGATGTCGCCGCGCTTGGTGTTGGCGAAGGCAGAGGCCAGCACTTCACCGGCGCCGGCGGTGGAGACATCAATCAGGACGGACGCGGGACCCTTCCATACCACCTTCGCCGGATCGGCGGCGTAAACCTTGTCTGGGACGGTCTGGCCCTTCAGGGTGGTGAGAGTTCCGGAAGGAATGAACATCTGGGCGACGGCGATCGCCTCTGATACCTGACCGCGGCCGCAATCGCGCACATCCAGGACGATGCGACTGATTCCCTGCTTCTGGGCTTCGAGCAAGCGCGTTCGCAGTTCGTCGGAGCGGCCTGGGTCGAGAGTCGGAAAGCGGAAGGCCAAGGTGTCATTGTCGACCTTCTGCACGATGAGCTTGGCCGACGCGAGTTTCTGGCGAACGATCTCGACTTCTTCCGGTTGCGTCCGTCCGCGGCGGATGGCGCCCACTTTCACAGCCGTGCCCGGCTGACCAGCCAACAGGTTTTTGGCCTGGCCGACGGACATTTCGCGGGTCGTGAAACCGGCAATGGACTCCAGGAAGTCGCCTGTGCGCAAGCCACCTTTTTCAGCAGGGCTATCCGGCAAAACGGAAGTGACGACGATGTAACCGGAGCGTTTGCTGAGGTTCAGTCCGGTCTCGCCGGTTCCGGGGTTGGCCAGCTTTTCTTTATATTCAGAGTATTCGCGCGGAGTCAGGTAGCTCGATTCGGGATCGAGCGACTCGAGCAGCCCGTGGAGGGACCCCGCAGTGACCAAGTGCATGTTAGGCTCGTCGACATAGTCCTGCTGGATCTTCTGCAATACTTCGCTGTAGACCACCAGCGACTTGTAGGCCTTGTCGTCCGCCGTGCGTCCCAAGACGTGACCGATGCCGACCCAGCCAACGATCAGCACCGAAACCGTCAGAATGCTGTAGCGAGCGAAACGATTCATCCGGCACCACCTTCGTTCGAGCCAAAACGCGAGTATAACATTCCGATGTGACGGACGGGCGGGAAGTTGGATAGCCGTTGAGAGGCGAGGATGATGGTACAGTAGGGTCAATCTGTGGCGCAAAAGACACACCGTAGCAGCTATTCTGTGGTAGATTTGTCATAACTCATTGAAAACATTGAAGAAACGAAGAAAATAGTACGTGACAGATTCGCCGTCTTGCGGCATTCTAGATATGCTTCCATGTTCCAGACTACGATTCAGAAGCCCGTCACCGCGCAGGGCGTGGGACTTCACACGGGCGTCCAGAGCAAAGTTCGGCTAGTGCCGGCCCCGGCCGACGCCGGAGTCGTGTTTCGCCGGACGGATTTGGACAATTTTGCGATTGAAGCGCATGGCAGCAACGTTGCGAGGGTCAGCTACGCCACGAGCCTGATGAAGCAGGGGGTATTGCTGTCCACGACGGAGCATCTGCTTGCGGCCATTTACTCCTGTGGGATCGACAACATCTATATCGATATCGACGCGATCGAGGTACCGATTCTGGATGGCTCGGCTGAGCCGTTCATGCAGCTGCTTGACGAAGCGGGCATCCGCAAGCTGCGGCGGAGGCGGCGCTACCTGAAAGTTCTGAAACCGGTCGAAGTCGTCGAAGACGGCCGCCGGATCGGCATCTATCCCGCGGATGAATTTCGCGTGTGCTGTTTCGTAGACTTTCCGCACCCTCTGGTGGGCCAGCAAGAAGTCGAGATGGCGGTCAACGCCGAGACATTTCGCCGGGTGCTTTCGCGAGCGCGGACGTTCTGCTTCGAATCGGACATCGAGCCGCTCCGCGCGATGGGGCTGATTCGAGGCGGTTCGCTGGACAACGCGATCGTGCTTACGAAAGAGGGCATGCTGAACGGACCTCTGCGGTACGAAGATGAATTTGGCCGTCATAAGGCGCTCGACCTGATCGGCGACCTGGCGCTGATTGGGTTGCCGTTGCTTGCCCGGGTTGAGGCACGGAAGGCGGGCCACGCACTACATACGCAATTGGTGAGCCGGCTTCTGGCTGACACCGAAGCGTGGACGATTACGACCTTCGACTCCGCGGATAGAGATGAGACAGAACACACAGAGTCCTTGACCTCCGCGCGGGCCGCGGACTAAGCATTCCTGGCGAACGTGTTTTCAATGGGGCTGAGGAGCGTATGATCGAGTCAGATCGCTCCACAGGAAACCAGCATGCCCACACATTTTCGTGCAACACTCATGATTCTGGCGCGAGCCGCGTATTGCTCAATCCTACTCTTCGCGGTTCTGGCCTTTTTCGCCGTGATGCCAACGGCAGCCCAAAACTGGGGAAATCCCGTTTGGTCCGACGAGTTTGGCGGAGCGCTGGGCACGCCGATTGATACGACCAAGTGGACGTTCGAGAGCGGCATTCTCCACGTTAACAATGAGGTGGAGTATTACTGCGCGCCGTCAACCAACGCGGGCGGCTGCAATATCACAAAGCCGAATGCCTATCTGGACGGCGACGGCCATCTGATCATTCAAGCGATCAAGGTCGGTTCGAGCACGGCACCGGACAGCGGCAGTTGGACTTCTGCGCGGATGACAACCAACGGGACGAAACAATTTCAGTACGGCCGCGTGGAATCGCGGATGATGCTGCCGGTAGGGCCGGGGATATGGCCGGCGTTCTGGGCGCTCGGCGCGAATTTCGACACCAACCAGTTTGGCAACCCTGTGGTGCCCTGGCCGGGGTGCGGCGAGATCGACTATATGGAGAACGTGCCGGCGGTCGGCGGGCTCGGTCCGAACAAGGTGTCGTCGACCATGCATCAAAACAGCACGACGGGGCTGTTCAGCCGGGGGCAGACGTACACGTTGCCGGGAAGCGATGTAACCAGCTATCACACCTACGGTGCGATCTGGTCGCCCAACATGGTGCAATTTTACGTAGACGATCCGGCAAACGTCTTTTTCGTACACACCGCGACGGACGTTCCCGCGGGGAACACCTACGCGTTCAACCACACGTTCTTCCTGCTGCTGAACCTTGCCGTCGGCGGCGATGGGTCCTGGCCTGGGCCGTTCGACGCCACGACCCCGAATCCAGCGATTATGACGGTGGATTTCGTGCGAGTGTACCAGCCTTCCGCGGTGCCCGCACCGAATCTGGGAACACCTTCGGGCATCACGGTGAAAGCCGGGGCTATCACCGGCAATAGCACCCCGTTGACCGTTGGCGAGACTGCGGGCAGTGGCCGGGTGTTTTTCTCGTGCACGAGCGATGCGCCGGACGCGAGCTGCGCCGTCAAAACAAATGACGTATTAAGTGCCAGCACGATGGACTTTTCGTCGGCGAGCAGCGGTACGGCAACAGTGACGGTCACAACGTCGGCGAATGCAGGAATGGCGGCGTGGAGGTTTGTGGGCGGGAGCTTTCGCTGGGTCGTACTCCTAAGCGGAGCCAGCGTGAGCTTACTCCTTTTGCTTACGCTGTGCGCGGGACCAATGCCGCGTCGCAGCCAGCTGCAAGTGGCAGGCAGCATCGTCGTGGTAACGGCTGGATTGCTACTGGGTTGCGCCGGTGGCTCGAGTGCACCCCCGCCAGGCGGCGGAACGACCCCTGGAAACTACACGATTACCGTCAGCGCGTATACGGTCAGCGGCAGCGGAACGACGCCGGACGCGACCATTCGTATTCCATTAACCGTGAATTGAAACACTGAAGCGGGGCCATTGCCGTACCGTTGTCAAAACTCCGGCTCCACGGGACAATGCTGCCATGCCGAACAACAAAGATGTCGCCATCCTGATTCTTGCCGCCGGGAAGGGCACGCGCTTGAAATCGAGCCTTGCCAAAGTGCTCCATGCAGCCGGTGGGCGCCCGCTGGTGGAGCATGTGGTGCGCTCGTGCGCGAGCGTGGGAGCGAAGAAGACGATTGTGGTGGTTGGCCATCAGGCGGAACAGGTGGAGGCAGTGGTCGAGCCGCTGGGAGTAGAGATTGTCTTACAACAGCCGCAAAACGGCACTGGGCACGCGCTGTTGGTTTCGAAACGTGCGATCGGAAACGCGAAATATGTCGTTGTTTTGCCGGGCGATGCCCCCCTGATTCGTACCGAGACGGTGAAAGCGCTCATCCACAAGCATAAGCGCGGCGAGGCCTCCGCAACTTTGCTGACCGCGGTGCTTGCGGATCCTTCGGGGTACGGACGCATCCTGCGCAAGAGCGGCGACGCCGTGCAGGCGATCATTGAGGAATCGCAGTTGACGCCCGAGCAGCGCGAACTGAACGAAATCAATGCCAGCATGTACTGCTTTACGACCGGGAAACTGTGGCCGGCGCTTGCGCGGGTCAAGCCGGAGAACAAGCATCGCGAGATCTATTTGACCGACGCGATCAGTGTGTTGAACGCGGCGGGCGAGACCGTGCTGGCGGAAGTGGCGCAGGATTCTCGGGAAATGCTGGGATGCAACACGCGCGCGGACCTGGCCGGCGTGGACCACACGTTTCGCGAGTGGAAGCGCGAAGCGTTGATGCGCGACGGAGTGACGATTCAGTTGCCGGAGACGGTGCTGGTCGATCCGGATGTGGTGGTGGGGGAAGACAGCATCCTGGAGCCGTGCGTGCAATTGCTGGGGACAACGAGGATCGGGGCGCGCTGCGTCATCAAGAGCGGCAGCGTGGTGTACGATTCGATGCTCGGCGACGAGGTCACGGTTGAGCCGCACTGCGTAATCAGCCAGAGCCGGCTCGATTCGGACGTGGTGGTCGGCCCCTTCGCACGCATGCGCATGGAAACACATTTGAAGAGCGGATCGCGCATCGGCAATTTCGTGGAGTTGAAAAAGAGCGTGGTAGGCGAAGGTACGAAGGCGATGCACCTCACGTATCTCGGGGACGCGAAAATCGGAGCCAAAACCAACATCGGCGCGGGAACCATTACGTGCAATTACGACGGATTCGCGAAGAATCCAACGACCATCGGCAACAAGGTGTTTATCGGTAGCGATTCGGCATTAGTGGCCCCGATCAAGGTCGGAGATGGCGCATACGTGGCGGCGGGCTCAACGATTACGGAAAATGTCCCGGCGGACGGGCTTGGAATTGCACGTGGCCGCCAGGTGAACAAGCCGGGCTGGGCCGGCAAGAAGCGCCGGGAAATGGCCGCCGCCCAAAAAACCAACAAACCGAAGAAGCGCCGGTAAGGAACGCAGTCCGCGCGCGCCTTGCCTCGGGCCTCGCTGTGATAAACTAGGAGTTCCCCGAAGGAAATCCGGAGGCGCGCCATGAAATTCGGAGTCGTAGTCTTTCCCGGATCGAATTGCGATCACGACGCGTTCCACGCCATCGGCCATGTATTGCAGAAGCCGGTGGAATTCATTTGGCACCAGTCCCAGGATCTGCACGGTTGCGACGCGATCATTTTGCCCGGCGGATTCTCGTACGGCGATTACCTGCGCACGGGGGCCATTGCGCGGTTTTCCCCGGTGATGAAAGCGGTGGAGCAGTTCGCCAACAAAGGCGGGCTGGTTCTTGGCATTTGCAACGGCTTCCAGATTCTGCTGGAGGCGGGCCTGTTGCCGGGTGCAATGATGCGCAATTCCGGACTGCGGTTCATCTGCAAGCACGTGCACATCCGGGTAGAGGACACGCATTCGCCGTTTACGTGCGCCGCCGAAGCCGGACAAATTCTGACGATTCCGATCGCGCACAGCGACGGGAATTATTCCTGCGACGAGAAGACTCTCGCCACGCTGGAGAGAAATCACCAGGTATTGTTCCGATATACGACACCCGGCGGGAAGGATGACGCCGCGGGGAATCCCAACGGATCTACGGCGAACATCGCCGGGATCTGCAACGAGCAGCGGAATGTGGCCGGGCTGATGCCACATCCGGAGCGCGCGGTTGAACAAGTTCTCGATTCGAACGACGGCCTGGTGATTTTCCGTTCGATGATCGAGGCGCTGGTCGGCGCGGCAAAGGCGACTGCGTGAGCGGTCAGCGCGAAAACAACGAGATTGCGTAGGGGCACGATGCGTCGTGCCCCTATAGTTTCTTGCACAAAACGAAGGCACGGAACATGGCGACGGCACAGACCGAAATCAAAGTGACGCCGGAAATTGCGGCGGAGCACGGCGTAACCCGCGAGGAGTTCGCGCGGATTCAGCAGATCCTGGGGCGCGATCCGAACATCACGGAACTTGGCATCTTCAGCGTGATGTGGAGCGAGCACTGCTCGTACAAATCGAGCAAGGTGCATCTGAAACGGCTACCAACGCGCGGCAAACTGGTGGTGCAGGGACCAGGCGAAAATGCCGGTGTGGTGGATATCGGCGACGGGCTGGTGGCGGCCTTCAAGATTGAGTCGCACAACCACCCGAGCTACGTGGAGCCCTTCCAGGGCGCGACGACGGGCGTGGGCGGAATCCTGCGCGACATCTTCACGATGGGCGCGCGGCCGATCGCAGTGATGGACTCGCTGCGGTTCGGCGAGTTGAATGCATCGCGGACCACCAGCGAAGAGGACGCCGCAAAGAATCGGCGGATTCTCGACGGAGTGATCCGTGGGGTGGGCGGCTACGGCAACTGCTTCGGCGTGCCGACGGTTGGCGGGGAAGTCGCGTTCGAACCGTGCTATTCGCAAAACCCGCTGGTGAACGCGCTCGCGCTCGGCATCGCACGGAAGGACGAGATTTTCCTGGCGAAGGCGAAGGGCACGGGCAATCCGGTGATCTACGTGGGAGCGAAGACCGGGCGCGACGGCATTCACGGCGCGTCGCTGCTCGCGTCAGCGGAGTTCACCGAAGAGTCGCAACAAAAGCGACCCAACGTACAGGTGGGCGATCCGTTTATGGAGAAGTTGCTGCTCGAGGCGTGCCTGGAAGCGATGAAGACGGGAGCAGTGGTCGCGATCCAGGACATGGGCGCTGCCGGGCTGACGTGTTCGACGTGCGAAATGGCGTCGCGCGGCGGCACCGGAGTCGAAATTGATCTCGCCCGCGTGCCGCAGCGTGAAACCGGCATGACGCCGTACGAAATTATGCTGAGTGAATCGCAGGAGCGAATGCTGCTGGTCGCCGATAGCGGGCGCGAAGGCGAAGTGCTGGCTGTCTTCAAGAAGTGGGGACTCGATGCAACGGTGGTGGGTGAAGTGACGGAAGGCGGGATGCTCGTGGTGAAGAACCACGGCAAAGTGGCGGCAAATATCCCCGCTCATCCGTTGGCGGAAGAGGGGCCGGTGTATAACCGCCCGATCGCGGAACCGACGGCGCGCAAGGAGACCGCGAAAGATTGGTTCCAGTTCGCGGCGGAAGGTACGGAGTTGACGGGGAACTTCACGAAGTTGCTGGCATCGCCCACGGTGGCTTCGAAGCAGTGGATCACCGAGCAGTACGACAGCATGGTCCGCACGAATACGCTTGCAGGTCCCGGGGCGAGCGATGCCGCGGTGGTCCGGATCAAAGAGACGAAACGGGCACTGGCGCTAGCGACCGACGGCAACGGCCGCTGGTGCTACCTGAATCCCAAAGTTGGCGCCATGCATGCCGTAGCTGAAGCGTCGCGCAACGTGGCGGCTTCCGGCGCGCGGCCCATTGCGGCGACGAACTGCCTGAACTTCGGCAGCCCGGAAAAGCCCGAGGTTATGTGGCAATTCTCGCAGGCCATCGATGGCTTGGGCGAGGCATGCGTTGCGCTCGGCGCGCCGATCACGGGCGGAAACGTGAGCTTTTACAACGAGACGCTCGGCAAATCGATCTATCCGACGCCGACCATCGGTATTCTGGGCATTTTGGAAGACGCGAATGATGTGATGAAGGTGGCATTCCGTAAAGAAGGCGACGCGATTCTGTTGCTCGACGGAGCGCCGAACGCGAAAACACCGAATTCCGCACAGGAATTTTCGTCGTCGGAGTATTCGAAGGCAATCGCAGGTATCGTTGCGGGCGAACCCCCCGCGATCGACTTGGCGGCCGAGAAACGGCTGATCGATTGCCTGGTGGCGCTGGCGGAGGCGAAAGCCGTGCACTCGGCGCACGACCTCAGCGATGGGGGACTTGCGGTAGCCGCTGCTGAAAGCTGCTTTGCCTCCGCGGGATTGGGCGCCCAAATCGCAACGGACGGCGAGGCAGATGCCGAACATGCGCTCTTTGGCGAGCGCGGTGCCCGGGCCATCGTTTCGGTGGCATCAGGAAATGTTGCCGGAGTTCTGGTGACTGCGCGACAATATGGGGTGGGGGCACGCGAAATCGGCAAGGTGACGCGTGACAATAGTTTGCGCATCGAATATAAGGGGCGTGCGGTGATTGCAGCAACCGTCTCTGCGCTGCAGGACACCTGGGCGCATTCTTTGGAACGCAACTTGAAGCTGCCATGAGCGAACCAACGGCATTTGCAGACGATCGGTTTCACGACCACTGCGGTGTGTTCGGGGTGTTCGGCCATCCCGAGGCAGCGAACCTGGCGTATCTCGGACTGTATGCGTTGCAGCACCGCGGGCAGGAGTCGGCGGGCATCGTCTCCAGCACCGGCAACGATCTTCATATTCACCGCGCCATGGGCGAAGTCGAGGAAATTTTCTCTCCTTCGGTCCTCGCCAAGCTTCCAGGAGCCAGCGCCATCGGTCATACACGCTATTCCACGGCGGGCGATAAGGCCCTGCTGAACGCGCAGCCGATCATGGTGGATTGCAGCAAGGGGAAGATTGCGGTCGGCCACAACGGCAACCTGACGAACGCGGGGGAGTGGCGCCGCAAGCTCGAGCATCGCGGTTCGATTTTTCAAACCAACAGCGACACGGAAGTGATCGTGCACCTGATCGCAAAATCGCAGGCACGGAATTTTTCGGGCGCGCTGGGCGATGCGCTCAACCAGGTGGAGGGGGCGTACTCACTGCTGGTGCTGACGCCGGAAGAACTGTACGCGGTGCGCGATCCTCGCGGATTCCGGCCCCTGGCGCTGGGCAGACTTTCCGCTCCGGACGGCAGCGACGCATGGGTGGTCGCCTCGGAAACCTGTGCGTTCGACCTGATGAATGCGCAATACGTTCGCGATGTGGAGCCCGGCGAGATGATCCGCATTTCGCGAGCCGGCCTTGAATCGATCCACTTCAGCGCGCAGAAGCCGCGGCAGTTCTGCATCTTCGAACACGTCTATTTTTCGAGGCCGGACAGCCAAGTCTTCGGCCGTTCGGTCAACGAGTCGCGCGAAATGCTCGGACGCCTGCTGGCGCGAGAGCATCCGGTCGAGGCCGATATGATCGTGCCGATTCCCGACTCCGGCGTCCCGGCGGCCATTGGCTTTTCGCTCGAGTCCGGCATTCCTTTCCGGATGGGGCTGATTCGCAACCATTATATCGGGCGGACGTTCATCGAACCGTCGCAAGCCATTCGCAACTTCGGCGTGAAGCTGAAACTGAATCCGGTACGGAACTTAATTGCGGGGAAACGCGTCGTATTGGTAGACGATTCGATCGTGCGTGGCACCACGAGCCGCAAGCTGGTGCGCATGGTCCGGGAAGCGGGCGCAAAGGAAGTGCATATGCGCATCAGTTGCCCCCCGACCATTTCACCGTGCTACTACGGCGTGGATACGCCCACGCGCGAAGAGCTGATCGCGTCGTCGAACACGCCGGCGGAAATCTGCAAGTTCCTCGGCGCGGACTCGCTGGGCTATCTGTCGCTCCAGGGCCTGCGGCAGGCGGTGAACGATACCGAAGGCAATTTCTGCACTTCGTGTTACACGGGGATTTATCCGACCGACCTGGTGCAGCTGGAAGTGCGCGAGAGCAACGGCACCAGCAAACTGGACGAAGCGGTAACGGTGGAACGTGAAGGCTGAAACACCCTCGAAACAATCTCAAAAAGAAAGCGGTCTGAAGGCCGAGCCGTCGTTGCGCGAGAGGGTGCGCAGCGAAATCATTGCCTGGTTCTGGGTAGGTCTGGTTTTCCTGCTGATCAACGGGACACTGGGGCAGGCACGGGTGATCCCGTCGGGCTCGATGGAAAATACGCTGTTGGTGGGCGATCACCTGATCATGAGCCGCGTGGGGTATGACGCCGGCATTCCGTTCACGAACATTCATGTGCCCTTGTGGCGGCAGCCGCACCGCCAGCAGATCGTCATCTTCAAGCCGCCGTACGATCCGACGCAAACCGACTTGATCAAGCGGGTGATCGGCTTGCCGGGCGAGCTGATCGACATTCACGACGGCGCCGTGTGGATCAATGGAAGCAGGCTGCGCGAAAGCTACACGACGGGACCAACGGAAGCGGCGCCGACCTGGGAAACGCCACGCGGTTTTGCGCCCATCCGCTTTCCCTATCGTGTTCCGTTCGATTCCTATTTCGTGATGGGTGACAATCGCGGGAATTCGTACGACAGCCGTTTCTGGGGTTCGGTTCCGCGCGCGGATATCCTCGGCACACCGGTGGCAATTTACATGTCCGTCGAGGGCTCGCCGGATGCCTGGAACGGAAGCATTGCGAGCCGGCTGATGGCGTACGCGGAAGCACTCATCCATCCGAGCCGTGTTCGCTGGAACCGGCTGTTTGAGGCGCCGCGCTGACGATGATCGCGGGCTTGCCGTACACTTTTCCGACAACAGTTTTTCGGCTGTCGATCAATAAGGTGAATCGTGAAGGCTGACTCTATCGTAAGCAACAAGGGCAAAGACGCTGTCCCAGCGGCCGCGCCGAGTCTTAACGACCGGGTGAAAAGTGAAATCATCGCGTGGTTCTGGGTGATTCTGGCATTCATGCTGATTAACGGGACGCTCGGGCAAGCCCGTGTGATTCCGTCCGGCTCGATGGAAGATACCTTACTCATCGGCGATCACCTGATCATGAGCCGCGTGGGCTACGATGCCGGCATCCCGTTTACGAATATACATGTGCCGCTGTGGCGCAATCCGAAGCGACAGCAGATCATCATCTTCAAGCCGCCGTTTGATCCCGCCCAACCTGACTATGTGAAGCGGGTCATCGGTTTGCCCGGTGACGTCGTAGAGGTGCGCGACGGTTCGGTCTGGATCAACGGGCAGCGGTTGCAGGAGAACTACACGCTCGGGCCCACAGAACCAGCGCCTTCGGGGCAAGCGCCGCGCGGTTACGAGGACGTGAAGTTCCCATACAAGGTGCCGGAGAGCTGCTACTTCGCGATGGGGGACAACCGCGAGAATTCCTATGACAGCCGTTTCTGGGGTTGCGTGCCGCGGCAAGATATTCTCGGGACTCCTGTCATTATCTACATGTCGCTGGACGCGCCCAAGGATGCTTGGAACGGAGATATTGGCGCGCGATTCCTGGCGTATGCCAACGCCATCATCCATCCGGGTACTGTGCGGTGGCGCAGACTGTTCCATGTGTTTTAAGCTGTAGTCAGCCTCGCGTAACCCAGGACCCGGGGCTGCGGTGCCTGGACGAAATTCACCGCCCGCCTGTAGTCTGACGAGTAACTCGTCCTCGTGGCTCCTCGATGCCCCAAGAGGCCATGAACCGAAACGCTGCTCTAACGTAGAACGAAGTAGTTCAACCTGGAAGGCGGCCGACGATGAAATACGCCGATGCGGGAGTCAATATAGCTGTCGCTGACGAAGCCAAGCAGCGCATTCGCCACCTTGCCAGCAAGACTTTTTCGCCGGCGGTACTTGGCGGAATTGGCGGATTCGGAGCGCTGTTCGCCCTCGACCTGAAGAAGTGGAAGGACCCGGTGTTGGTTTCGAGCGCGGATGGCGTGGGCACGAAACTGAAAATCGCGATGGCGATGGGAGTGCATTCGACGGTTGGCGGCGACCTGGTGAACCATTGCGTGAACGACATCCTGGTACAGGGCGCAGAACCTCTTTTTTTCCTCGACTACCTGGCAATGGGCAAGCTGGAGCCGAATGTCGTGGAGCAGCTGGTGGATGGTATGAGCCGGGCGTGCCGCAAAGCCGGCTGCGCATTAATCGGCGGCGAGACGGCCGAGATGCCGGGTTTTTATCCTCCGGGCGAATACGACCTGGCTGGATTCATCGTCGGCGCGGTGGATCGGAAAAAAGTTTTGACCGGCAAGGCCGTGAAGCCTGGCGATACCCTGCTGGGATTGCCGTCGGCGGGGCTGCACACCAACGGCTACTCGCTGGCGCGCAAGCTTGCCTTTGATATAGCCAAGCTGAAGTCAGAGACTTACGTTGCCGAAGTGGGGAACAAGATTGGCGCCGAACTTCTGAAACCTCATCTTTGCTATGCGTCAGCGGTGAAGAACCTGCTCGCCAAGGGTTGGGTGTCCGCCATGGCGCACATAACCGGTGGCGGTATTCCGGGCAATCTGCCGCGCGTGCTGCCGAGCGGGGTAAAGGCCATCATCGACCTGGATGCCTGGCCGATTCCGTCGATCTTCAAGTACCTGGCGAAGCTTGGCGAAATCGAAACCGATGAACTGCTGCAGTCGTTCAACATGGGCATCGGCATGATCGTGATTGTGCCTGCCGAGTATGTGAAGGATGCGGAAGCGGACTTAAAGCGCCGCCGCGAGAAATTCTTCCGTATCGGCCGGATTGAACGCGGCGATACGGGCAAAGCCCGACTCGTCTATTCCGGCGCGCTGAATCTGGCGTGAGCAGTTAGCTCTTCGCCTTGCGCACCCGGCTCCAATACCACCATTGGCACTTCTCGGCGGGCAAACGAGGATTGCGCGCCTGCGCGACAGCCGCCTGAAACGTGTCGAGTACACAGGGATCCTGCCGCTGTCCGGTGAGGCGTTCCAGCTTCGAATACATGCGCTCGGGATTCTGCTTCGCCAACTGCGCCACGGAACGAATGCCGAGCATTTCGAAATCACGCAGCATGGCAGGGCCGATGGAGATGAGATCGCCAAGTTGACGGTGGGAGGCAGGCATGAGGGAACCCCTTTCCTTTGTCATTCGCTTTTTGTTCGCCACTAGCTCCAACACTTTACGCCATGCGCCGCCCGGCTGCAACTCTTTCTTTTTCTCGAGTCCAGCTCATTTGGCGAGTCCCTGCAGGTGTGTTAACGTTTTTTGTTTATGAAGAAGCGGATCGGCGTGCTGTTAAGCGGGCGCGGCTCGAATTTCGAGGCTCTGGCGGAGAGTGTTGCGGCGGGGCGCATTCCGAACGCGGAAATCGCCGTTGTCATCAGCAACCAGCCAAATGCGGCGGGCCTGCAAAAAGCCGAGCAGCGGGGAATCCTCGGGAGGATGATTCCTTCGAAAGGATTGCAGCGCGAGGCGTATGACCGGCAAGTTGTCGCCGTCCTCCGGGAACACAAAGTTGATCTGATCTGCCTGGCCGGGTACATGCGACTGCTTTCGCCCTACTTTGTTGCAGCGTTCCCGCAGCGCATCCTGAACATTCACCCGTCGCTGCTGCCATCGTTCCCGGGCCTGGAATCGCAGAAGCAGGCACTCGATCACGGTGTGAAATTCGCGGGATGCACGGTGCATTTCGTAGACGAGAATCTGGACGCGGGACCGATTATCCTGCAGGCGGTTGTCCCGGTTCTGGACAACGACGACGAGCACGCGCTGTCCGAGCGCATACTGACAGAAGAACACCGCATTTACAGCGAAGCCGTGAAAATCATCCTGGAAGGGAAATATCGCATCGAGGGCCGCCGCGTCCTTCATGCGGCGTGACAAACCGAGCCGATGACTACGCAATTTAAGCCAGTGGAGGAACAGCTCGCGTACCTGAAGAAAGGTGCTGCGGAGATCATTCCGGAAGAGGAACTGAAGGCGAAACTCGTCCAATCGGCGAAAACCGGCAAAGCGCTGCGCGTGTACCTCGGCGTCGATCCGACGGCGCCCGACATTCACCTGGGTCACACCGTGGTGCTGCGCAAGCTGAAACACTTTCAGGATATGGGCCACACCGCTGTGTTCCTGATCGGCGATTTTTCCGCGATGATTGGCGATCCCACGGGCCGGTCGGAGACGCGCCCGCCGTTGAGCCGGGAAGAAGTGGATGCGAACGCCAAGACGTATCTGGATCAGGTGTACAAGATTCTCGATCAAGGCAAGACGGAAGTTCGGTTCAACAGCGAATGGCTCGGCAAGATGTCCAGCTACGACGTGGTGCGCTTGTGTGGGCACTATCGCCTGGCGCGCATGCTGGAGCGCGAGGACTTTCGTTCGCGGCTCGCGAACAATACGCCCATCTCGGTGCACGAGCTGCTTTACCCGCTCTTGACGGCGTACGACGCAGTGATGTTGCAGTCGGATGTGGAACTGGGTGCCACAGAGCAGAAGTTCAATATACTGGTGCACCGCGAGATCCAGCGTGAATACGGCCTCTCCCCGCAAGTAGTGTTCACCATGCCGATCCTCGTCGGGCTCGACGGCGAGCGCAAGATGTCCAAGAGCCTCGGCAACTATGTCGGCATTAACGAATCGCCCGCCGAGATGTTTGGCAAGCTGATGTCCATTCCCGACGGATTGATGTGGACCTATTACGAACTCGTGACCGACCGCACACCGCAGGAAATCGCGCAGCTGAAGCAAGAAGTGCAAAGCGGCAGACTGCATCCGATGGAAGCAAAGATGCGACTGGCGGAGGGAGTGGTGAGCGATTTCCATGGCGCGGAAGCGGGGCGCAAAGCTGCTGAAAATTTTCAGCGTGTCTTTCGCGACCGACAGGCGCCGGCCGAAGCCCCCGTTGAAAAGGTGCCACGCGGTGGGGCGAAAAAGCTCACGGCTTTGCTCGTGGAATTGAAGCTCGCGCCATCGAAAAGCGAAGCAGAGCGCCTGATCAAGCAACGCGGCGTCGAAATCGATGAAGTCTGCGTCGAGGACCCACGCAGGGAGATTGACCTCAGCCATCCGGTGGAGTTTCTGCTGCGCGCCGGTAAGAAGAAATTCGTCCGCGTGGTCGTTGAGTAGTCGGCGGGCGCGTCACTATTTGAGGATGTTGCCGACCAGGGGAGCCACATAGTTCGCGATTGCAGGCGCGGCCGTCAGTCCCGGCGATTCCATGCCGACCAGCTGAATCACCTGCGGCACTTCGCGATCGGGTTCAATCACAAAATCAGGAATGCCGGAATATTCCGGCGGCACCAGCTTCGGCCGCAGGCCGCTGTATGCCAACTGCATGTCGGCCTCTTCAATCTCGGGCACCATGGTCTTCACGTCGGCCGTGAACTCGGGGACAGTCATGCGCTCCCGCTCATAGTTTTCCTTGCCGTCGACGTATCGAGCTGTCGGGCCCAACAGCAGAGTTCCCCAGAGCGTCTTCGTGAAGTGCAGCCCCAGGCTCAGCCCATCCTTGCGCGGCAGGGGATAAACGAGATTACGGACCAGGTCGGCGCGAGGCCCGCGAATCTCGCAATATTCGCCGCGCACCGGGTAAATCTTCCATGGCCGTGGTCCGAGAAGACGTGCCACTTCATCGGCGTACAATCCCGCGGCATTAATCACACAACGCGCCTCGACGGATTCCGTCTGTGAGGCGTCTTCATCGCCAATGCGCAGTCCGACGCGCACTACGCCATTTCGAGGTTCGAGCGATTCTACCCTTGCATGCGTTAATAAATTCGCACCGTTGGCTTCCGCCACACGCGCAAAGGCGTGGACCAGTTCTTCGGACGAACAGATCCCGGTGGAGGGCACATCGAGCGCCGCTACACCGCGCACATGCGGCTCGTTCGCGCGAATTCCGGCGGCATCGAGCAGGCGGAGACCTTCAACCCCGTTTCCTTCGCCTCTTTTCTGCAGCGCCACCAGCGCCGCTTCCTCTTCCTTGGCTTTGGCGACGACCAGTTTGCCCGTGGTGCGGTGAGGCACGCCATGGGCTGTGCAGAATTCCTTGGTCAGGCGATTGCCTTCAACGCACAAGCTCGCCTTCAGGGAATCCTTGGGGTAGTAGATGCCGGAGTGAATTACGCCGCTGTTGCGCGAGCTGGTGGCCATGCCGAACTTCGGATTTCTCTCGACCAGAAAGACATCCTGCCAGCGGCGGGAAATCACTTCAGCGATGGCGCAGCCGACCACGCCGCCGCCAATAATCAGTACGTTGACCTGGTCCATGACCTTCTAGGATACCCGGGACGAGGAGCGACGGACGAGAATCAATCTTCGCGGCCGACCTCGTCGAAGAACGTTTTGCAGTTCTCAAGCCGCCCTTCGCCGCCGTCGTTGACCGCGAACTTGGCAACATTGCCCGGTTCGTAGCCGTTCTTCCAGAGCGAAGCGCTGCCGTATTCTCCGTCCTTGTTTACGGCGTAGTAGTACAGGTGAAACGTGGCCAATTTCTTCTTGTCGCCTTTGTAGTTGCGCGCGACCCGACCCAGGGCTTCCAGGCAAGCGTCGCCGGGCTTCATGCCCTTGCGCATCATCTCCACGATGGTGTGCCCGCCGGAGATCTTGATGTTTTCTTCGCCTTTGCCGGTCGAGCCTGCCCCGCCGACATCGCCATCTACGAACAACCCCGCACCAATGACTGGCGAATCGCCGACACGGCCGGGAATTTTCCACGCCAGACCAGAGGTGGTTGTCGTGCCGCTGACTTCGCCTTTGGCGTTCACTCCGAGGCAGTTGATTGTTCCTGTCGGAGGATGCTCGATAACGCGGATGGCGTAAGCCGTTTTCACTGGATCGTGATCAAAAAGCTCCGACACGTGTTCCTTCCACTCCGGACTGTCGATCCCCGGACGCCAATTGAAACTCGTACGGGCTTTCCACGCCAACCAGATCTTGCGCGAATGGTCCGTCAGCAGGTTGGCTTCTTCGAAACCTTCGGCTACAGCAAAGCGTCGCGCGCCATCTCCCACGATCATCACGTGGTTGGTCTGCTCCATCACCGTTTTCGCCAGCCGGGAAACGTTCTTGATCTTCTGCACAGAGGCTACGCTGCCGGCACGTCTCGTCGGGCCATGCATGACGCTGGCGTCCAGTTCCACGACGCCTTCTTCGTTCGGCAATCCCCCGTAGCCGACCGAATCGTCGTTGGGATCGTCTTCCACGATGGTGACGGCTGCGACCACGGCGTCCAATGTGTCGCCGCCGCCCTGCAGGACTTCCATCCCCTTGCTCAGCGCCTTCACGCCATTGGCCGAAGAAATGATGACTGGTCGCTTACTGCCGCCCGCCTGTGGCGCAGGTTCGCCGGCAAGCAGATCCTTTCCCAGCAGGCTGACGCCTCCGGCCAGCGCACCTCCCGCCAGAGTTGCGGTGAAAAACTTACGCCGCGTCCAATCACTCATTCTGTCCCCCTGCAAGTACCGCAAACGCATGCACTCTTAAAGGATTTTTATCCAACCACACAACGTCAAATCTGGGCTTACAAAGAAAATAAATGTGAACGGCTCAGTCCGACCCGCCCAGCGGCAGGAAATACTGCGTGCCCTTGACCGGTTCCTGCAACCGCCGTAGAAGTTGCTGTAAATCTTCGCTGCGCTCCACGAAATCAATTTCGGAAGTATCGATGACCAGCAGGTCCGCGCCTTCATAGCGGAAGAAGAAGTGCTCGTAGGCTCGCGCCACTTCTTCGACATAAGCCGGGGAAATCTGCATCTCTTCGCGGGCTTTTTTCTTTGCAATGCGGGCGCGCAACACATCCGGCTTCGCTTGCAGATAAATGACCAGATCCGGCTGCGGCAACTCCGCGGTGAGTGCTTCATAGTAACGCTCGTACAGTTTCAGTTCCGAGTCGTCCAGATTCAGGTTCGCGAAGATACGGTCCTTCTCCATCAAAAAATCGCTGATAACCGGCCCGGGAGCCTCGGTAGCCAGGGCTTCCCGAATGCGGCGCTGGCGCTCCATCAGGAAATGCAACTGTGAACGGAAAGCCGCACCGGGTTTTTCCGCATAAAAGTCCGGCAAGAACGGGTTGTCTTCGCAGTCGTAAATGCGGCGGGCATGCAGCCGCTCCGCCAGCACGCGTGCCAGTGTGGTCTTGCCGACGCGCAGCGGACCTTCAATGACGATGAATCGGGGAGGTTGGGAACCAGGCTGAGGTTGGCGCGCTCGCTTTGCCGAGGAGGATTCGGGCATTTGGCCTCTATCGGGTTACGAAATGCCTTCGCGCGGATTATAGCAGTTCTACAGCGCGATAGCGTGGCGAGCGCTACCGGCGGTCAGGGTTCCAGTACAAAAGGACTAGCACGCAGTTCTAGAAAGGGTTTCCGCCGGGTACTAATTCTTATGTGACCAATGGGCCAGTGACGCCTGTCCTCTGGTACAGTAGAGTGACGTCGTTGCAGTCACCCGGTCCCCTCCCCTGGCCTGCAATACTGAGGTGGGTCCTTTGATTCTTTCAACGCTTGTGCTGTTTTGCTGTTCCGCGGCTCCCGCAACGACTCCTCAAATTTCGACTCCATCTCTGAATACGGCGGTCGTGGACCGGGCAAGCCGGTCCCCCGAGCCCGAGGAACCCGTGGTCAGCGCTGCCAATGCACCGGTGAAGCCGGACGCCCCGGTTCCGAAGTTCAATGCAGCGGCCAACGCAGATTCCGACGCCGATCTCAGCATCGAGCCCGGATCGTCGGGTGTGGCCCCCCTGCGGGCTGCGGTCAAGCCGGCGACTCGCGAGTCTTATGTGACCCCGCGAAAGCGCAATATCTGGTTTGGACTGATGGCGGCCAGCCACGGAGCGGCGGCTTTCGACGCCTGGACAACCCGGCGCGCGATTTCCGGCGGATACGGCACGGAAGGCGACCCCCTCCAGCGGCCGTTCGCCAACTCCAATGCGATCTATGCTACGACGCAGGTCGTCCCGGTCATCCTGGATTTCGTCGGTTACAAAATGATGCGCAGCGAGCACCCGACGGTCCGCAAGTTCTGGTGGATCCCACAAGCCGCCAGCGCCAGCGTTTCGTTCGGCGCCGGTCTTCACAATTACCGCGTCGTCCACTGATGATCGTGCGCCAGCGGTTGTCATTCCGCACAGAAAGCGATTGGGTGTACGCCGGCTTCGTCCGGAACTTCTGATACCGGCAATCGGTGAAGCGAGTCGGGTGTCGCGCGGTTTGACACTACCATTTCGCGTCCGTTACACTTTTTTTGGAGCCTTTGATCCTGCCTTCTGCGGTTCCCCGGTAGCTCAATGGTAGAGCATTCGGCTGTTAACCGAAGGGTTGCTAGTTCGAATCTAGCCCGGGGAGCCAAATTCTCCTTCTTCTTCAATTAGTTAGGGACGGCCTTTTCGGTGCCCTCCTCACTTTCCGGCGAAACGTTGTAGAAACGTAGTAAATCGCCATCTCCATACGCAACCTTGTTAGCCTTCTCCACGGCTTCACGCACTTGGTTCGCCATCCCTAATTGGTAACGGCGTTTTGTCTCTGGGCTGGTGTGTCGCATGGCACGCTGAACCACGGCGTCCGAGGCGATCGCGCTCAAGCGTGTGCAAAAGACGTGCCGCAGGTTGTAAATCGGGAAGTGCGGTACGCCTGCCCTCTTGAGTGTGCTCGTCCAGATCGTTTTCACCGTACCAATTGGTCGGTCAGAAAAACGGGGGCTCGGGAAGACAAACCGACTACTCGAGCCCTGCTCTTTCCTCCATGCAACCAGAGTGCTGCATGCAAGTTCGGAAAGAGGGACGGGTTCGGTCGAGCCTGCTGTCTTGACGTTGTTATCCAGGCGGATGACTTTGTTCTCGAAGTCCACCTGATCCCATCGCAGCGAAAACCCTTCCGAGTACGTACGTCCCCCGGTCTGTGAGAGCAGGATGATGGCCACGCGTAAATAGGGTGGCGCAACCTCCATAATCCGTTGCTCTTCTTCGACCGTGAGCATTCTTCTGACTGGCCTCTCTCGTAATTCATTGAAGTGGTTGACTGCTACGGCAGGATTTTCCGGAATATATTTCCGCCGCACAGCAAGATCTAAGATGCACTTCAACGCTTCAAGTTCGCGATTGACAGTTGCTCCTTTTAGCCTTTTATTACTGAAGCGCAGTTTTTGTTGCTTGCGCTCATCGCGGTACCTCTCGATCAGATGCACCGTTAGATCAGCAAGCTTGCGTTCAATAAAGAATGCTTTCAGGGATTTTAGATAGACGCGATATCCATTGACGGTGCTTTGTGAAAGCGAAGGAAAATGAGAACGTTCGAATTCATCGCAAAGCTGGCCGAACGTAATCCGCTCTCCCTCCCAGCCAACTTTAAACAACCCCAAGACAATCTCGCTCTCGCGCTGTTTCCAGACACGGGTGGCAAGCTCCTTGCTTGTTGTTTTGGTTGACTGGTAGTGATGTTCACCGTTCAACGTGTAACCCATCCACCAATAACGTGAATCACTTCGTTTAAATAGCCCCACTGGCGCTCCTCTTATTTGCCGGAGCTAAGCGCCGACGGGATTATACATTCTCCACGGGTGGTTCGGCGTGCAGGTCGGACGTGCTGGTCCTTGAACTTGTCCAGTGCGGCTCTGCGATATTCGAGATGCCCACCGAGCTTGCGCGACTCAATGCGCAATTGCTCTGAGTATCGGTAGAGGGTGCTCTTGGCAATACCGAGGTAGGCCGCCGCTTCGTTGTGATTAAACCATTCGTCTTCCGAGGGAGTCCTTGCAGAAGTTTTTCGAAGGATGGTCGTATTTGCGGTTGTTGTGTTGTCAGAAGTTCCGACCAGCTTATGAAAAATTGCTAGGGCAGATTCTGAATCCTTAGGCAGCAGCAGAATGCATGCCAACAATGTTGAGGGAGTCGCGTGATTGGTGCTTGCCGGGCTCTTCTCCTTCGTGATTTCTTCATCCAAGAATGTGGCGGTTCTGTCGGCGGCCATGCAATCCTCCTTAGGTGGCGTTCGCTTGTACGGTTTACGGTTATGGTTGGGGTTCGATCGCTCGGAGAGCAAAGGAGCATTGACTAAGGCTTTGTAGGGTTGCTTGGTGAAGGGTCTTCTGTGAGGGTCTCTATGTGGCTTTCCGCCGTGGGTGGTCTGTAGGAGGCGAGGTAGGCTTGAAAATCTGCATCCTTTCGAAAAAAACGTTCAAGCAGCTCAACAACGATGAACGACGCACTCGTTTGAATGAACTCGGCGTACCTTAAAAGGCGAAACTTCACGTCTTGCGGGATGCGAAGTTGGATTGTTTCGTTCTTCGGTTGCGGTGGTGGTGCTTTCAGAACTGGCATGACGGTTTCCTTTCAGGGTCGGAGGCTTATGACTCATGTTGAGCAGGTGAGAGGTGGCTCACGAACAGCCGGAGGACTAGAGGACGTACGGAAGTTGAGGAAGATAGAGCTGAGGAAATATCAATCCTCTATTTTATCTATAGCCAAAAAATGAGCCGCACTACCCAAAGAAAAACTCCCCGCCTGCGTGGAAAAATAAGCGACAAATATCGGGGATATTCAAGCTGATGGCTGGAGTGATTTGGGAGGAAGTACTTATCGTGATGTTTCTCAAAATAAAAGGGCGGGAGCGACCCGATAGCCAAAAGGCCTGCCGGTAGGGTCGCTCCCGCCCTTTCCGCGATTCTTCCCGCGTCCCGGTTCTGGCTTCGGGACTTTGCAAGCTGTTGCTCGGGAATTGGTTAAGTCGGGCGGGTGCGGAAAACCGTAAGGAAAACCGTGAGGAAAACCGTTTTCATGCGGCTTTCCCGATGATGTTTGGGTTCTGGCCGAACGAGGAATAGTCACGGGGGAGCAAGTAGGTTCGAAACTCGATCTCCTGTTTGCGAAGGGCTCGCCAACAAAGCACTGCTTCGCGGGGTTTAAAAACTCCATGTCGCTGTTGTTTAGTGACGCATACTGCTTCGCGTTCGTTGGAGATTTTCATAGGGATAGAATCTCCGAGATAAGATGGGGATCTTGAACGGCGGCTCGCACGCGATCCGCATCGCTCGTGGGAGCGTAGACCAAGAAACCAGCTTTACCTTTTTCCGCGAGGTTCCTCGCCCGGTTGTCTTTCGTGGCGAGTTCGAGGTCAACACGAGCCTGCTCGTGGTCCGGGGTTTCGTATTCGATTCTCCGGTCCGGCAGCGTGATCTTTCCATTCACGACTTTCAGCCCGTGGGTTTTGGCGACGTCTTCGCGACGGCTGTCCTGTTTGGCTTGGTTCCGATTGCCGTCTATTCTGACTGGACTCGCTATTTGCTATCAGGCTGAGTTTGCTGTTCGGTGTCCTGCGGCAGAGTTCTAGTGGTACTTTCCGCCTGCTCTTCGCGCTTGGCGGCTTTCCTCTGCTCACGCTTTTCTGCCTTTGCTCGTTGCTTTTCCTGACGCTTGAGTTCCTTCTGACGCTTTTGGAAAGTCATGCTCATCGGTTGCCTCCAGCAATCCGGATCGATCGTACTTTCTGCTTGCGTAACAGAACTGCCTCACCTGGAGCCCTCGACAAACGCGCGGACGTGGCTGGAGCGCGACGGGTGGCGGAGCTTGCGCAGCGCTTTCGCTTCAATCTGGCGAATGCGCTCACGCGTCACGGCGAAAACCTGGCCGACTTCCTCGAGGGTACGCTGGTTGCCGTCCTCAAACCCGAAACGCATGCGGATAATGCGTTCCTCGCGAGGACTAAGCGTCTTCAACACAGAGGCCATCTTGTCGTTGAGGCTCAAATTTATGGCTGCCTCGGATGGGGAGATTACGGCCTTGTCTTCGATGAAATCGCCCAGATGAGCGTCCTCTTCTTCACCGATGGGAGTCTCGAAGGATATGGGAGTCTGGGCTATCTTGCGCGTCTGGCGCACTTTTTCGACAGTCATGTCCAACCGCTTGGCCAGTTCCTCCGAAGTGGGCTCGCGGCCAAGCTCCTGTACCAGCTGCCTCGTGCCTCTCGTAAGCTTATTGATGACCTCGATCATGTGAACAGGCACGCGAATAGTACGAGCCTGATCGGCGATGGCACGGGTGATTGCCTGGCGGATCCACCAGGTGGCATAAGTCGAAAACTTGTAACCGCGGCGCCAGTCGAATTTGTCAGCGCCGCGCATGAGCCCGAGATTGCCCTCCTGGATCAAGTCCAGGAAGTGAAGGCCGTGATGCGTATATTTCTTAGCGATAGAGACAACCAGACGAAGGTTGGCCTGGGTCAGTTCGTTTTTGGCCTGCTCCGCCTGGGCTTCCCCGCGCTGAATGAGAGTAAGCGCTCGTTTAAGGCCGCTCAGCCCTGTCTCGCTCGATTGTCCGATCTCCGTCAGCTCGGCGCGGAGCGCGCGTAGCTCTTTGCGAGCCTCGGCGGCCACATCGCCTAAGGCAGCGCCCACGCGGCGTTCCAGGCGGTGCATTTCACGCTCGACGGCATGCAAGTGTTCAACCGTCGAACGCAGTTTGCCAACAAAACGGAGTCTCTCACGCCAATGCAAAGGGAGGTCGCGCATCGCCAGAGAAATCTGGATGCGTGTTCGCGCAACAGCCCACTTGGCCCGAACGTACGACCGCTGTTTGAATTTCGGTGCCTCAGCGAGCTTACGGGCCTGTTGCAGCGAAGTCTCGTAAAGCTCCGCGATTTTGTCGATGTCTTCCAGTATCTGCCTGGTCTTTTTGGCGATCTTCGCTTCCGTCAGTTCTTCTTCGGTAAACTGGACGACTTCCTTAATGGATCGCGCACCTTTGCGCAGTCCGTTGCCAACGGCAATCAGTTCCTTGATCACGATCGGCGAACGTGTGATTGCCTTTGTCACCACCAGTTGTCCACGTTCCATACGCCTGGCAATCGCGACTTCACCCTCGCGGGTGAGCAGCGGCACCAAGCCCATTTCGCGGAGATAGAGGCGAACCGGATCCTGGGATGTCGTGTCTATCCTCAAACTGAGGTCTAGGTTCGTTTCGGATGTGAGTTCCTCTTTTAACTCGGTTTCTGGGCCCTCCGCAGCCGCGGCACGTGCCGCGTTAGCGGTCGCAAGATCTTCGTAGACCTCGATTCCCTGACGCTCCAAGATCAGCAGAAGATCATCAATTTCCTGCGAGGAAATCACATCCGCGGGCAGACTTTCGTTGACCTCATCGTAAAGCAGATAGCCGCGTTCCTTGCCAAGCAGGATGAGCTGCTGGAGGTGGCCAAGCTCGTCTTCAATCGGTCGCGCCAAGCATTCTCCTGACTGAAGTGCGTGCCATCAAAATTCTTGGCTTTTCTTGTAGACAGAGGCTCCGGACTTGGGTTTCGGGTGATGGGCATCCATGTATTCGGCCAGCTCCGCATCGGTAACGGAGAAGCGCGTAGATGTGGGGTGGGCTGTGCGGGAGGCAATCTCCCGGTGAAGCCGGAGGGAACAAATATCCGGGCCATCCTGATAGCGAACGCGATGCGCCACAAAAGCGGCATTCGCAATGGTCACAAAATATTCCGTGGATGTGCCTCCCAAACCGCGGAGGGTGAAGGCGTACTCGCGCACTACGCCCCTGTTCTCAAATCCAACGTACTGTAGGGAAACCGGTTCGCTCACAAACACCCGCCATTTCCAAAGAATGGAAATCGTCGCAGATGTGAACTTAGGCGCCTCTGGAACAACCCAAGAGGTTCCGGAAGAACAACAATCGCGGCGGCTACAATGGTCCCATACTTATGCGCATTGGCCTACGCTCGTTTCCGAGCGATGTCCTGCACGAGCCTCGCGACAAGGGTGTGTAAATCGGGCCTAGACTTGCGCTCGAGCCTCGAATACTGCTAATGTACAGTTGCGTTTGTTGCTCTTGTTTCGCCTTTTGTATGAAAGCGCCGCAAGTTCGAACTTGCGGCTTTTTTTCTCACCCCCGCCCTACCGCGGTGTCTCGAGAATAAACGAAAGACGCCCGGCTTACCTCGAAACTGGCGACCCGGAAAAAAGTGCACCAGATAGCTTTTACGATTAAAGGGATACATTCGATCATGAAGGAACAAGGAACAGTGAAGTGGTTTAATGCCGGCAAAGGATTTGGGTTCATCCAACGCCTGACCGGCGAAGATGTTTTCGTCCATTTCTCCGCGATTCAGGCGGACGGCTATCGCTCCCTCAATGAGGGACAGGCCGTTGAATTCGAGGTTGTCAGCGGCCCCAAGGGGATGCAGGCTTCCAACGTTCAACCGCTGTAAGCTGACATTCCAACAGTACTTAGGCGAGAGGCCTCGGGCCTTTCGCCTTTTTCAATTTAAGGTCGCACCTTAATTATCGGACGCGGTTCGCCTCCGTAACCGGCGAGATCAGAATCGCTCGGGAGCATTCTTCGCGGCAAGATGGCGTAAAGCTCATCACGACTAACAAACAAACGCATGTGAAGCCCGCCGTAGCTAGTTAGGCAGGGGCCGGGTTTGCAGTGACGAGTGCAGAGGACCTAACCGTTTGACTCGCGGATTCAACACCCAGACTTTGTTTTGTAGGGCATGGAATCCAGCCACTTCTCCAGGTCGTACACGGTGCGAACCGTCTTCGAGTTTATCTTCCACGGAATCGTTGCCCAAAACACGGTTGCACTCTTGGTGACGCTATCGATGCATAGGCGGTCTTCTGCATTGGTGGTTGGCCGCCGTAACCAAAGTACAGTCCCTTCATCCGTTTCTTCGGCATCGACGAAACCATTCCTGCGGGCGACGTCTTGAAATTCTTTAAGCGCGTTCATCGTAACCTCAATCCAGGTTTGTTGTCGTGATTTTCTATTTTTATACGATTTGCGAGCGCAAATTTTTGTTCAAGGGCCACTGAATATTATGCCGGAAAGTGTGTTGGCCGATCCGACCAATCGCCACTTTCTTAGCTGCGAAAACCACCTGGTAACGATTAACTGGATGAGTAAAGTAGGCAACCTTGGGTCATTTAACTCTTGACAATATAAGTGAATAGCGAGATGCTTGCGTTGAGATCAAGGCTGCCTTCAGGTCTTCGAGACCAGCAGCGCTAGCCTGAAACACTCCCTTGGTCACCTCACCAAGGAGAGTGCTATGTTTGCACGCAAAGTGTCGATGCATTTGAAGGCCAATAATCGCAACGAGCTCAAGCGGAAGTTGGACACCGAAATTGTCCCGCTGATGCGCAAGCAAAAAGGCTTTCTCGACGAAGTTACCTTCCTTCATTTCAGTGGGAAAGAAGTTCATACCTACAGTCTGTGGGAGTCAGCTGAACATGCTGAAGCTTACAACCGGGAAATCTATCCACAAGTTACAAAACTCCTTGCGACGGCAATTGAGGGAACTCCCCGCGTCCAGACTTACGAGATTTTCCATTCAACTTTTCTCAAGGTCTTAGTTGGCGCCCCCGCGTAGAACTGAATAACTCTCTCGACCTCGCGACTGACCGCATGCGTCGCGAACTGCCGACCCAGCTGGCGGCTGGACCACGCAACTTTTTCCCGTGCGGGTGTCGTCCGCGCGGATGAATTGTAGTCTTGAGAGATGAGAAGACAATGTTGCAGCCGAAAATCGTTCCGGAAATTCGAGTTGAACTCACTGGCAAGCCGACCGCGGCCGTCGCTGACGGTACGTCCGATCTCGAATTAATGACCATCGACCCGATGGTCGTCGTGGAAAAAGCAATTCCGATCTGGCCGGCTCATCCACGATCCATGCTGCCAAGCAGAGTGGCTGTTGTCGGGAATTACTTACCGCGAAAGTGTGGTATCGCAACTTTCACGACGGACTTGTGCGACGCCATCCACTCCAAGTTCGGTGCAACCGAACTTCTCGTATTGTCGGTCAACGATACGGAACAGGGCTACGACTACCCGTCGCGCGTCCGTTTCGAGCTTTCCGAGGAGAGGCTAGCGTCCTACCGGCAGGCGGCGGAGTTCCTGAATTTCAGCAACATCGATCTTGTTTGTTTGCAGCATGAGTACGGAATCTTCGGCGGGCCCGCTGGGGCCCATATCTTAGAACTCTTGCGCAGGCTGCAAATGCCGGTAGTCACCACTCTACACACCGTTCTTCGTGAACCTGATCCAGATCAACGCAAAGTGATGGCAGAAATTGCGACATTGTCGGACCGATTGATCGTGATGAGCCAGCAATCCGCTGATATTTTGCAGCAGGTGTTCGACGTTCCAGCGAGGAAGATTGACCTAATTCCTCACGGCATCCCTGATCTGCCGTTTACCGATCCGAGTTTCTATAAGGACGGTTTCGGAACAGAAGGAAAGGAG
>Ga0335082_10000417_pt1 | contig 43970 bp, 39 predicted proteins | sample Lox_Sample_41_FD_206718 | JGI IMG/M metagenome (GOLD analysis project Ga0335082, IMG submission 206718) | Soil microbial communities from Loxahatchee National Wildlife Refuge, Florida, United States - Lox_Sample_4.1 | ecosystem: Environmental > Terrestrial > Soil > Wetlands | place: USA...
GGGCACGATGATCACCGCCGAGCCGATGCAGAAGATGCGCCCTGCGCGCATCGAGGACGTGGGCGGGATCCTCGCGCTGATCGAGCCGCTCGAGGCCGACGGCACGCTCGTCAAGCGCGGGCGCGAGCGCCTCGAGGGCGAAATCGGAAATTTCGTCGTGCTCGAGCACGACGGCGTGCTGCTCGGATGCGCGGCGCTGTACCCGCTCGCCGACCGGGCCGGCGAGCTCGCCTGCCTCGCCGTCGCGCCCGAAGCGCGCGACGCGGGCTACGGCGAGCACCTGCTGCGCGCCTGCGAGGCGCGCGCGCGGCAGCTCAAGCTCCGGCGCCTGTTCGCGCTCACCACGCGCGCCGAGCACTGGTTCCTCGAGCAGGGGTTCAAGCCGGCCGCGCCCTCGGCGCTGCCCGACGCGCGGCAAGCGCTCTATAATTGGAAGCGCGGCTCGAAAGTGTTTCTAAAACGGATCTAGGCGGACATCGACCCCATGGCGCGAATGGTCAAATGCGTCAAGCTCGGACGCGAGGCGGAAGGCCTCGACATCCCTCCCTATCCGGGCGCGCTCGGCAAGCGCATCTTCGAGAACGTCTCGCGGGAAGCGTGGCAGCAATGGCTCAAGCACCAGACGATGCTGGTGAACGAGAACCGGCTCAACCTCGCCGACATCAAGGCGCGCAAGTACCTGGCCGAGCAGATGGAGAAGCACTTCTTCGGCGACGGCGCCGACGTCGCCTCGGGCTACGTCCCGCCCAAGCCGTAGGACTTACTGCAGGATCTCGCGCTCCACTTCCTCGATCGAGGTGTGGCGCACGTCGCGCCCCTTGACCATGTAGATCACGTACTCGGCCATGTTCTTGGCATGGTCGCCGATGCGCTCGATCGCCTTGGCGATGAACAGGATCTCGAGCGAGCGGGTGATGGTCCGGGGATCTTCCATCATGAACGTGATCAGCTGCCGCATGATCGCGCGGAACGCGTCGTCGACCTCGCTGTCCTGCTTTACGACGCGCATCGCCTCGGAGACGTCGAGCCGCGCGAAGGCGTCGAGCGACTGGCGAAGCATCGACAGCGCCCGGTCCGCCACGTGCGACAGGTCCATGCGCGGCATGTGCGCGCGCTCGGCCGTGTGGATCAGCTTCGCCATGCGCCCGATCTTCTCGGCCTCGTCGCCGATGCGCTCGAGGTCGGTGATGGTCTTGATGACGGTGATCAGCAGCCGCAGGTCCACGGCGGCGGGCTGGCGCCGCGCGATGATGTGGCTGCACAGCTCGTCGAGCTCGACCTCCATCGCGTTCACGCGGTGGTCGTCGCCGATCACCTTGTCGATCGCCTGCATGTCGCCGGCGACCAGCGCGTCCATGGCGCGGATGATCTGCTCCTCGACCAGCCCGCCCATCTGCAGCACGCGCGAGCGCACGCTCTCGAGCTCGGCGTCGAATTGCTTGGAGGTATGTTCGGCCATGACCTTTCAGCGTATCAAGCTGATATGACTGGCATATTACGCTCTCCGCGCCGTCATCGCCCGCACCCCCCCGGGCGCCGCCAGCAGCAGCAGGTCGGCCGGGCGCCGTGCAAATAGCCCGTTGGTCACCACGCCGGTCACCTGGTTCAGTTCCGATTCCAGGCCTGGCGGGTCGGTGATCGTCAGCCCATGGCAGTCGATGACGAGGTTGCCGTTGTCGGTCTTGAATCCCTCGCGCAGCGCCGGGTGGCCGCCGAGCTTCCTCAGCTCCCGGCCCACGTGCCCGCGCGCCATCGGAATGACTTCGACCGGCAGCGGAAACTTCCCGAGCACGTCCACCTTCTTCGAGGCGTCGCAGATGCACACGAACTTGCGCGCCACCGCGGCGATGATCTTTTCGCGCGTCAGCGCGCCGCCGCCGCCCTTGATCATGTAGAGGAAGTCGTTCACTTCGTCGGCGCCGTCGACGTAGACCGGGAGGTCGTCCACGGCATTGAGGTCGAACACGCGGATGCCGTGCCTCTTCAACCGCTCGGCGCTCGCTTCCGAGGCGGCGACCGCGCCTTCGATGCGCCCCTTGATGCCGGCCAGCGCGTCGATGAAGAAATTGACCGTCGAGCCCGAGCCGACGCCGACGACCGCGTTCTCGACGACGTGCTTGAGCGCTTCGCGCGCGACCTGCTGCTTCAGCTCGTCCTGCGTCATGCCTTTCTCCGCCGCGGCAGCAGTTCGGTGCACACGCCCTCGAAATGCTCGGCGGCGAGCCCCACGGTCTCGCCCAGCGTCGGATGCGGGTGGATGGTCTTGCCGACGTCGGTCGCGTCCGCGCCCATCTCGACGGCAAGCGCGAGCTCGCTGATCAGGTCGCCCGCGCCCGTGCCGACGATGCCGCCGCCGAGCGCGCGGTGCGTCTCGGCGTCGAAGATGACTTTCGTGAAGCCCTCGTCGCGCGCGTTGGCGATGGCGCGGCCGGACGCGGACCACGGAAACTTCGCCACACCGACATTCGTGCCCGCCTTCCTCGCATCATCCTCGGTGAGCCCGACCCAGGCGATCTCGGGGTCGGTGTAGGCGACCGAGGGCACGACGCGCGCGTCGAAGTGCGACTTCTGCCCCGCCGCGGCCTCGGCCGCGACGTGGCCCTCGTGCACCGCCTTGTGCGCGAGCATCGGATTGCCCGCGATGTCGCCGATCGCGAAGATGTGCGGCACGTTCGTGCGCATCTGCGAGTCGACCCGGATGAAGCCGCGCTCGTCGACCGCGACGCCGGCCTTCTCGACGCCGATCCGGCGACCGTTCGGCACGCGCCCGACCGAGACGAGCACGAGGTCGTAGGTCTTCGGCTCCTGTCCCTCGATCGAGACGCGGATGCCGTCGTTCGAGGCTTCAGCCTTCGTGGTCTTCGACTTGAGCATCACGCGGTCGAAACGGCCGGCGTTGAACTTCTGCCACACGGCGACGAGGTCGCGGTCGGCGCCAAGCATCAGGCCGTCCATCATTTCCACCACGTCGAGCCGCGCGCCCAGCGTGGAGTACACCGTGCCCATCTCGAGCCCGATGATGCCGCCGCCAATCACGAGCATGCGCTTGGGAACCGCCCTGAGCCCGAGCGCCCCGGTCGAGTCGACGATCCGCGGATCCTCGGGCAGGAACGGGAGCTTCGCCGCCTGCGAGCCCGCGGCAATGATCGCGCTCTGGAACCGGACGGTGGACTTGTCCTTGCCCTCCACCGCGAGCGCATTCGCGCCGGTGAACGAGCCGACACCCTGCACCACGGTGACCTTGCGCATCTTCGCCATCGCGGCGAGGCCGCCGGTGAGCTTGCCGACGACCTTGTCCTTGAAGCCGCGGAGCTTTGCGAGGTCGACCTTGGGCTCGCCGAAATTGATGCCGTGATCGCCCAGCGCGCGGGCCGCGTCCATGACCGCGGCGGTGTGCAGCAGCGCCTTCGAGGGAATGCAGCCAACGTTGAGGCAGACGCCGCCGAGCGCCGGATAGCGCTCGACCAGCACGGTCTTCAGCCCGAGGTCGGCGGCGCGGAACGCGGCGGAATACCCGCCCGGCCCCGCGCCGAGCACGACCACGTCGCAGTCGAGATCGGCCATCTACAGCAGCGATCGGCGGATGTCGGCGAGCACGCTCGCGAGGTAGGTCGTGAACCGCGCGGCGGCCGCGCCGTCGATCACGCGGTGGTCGTACGAGAGCGACAGCGGCAGCATCAGCCGCGGCGCGAACTCCTTGCCGTTCCAGACCGGCCGCAGCACCGAGCGCGACACGCCGAGGATCGCCACCTCGGGCGCGTTGATGATCGGCGTGAACGCCGTGCCGCCGATGCCGCCGAGGCTCGAGATCGAGAACGTGCCGCCCTGCATATCCCCGGGCTTGAGCTTCTTGTCGCGAGCGAGCTTCGAGATCTCGCCGAGCTCGCGCGCCACGTCGAACACGCCCTTGCGGTCCGCGTCGCGCACCACGGGGACCACCAGGCCGTCGGGCGTGTCGACGGCCACGCCGATGTTGAAGTATTTCTTGACGACGAGGTTCTCGCCCGCGCGGTCGAGGCTCGCGTTGAACGCGGGATGCTGGCGCAGGGCCGTCACGCAGGCCTTGATCAGGAACGCGAGCATCGTCAGCTTGAATCCCTGCTTCTCGGTTTCCGCGGTGTTCGCCTTGCGGAAAGCCTCGAGCTCGGTGATGTCGGCCTCGTCGAACTGCGTGACGTGCGGGATCGAGACCCAGTTGCGGTGCAAGTTGGGGCCCGAGAGCTTCTGCAGGCGCGTGAGCGGCCTCACCTCCACGGGCCCGAACTTCGCGAAGTCGACGTCGGGCCACGCCGGCAGGTTGAACGGCGCGCCCCCGCCGCGCGCGGCCGGCGCGGGCGCCGGCGCCGCCGAAAGCGCGCCCTTGACGAAGGTCTGAACGTCGCCGTGCAGGATGCGGCCCTTCGGGCCCGTGCCGCGCACGCGCGCCAAGTCCACGCCGAGCTCGCGGGCGAACTTGCGCACCGAGGGGCTCGCATGCGGTTTCGACGCGAGCGCTTCCTGCGGCTCGAGCGGCACCGGCGGTCGCTGCGCCGAGGAGACTTCCGGCGCCGGCGCGCTTTGCGCCGCGGTGCTCGGCGCGGCAGCCCGGGCCGGCGGCGCGGCCGCGGCAGCCCCGCCCTCAGCCTCGAGCACGAGGATCGCCGCTCCCTCCGAGACCTTGTCGCCGATCTTCAGGCGCATTTCCTTCACCCGCCCGGCGGCGGGCGACGGAATCTCCATCGTCGCCTTGTCCGACTCCACGGTGATCAGCGATTGCTCGGCCGCGACCGTGTCGCCCGGCTTGACCAGCAACTCGATCACGGCCACGTCCTTGAAGTCGCCGATGTCCGGCACCTTCACCGTCATCGCGCCGTCGCCCGGGGGCGCGGCCCTGGGTGCCGGAGCGGACGGCGCTGCGGCCGCCGGCTTCGGCGCGGGCGCCGCAGCCGGCGCCGGCGCCATCTTGGGCGCCGCGGCCTTCGGCGCGCCGCTCGCGCCGTCCTCAAGCACGAGGATCGGCGAGCCCTGCGACACCTTGTCGCCGACCTTGACGCGCATTTCCTTCACTACGCCGGCGCCCGGCGCCGGGATCTCCATCGTGGCCTTGTCCGATTCGACGGTGATCAGCGACTGCTCGGCGGCGATCGCGTCTCCGGCCTTGACCAGCACCTCGATCACTTCCACGTCCTTGAAGTCCCCGATGTCGGGGACGCTGACTTCCGTCATACCGTGGTCGGGTCCGGCTTCTCGGGGTCGATGCCGTACTTCCTCATCGCCTCGGCGACCGATTTCGCCTTGCCCTCGCCCTGCTCGGCGAGCGCCTTCAGGGCCGCGAGGGCGACGAAATAGCGATTCACCTCGAAGAAGTAGCGCAGCTTCGGTCGCGAGTCGGAGCGCCCGAAGCCGTCGGTGCCGAGCACGCGGTAGGCGCGATCGCGCGGCACGAACGGCCGGATCTGGTCGGCAAACGTCTTCATATAGTCGCTCGCGGCGATCACCGGCCCGGCGGGGCGCTTGTCGAGCATCTGCGTCACGTGGGGCACCCTGGGCTTGCCCTCCGGATGCAGCATGTTCCAGCGATCGGCCGCAAGCCCCTCGCGGCGCAGCTCAGTGAAGCTCGTCGCGCTCCAGACGTCCGCGGCGACGCCCCAGTCCTTCTCCAGCAGCCCGGCCGCGGCCTCGACCTCGCGTAGGATCGTGCCCGAGCCCAGCAGCTGCACCCGCGCCTTGGCCTTGGATTTAGATTCGCGCAGCAGGTACATGCCCTTGAGGATGCCTTCCTCCGTGCCCTGCGGCATCGCCGGGTGCTCGTAGTTCTCGTTCATCAGCGTCAGGTAGTAGAAGACGTCCTCCTGCTCGCTCACCATGCGGCGCAGGCCGTCCTGGATGATGACCGCCACCTCGTAGCCGTAGGTCGGGTCGTACGAGACGCAGTTCGGGATCACCGACGAGAGGACGTGTGAATGTCCGTCCTCGTGCTGGAGCCCTTCGCCGTTCAGCGTCGTGCGCCCCGCGGTGGCGCCAAGGAGGAAGCCCCGCGCGCGCTGGTCGGCCGCCGCCCAGGCGAGGTCGCCGACCCTCTGGAAGCCGAACATCGAATAGAAGATGTAGAACGGGATCGTGACCTGGTTGGAGTGGCTGTACGCGGTCGCCGCCGCGATCCACGAGGAAAACGCGCCCGCCTCGTTGATGCCCTCCTCGAGGATCTGGCCGGACTTGTCCTCGCGGTAGTACATGACCTGGTCGCGATCGACCGGCTCGTACTTCTGCCCCTCGGGCGCGAAGATGCCGAGCTGGCGGAACATGCCTTCCATGCCGAAGGTCCGGGCTTCGTCGGGCACGATCGGCACGATGCGCTTGCCGATCTCCTTGTCGCGCACGAGCGCCGTCAGCACTCGCACGAACGCCATCGTCGTCGAGATCTCCCGCCCCTCGCCCGAGCCCTTCAGCACCGCGTCGAAGGCCGAGAGCGCCGGCACCGCGGGCGCGACGTCGGCCTTTCGCCTGCGCTGCGGCAGGTACCCGCCGAGCGCCTCGCGCCGCTCGTGCAGGTACTTCATCTCGGGCGAGTCCGGCGGCGGCACGTAGAACGGCAGCTCCGCGAGCCTGTCGTCCGGGATCGGCACGTTGAAGCGGTCGCGCATCTCCTTGATCGTCGCGAGGTCGACCTTCTTCAGCTGATGCGTCGGGTTCTTTGCCTGCCCCTGCTTGCCGAGCCCGTAGCCCTTGATGGTCTTCGCCAGGATCACCGTCGGCTGGCCCTTGTGCTTCACCGCCGCGGCGTAGGCGGCGTAGATCTTGTGCGGGTCGTGCCCGCCGCGATTGAGGCGCCACACGTCCTCGTCGGTCATGCGCGAGACGAGCTCGAGCGCCTTCGGATCCTTGCCGAAGAAGTGCTTCCTCACGAACGCGCCGTCGTTCGCCTTGTAGTTCTGGTACTCGCCGTCGACGGTGTCCTCCATGATGCGCAGCAGCCGCCCTTCCTTGTCGCGCGCGAACAGCGGGTCCCAGTACGAGCCCCAGATCACCTTGATCACGTTCCAGCCGGCGCCGCGGAAGTCGCCCTCGAGCTCCTGGATGATCTTGCCGTTGCCGCGCACCGGACCGTCCAGGCGCTGAAGGTTGCAATTGACGATGAACACCAGGTTATCGAGCTTCTCGCGCGAGGCGAGGCCGATCGCGCCGAGGGACTCGGGCTCGTCCATCTCGCCGTCGCCGCAGAACACCCACACCTTGCGGTTCGCGGTTTCGGCCAGCCCGCGTGCCTGGAGATACTTCAGGTAGCGCGCCATGTAGATCGCCTGGATCGGCCCGAGGCCCATCGACACGGTCGGGAACTGCCAGTAGTCCGGCATCAGCCATGGATGCGGGTACGAGGACACGCCCTTGCCGTCGACCTCGCGCCGGAAATTGAGCAGCTGCTCCTCGCCGAGCCGCCCTTCGAGCAGGCCGCGTGCGTAGATGCCGGGCGAGGAGTGACCTTGCCAGTAGACGAGGTCGCCGCCATGTCCCTCGTGCGGCGCGTGCCAGAAGTGGTTCTGCCCGATGCCGAACAGCGTGCCGACCGACGCGAAGCTCGCGATGTGCCCGCCAAGCTCGTCGTCGGACTTGTTGGCCTTGGCCACCATCACCATCGCGTTCCACCGGCAGTACGAGCGGATGCGCTCCTCGAGCGCATGGTCGCCCGGCGAGCGCTCCTCGAGGTGCGGCGGGATGGTGTTGACGTAGGGCGTGTTGGCCGAGAACGGGATGTAGGCGCCCGTCGTGCGCGCCTTCTCGACCAGGCGCTCCAACAGGAAGTGCGCTCGCTCCGGACCCTCGCGCTCGAGCACCGTTTCGAGCGCATCGAGCCACTCCTGGGTTTCCAGGGAATCGCTGTCGTTGGCGGCGGGTTGTTGGGGAACGGCGGACATCGCTTCCTCCAGCTTGTGGCCTTCGGGCAGGGCGTCGAGGGGGTCCTTCCGGTCATCGTATTATGCAACACATGGCAGCGAAGATCATCGATGGCAAGGCGATCGCCGCCGCGCTGCGCGCCTCGTTGCGCGCCGCGGTGCAGGCGCTCGCCGCCCGGGGTGTGCGCCCGGGACTGGCGACGATCGTCGCGGGCGAGGATCCCGCGTCGGCCGTGTATGTTCGAAACAAGATCCGCGCGTGCGAGGAAGCCGGCCTGCGCTCGGAGCAGCACGCGTTTCCCGCCGGCGTCGGGGCGGGCTCGCTGCTCGAGCGCGTGGCCGCGCTCAACGCCGATCCTCGCGTGCACGGCATCCTGGTGCAGCTGCCGCTCCCGCCGCAGATCGACGCCGAGCGCCTGCAGGCCGCGATCGCGCCGGAAAAGGACGTGGACGGGTTCCACGCCGAGAACCTCGGACGGCTGCTGCGCGGCGTGCCGCGGTTCGTTCCGTGCACGCCCGCCGGCGTGATGCACCTGCTGGATCAGGCGGGCGTGCCGCTCGCGGGGCGGCACGCGGTCGTGATCGGGCGTTCCAACATCGTCGGCAAGCCGCTCGCCCACCTGCTCTTGCAAAGGGACGCGACCGTCACCATCTGCCATTCGAAGACGCCGGACCTCGCGGAAACGGCGCGCCGCGGCGACGTGCTCGTGGCGGCGGCCGGCAAGCCGCGGCTCGTGGGCGCAGCAATGATCAAGCCGGGTGCTTGCGTTGTCGACGTGGGCGTTCACCGTGTCGCCGATGGCAAGCTCGCTGGCGACGTCGATTTCGACGCGGCCCGCGAGGTCGCCGGCTGGATCACGCCGGTTCCGGGCGGCGTCGGCCCGATGACGGTCGCGATGCTGGTCGCCAACACGATACAAGCTACGGAGCTCGCACTTGGACAAGCTGCCCCATAACCCGCTGCTCGACTTCGCGGATTTGCCGCGCTACGCCGAGATTCGCCCCGAGCACGTTGCGCCCGCGGTCGACCTGCTGCTCGCCGAGGCGCGCGCCGCGGCCGCGCACGCCGAGCAGGCGCCGACGGCGTGGGAGGCGTTCGTGCTGCCGCTCGAGGACGCGACGGAGCGCCTCGCGCGCGCCTGGGGACAGGTGTCGCACCTGCACGCGGTGCTCGACAGCGCCCCGCTGCGCGAGGCGTACAACGCGAACCTGCCGAAGCTCACGCAATTCTGGACCGAGCTCGGGCAGAACGAGCGGCTGTTCGCGAAGTACCGGGCGCTGCGCGGCTCGCCTGCGTTCGCGGACCTGGCGCCGGCGCGCCGCCGCATCGTCGAGAATGCGCTGCGCGACTTCAGGCTCGGCGGCGCAGAGTTGCCGGCCGCGGACAAGCCGGCCTATGCGAAGCTGCAGGACGAGATGGCGCGCCTCGGCGCGAAGTTCTCGGAAAACCTGCTGGACGCGACCAACGCGTGGACGATCACGATCGACGATGAGGCCCGCCTGGCGGGAATCCCGCAGGACGTGCGCGACGCCTCGCGCCTCGAGGACGGCCAGGGCTGGAAGTTCACGCTGCACATGCCCTCGTACCTGCCGGTGCTGCAGCATGCCGAGGATCGCGCGCTGCGCGCGGCGATGTACCGCGCGAGCGCGACGCGCGCGTCGGAATTCGGCACCGCGGCGCTCGACAACACACCCGTGATCGCCCGCCTGCTGCCGCTGCGGCGCGAGGCGGCGCGCATGCTCGGGTATGCGAGCTACGCCGAGCTCTCGCTCGTTCCCAAGATGGCGGATTCGCCGGCGCAGGTGCTCGAGTTCCTCGACGACCTCGCGCGGCGCGCCCGGCCGCATGCCGAGCGCGACCTCGCCGAGCTGCGCGAATTCGCGCGGGCCGAGCTCGGGCTCGACCCGCTCGAGGCGTGGGACATCCCGTTCGCCTCGGAGCGGTTGCGCGAGAAGCGCTATGCGTTCTCCGAGCAGGAGGTCAAGCGCTACTTCCCCGAGGATGCGGTGCTTGCGGGCCTGTTCCGGCTCGCCGAATCGCTCTATGGCGTGTCCATCGCACAGGCGGAAGCCGGGGCGCTTTGGCACCCGGACGCGCGGCTGTACGAGGTGCGCGACGCCAACGGCGCCCGGGTGGGGCGCTTCTACCTGGACCTCTACGCGCGCGAGACCAAGCGCGGCGGCGCCTGGATGGACGACGTGATCGGCCGGCGCCGGCGCGCGGACGGCGTCCAGGCGCCCGTCGCCCACCTCGTGTGCAACTTTTCGCGACCGGTCGGCGGCCGGCCGGCGCTGTTCACGCACGACGAGGTGCTGACGCTGTTCCACGAGTTCGGCCACGCCCTGCACCACCTGCTCACGCAAGTCGAGGAGCTCGGCGTCTCCGGCATCAACGGCGTCGAGTGGGACGCCGTCGAGCTGCCGAGCCAGTTCATGGAGAACTTCGCCTGGGAGTGGGACGTGCTGCGCGCGATGTCGCGGCATGCCGACACCGGCGAGCCCCTGCCGCGCGCGCTCTTCGAGCGCATGCTCGCCGCGAAGAATTTCCAGTCCGGCCTCGCGATGCTGCGCCAGATCGAGTTCGCCGTGTTCGACATGCGCCTGCACTGGGACTTCGATCCGGCGTCCGCGAGCGCGCTCGACCTGCTGCGCGAGGTCCGCGCACGCGTGGCCGTGATCCACCCACCCGAGTGGAACCGCTTTCCGAACAGCTTCTCGCACATCTTCGGCGGCGGCTACGCCGCGGGCTACTACAGCTACAAGTGGGCCGAGGTACTCTCGGCGGACGCCTACTCGGCCTTCGAGGAGGCCCCGGCGGTGATCGATGCGCGCACCGGCGCGCGCTTTCGCGATGAAGTGCTCGGCGTGGGCGGCAGCCGGCCGGCCGCGGAGTCCTTCCGCGCGTTCCGCGGCCGCGAGCCGAGCGTCGAGGCCCTGCTCCGGCACAATGGTATGATCGACGCGTGACTGCCACGGGCGCTTTGTTGTCGCGCTCCCTGCTCTGCGCCGCCCTGACCTGCGCGGTGGGAACCGTCGGCGCGCAGATCTACCGGTGGAAGGACGAGCAGGGCCGGATTCACCTCACCGATAGCCCGCCGCCGGGCAGCGCCAAGCAGGTGCAAAAGACCGAGGCGGGCGCGCCCGGCGCGGAAGGCGCGGAGACTCTGCCCTACGCGCTGCAGGTCGCCGCGAAGAATTTCCCGGTAACGCTGTATACGGCGCCCAACTGCACGCCGTGCGGTTCCGCGCGCTCGCTGCTCAATACGCGCGGCGTCCCGTTCCGCGAGGTGAGCGTGGTCGGGCAGGAGCAGCGCCAGGCGCTGGAGGCTGCAGTCGGCGACCTGTCGGTGCCTTCGATCGTCGTTGGCGCGAGCACCCAGAAGGGCTTCGAGCCCGCCGCCTACAACGAGCTGCTCGACAATGCGGGCTATCCACACGCGGGCATCCTGCCGCCGAGGCACCAGGCCGAGCCCAAACCGGCGGCGCCGAAGCCGGCGGGCAACGGCGAGGCCGCGGAACAGGAACCCGCGCCCACCGGACCCTACGCGCCGCGCTAGCCCGAGGCGGACGTCGCCGCCGTGAAGCTCGCGACGTGGAACGTCAATTCGATCAAGGTGCGGCTGCCGCAGCTGATCGACTGGCTGGCGCAGGCCCGACCCGACGTGCTCTGCCTGCAGGAGCTCAAGACACCTGCCGAGGGCTATCCGCGGACCGAGCTCGAGGCCGCGGGCTACGCAAGCGCGGTGAACGGCCAGAAGACGTACAACGGGGTCGCGATCCTCTCGCGTGCGCCCGCGTCGGACACGGTGTCCGACATCCCGGGATTCGCCGACGAGCAAAGGCGCGTCATCGCCGCGACGGTCGCCGACGTTCGGGTCGTCTGCGTCTATTGCCCGAACGGACAGGCGGTCGGCTCGGATAAATATGAATACAAGCTGCGCTGGTTCGCCGCGCTGCGCGAGTACCTCGCGCAGGAACGGTCCACGCACCCGCGGCTTGCGGTTGCCGGCGACTTCAACGTCGCCCCGGAAGATCGCGACGTGCACGATCCGAAGGCCTGGGAGGGCCAGGTGCACGTCTCGGCGCCCGAGCGCGACGCCTGGCGTGCGCTGCTGGGCGTCGGGCTGAAGGACAGCTTCCGGCTGTTCGACCAGCCCGAAAGGACGTTTTCCTGGTGGGACTACCGCATGATGGGATTCCGGCGCAACGCGGGGCTGCGCATCGACCACATCCTGCTCTCGGACGAGCTGGCTGCCCGCTGCGCGGCCTCGGGCATCGACAAGGCGCCGCGCAAGCTCGAGCGGCCTTCCGACCACGCGCCGGCGGTCGCCGAGCTTCGCGCCGCCTAGCGCATGTAGTTAGTCGATGCGCTCGTAGGCCGGCAGCGTCAGGAACTCCACGTAGGTGTCGTCGGCCGTGATCTTCTCGAACAGCGCCGCGCCCTCCTCGTAGTTGCCCGCTTTCCAGGCCTCCTCGCCGAGGTAGTCCTTCACCTTCGGCAGCTCCTCGGCGAGCAGGTGGCGAAACAGTTCCTTGGTCACGCGGCGGCCGTCCTCCAGCCTGCCCTTGTCGCTGCGGATCCACTGCCAGATCTGCGAGCGGGAAATCTCCGCCGTCGCGGCGTCTTCCATCAGGTTGAACACGGGGACGCAGCCGTTGCCCGCGAGCCAGGCACCGAGGTACTGGATGCCGACCGAGATGTTGTTGCGCAGGCCGGCCTCGGTGATCGGCGTCTCGGGGCGGAAGTCGAGCAGGTCCTTCGCGGTCACGCTGACGTCCGGCCGCTGCTTGCCGTACTGGTTGGGTCCCGGCATGTGCTGGTCGAATACCGCCTTCGCCACCGGCACCAGGCCCGGATGCGCGACCCAGGTGCCGTCGCAGCCGTCGGTCACCTCGCGCAGCTTGTCCTGGCGCACTTTCTCCAGGGCCGCCTCATTGGCCTGCGGATCGTTCTTGATCGGGATCTGCGCGGCCATTCCGCCCATCGCGGGCGCGCCGCGCTTGTGGCAGGTCTTGACCAGCAGCAGCGCGTACGCGCGCAGGAACGGCGCGGTCATCGTCACCTGCGAGCGGTCGGCGAGGCAGAACTTGTCATTCGAGCGGAACTTCTTGATGCAGGAAAAGATGTAGTCCCAGCGGCCGATGTTGAGTCCGGCGGAATGCTCGCGCAGCTCATGCAGGATCTCGTCCATCTCGAAGGCCGCCAGCACGGTCTCGATGAGCACGGTCGCGCGGATGCTGCCCTGCGCGATCTTCAGCTCATCCTGCGCGTACCTGAACACGTCGTTCCAGAGGCGCGCCTCGAGGTGCGACTCCATCTTCGGCAGGTAGAAGTAGGGCCCGCTGCCGCGCTTGAGGAGCTCGGCGGCGTTGTGGAAGAAGTACAGCCCGAAATCGAACAGGCCGCCCGCGACGGGCTTGCCGTCCACGGTCACGTGCTTCTCGTCCAGGTGCCAGCCGCGCGGGCGCGGGATCAGCACGGCCGTCGTCTCGTTCAGCGCGTAGCTCTTGCCGCCCTGCTGGAACGCGATCGTGCGGCGCACCGCATCGCGCAGATTGATCTGACCGTCGACCATGTTGAACCAGGTCGGGCAGTTCGCGTCCTCGAAATCCGCCATGAAGGTCGACGCGCCCGAATTGAGCGCGTTGATCACCATCTTGCGGTCGGTGGGCCCGGTGATCTCGACGCGCCGGTCGAGCATGTCCTTCGGCTGCGCCGCGACGCTCCATGCCGACTCGCGGATCTGCCTGGTGTCGGGCAGGAAGTCGGGCAGCTTTCCGGCATGGAACTCCTGCTGGCGGGAGGCCCGCCGAGCGAGCAGTTGATGGCGTCGCGAATCGAACCGGCGGTGGAGCCCGGCGACGAATTCGAGCGCTTCGGGAGTCAGGATCCGGGCAAATTCGGGCGTGACGCGCCCCAAGACGGAAACGCCCTTCGGGAGTGGAGTGGACATGTGCATCGGGCCATTCTATGTAGCCGGATGCCGCACCGCAACATGATAAATCAATCAGATAGGTGTATTGTTTTCGAGCGGCGGCGTGAAATTTCGCATCGTGAGATGAAGCACAAGATCCTGCTCTTCGGCGCCTCGTACGGCTCCCTGCTCGGGGCGAAGCTCGCGCTCGCGGGCCATACCGCCCACCTTATTTGCCTGCCGGCAGAAGCCGAACTGATCAACCGGGAAGGCGCGCGCATCCGAATCCCCGTGAAGGGACGCGAGGGCCTGGTCGAGATCGATACGCGGAAGCTCCCGGGCAAGGTGACGGCGGGCGGCCCCGCGGGCGTGTCGCCCAGGGATTTCGACCTCGTCGCGCTCGCGATGCAGGAGCCGCAGTATCGCTCCTCCGGCGTGCGCGAGCTGCTCGCCGCCGTCGCGGCGGCGAAGGTGCCCTGCATGTCGATCATGAACATGCCGCCCTTGCCGTATCTGGCGCGCATCCCCGGTGTCGACGTCGCGGCCTGCCGCTCCTCCTACACCGACGCCTCGGTGTGGGACGGGTTCGACCCTTCGCTCGTTACATTGTGCAGTCCCGATCCGCAGGCCTCGCGACCGCCCGAGGAGCAGGTGAACGTGCTGCAGGTCCGACTGCCCACCAACTTCAAGTCCGCGCGCTTTCCGTCCGATGCGCATACCGCAATCCTGCGCACGCTCGAGGCCGACATCGAGGCCGCGCGCTTCGAGGGCATGGAGCTTCCGGTCAAGCTCAAGGTGCACGAGTCCGTGTTCGTGCCGCTCGCCAAATGGGCGATGCTGATGGCCGGGAACTACCGCTGCATTACGCGGGGCGGCATCCGCTCGATCAAGGAGGCCGTCCACGCGGATCTCGCGTCGTCGAAGGCAATGTACGCGTGGGTGGCGAAGCTGTGCACCTCGCTCGGCGCGGACCCGCGCGACCTGGTCCCGTTCGAGAAGTACGCTGCGGCCGCGATCGGCCTGACCGGGCCATCGTCCGCTGCGCGCGCGCTCTACGGCGGCGCGCCCTACATCGAGCGCGTCGACCGGCTCGTGCAGTCGATCGCCGCGCAAAAGGGCATGCGCTCGGCGGAGCTCGACGAGGTCGTCAAGCTCGTCGACGCGAAGCTCGAGGACAATCGCCGCAAGGCGGCGTAACCAGCCCTACTTTTCGTCTTCGGACCCGCCCTCGATCCCGAGCTCCTGGATCTTGCGCGTGATGGTGTTGCGGCCCATGCCGAGCAGCCCCGCCGCCTCGATGCGGCGCCCGCCGGTGCGCGCGAGCGCGCGCTGAATCAGGCTGCGCTCGAACTGCCGGCTGAGCGCATCGAGGATGCTTGTCTCGCCGCGAGCAAGTCGTTGCTCGGCCTCCTGCTCGAGCGCGGCGACCCAGTCGGTGGCCGCCGCGGGCGCGCCCGGATCGCGGAATTCCGCCGGCAAGTCGCCGAGCTCCACCACCTGGCCGGGGGCCATGACCGTCAGCCAGTGGCAGAGATTCTCGAGTTGGCGCACGTTGCCCGGGAATTCCAGCCGCGACAGGTGCTCGACTGCGTCCTCCGACAGGCGCTTCACCTCGACACCCAGCTGCTGCGCGCTTCGGGCCAGGAAGCTCCGCGCGAGCAGCGGAATGTCCTCGCGCCGCTCGCGAAGCGAGGGTAACCGGATCCGGATCACGTTCAACCGGTGATAGAGGTCCTCCCGAAACGCGCCCTCGCGCACGCGCGCCTCGAGATTCTGGTGCGTAGCGGCGATGACGCGCACGTTGGCCTTGATCGGCTGGTGGCCGCCGACGCGGTAGAAGCTGTTCTCGGATAGCACGCGCAGCAGCCGCGTCTGCAGCTCGGCGGGCATGTCGCCGATCTCGTCGAGGAACAGCGTTCCGCCTTCGGCCTGCTCGAAGCGCCCGCGCCGCTGCTGCTGTGCGCCGGTGAATGCGCCGCGCTCGTGCCCGAACAGCTCGGATTCGAGCAAGTCCTTCGGCATCGCGGCCGTGTTGATCGCCACGAACGGCCGCGCGGAGCGCGCACTGTGCCGGTGCAGCGCTCGTGCGACCAGCTCCTTCCCCGATCCGGATTCGCCGGTGATCAGCACCGTGGCGCTCGACTGCGACAACCGGCCGATCGCGCGGAATACTTCCTGCATGGCGGGGGCCTGTCCCAGAATCTCGGGCGCCTCGGCGGGCGGCTCCGGCGCCTCGTCGTCGCGCTGGCTCTCGTCCAGTGCGCGCCGAATGAGGTCGACCGCCTGGTCGACGTCGAAGGGCTTGGGCAGGTACTCGAACGCTCCGCCTTGAAAGGCCGCGACCGCCGACTCCAGGTCGGAGTATGCGGTCATGACGATGACCGGCACTGCGGGGTGCCGCTGCTTCACTGTCTGCAGCAGCTCCAGCCCCGACGGACCCGGCATTCGGATGTCGGAGACCAGCACTTGCGGCGGGCCCGCGCGCAGCGCGTCCAGCGCCTCCTCCGCGGAAGCGAACGAGCTGTACTCGATGCCCTCGCGTCCCAGGGCCTTCTCGAAGACCCAGCGAATCGAGCGGTCGTCGTCCACGATCCAGACCGGTTTCATGCCAGCGGCAGCAGAATCCTGAATACGGTGCGGCCGGGGCGGCTCTCGCACTCGATGATTCCCCGGTGGTAGTGGACGAAGGTCTGCGCGAGTGAGAGTCCCAGCCCGCTGCCGCCGTCCCGCCCCGAAACCAGGGGGTTGAAAATCCTGTCCCGGATATCCGCAGGGACACCGGGCCCGTCGTCGATTACTTGCAATTCTAGTGCCAGCTTGTGGCGATGCTTAAGAAGCGTGACCTGTCGCACGGCGCGCGTGCGCAGCACGATGCTGCCGGTGCGCCCCGACCCCGCGATGGCCTGCGCGGCGTTGCGCACGACATTCAGCACGGCCTGGATGAGCTGCTCCTTGTCGCCGACCAGATCCGGCAGGCTCGGGTCGTAGTCGCACTCGATCGACACGCCGTGGGAGAACTCGGCGAGCACGAGGCTGCGCACCCGCTCCAGCACCTCGTGGATTCCGAGCGGCGCGACGCGCGGCTGGCGATGCGGGGTGAGCAGCCGGTCCATCAGCGACTGGAGCCGGTCGGCTTCCTTGATGATGACCTGCGTGTACTCGCGCAGCTCCGCCCGGTCGAGCTCCCGCTCGAGAAGCTGGGCCGAGCCGCGCAAGCCGCCCAGGGGGTTCTTGATCTCGTGCGCCAGGTTCCGGATCAGCTCCCGGCTGGCCTGCTGCTCGCCGACGAGGCGTTCCTCGCGCGCCTGGCGCAGCTGCTGCTCGATCGGCCTGAGCTCGGCGAGCAGCGGCAGGCCGGGCGCATCGATGCGCGTCAGCACGCACGACAGCGGCATCGCCTCGCGCCCGGGCCGCAGGTAGCTCACGTTCCGGGCCGAGTAGTCCCAGTGCGTCACCAGCGCCTCGCTGAGCGCCCCGTCGAGCGCCGGGTCGGGCTCGAACAGCGTCGCGAACGGCTGGCCGATCAGCGACCGCGCGGCCGCGCCGAGCAGGTTCTCGGCCGCCGCGTTGGCATAGCGCACCACCGCCTGGTCGTCGAGCACGACGACCGCGGTGGCGAGGTATTCCAGACCGGAGAGGTCGGCGGCCACGGGTCACGCCGCCGCGCTCAGCGGTAGAGGTTGTTCAGCTCGCGCTTGAGCGATTCGACATTCTTCTGGTGCAGATCGACCGAGTCCTTGTAAGGCTGCAGGCGCTCGAGGACGCGCGCGTAGTTGCGCTCGTCGCCGGAGCGAATCGACTCCTGCGCCTCGAGCTCCTTGCGCGCGTCGGCGAGCAGTGACTCCTCCTGCTTGAGCTCCTTCTCGAGGATTTCGCGCTGCCGATCTCGCGCGCTCGCGCGCGCCTCGGAGTCCTCCTTCGGAAACGCAGTCGGCGGCGTGCCTGCGCCGGGCCTGGAGGACGGCTTCTGCGTCGGCACGACCTGCACGCGAGTCTGCTGCACGATGCGGCAATTCATGCCGACTGTGTCTTCCTTGAGATTGGTGACGTGCGTGTGGCCGTCCTTGTCGCGGCAACTCCAGATCGTGTTGTCCTGGGACGTGCCAATCGCCGGCGCCAGGCCCAGCGCGATCCCCACGATTATCGAAAACCGGCGCACGATCAATAACATACCAGAAAAAAAGCGGGGACGAGCAAGCTCGTCCCCGCGACATCGCAGCCAACCTCGCCCGGATCAGGACGAGTAGTACATGTCGAATTCGACGGGATGCGTCGTCATGCGGAAGCGCGTGAGCTCCTCTTCCTTGAGCGTCACGTACGACTCGAGGAAGTCCTCGGAGAAGACGCCGCCCTTGGTGAGGAACCCATGGTCCTTCTCCAGGTTGGCGAGCGCCTCCTCGAGCGACGCGCACACGTGCGGCACCTTGGCCGCCTCCTCGGGCGGCAGGTCGTACATGTTCTTGTCGATCGGATCGCCGGGATGGATCTTGTTCTGCACGCCGTCCAGGCCCGCCATCAGCATCGCGGCGAACGCGAGGTAGGCATTCGCGGTCGGATCCGGGAAGCGCACCTCGACGCGACGCGCCTTCGGGTTGGACACGTAGGGGATGCGGCACGAGGCCGACCGGTTCTTGGCCGAATACGCGAGGTTGATCGGCGCTTCGAACCCCGGCACCAGGCGCTTGTAGCTGTTCGTGCCGGGGTTGGTAATCGCGTTGAGCGCCTTGGCGTGCTTGATGATGCCGCCGATGTAGAACAGCGCGAACTCGGACAGGCCCGAGTAGCCGTTGCCCGCGAACAGGTTCTGGCCGCCCTTCCACACCGACTGGTGCACGTGCATCCCCGAGCCGTTGTCGCCGACCACGGGCTTGGGCATGAAGGTGGCGGTCTTGCCGTAGGACGCGGCCACGTTCCACACGGTGTACTTCAGGATCTGCATCCAGTCGGCGCGCTGCACGAGCGGCGCGAAGCGCGTGCCGATCTCGCACTGGCCCGCCGCCGCCACCTCGTGGTGATGGACCTCGACCTCCACGCCCTGCTGCTCGAGCGCGAGCGCCATGGCGTTGCGCACGTCCATCAGAGTGTCCTGCGGCGGCACGGGAAAGTAGCCGCCCTTCACCGGTGCGCGATGCCCCATGTTGCCCGACTCGTAATCGATCCCGCTCGACCACGGCGCTTCCTCCGACTTGATCTTCACGGAGCACCCGGACATGTCGACGCTCCAGGTCACGCCGTCGAAGACGAAGAACTCGGGCTCGGGCCCGAAATAGGCGGTGTCGCCCAGGCCGCTCGACTTGAGGTAGGCCTCGGCGCGCTTCGCGATGCCGCGCGGACAACGGTCATAGGGCTTGCCGTCGGTCGGCTCGATGACGTCGCAGCTGATGTTCAGCATGGCCTCGTCGGCAAACGGGTCCATGCGCGCGCTGGAGGGATCGGGCATCAGCAGCATGTCGGAGGCCTGGATGCCCTTCCAGCCGGCGATCGACGAACCGTCGAAGGCGTGGCCGGACTCGAACTTCTCCTTGGTGAAGTACTTCGCCGGCACCTGGACGTGCTGCTCCTTGCCGCGCGTGTCGGTGAAGCGAAAGTCGACGAACTTGACTTCCTTGTCCTTCGCCATCTTCAAGACGTCATCAGCCGTCATGGCCATCTTCGGGTCTCCTGAGTTTGTGCAATGGGAAGCGGCCACGCCTGCTGGCCGGACGCGCAGAATGGAGCAGGTTCCATGCCACGAGGCGGCCTCCCCGATTCCGCCTCTGTCGCGCCATGTAGCGGCGATTCTAGATCAAGGCATTGCACGATGCTGGTGCATTTTTCTCGCCGCCGCACCGCGCCGGTGCCTTCGATGCACTGCGCTTGGACTCCTATAATGCGCAGCAGCAATGACTGATCAAACCGATATCGAGGCGATCAGGCGGAAGGCCGCGGAGCGCGCCAAGGATTTGAAGCTGACCTATGCGGGGGCCGTCACGCCTGCCGAGGCCTACGCGCTCATGCGCGGGGGCGCGCGGCTGGTCGACGTCCGCACTCGACCCGAGCTGCACTATGTCGGGCGCGTGCCGGGAAGCGTACCGGTGGAGTGGCAAACCTATCCGGGAAACGCGCAGAACCCGAAGTTCCTCGAGCAGCTGGCTGAGGCGGTGGAACCCGGCGAAACGCTGCTGTTCATCTGCCGTTCGGGCTCGCGCTCGCACTCGGCGGCCGCCGTCGCAGCCCTGCACGGGTGGCCCGACAGCTATAACGTGCTCGAGGGCTTCGAAGGCGCCAAGGACGCCGAGCACCACAGAGGCAACCTGGGCGGCTGGCGAAAGGCCGGGCTGCCCTGGGTGCAGGGCTAGCCGTCCGTCCAGCGCACCACGCCGCCGTAAGCGGTCGCGAGCACGACCAGCCCGAACGCGATCCGGTACCACGCGAATGGCCGGAAATCGTGCGTCGCCACGTAGCGCACGAGCCAGCGAATGACTGCGAACGCCGCCCCGAACGACACGGCGGCCCCGATGGCGACCATGCCGAGGTCGTCGGCCGAAAGCAGTGCGCGGTGCTTCCACAGGTCATAGCCGCCGGCCGCGAACAGTGTCGGCACCGCCAGGAAGAACGAGAACTCGGTCGCCGCCGGCCGCGACAGGCCGAACAGCATGCCGCCGATGATGGTGGCGCCCGAGCGCGACGTGCCGGGGATGAGCGCGAAGCACTGCGCGATGCCCACGAGCAGCGCGTCGCGCCAATCCATCGCCCGCGTCGACTCGATCCTCGCCTTGCGCGGGCGTCGCTCGACCCACAGGATGATCCCGCCGCCCGCGATGAAGGCGAGCGCCACGGGCACGGGCGCGAACAGGTGCGCCTTGATGGCACCCGCAAATGCAAGCCCGATCACCGCCGCGGGCACGAACGCCACCGCCAGGTTGCGCCAAAGCGGGAAATCGACGGCGAGAAATCGCCGCCGGTACTCCCAGACCACCGCGAGCATCGCGCCGGACTGGATCGCGACGTCGAAAACCTTCGCGCGCTCGTCGTTGAAGCCGAGGAGGTCGCCCGCGAGGATCAGGTGGCCGGTACTGGAGACCGGGAGGAACTCGGTCAGCCCCTCGACGATGCCGAGCACCAGTGCCTGGACGAGCGCGCCGTCCGTCACGATTTCTGGTAGATCTCGGCGCCCTTCTTCACGAACTCGACCGACTTTTCCTTCATGCCCTGCGCGACATAGTCGCGCACGTCCTGCGTGATCTTCATCGAGCAGAAATGCGGCCCACACATCGAGCAGAAGTGCGCCACCTTCATCGACTCCTTCGGCAGCGTCTCGTCGTGGAACTGGCGTGCGGTGTCGGGATCGAGCCCCAGGTTGAACTGGTCGGCCCAGCGGAACTCGAAACGCGCCTTGGACAGCGCGTTGTCGCGGATCTGCGCCCCCGGGTGCCCCTTGGCGAGGTCGGCGGCGTGCGCGGCCACCTTGTACGCGATGATCCCGTCCTTGACGTCCTTCTTGTCGGGCAGTCCGAGGTGCTCCTTGGGCGTCACGTAGCACAGCATCGCGGTGCCGTACCAGCCGATCTGCGCCGCGCCGATCGCGCTCGTGATGTGGTCGTAGCCCGGCGCAATGTCGGTCACGAGCGGCCCGAGCGTGTAGAACGGCGCCTCGCGGCAGGTCTCGAGCTGGAGATCCATGTTCTCCTTGATGAGCTGCATGGGCACGTGGCCCGGGCCCTCGATCATTACCTGCACGTCGTGCTTCCAGGCGACGTCGGTGAGTTCGCCCAGCGTGCGCAGCTCGGCGAGCTGGGCCTCGTCGTTCGCGTCGTAGATCGAGCCGGGGCGCAATCCGTCGCCGAGCGAGAACGCGACGTCGTACGCCTTCATGATCTCGCAGATCTCCTCGAAGCGCGTGTAGAGGAAGCTCTCCTCGTGGTGGGCGAGGCACCACTTGGCCATGATCGAGCCGCCGCGCGACACAATGCCGGTCATGCGCCGGGCCGTGAGCGGCACGTAGCGCAGCAGCACGCCGGCGTGGATCGTGAAGTAGTCCACGCCCTGCTCGGCCTGCTCGATCAGCGTGTCGCGGTAGACCTCCCAAGTAAGGTCCTCGGCCTTGCCGTCCACCTTCTCGAGCGCCTGGTAGATCGGCACCGTGCCGATCGGTACCGGCGCATTGCGCACGATCCACTCGCGGGTCTCGTGGATGTGCTTGCCGGTCGACAGGTCCATCACCGTGTCGGCGCCCCAGCGGATCGCCCAGGTCATCTTCTCGACTTCCTCGGCGATGCCGGAAGACACCGCCGAGTTGCCGATGTTGGCGTTCACCTTCACCAGGAAATTCCGGCCGATGATCATCGGCTCGCTTTCCGGGTGATTGACGTTGGACGGAATGATCGCGCGGCCTCGCGCCACCTCGCCGCGCACGAACTCGGGCGTGATGGCCTCGGGGATCGCCGCGCCGAACGATTCGCCGCGATGCCGGCGCCCGAGCAGCTCGAGCATCTTCTCGCCCGCCTTGCCGCCGGCACGCAGGCCCTCGAGATAGCGTTCCCGTTGCAGGTTCTCGCGGATCGCGACGAATTCCATTTCGGGCGTGATGACGCCGCGCCGCGCGTAGTGCATTTGGGTGACGTTGGCGCCGCGCAGCGCGCGTCGCGGCGAGCGCTTCAGGTCGAAGCGCAGCTCCGCGAGCGTCGGATCCCGCAGGCGCTCCAGGCCATAGCGCGAGGACGGGCTCGCGAGGACCTCGCTGTCACCGCGCTCTTCGATCCAGCGCAGGCGCAGCGGCGCGAGCCCGGCCCGGATGTCGATGCGCATGGCGGGATCCGTATAGGGCCCGGAACAGTCGTAGACGTGGACCGGCGGATTGCGCTCGCCCCCGAACATCGTCGGCGTGTCGGCCTGCGAGACCTCGCGCATCGGCACGCGCACGCCGGGGCGCGAGCCTTCGACGTAGACCTTCTTCGAGTTTGGCAGCGGCTGGACGGCCGCGTCGTCGACGCGGGCGGTCGCAGCCAGGAACTTGGGATGGGCGTTCATCGTCGCTTCCTTCGGCGGGATTACCCGCATCAGGTTCAAAGGGACTCTCTCACCCGCATGCCGTTCACTCGCATGCAGGACCCCTGCGTGAGCGAAGTACGCTACTGCAAACTGCCAGACGATACAACCGCACGCAGTACAAGTAAGCGCACGCTCACTATTGGAAAACCATTTCCATGTTGACAGTTACCAGAGCGATACGTAAATTACCGACTGTTCAGTTATTTCTTTTCCTATGACCGTCGCGACCAAATCGAAGACCGAACCACGCTGGACCCGACGCAAGGAGGCGCGCCCCGAAGAGATCACCGCCGCCGCGCTGGATATCTTCGTCGAGCGCGGCTATGCCGCCACGCGCCTTGAGGACGTGGCGACGCGCGCCGGCGTATCGAAGGGAACGCTGTACCTGTATTTCGCCAACAAGGAAGACCTGTTCAAGGCCGTGGTGCGCGAAGTGCTGGTCGCCCGGCTGGCGGAGTTCCGCAGTCACATCGGCACGTTCAAGGGCAGCACGATCGAGCTCATCCGCATCATGTTGCGCGCCTGGTGGGAGCAGGTCGGGTCGACGCCCATCTCCGGAATTCCGAAGCTGATCCTCGCCGAGGCGAGGAATTTTCCGGAGATCGCCCGGTTCTACCTGGAGGAAGTCGTCAGACCGGGGCAGGAGACGCTCGCCGCGCTCATCCGCCGCGGGATCGAGCGCGGGGAATTCCGCGACATCGACCCGGTCCTGGCCGTGAACCTGCTGACCGCCCCGTTGATGCTCATCTGCCTGTGGCGCAACTCGCTCGAGCCGTGTTCCGCGGAGCCGATCGACGGCCCCGCGCTGCTGGAAGCCCACCTCGACCTGCTGGAGCGCGGCCTCGCCGCGCCGGCCCACTGACCATGAAGCGCGCAACCAAGATCTCCCTTGTCCTCGCCGCGCTCTGCGCGCTGGCCATCGCCGGCATCGCGGGCGTAAAGCGCAACACCGCCGACGACGGCCGCGCCAGCGCGCCGGTCGTCGAATTCACGCCGCAGGATCTCTACCTCGTCGAGCCGCAGCCCTTGGACCGCACGCTGCCGCTGACCGGCACGCTGACCGCGTTCAACGAGGCGACGGTGAAGGCCAAGGTCGCGGGCGAGCTGCAGGCGCTATCGGTGCGCGAGGGTGAAGCGGTGCGCCGCGGCCAGGTCGTGGCCCGCATCGATCCGACCGAGGCGCAGGCGCGCGTCGCCGCGCGCCGGGCTGATGTCGAGGCCGCGCGCGCGCAGCTCGACTGGGCGCGCAAGAACCGGGATTCGCAGGCCGCGCTGCTCGCCAAGGGATTCATCGCGCAGACCGCGTACGACAACGTGAAGAGCAACTTCGACGTCGCCGCGGCCAAGCTGCGCTCGGCGCAGGCCGAGCTGGTCCTTGCGCAGAAGTCGCTCGGCGACACCGTTCTCGAGTCGCCGATCGACGGCCTGGTGTCGCAGCGCCTGGCGCAGCCCGGCGAGCGCATCGCGCTCGACGGCAAAGTGATCACCGTGGTGGATCTCTCCCGCCTGCAGCTCGAAGCCGCGGTCCCGGCCGCGGAGATCGGCCGACTCAAGGTCGGCCAGACGGTCGCGTTCCGCGTCGACGGCTACGGCGACCGCAGCTTCGCCGGCCGCATCGACCGCATCAATCCCGCCACGGTCGCCGGGTCGCGCTCGATCAACGTCTACGCGGTCATCGACAACCCGGAGGGCGTGCTGCGCGCCGGGCTCTTCGCGCAGGGCGCGGTAAGCCTTGATCGCGTGGAGAACGCGCTGCTCGTGCCCGCGACGGCGGTGCGCGAGGAGACCGGCCAGACGCACGTGTACGCGCTGGCCGAAGGCGTCATCCGGCGCAAGCCCGTGCGCGTCGGCCCCGCCGACGCCGAGGGGCGCGTGCCGGTGCTCGAGGGCCTCGAGGCGGGCGACCGCATCGTGCGCTTCAACCTGGGGGCGCTGCGCGAGGGCACGGCGGCACGGCTGGCCGGCCCGCAAGATACCGCCGCGCGCTAGGCGCAGGCCATGTGGTTCACGCGCGTCAGCATCAACAATCCTGTGTTCGCGACCATGATGATGGCCGCGCTGCTGGTGCTCGGCGCGTTCTCCTATTCGCGCCTGTCGGTCGAGCAGTTCCCCGACGTGACCTTCCCCGTCGTCGTCGTCGACACGGAGTACCCGGGCGCCTCGCCCGAGAGCGTCGAGGAGGAAGTCACGCGGCGCATCGAGGAGTCGGTCAATACGGTGAGCGGCATCAAGACGCTGTCCTCGCGCTCCTACGAGGGCCGCTCGGTCGTGATCATCGAATTCGATCTCACCGTCGATCCGAAGGTCGCCGCGCAGGACGTGCGCGAGAAGGTCGCGCTCATCCGCTCCAGCTTCCGCGAGGAAATCAAGGAGCCCAAGATCAGCCGCTTCAACCCCGACGACTTCCCGATCGTGTCGGTGGCCGTGGTCTCCGGCTCGCGCAGCCTGCGCGACCTGACGACGCTTGCCGACCAGGTCGTGAAGAAGCGCCTGGAGAACGTGGCCGGCGTCGGGCAGGCGACGCTGGTGGGCGGCGTCGAGCGCGAGATCAAGGTCTACCTGAATCTCGAGGCGCTCGAGGCGCAGCACATCGGCGCCGACCAGGTGATCCAGGCGCTGCGCACCGAGAACCAGGAGCTGCCCGCCGGCTCGATCGTGAGCGCGAGCCAGGAACGCATCGTCCAGATCAAGGCGCGGCTCGCCACGCCGCAGGACTTCCGCAACCTGATCGTCGCGCGCCGCGGCGGCAAGGCGGTCACGCTCGGCCAGGTCGCCGAGATCGAGGACGGGCAGCAGGAGGAGGAAAGCGTCGCGCTGATCAACGGCCAGCGCGCGCTTTCGATCGACGTCGTCAAGGCGCAGGGCGAGAACACGATCGCCGTCGTCGACGGCGTGCGCCGCGCGGTGAGCGAGATGCGCGGCCTGCTGCCCGCCGACGTGCGCCTCGACATCGTGCGCGACGCCTCGACCGGCATCCGGAATTCCGTGCGCGACGTGCGCGCCACGCTGATCGAGGGCGCCGCACTCACGATCGCCATCGTGTTCCTGTTCCTCGCCTCCTGGCGCAGCACCGTGATCACCGGCTTGACGCTGCCGATCGCGCTGATCGGCACGTTCCTGTTCGTCTATGCGCTCGGGTTCACGCTGAACGTGCTCACGCTGATGGCGCTGTCGCTCTCGGTGGGACTGCTGATCGACGATGCCATCGTCGTGCGCGAGAACATCGTCCGCCACGTCGGTCTCGGCCAGGACCACCGGACGGCGGCGCTCAGGGGCACGCAGGAGATCGGCCTCGCGGTGCTCGCCACGACGTTTTCCATCGTCGCCGTGTTCCTGCCCGTGGGATTCATGGGCGGCATCATCGGGCGCTTCTTCCATCAATTCGGGCTGACCGTGGTCGCCGCGGTGCTGATCTCGATGTTCGTCTCCTTCACGCTCGACCCGATGCTGTCGTCGATCTGGCACGACCCGCAGGCCGAAGGGCGCTTCGGCGACGGGCCGCTCGGGCGCCTGCTTGCGTGGTTCCACCGGTTCGTGCAGAGGCTCTCGGCGGGCTACGAGCGGCTGCTCGGCTGGAGCCTCGCGCACCGGCGCACCGTCGTCGCGGTCGCGCTCGCGAGCTTCCTGGCGGCGTTCCCGCTGATGAAGTTCCTCGGCTCGGAATTCGTGCCCGAGCCCGACCTGTCGGAGCTGCAGGTCCAGTTCAAGACCCCCGTCGGCTCGTCGCTCGAGCTCACGCAGGCGAAGGCCGCGCAGGCCGAGGCGGCGCTGCGAGAGTTCCCGGAGGTCAAGTACACCTACGCCACCGTCAATACCGGCACCGTGCAGGGCAAGAACCGCGCGAACATCTTCGTCCAGCTCGTGCCGCGCAAGGAGCGCAGCCGCTCGCAAAGCGCGCTGACGCGCCCGATGCGCGAGCGCCTCTCGCGCGTCGCCGGCATCGAGCTCACCCAGATCGGCGCCTACAAGTCCGTCTCCAGCGGCAAGCCGCTGCAGGTCTCGATCCTCGGCCAGGACCGGGGCGTCCTCGCCGGCTTGTCGCGGCAGGTAATCGCGGCCCTGCGCGAGGTGCGCGGCGCCGTCGACATCGAGTCGAGCGACGAGGCCGCGAAGCCCCAGCTCGCGGTCGAGCTCAAGCGCGAGCTCGCGAGCGATCTGGGCATCGGCGTCGGCCAGGTCGCCAGCACGCTGCGGCCGCTGCTCGCCGGGCAGGCGGTCGGCAACTGGCGCGCGCCCGACGACCAGTACTACGACGTGCAGGTGCGCCTCGCTCGCGCCGACCGCGCGCGCGCGGCCGACCTTGCCCGCGTGCCGCTCGCCTCGAGCGGCGTGGACGCCAACGGCAATCCGCAGATGGTCGCGCTGCGCGAGATCGCCGACATCCGCGACGACCAGGGCGCGCAGCAGATCAACCGCAAGGAGCAGCTGCGCGAGGTGCTGGTCTCGGCCAACGTCTTCGACCGGCCCGCGGGCGATGCCGCGGAGGAGCTCAAGCGCCGCATCGCGTCCATTTCGCTGCCGCCCGGCTACCGCTTCAGCATGGGGGGCTCGAGCAAGGACATCCAGGAGACGCTGGTCTACGCCTCGCAGGCGCTCGCGCTCGCCGTGATCTTCATCTACCTGATCCTCGCGAGCCAGTTCGGCAGCTTCCTGCAGCCGGTCGCGATCATGACGTCGCTGCCGCTGTCGCTGATCGGGGTCGTGCTCGCGCTGCTGGTCTCGCGCTCGACGATGAACATCTTCTCGGTCATCGGCTTCATCATGCTGATGGGCCTGGTGACCAAGAACGCGATCCTGCTGATCGACTTCGTCAACCAGGCGCGGCGCGAGGGGCTCGAGCGCGCCGCGGCGGTCGTGCGCGCCGGCAGCGTGCGGCTGCGGCCGATCCTGATGACCACGCTCGCCATGATCTTCGGCATGATTCCGCTCGCCTCGGGCCTGGGCGAGGGCGGCGAGCAGCGGGCGCCGATGGGGCAGGCGGTGATCGGCGGCGTGATCACCTCGAGCCTGCTGACGCTGATCGTCGTGCCCGTGATCTACACCTACCTCGACGACCTCGCGGTCTGGGTGAAGCGCTTTGGTAAACTAGCCGCCCCCTCATCGAGCACGTCCAACGCCTCGTGAACGTCGAGCAGGCCCGGCACAACATGGTGGAGCAGCAGATCCGCACCTGGGAGGTGCTCGATCAGTCGGTGCTCGACCTGCTGTACGCGGTGCCGCGCGAGGCGTTCGTGCCCGCCGCCTACCGCTCGCTCGCGTTCGCCGACCTCGAGATCCCGATCGGCGAGGGCGAGAAGATGATGACGCCCAAGATGGAGGCGCGCATCGTGCAGGAGCTCGCGCTACGCAGGTCCGACCGCGTGCTCGAGGTCGGCACCGGCAGCGGCTACCTGACCGCGCTGCTCGCGCGCTGCGCGAGCCACGTCCATTCTCTCGAGATCCGGCCCGCGCTGGCCGCCTTCGGCCGGGCGAACCTGGAGCGCGATGGCGTCGACAACGTCACGCTCGAGGTCGGCGACGGCGCGCGCGGCGACGCCCGGCGCGCGCCCTACGACGCAATCGCGCTGACCGGCTCGACGCCGCTGCTGCCCGTCGGCTTGCGCGAGCAGCTCGCTCCCGGCGGACGGCTGTTCGCCGTGGTCGGCGAAGCGCCCGTGATGGTCGCGCAATTGATCACCTGCACCGCGCCGGGCGCATGGCGCTCGATCGAGCTCTTCGACACCGTGCTCGCGCCGCTGCAGAACGCCGCGCAGCCGCCCCGTTTCCGGTTCTGAGCGGCCATGCGCAACATTTCCCCGGGGGAACTTTCGGCGTGGCTGCAGGATCCTGCGCGACCCGCGCCGCTGCTGCTCGACGTGCGCGAGCCCTGGGAGTTCCGGACCTGCCACATCGCGGGTGCCCGGCCGGTGCCGATGAACGAGGTGCCGCGCCGGCTGGCCGAGCTCGACCCCGAGTCCGATGTCGTCGCGATCTGCCATCACGGCACGCGCAGCATGCACGTGGCGCATTTCCTGGCGCGCCAGGGGTTCGAGCGCGTGTACAACCTCGCGGGGGGGATGGACGCCTGGGCCCGGTCCGTCGACACTGCCATGCCGGTCTATTGAGAAAGCCGCGACTCCCGCCATGATCCGACGCCTCGCCCTCGCCCTTGCCGCCGTCCTGCCGATCGCCGCCGGCGCCGAAAACCTGACGCAGGTCTACCAGGACGCGCGCGGCTACGACGCGCAGTACGCGGCGGCGCGCGAAACCATGAGGGCGGGGCTCGAGCGCGAGAGCCAGGGTCTCTCGCTTCTGCTGCCTTCGCTCAACCTCACGGCGAACGCGACGGAACAGCGCCTGGACTCCGAGTCCTACGACACGGCGCTGGTCCCGAGCTACACGCGCCCGATCAGCTCCTACGGCTACACCCTGACGTTCACGCAGCCGCTGTACCGCCACCAGAACTGGCTGCAGTACGACCAGGGGCAGCTGCAGGCGAAGCAGGCGGAGCTCACGTACGGGCAGGCGGGACAGGACCTGATCCTGCGGCTCGCGCAGGCGTACTTCGACGTGCTGGCGGCCCAGGACACGCTCGCGCTGGTGCGCGCGTCGAAGGTCGCCATCGCCGAGCAGCTCGCGCAGGCGAAGCGCAACTTCGAGGTCGGGACGGCGACGATCACGGACACGCACGAAGCCCAGGCGCGCTACGACCTGGCCGTGTCGCAGGAGATCTCGGCGCAAAACGACCTGGAGGCCAAATCGCGCGCGCTGCAGCTGATCACCGGCAAGGAGTACGCGTCGCTGAAATCGCTGCGGCCGGAGGTCAAGCTGTCGCCGCCCGTGCCGAACGACATGCAGACCTGGGTCAACCTCTCGCAGACGCAGAGCTACGCCGTCCTGATCCAGGAGGCGACCACGGAGGTCGCGCGGCTCGAAGCGAAGCGCAACTCCGCGGGGCACGAGCCGACGCTCGACCTGGTCGCGAGCCACAACTACACTGCGCAGAACGCGTCCACGCTTTCGGCCATCGGCAACAACGTCACCACCGATTCCGTGAGCCTGCAGTTCTCGCTGCCGCTGTACCAGGGCGGCGGCATCAGCTCGCGCGAGCGCGAGGCGGCGTACAACCTGGAGAAGGCGCGCCAGGACCTGGAGAACGCGCGCCGTGCCTCGGCGCTGGTCGCGCGCCAGGCCTACCTGTCGGTCATCAACGGCATCGCCCAGGTCAGCGCGCTCGAGCAGGCGCTCGTGTCCTCGGAGAGCGCGCTGCAGTCCAACCGGCTGGGCTACGAGGTGGGCGTGCGCATCAACATCGACGTGCTGAACGCCCAGCAGCAGGTGTTCTCGACCAAGCGCGATCTCGCGGTCGCGCGCTACAACACGATCACGACGCTGCTCAAGCTGAAGGCCGCCGCGGGGGGCCTTCGCGAAGCGGACCTCGAAGAGATCAATCGCGTGCTGGAGCAGTGAGCAGCCGCCGGCACACCGCGAGGTGACGCTCGGCCGCGCCCTGATGGCGGGCGCATAGCCGCTTTCCGGCGATCCCCATCCGGGCGCAGCGCTCCGGGTCCGCGAGCAGCGCGCGCGCCTCGCCGATCGCGGCGCGCGCATCCACGGCCTGCAGGGCCGCGTGCGCACGCACTGCCAGGCGGGTCACGTCGGCGAAATTGAACATGTGCGGCCCGACGATGACCGGCACGCCGGCCGCGCAGGCCTCGATCAGGTTCTGGCCGCCCAGCGGCTCGAAGCCGCCGCCGATCACCGCCACGTCGCACATCCCGTAGTAGAAGGCCATCTCGCCCATCGTGTCGCCCAGGTACAGGCGCCGCCCCTGGTGCGGCGCCTCCCCCTGGCTGCGGCGCGCCGTGCTCAGGCCCCGCCGGCGCGCGATCGCGGCGACGTCGTCGAAGCGCTGCGGGTGGCGGGGAACCAGGACGATCAGCGCGTCGGCGTCGACCGCGTCGCACTCGGCGAGCAGGCGCTCCTCCTCGCCTTCGCGCGTGCTCGCGAGCAGCAGCACCTTGCGGTGCCGCAGCGCGGCGCGAAACGCGCGGCCCTCGGCCGCCTTGCCCGGATCGGGCTCGACGTCGAACTTCAGGTTGCCAGCCTCCGTCACGTCGCGAGCCCCGAGCCTGCGGAAGCGCCGCGCGTCGGAGGGCCCTTGCGCGCATACGGCCGAGAGCGCCCCGAACGCCTGCGCGGCCAGGCGGCCCATGCGCAGGTAGCGGCGCGCCGAGCGGCTGGAGAGCCGCGCGTTGGCGAGCAGGAGCGGCACGCCATCGGCACGGCAGCCTTCGATCAGGTTGGGCCAGATCTCGGTCTCCATCAGCACGCCGAGCCGGGGCCGGTAATGGTCGAGGAAACGCCGGACCGCGCCGGGCAGGTCGTAGGGCACGTAGGCGAGCAGCACCGACTCTCCGAAAACCTGCTTCGCGGCCTCGCGGCCTGCCGCCGTCATGCAGGTGACGAGCACCGCATGGTCGGCATACGCGCGCTGGAGCGTCCTCACCATCGGGGCGCTCGCGCGCACCTCGCCCACGGAAACCGCGTGCACCCACAGCAACCGCGGCCCGGGCTCGAGATCGCTCGCGCCGAAGCGCTCCTCGACATGCGCCCGGTAGCCCGGCTCGCGGCGCCCTCGCCACCACAGGCGGGCGAGCACCGCCGGCAGCGCCAGGTAGAGCAGCCACGTGTAGAGCGCGCGCAAGGTGCCCTATCATAAGAGATACGCATGCGCGTCCTCGTTACCGGCTGCGCCGGATTTCTCGGCATGCACTGCGCGCAACGGCTGGTCGCGCGCGGCGACGAGGTGCTGGGCGTCGACAATCTCTCGCCCTACTACTCGGTCGAGCTCAAGCGAATGCGCCTCGCCACGCTCGAAGGCCGCCCGGGCTTTCGCTTCGTGCAGGCCGACCTGGCGCAATCCCGCGCCTGCGAATCGCTGCTCGAATCCGCGCACGTGGACGCGGTGCTGCACCTCGCCGCCCAGCCGGGCGTGCGCTACTCCATCGACCATCCCGGCTCGTACGTCCAGTCGAACCTCGTCGCCTTCGGCAACCTGCTCGACGCCTGCCGGCGGCACCCGCCGCGGCACCTCGTCTACGCCTCCAGCTCCAGCGTATACGGGTCGAATGCGAAGCTGCCGTGGTCCGAGGATGACAACGTCGACCATCCGCTCAGCCTTTACGCGGCGACCAAGAAGGCCAACGAGCTGATGGCGCATGCCTACAGCCACGTGCACGGGCTGCCGTCGACGGGCTTGCGCTACTTCACGGTCTACGGCCCCTGGGGACGCCCCGACATGTCGCCGATGCTCTTCGCTCGCGCGATGATCGAGGGGAGGCCGATCCGCCTCTTCAATCATGGCGATATGCGCCGCGACTTCACCTACGTCGACGACGCGGTCGAGGCGACGTTGCGGGTGCTGGAGCTCCCGCCGGACGGGCGCCCGCCGTGGCGCGTGTTCAACGTCGGCAACCGCCAGCCGGTGGCGCTGCTCGACTACGTCGCCGCGCTCGAGCGCGTCCTGGGCAAGGCCGCGCAGCGCGAGCTGCTGCCGATGCAGCCCGGCGACGTGCCCGCCACCTGGGCCGACACGCGCGCGCTCGAGGCCGCGACCGGATTCGCGCCGTCGACGCCGCTCGAGGCCGGGCTCGAGCGCTTCGCGGCCTGGCTCAGGTCGACCGACCTGCCCGCGTAGGCGAGTACTCGGGGACCCACGCGCGCAGCCGCTCGCGCACCGCCTCCGGATCGGGATCGCCCGCGCCGGCGATCCATGCGAGCACCTCCTCGAGCAGCGCGCGGTCGGCCGCCGCGCCCGCGCGCGCGACGCGCAGCCTCGGATGCGGCGTCGGCAGCGTCGTCTCCGCGTCCGCGAGCAGCTCCTCGTAGAGCTTTTCGCCGGGGCGCGGGCCCGTGAACTCGATCCGGATGTCGTCCTCGGAGTAGCCCGAGAGCCAGATCAGCTGGCGCGCGAGGTCGGCGATGCGCACCGGATCGCCCATGTCGAGCACGTAGATCTCGCCGCTGCGCCCCATCAAGGCCGCCTGCAGCACGAGCTGCGCGGCCTCCGGAATCGACATGAAGTAGCGCGTCATTCGCTCGTCGGTGACCGTCACCGGCCCGCCGCGGGCGATCTGCTCGCGAAAGCGCGGTACGACGCTGCCGGCCGAGCCCAGCACGTTGCCGAAGCGCACGGTCACGAACTGCGTGCCGTCCGCCTCGGCAAGCGCCTGGCAGGCGAGCTCCGCGAGGCGCTTGGACGCTCCCATGACGTTGGTCGGGTTGACCGCCTTGTCCGTGGATACCAGAACGAACTTGAGCGTCCCGGCCGCCTTCGCGGCGCGCGCGGTCACCACGGTCGACACCACGTTGTTGGCCAGCGCCTGGAAGGCATTGCCGCCCTCGAGCAGCGGCACGTGCTTGTACGCCGCGGCGTGGAACACCAGCTCCGGGCGGTAGCGCGCGAACAAGTCGCCGACGCGGGGGGCGAACTTGGCGTCGCCGAGCTGGGGCGAGACCGCGACGTCGGGAAAGCGGTCGCGGAACTCCTGCTCGATCGAGTAGAGCGCGAACTCCGCGATGTCGAGCAGCACCAGCCGCGACGGGCGGAAGCGCACGATCTGCCGGCACAGCTCCGAACCGATCGAGCCGCCCGCGCCGGTGACGAGCACGCACCGTCCCTCGACCATGCCGCGCAGCCCCGCGTCGTCGAGCTTCACGGGGTCGCGCCCGAGCAGGTCGTCGAGCTCCACATTGCGCAATGCCGAAACGCTCACCTTGCCCGACACGAGGTCGCCGTAGGACGGCACCGTCATGACGGCGAGCCCGGCCGCGCTGCACAGGTCCACGGCGCGCCTGCGCTGGCGATGCGTCGCGCCGGGCATCGCGATGATCGCGCGCTTCACGCCGAGGCGCCGGGCCTGGGCCTGCGCCGCGTCGAGCGATCCGAGGATCTTCACGTCCTGGATGGCGCTGCCGTGCTTGGACGGGTCGTCGTCGAGCAGCCCGACGGCGCGCCATTCGCGGCTGTGCGCGAGCTCGCGCAGCAGGCTCGCGGCCGCCGAGCCCGCGCCGAGCACGAGCACTGGCTGCGCCGTCGGCCGGCGCACCATGCCCATCAGCGCGCCCTCCTTCCATGCGCGATACAGCAGGCGGCTGCCGGCCATCGCGCCCGCGAGCAGCAGCGGGCAGATCAGGAACACCGAGCGCGGAATGACCTCGGGAAACGCGAGCAGCGTGAAGAGCGTCGGCGTCGCGAGCGCCGCGACCCCGACCGCCACGAGGATGCGCTGCAGGTCCGGCAGGCTCGCGTAGCGCCAGAGCCCGCGATACAGCCCCATCAGCCAGAAGGTGACGGCGTAGACGGCGAGGACGCCAGGCAGGGCGATGAACGCCGTGCGCAGGAACACCGCGGGCGGGATCTCGAGGTTGAACCGCAGCCAGTACGCGCCCAGCCACGCGACCCCCACCGCGGTCACGTCGTGAAGGAACGCGAGCAGCGCGCGCACCACGAAGCTCAGCCGCGAGCTCACGGCGCGGACATCCAGTGCCAGTCGACCCAGACGGCCGCGCCGCCGAGCGCGGCCGCCGCCAGCGCGAGCGCGATGCCCTGCACGGCGGCAGGCTCGCGAAACACGAGCAAGGCCAGCGCGCCGCATCCGGCCATGGCCGCGTACTCGACGCAGGCGGTGCGGCGGTGCCCCAGGCCCATGCGCACCAGCCGCTGGTAGTAGTGCTCCCGATGCGCCTGCCAGACGCGCTCGCGGCGAAGCAGCCGCTTGGCCAGCGTCAGCGTCGCGTCGGCCATGAACGGCGCGAACACGAGCGCCGGAAACCAGAGCGGCCAGACGTCCCGGTTCCACCCCGCGATGCCGAGCGCGCCGGCGAGAAAGCCGAGCGGGATCGAGCCGACGTCGCCCAGGAAGAGGCGCGCCGGATGCCAGTTGAAGACGAGGAAGCCGCCCGCAGCCGCGGCGATCGACACGGACAGCGACGCAAGCCGCGCGTCGCCCGAGAGCAGCGCGGCGAGCCCGTAGGAGGCGAAGCCGATGACCGCCATGCCGCCCGCGAGCCCGTCGGATCCGTCCATGAAGTTGTACAGGTTCGCAGTCCAGGCCAGCGCCAGCGCCAGAAGCGCGAAGGCCACGGCGCCGCCGGCGGAGAGGTCGAACGCAAGCGCGGCCGCGGCGGCGGCAAGATGCAGCGCGAGTCGCGCCAGCGTCGGCAATCCGGCGAGGTCGTCGACGAAGGAGACCGCGGCGAGCGCGAGCGCGGCGCCCAGCACGATGGGCAGGCCCGGCCATGCGAGCGCGCACGCGGCGGCGATTCCCAGCGCGACGGCGATGCCGCCCGTGCGGGGGACGGGCGCCTCGTGCAGCGACCGCTCGTTCGGGCGGTCGAGCGCGAAGCGCCGCGCGCGCGGCGTGATCAGGAGCCGCGAGGCGAGCAGCGCGACGGCGAACGCGGCGAGCGGCGCGAGCGCGGCCATGCCGGGCATTCTAGCCGTCCCGCGCGCGGAACCACTCGGCCGTGCGCTTCAGCCCCTGCTCGAAGCTGTGGGGCGGCGACCAGTCCAGCGCCGCGCGCAGCGCCGCGTCGTCGGTCACCGCGGTTTCGGCGAGGCGCGCGAGCCGCGGCGAGAGCCGCAGCAGCGGCGGCGGACACGAAAAGAGCCTCGACGGGCGACCGAGCGCGCGCGCGAGCGCGCGGCAGAGCTCCGGCGTGGACACCGGCGCGCCGTCGCTCGGCTCGAAGACGCGCCCGGCAACCGGCGCGCCGATGCACTTCAGGATCACATCGACCAGATTGCCGACGTAGACCAGGCTGCGCTGGTTGCGAACGCTCGCGAGCGGCAGCCACCAGCCGCGATCGATCGCGCGCATCAGCGCGAGGAAGTTGGCCTTGACGCGCGGTCCGTAGACGAGCGGCGGGCGCAGCACGACGGGCTCCAGTCCCGGGAGGCCCAGCAGCCCTTCCTCCGCCAGGCGCTTCGCGCGGCCGTAGGCATCCGCGGGCGCGCGCGCCTTGAGCGAGCTCAGGTAGACGAAGCGGCGCACGCCCGAGCGCAGCGCGGACTGGGCCTGCGCGAGCGTGCCCTGCACGTTGACGCGGTGGAGCTCGCTCGGGCTCGCGCCGGTGTGCGCTAGGTTCGCCAGGTGCACCACCGCGTCGCAATGCTCGACCGCGGTCGCGAGCTCGTGGCCGGCCGAAGCGAGCGCCGGGCACAGATGGCTGCCGATGAAGCCGGAGGCGCCGGTCACGAGGATGCGCATTGACCGCGATTATCGCCTTTAGAATAGCGATCGACTCCCGCCCGAGCGCGCCCTTGTCCCCCTCGATCGTTCCCGTGATCCTCTGCGGCGGCAGCGGCAGCCGCCTTTGGCCCATGTCGCGGCGCCTGCTGCCGAAGCAGTTCCTGCCGCTGGTGTCCGAGCGCACGCTGTTCCAGGAAACGGCGGCGCGCACGCGGGGGCTCGAGGGGTTCGGTGCCCCGCTCGTCGTCACCAACGCCGAGCAGCGCTTCCTCGCCGCCGACCAGTTGCGCGAAATCGGCCTGGCGCCCCGCGGTATCTTGCTCGAGCCGGCCGCGCGCAACACCGCACCCGCGGTCGCCGCGTCCGCCGAAGCGGCCCTGCGCGAAGACCCGGACGCGATCCTGTTCGTGCAGCCGTCCGACCACCTGATCGGCGATCTCGCCGCCTTCCGCGCCGCCGCGCGCGCCGCGGTTGCGCTCGCGCAGCGCGACCTCCTGATCGCCTTCGGCATCACGCCGACCGAGCCGGCGACGGGCTACGGCTACATCGAGGCCGGCGAGCCGCTGGGCGACGGCGCGTTCCGCATCCGGCGATTCGTCGAGAAGCCGAGCCTCGAGAAGGCGCGCGCGCTCCTCGCGCAGGGCGGTTTCTACTGGAACAGCGGCATGTTCGTGTTCCGCGCGCGGCGCTACCTCGAGGAGCTCGAGCGGCTGCAGCCCGCGATGCGCGCCGCCGCGCGCGACGCGGTCGCGCGCGCGAAGCCGGACCTGGAGTTCCTGCGCCTGGACCCCGAGGCGTTTTCGGCGTCCCCGGCCGACTCGATCGACTACGCGGTCATGGAGCACACGCGGTCGGGGGCGGTCGTGCGCGCCGACATGCGCTGGAGCGACGTCGGTTCCTGGTCGGCGCTCTGGGAGGCGGGCGAAAAGGACGCCGAGGGCAATGTCGTGCGCGGCGACGCCGAGCTGCGCGACGCCGCCGGATGCTACGTGCACGCGAACGGCCGGCACGTCTCGGTGCTCGGCGCGCGCGACCTCGTGGTCGTCGAGACCGACGACGCGGTGCTCGTCGCCGCGAAGGACCGCGCGCAGGAGGTGAAGGACGTCGTCGACAAGCTCGACCGCGCGAACCGCAGCGAGCACGTCTCGCATTCCCGGGTGCACCGGCCCTGGGGCTACTACGAGAGCGTCGACGCCGGCCCCGGCTTCCAGGTCAAGCGCCTCATGGTCAAGCCGGGGCACAAGCTGTCGCTGCAGATGCACCACCGGCGCGCCGAGCACTGGGTGGTGGTGTCCGGCATCGCGCGGGTCACGCGCGGCGCGGACGTGTTCGACCTCGAGCGCAACCAGTCCACCCACATCCCGGTCGGCACGCGGCACCGGCTCGAGAATCCCGCGAGCGAGCCGCTGCTGATCGTCGAGGTGCAATCGGGCGACTACCTCGGCGAGGACGACATCGTGCGCTTCGAGGACAGCTACAACCGCGACAGCACCTCGCGGTAGACCGCGAGCGTGCCCCGCGCCACGGCTTCCGAGGTGAACTCGGCGTAGGCGCGGCGCCGGCCCGCGTCGCCCAAGCGCGCGCGCAAGGCCGGGTCTTCCCGCAACCGCGCCAGCGCGCGGGCGAGCGCCTCGGGGTCGGCCGGGGGCACCGCGAGCCCGGTCTCGCCGTCGCGATTGACCCAATTGACGCCGTTGCCGAGCTGGCAGCAGACGACGGGCCTTGCGCAGGCCATCGCCTCGACCTGAACGATGCCGAAGGCCTCGGCTGGCTCGACCGAGGGCAGGCAGAAGACGTCGCAGGCGTGGTACCAGGCGGGCAGGTCCGCTTCGGGAATGCGTCCCACGAATTCCACGCGGTCGGCGATGCCCGCGTCGCCGGCGATGCGGCGCAGGTCCGCCGTCAGCGGCCCCTGGCCCCCGAGCGCGAGCTTCGCGCCGTGAACGTCCGCGATCGCGCGCAGCAGGAATTCGAACCCCTTGTAGTACACGTGCCGGCCCAGCGCGAAGACGAGGAACGCGCCGCCGAACCGGCGCCGGATCTCGTCGGCGAGCGGCGGCCGCGCCGCGAATCGCGCGAGATCCATCCCGTAGGGCACGTAATGAAAGCGCGAGCGGTCGCGCACGACCGCCAGCTGCTTCGACGAGCTCACATGCGCCGGCGTGGCCGCGATGATGGCGTCCGCGCCGCGCAGCGTGCGATCGATGAAGGGGCGGTAGAGCGGCAGCAGCGCGCGCTGGCGAACGATGTCGCTGTGCCAGCCGACCACGCGTTTCACCGTGCGCGGCAGCAGCGCGTACGCGAGGTGCGCCATCGGATCGGCCGGGAACTGCAGGTGCACGATGTCGAACGGCGCGTGCCGGTGGCGGCGCAGCGCCTGCCAGGGCATGCCCGGGCACACCGGCGTGCCGCCGATCTCGAGCCAGGGGCGCGCGTAGACCGTCTCGCCCACGAGCGGCGTGTCGGGCCGCCCTCCGCGTTCGGCGACGATGTTGACGAACTCGACCTCGCCCTGCAGCGCGCGCGCGAGCTCGAACACGTAGCGCTCGAGCCCCCCGAAATTGTCGTCGGCGTAGCGCCCGAAGGTGAGGACGCGGATCACGGGCTCAGGCCGTCCAGATCCGGGGCTTTCCGCGCGCGATCCGATACAGGTCGGCGGCGATGCGATACGCGCGGTCGCCGAGGAAGCGCTCGATTCCCGCGCCGAGCCAGGCGGCGGCGAGCGCCTGGCGCAGGCGCGCGGGCTTGCCGTGCAGCCCGTGCGCCGCGCGCGCGCGCTGCACCTCCTGCAGCGTGCGGTGGATGGCGGCCGGCTTCGAGCTCATCCCGCCGAAGCGCATGTCGACCACCACGCGGTCCACGAAGACGGGATCGTGCAGCAGCACTTCGCGCAGCACGAGCTCGTAGTCGCCCGCGACCCGATAGCTCTCGTCGAACGCGCCGCGCTCGTCGAACACCGAGCGGTGGTGCAGCGTTCCCGGGTGCGGGATCATGAAGCCGGCGAGGCACCGCGCGCGCGCGGAGGCCCAGGGCCCGCCCCAGACTTCCACCACCTCGCCGCGCTCGGTCACGCGATTGACGAGCCCGTAGACGATCCGCGCCGCGGGCCGCGCCGCGCCCGCCGTGGCGAGCAGCGCACCCAGCGCTCCGGCATCGTGAAACGCGTCGTCGCAGCCGAGGAAGCAGACCCATTCGCCGCGGCTCAGCCGCACGCCCTTGTTCCAGGCCTGGTACAGGCCGCTATCGGGCTCGGACAGGAACCGCGTGACCCTGCCCGCGCGCGCGGCCGCCTCCAGGATCGCCACGGTGCCGTCGGTCGACGCGCTGTCCACGACGATGGCTTCCCTGCCCTCGAATTCCTGCGCGGCGATGCTGTCCAGGCAGTGCTGCAGGGTGCGCGCGCCGTTCTTCACGCCGATGATGACGCTGACCTCGGGCGAGGACATCGACCAATGATACGTGACGCTGCCGGGCGGCCCGGGCATGCAGGCTGCCGCTACAATGCGGCCGACTCATGAAGCGCGCCCTCATCACCGGCGTGAACGGCCAGGACGGCTCCTATCTCGCCGAGCTGTTGCTCGCGAAGGGCTATGCGGTCCATGGCGTCGTGCGCCGCGACGCGCTCGAGGATCCCGCGCACCGGCTGGCGAACATCACGGGCTTCCGCGACCGAGTGCAGCTTCACGTCGGCAACCTCGAGAACCACCTCAGCATCTACAAGATCGTCGCCGCCGCGCGCCCCGACGAGTGCTACCACCTCGCCTCGTCGAGCTTCGTCAGCTACAACTTCGAGGACGAGGCGTCGATCGTCTCCAGCAACTTCACCGCGACGCACGCGCTGCTGTCGAGCCTGAAGGAGCAGGCGCCCGGCTGCCGCGTGTACTTCGCGGGCTCGAGCGAGATGTTCGGCGACGCGAAGACCTCGCCGCAGAACGAGCAGACGCCGTTCAACCCGCGCTCCGTCTACGGCATCTCCAAGCTCGCCGCCTTCCACCTGGCGCGCAACTATCGCGAGCACCACGGCCTGTTCGTGGCCGCCGGGATCCTGTTCAACCACGAGTCGCCGCGCCGCGGGCACCAGTTCGTCACGCGCAAGGTAAGCTCCGCGGTAGCGGCGATCAAGCTCGGCCGCGCGAGCCGCCTGGCGCTGGGCAACCTCGAGGCGCGGCGCGACTGGGGCTACGCGCCCGACTACGTGCGCGCGATGCACGCCATGCTGCAGAAGCCCGCGCCCGGCGACTTCGTGGTCGCGACCGGCATCACGCACACCGTGCGCGACCTGGTGCGCACGGCCTTCGCCGTCGTCGATCTCGACTTCGAGCGCTACGTCGACACGCAGGCCGAGTATTTCCGGCCGAGCGAGAAGGTCGCGCTCTGCGGCGACGCCGCGCTCGCCCGGCGCGAGCTCGGCTGGGCGCCGACCCGCGGATTCGAGGACGTCGTCCGTGAAATGGTGCACGCGGACCTCGAAAGGCTGAAGCAGAGCCGCGCCTAGCCGCGCCGGCGACTTGCCGGGGCGCCCCTTCTCGGGTCTAATGGCCGTGTGTTCAGTGGTTGAACATGCTGACCGACGAATACCGCTACCGCATCCTCAAGCTCCTGCAGGCCGACCCGCGCGCCAGCCAGCGCCGCATCGCGGACGAGCTCGGCATCAGCCTGGGACGCGTCAACTACTGCCTGCAGGCGCTGATCCGCAAGGGGCTGGTCAAGGCCCGGAACTTCCGCAACAGCACCAACAAGCGCGCCTACCTCTACCTGCTCACGCCCAAGGGCGTCGAGGCGCGCGCCAAGCTCACCGTCGAGTTCCTCAAGGTGAAGCTCGCCGAGTACGAGGAGCTGGCCCACGAGATCGGCGAGCTGCGCCGCGAGGTCGCGGGGATCGACGAACCCGGGCGGGGGCCGCATGCCGACGCCTAGCCGCGCCCCGGTCCGCAGCCGCGAGAACTTCCTCGTCTTCGGCGCGCCCGCGATCGAGGACGCGGAGATCGAGGAGGTGGTCGCGACGCTGCGCTCGGGCTGGATCGGGACCGGCCCGCGCGTCGCGCGGCTCGAGCGGGACTTCGCTGCCTACAAGGGCGCGCGCAGCGCCGCGGCCGTGAACTCGTGCACGGCCGCGCTGCACCTCGCGCTGCTCGCGCTGGAGCTCGAGCCGGGCGACGAAGTGATCACCACGGCGCTCACGTTCTGCGCCACGGTCAACGCCATCATCCATGCGGGCGCGAGGCCGGTGCTGGCCGACGTCGACCCGGCGACGATGAACCTCGACCCCGCCGACGTGCGGCGCAAGGTCACGCCGCGAACGCGCGCGCTCGTGCCGGTGCACTTCGCCGGGCGCGCCTGCGACATGGCCGCGCTGGTGGCGATCGCCGGCGAGCATGGGCTGCGCATCGTCGAGGACTGCGCGCACGCGATCGAGACCGAATACCGCGGCCGCAAGGCCGGCACTTTCGGCGACTTCGGCTGCTTCAGCTTCTACGTGACGAAGAACGTCGCGACCGGCGAAGGCGGCATGCTGCTCGCGCGCCGCGACGAAGACCTCGCCCGCGCGAAAGTGCTGGCGCTGCACGGCATGAGCAAGGACGCCTGGAAGCGGTTCGGCGACGAGGGCTACAAGCACTACCAGGTGGTCGACGCCGGCTTCAAGTACAACATGATGGACCTGCAGGCCGCGATCGGCATCCACCAGCTCGAGCGCGTCGAGTCGAGCTGGCGGCGCCGCCGCGAGATCTGGGGCCGCTACGACGATGCGCTGCGGCGCCTGCCCCTGGGGCTGCCCGCCGCGCCGGAGCCCGGCACGCGGCACGCGCATCACCTGTACACGCTGCTCGTCGACGAGCGCGCCGCCGGCATCGGGCGCGACGCGTTCCTCGACGCGATGACCGCGCACAACATCGGCGTCGGGGTGCACTACCTCGCGATCCCGGAGCATCCCTACTACCGGGAGGCGTTCGGCTGGCGCCCCGAGGACTATCCGAACGCGATGCGCATCGGGCGCCAGACCGTGAGCATCCCGTTGTCGCCGAAGCTTTCGCCGGCCGACGTCGACGACGTCATCGCGGCAGTCGAATCCATCGTGGGACCGGCGTGAGCGCCTCGGCCCCGGCCATCGCGGCGATTCGCCTCGAGCCTCTCGCGCTGTGCTTCAAGGGCGAGCGCGACTACGTGCAGGGCGGCGATCTCGTCGAGGCCGTGTCGGGCGTGGCGCGGCGCGAGCTCGGCTCGCGCGTGGCGCGGTTCCAGGTCGCCGTGCACCGTTTCTTCCGCGCCCAGCCCGACCTGCACTGGGGCATGACGAACGACGCGCGCGGGTTCGCCCGCCCGGCGGCCGCGGGCGCCGACTTCACGGTCCTGGCCGACGGCCCGGCCCTCTGCGGCTGGCTGAGCGAATCGACGCGCGCCGTGGATCGGCGGGTGCCGTTCGACGAGCCGGGCATCGCCGCGCGCTGCAAGATCGACGGGGACGCGATCGCGCTGCGCGCGCAGACCGGCTTCCTGCCGATCGAGGTCGCCGTCTCGATGACCAAGGCGCTGCACAACGCGCGCCTGCCGGCCGATTCGGGCCGCTGGATCTTCACCAAGCTGGACCTCCAGCGGCTGCTGCAGCCGCGCGACGGCGCCGACCTCGCCGTCGAGCTGAAGGGCAACCTGCACGGGCGGCTGACCAAGTCCGAGATCCGCGCCGCCGGCCAGCCGATCGGCTGGATCTACTTTTCGCTCCTGCCCGCATGATCGGCCTGCACGCGATCGCGAGCTACGTTCCCGAGGGCTCGATCTCGAACTACGACCGGCGCGAGCAATTCGGCCTGACCGACGAATTCATCGCCGCGAAGCTCGGCGTGTCGAAGGTGTCGAGGATGGGCGCGCAGGAGGACACCGCGGCGCTGTGCGTGGAGGCCTTCCGGCGGCTGCAGCGCAAGCGCCCGGTGCCCGCCGGGGAGGTCGACTGCCTCGTCGTGTGCACGCAAAATCCGGACGGGCACGGCATCCCGCACACCTCGGCCGTCGTGCACGGCGAGATCGGGGCGTCCGAGCGCTGCGCGGCATTCGACGTCTCGCTCGGCTGCTCGGGCTACGTCTACGGGCTTTCGATCGCGCTCGCCTTCATGCAGGCGAACGGCCTGCGCCAGGGGCTGCTGTTCACCGCGGACCCGTACTCCAAGATCGTCGATCCCGACGACAAGAACACGGCGCTCCTCTTCGGCGATGCGGCGACCGTGACGCTGCTGCGGCCCGACGGCCCGTGGCTGGCGCGCGAATTCCTGTTCGGCACGCGCGGCAAGGAAGGCGCCGCGCTCAACAATCGGGCCGGGCGACTCGAGATGAACGGCCGCGCGGTGTTCAATTTCTCCGCGACGGCGGTGCCCGGGCAGGTCGCGCAACTGCTCGAGCGGGCGGGCGTGGCCGCCGGCGACGTCGACCTGTTCCTGTTTCACCAGGGCAGCCGGTACATCGTGGATACGCTCGCCCGGCGGCTCGCGCTGCCGGCCGCCAAGGTGCCCTGCAACCTCGCCGAGCAGGGCAATACCGTGTCCTCGTCCATCCCGCTGCTGTTCGAGCGATACATCGACGACCCGGCGGTCCGGCGCGTGCTGATGTCGGGCTTCGGGGTCGGGCTGTCCTGGGCCAGCTGCCTGCTCGAGCGCTGAACGGAGGGATCAGGTGAACGCAACCGAGAAGACCGTCGCCGAAATCATCGAGGACGTTTGCAGCCAGGTGCGCGTGTCCGAGGGCGACGGCGACACCCCGCTCAAGGACCTCGGCGTGGATTCGCTCGACGTCGCGGGGATCTTCCTCGCCCTCCAGGAGAAGCTCGGGGTGCGCGTGCCGGACGACGAGATCGACGCGCTGAACACCGTGCGCCTGATCGCGGCCTATCTGGACGCGCGGCGCTAGCGACGCGCATGCGTGCCCTGCTCCGG
>Ga0335082_10000418_pt1 | contig 43908 bp, 38 predicted proteins | sample Lox_Sample_41_FD_206718 | JGI IMG/M metagenome (GOLD analysis project Ga0335082, IMG submission 206718) | Soil microbial communities from Loxahatchee National Wildlife Refuge, Florida, United States - Lox_Sample_4.1 | ecosystem: Environmental > Terrestrial > Soil > Wetlands | place: USA...
GCGAATGATGCCGAACCCGGACCACAGAATCAAAGCACCGATACCGAACGAAAGGGCCGGATCGATCCAGTATTGCCCGGTCGCCAGGATCGCCCAGCCGCCAACGATTACGGCCGCGGTAGAGACGGTGTCCCCGATCTCATGCAGAAAGGCGCTCCGGATATTCACGTCGCGCTTGGAACCGTACAGCAGCAGGGCGATAACACCGTTCATAACCACGCCTGCCGCGGCCACCCAGATCATTAAGCCGGCGTGCACCGGTTCCGGCCTTTGCAGACGCCGGAAGGCCTCGTAGAAAATCACTGCCGAGATCACCACCAGTGAGCCGGCATTTACCAGCGCCACTAAGACCCCGGCGCGGTGCCAGCCGTAGGTTTTGGTGGCGCTGGGGGGTCGCGCCTCCAGGTATACCGCCACGAGCGACAGCAGCAACGCCAGCAGATCGGAGAGGTTGTGGCCGGCTTCCGACAGCAGGGCTAACGAGTGGGCACGCAGGCCGGCGATCACCAAGAGAATGATGTATGCCACGGTCACCCCGAGGGAAACCTGCAAGACCGTCGAAGTCTTGCCAGCGGCGCCGTGGCCCGCGTGAACGTGCATGCTTTTAGTCTAAGAGCAGGCCGGACGGGGTTCAAGGCACGAAAGGAATATTTCAGGTTCGCGGCACCAACCGTCACCGTGTTAACGGTGCTGGTGGACTAGAATGTTGTGCTCATGACAAGCGCAGAGGTTGTCATTATCGGCGGCGGGATCGTCGGGTCGAGCATTGCTTACCACCTGGCTGCCGCAGGTTGCACTGCCGTTCTGGTGATTGAACGCGAAACTGCCACGGGCAAGGGATCGACCGGCAAGAGCATGGGAGGAGTGCGGGCACAGTTCTCCACGCCGGTGAATATTCAGATGTCGCTATACTCCATCCCCTTCTATGCCAGCTTTGACGAGCGCTTGGGTTTTCCAGCAGGTTACCGGCCGCAGGGCTATTTGTTTTGCGCGACGCAGGAGAAGCACCTGGCTTATCTGCGCGCCAATCAGCAGAAGCAGGTCGCCCTGGGGCTGAAGAACGTCAGCATGGTGACGGCCGAGGAAATTCGCGGGCGCTTCCCCCAATTGCGTTCGGACGACATTCTCGGCGGCAGTTTCTGCTCGACCGACGGCTTTGTCGATCCCTACAGCGCAATGAACGGATTCATGTCCTGGGCGGCAGATCATGGCGCGAAATTGTGGAAGAACGCGCAGGTAACGGGGATTCGGCGAGATGGCGATGGCGTCGTGGGGGTTGAAACCACGAAAGGTTCGGTTTCTACTCGGAAAGTGGTGAATGCTGCCGGCCCCTGGGCGGCGGAGGTGGCCAAGATGGCGGGCGTGGATCTGCCCGTCGAAGCCCTGCGCCGCATGCTGGTCCCGACCGAACCTTTCGATCAGTTTCCCCACACAGCGCCGATGATCATCGACATGTCCAACGGCTTTCACTTCCGCCCCGAGAGCCTGGGATTCCTGCTGGCCTGGAATGATCCCGAGGAGACGCCGGGTTATAAAACCGAATTGGAGCCGAGCTTTATCGAAAAGATATTGGTCCGCGCCGCAGATCGTGTTCCGATCTTCGAGAACCTTGCGGTCAACCCCAAGCGGGCGTGGGCGGGACTCTACGAGATGACCCCCGACCACCACCCGATTCTGGGTGAGGCACCAGGTGTAACCGGGTTCTTTCTCGCGAACGGTTTCAGCGGCCATGGCGTGATGCACGCACCCGCGACCGGCAAAGTCCTGTCGGACCTGATTCTGACGGGAACGACTGGGCTCATCGATGCATCCCTGCTCAGCCCTTCCCGCTTTGCAGAAGGTCGCATGATTGAAGAAACCGCCGTTTTGTAACGAAAGAACGTTCACCGCAGAGCGCGCCGAGAACTGCATACGATCTGTTTCCGGAGAAGTTCTCTGCGGCCTGCGGTTAGGGTTTTTGCTTGTGGCTCTCAAAGATGCGCTGAACTCGGCCCTTAGTAAGCTCACAGCCGCGGGCGTGGGGTCACCCCGTCTTAATGCAGAGACGTTGTTGATGTTTATCCTCGGCTGCGACCGCGCCTATCTTTACGCGCATCCCGAACGCCAACTGACCCAAGAGGAACAGGACCGCTATGACGAGGCGATTACGCAGCGCTCGCGGGGAGTTCCCGCACAATACATCACGGGCCACCAGGAATTCTGGGGAATGGACTTCATTGTCTCACCGGCTGTATTGATTCCCCGTCCGGAGACCGAGCACGTGGTCGAAACCGTGTTGGAGTTGCTGGGCGAAGAAAACCGTGCCGCAACACGCCCCAGGATCGTCGATGTCGGCACCGGTTCGGGCTGTATCGCGCTGGCCCTCGCGAAAGAACTGCCCAACGCTGAGATCCACGCCACTGACACCTCCGCACCTGCGCTTGAAATTGCTCGCGCCAACGCCGCCCGTCATCAACTTGAAGCGCATGTTCATTTCCATCAGGCTGATCTGCTGCAGGGGTTGCCGCAGGACTACTTTGATTTCATAGTCTCCAATCCTCCCTATGTCGGCAAATCTGAAGCCGATCAGGTGCAGCTTGAGGTACGCAAGTTCGAACCACGCAATGCAGTCTTTGCCGGACCTACAGGTTTGGAAGTAATGGAAGGGCTCGTTCCGCAAGCGGAGCGTGCCCTCAAACCCGGCGGCCGGCTGGTGCTGGAGATCAGCGGAACCATCGCTGACGGAGTAAAGAAGCTACTCTGTGATTGGAGCGACCTCTTCCTTGTGAACGACCTCCAGGGAATTGCTCGCGTGGCGCGCGCTCAAAGAGCCTAGGGCCCAACTTCTCACGCCGAAGTTCTCCGCAGAAATGATCCTATGTACTACATAGAGTAGTAGATGCTGACCCTCGTTTACACTGCTCCCAGTTTGTATTTCACCCTGTGATAAAGGCTTGGGGACAACATGCGCATTCCTGGGAGCAGTTTCCTGATCGTGGCTGTGTGGGTATCAGCAGCCGTTGCTCAAACGTCAGTTGAAGGTACTATTCACGACAGTACGGGCCGTCCAGTTACCGGCGCGACGATAGCTTTAGAGCGCGCCGAAGGCAGCCTGGCGCTACAAACTACCAGCGATACGGCGGGCAAGTTCCGTGTTCCCGCACTGGCAGCGGACGCCTACACGCTGAAAGCTGAAGCCTCCGGCTTCTACCCTTCGAACTACGATTTCACCTTGCGGGCACGTCAGCCTGTAACCCTCGATATCGAACTGCAGCGGAAAGAGGCTGCCAAGGAGACGGTCGAAGTTGCCAGTCGCTTCCTGACCGTCGATCCCGAGAAAACCGGCAGCTCTTACACGTTTGCACGGCGGGACCTCGAGGCCCTGCCCGAGACGCTCACCGAAACCACTAACAACCTGGTCAACAATTTGATGCCGGGTGCCAGCGACAGCCACGACGACTTCTTGGCGGTGCGTGGAACCGAGTTCTCCTTGCACGAGTTCATCAATGGCGTATCCTTTCTGGAAAACACCCAACCCCAGTTCAGCCCCGGCATCAGCCCGCAGATTTTCGAGACCGTTGATCTGATGACGGGCGGCTTCACTCCGGAGTACGGCAACCGGTTTGGCGGCGTGCTCGACGTCACCACGCGCTCGGGCGCCGACCTGGATGGCCATGGGGACATCAACTTCCGCGGCGCTACCTACGACAATTTCGACCTCAACGCAGATTACGGCGGCCGGCGTGGCAGACTCGGGTATTACTTCTTCGTCGACGGATTTACTTCGTCACGTTTCCTGGAACCACCGGAGCCCAAGGAACTTTTCGACTTCGGCAAGGGTGGCCGCGCGGCCATGCAGTTCGATTGGCAGGCGGGATCGAAAGACAACTTGAAGCTGTTGCTGATGGGCGGAGGCGATAACTTCCAGCAGCCCAATATCAGCGATGATCAGGAAGTAGGGCGCGACGCCCAGCGGCATTTGCGGCAGCAGACCGCGATCCTGACCTGGCTGCACACCTTCTCTCCAGAAACAGTGTTAGCCACATCGATTTACGAGCGTGTGGGTTCCGACCGCGTTCTGCCCACCACGGATCCGATAACGCCTTTATCTACGGCGTCGCGGTCGCCGCTTACCCTCGGGATCAAGAGCGATTTGTCGCACTACTGGCATGGCCACACCTTCAAAGCTGGCGTCGATCTGACGCGCCTGCGGGAGACCGAAAGCTTCTTCTTTGACAGCCGCGGCGATCCGGATGTCTTCCCTTCTTTCTCGGGCGGATTGCTCGGAGGCGAAGCCAGCTTTTACCTGCAAGACCACTTTCCCCTGTTTCGCGATCTGACGGTGGATCTCGGTTTCCGCTACGACTACTTTGACCTTGTCGATGCGGACGACCAGGTCAGCCCCCGCGTTGGGCTTGCTTATCACATCCGCAAGACCAAGTCGGTGCTGCATGCCGCGTATAACCAGTATTTCTCTCCGCCGCCGATCGAGTACTCCGTGCTGGCCAGCTTCATCGGACACAATGCCGTGGATCCGGACCAACGCGTGGGCAATGTGCGACCCTACCGGCAAAATTACATGGAGGTGGGCTGGAGCCAGGAGCTTCACCCGCGGGTAAGCCTGGAACTCAATGCCTACCTGCACAGCGGGCGGGACAGCTTTGAAAATCACGAGATCAGCATCTCGCGGATTTTCGTGCCCATTAACTTCCACGCGGCCCGGTCTGAGGGGTTGGAACTGGTTCTGAACATGCGCCAACTGGAACGGATCGGCATCAGCGGCCGCTTCCAGTACGCGGCGTCCAAGACCTACTTCTACGGGCCGATCAGTGGCGGTTTTGCGGGGGACGAACCCCTGGTTCCAGGCGAACGCATCACCCCGGCCTTCGACCAGACCCACACCGGCACGGCCCAGCTCTTCTACCGCAACCGCTGGCGTAACTTCTGGGGCGGGAGCGCCCTGCGCTATGGCAGCGGCACGATCATCGAGGGTGGCGCGCGCCTGCCACAACACTTCACTGCGGACCTGGCAACCGGCCTTACCCTCTGGAACACGGAATCGCGGAAACTTGACGTCGAATTTGACCTGACCAACGTCTCCAATAGCATCTACCAGATCGCCAAGGAGAGCGAGGAAATCCCCATCCAATACGCCCCCGCGCGCACCGTGGGTGGCGGGCTGAAGTTCCACTTCTAGAACGAGGACAGTCAGGCGGTGTTTGTGCAGCACCGCCTGACCCACTCTTGCCACCCGATTCAGAACCAGCCGTAGTACTACCTCTGGTAGTACCACTAACCTGCCACTACTCTCATCGTGCTTGGGTGAACTTGGACGTCGCCTCACCTGCTACCGGGGGCAGGAGGCGTAGGCGCGTCAAAGATGCGAGGACTGCTCGTCAATGTCATCCAAGAATGTGCGTAATTTTGCTTTCTGTTTGTCCTTAGCGCTTTTCTCGATTTTTTCGGTTCCTACCTATTCGCAGAATTCGGTTGGATCGCTGCGCGGCGTCGTGCAGGATTCTGCCGGCGCGCGCTTGCCCCGCGCCAAGGTGGTCGCGCGCGCGAAGGGTTCCACGTTCGAACGCCAAGCCATCAGCGATGAGCGTGGAGAGTTCCGGTTGGTCGATCTTTTGCCCGGCGACTACGTACTCACAGTCAGCGCCCCGGGATTTTCCGAGGCCAGCGCCGAGGTGGAGCTGATTGTCAGTTCAGTGCGAGACTACGTCATCACGCTACGTCCCGCCGGCGCGAAGGAAACCGTGCAGGTCCAATCGCAGGCGGCGTCGATAACCACCCAGCCGATTGATCTAGCCAGCGCGGTGCACCAGACGGCGATTTCCTCGCAGGACTTGAGCAGCTTGCCTCTTGCCGAGCGCAGCTTCGCAAACATCGCGTACTTGGCTCCCGGCACCGAACCGGTTGAGCCCTCCGATCCCACCAAGGCGCGCATTACGGCCGTGTCCACCGGTGGAAGTTCGGGCCTGAATAACGTGATCGCGGTGGACGGCGTGGACAACTCCGACGACTGGATCGGCGGCTTTCTGCAGAACTTCTCTCCTGAGGCCCTGCAGCAATTCGCGGTGCAGACCGCGCAGCAGGATGCCGACACTGGCGGCACCACCGCGGGATCTTTCGTTCTTACCACCAAGCGCGGCACGGACGACTGGCATGGCAGCTTCGCTTTCTACGACCGGGGCTCGGGATTGAACGCACGCTATCCCATCGAAAACCCAGCTCCCAATCCCAAGCAGCCGTTCTCGCGCCAGAATTACGTGGGTACAATCGGCGGCCCCCTCAAGAAAGATAAAGTGTGGGTGTTCGCTTCCCTGGAATACGTGCACGAGAATGCCAGCGTCGCTTATAGCCCGGCCAGCACCGCGGAATTCGACGCGTTGTCCACTCTGGCTTCGCAAGGCCTGATCCCGGGGGTCAGTTCGATCGCAGTGCCGACCAGTGTTCCCATTCCATTCCGCGATTACCTGGCTTCCTTACGCTTCGATTTCTCGCAATCCCCTAAGTCGCAATGGTTCCTGCGAACCTCAGCGGACAGCTATCTGACCCGCAACAACCTGGTGCAGCAGGGCACGCTGCCTTCTACCGGTTTGAAGACCCACAACAATTACTGGAATGTCGCTATCGGCAACACCTATGTGTTCAACAACAACTGGCTTGGCACCTTCACTTTTGGGGCCAGCGAACTGCATCTTACCCAGGAGCGCAATTCCAACCTGGGGTTTGCGCTGGCGTTTCCCTTCAGCGCAACCTCGCTCACCGTTTCCGGCTTTGAGACCTTCGGCGACAACCAGTTTGCAACTCCGATCACTTTCTTTCCCAACGTTCGCAACCAGGAGAAGTATCAGTTCCGTTATGACGTGAGCCACTCTGCAGGCCGTCATACCACGAGGTTCGGCATCGACTTCATTCACGAGCCGGTCCTGAGCGGAGCGTTCCCCGGTAACGACGAAACGCTGTACACCTTCCCCCAGGACCCGTCGTACTACCTGACCCAACCGGCATCCGTATTCACGGCCGACCTGGCCGCCGGAGCCTCGGTCTCAAACCTGGGGGGTAACTTCTCCCAGAATGTGCAGCGCCTCGGCTTCTACGCGCAGGATTCCTGGCGAGTGACCCCTCACCTCACGGTGAACTACGGACTGCGTTACCAGACGACGTTTGGCCTCTTCGACGCCTCTGGCCGCAGCCAGCTGGAGAACCCTGCATATCTCACTCTGAAGGCATTGAACATTCCGCTGGTAAACGGCGCGCCGCATGACTACCGCCGGCAATTCGGACCGCGGCTGGGGATCGCCTATTCTCCAGGCAACAGCGGCAGCACAGTGATTCGCGCCGGCTTCGGACTTTACTACGACGATCTCGCGCAGGGCGGTTGGGCTTCGGCCTTCCAGGCTGTCAATGTCGCTCCGCCGCCTTGCCAGACGGTAGGAGATGCTGGGTGCATTCCAGGTTCCGCGCTCGGCGGCGCCGGAAACCTGATCGATTCCCGATATCGGACCCCCTATAACATCCACGCGACTGCGGGGGTTCAACACGCATTCAATTCCAACTGGACCCTGAGCGCCGATTTCACCCATGAGGAAGGCAACAACGGCTATCGCGGTTACACCTTCGCGGGCGGAACCGACATCGTGACGCCGCTGTTCCCCGCCAATGACACCGTGGATCAGCAGAACGTCGTCCCGGACATCAACCTCTTCAAGTCTGACAACCGCTCCAGCTACAACGCGCTGATGATCAAGCTGCAGGGTAATATGACCCGGCGCTTCAACCTGGTCGCCCACTACACGCTGTCGCGCGCCAAGACCTGGGGCTGCTTCCTCGGTGAGTTGTTTGACTACGTGAACGGCGTGTGTGACCCGCTGAATCCCTTCGGCCCCGGGGACTACGGACCGTCCGGCGAGGACGTGACCCACCGCTTCGTGCTGGCGGGAACACTCCACGTTCCCGGCGGATTTGAGGTCAGTACGCTTACTCAGGCGGAGAGCGCGCGGCCCTTCACCCTGACCACGCCCGTCGGCACGCGCGCCGTCATCAACGGCGTGGAATCGACGATGGACGAGTTCCGCGGAACGCCTTACGTGCAGGTCGACCTACGGGTCAGCCGTCCGATTCACTTTGCCGAACGCTACACTCTCACCCCGTTTGCGGAGTTCTTCAACCTGTTCAACCGCAATAATCCGGGGGCCAACTATGTGACGGATATCTCAGCGCTGCCGAATCCGGTCAACAACCTGGCAAATGCCACGTCCATTTGCTCGAATCCGCCGACTTGCACGACGTACGTGCCGATCACAAGCCCAAAGCAACTGCTGGTCCCGGCAGGAGGGTTAGGGGACTTCTTCGGCCCGGGCACGACGGTGGGGATTCCCTTCGCCGCACAACTGGGCGCACGGTTTGAGTTCTGAGTGGCTTCCCGAGGAAGCGGCGGCGGCCACAGGCCATCGTGGTAATCTGGCACACGCACTAAAGCCACCATGAGACGTTGCCCCCAGGTCGCCCTCCGAGGAGCCTTATCGATTTTTCTGGCTCTCTACGCCTGCTTGTCCTCAGGCCGTCAGGCTGCTGCTCCGGCACCGCTCGCTCAGGGCGCCAAGGTGTGTGTTGCGGATATTGCTAACAGCAGTACGCGCCCGATCTTCACCGGCCGGATCAAGGAACATCTGCTGGAACGCCTGCAAAAGGAAAATGTGAACGCTTACGACGCGTTTGCCGCCACGATGCTGGCGAAAGAATTGGAAATCAGCGTCGCCAATAAGGCAGTTATGCGCCGCGAGAAGTGCGCCTACATGCTTTTGCTCGAGGCAGCAAAACCCAGTGGCCGGCAACCCGCATCCAGCGCGGAGATGGTGATCGAGTTTGCCCTGTTCAAAAAGGGCCAGGTCTCAGTTCCCGTACTTAGAAGTTCGTCTGCTGGAACGGCCCCAGAAGACCCAACTGAGGCCGCATTCGCGGCAGCGGATGCCGCCGCCGCACAGATCGCACGCTTTCTGCACAAGTAGCAGTCCCTCAGAAACAAAAAGGCCAGGGTGCTCCAACCGCATCCTGGCCCAGTTCCTTAGTGGCAGCTCTTGAACTTGAAGGAGTTGATGCGCGTGCTCCACCGGAACGCACCCGTCGTCTTGATGTACTCGGTGGTAAACCAGAAGGTGCAATCATCGGCGGGATCGACCTGCATGGCGCTGTAGTCGCCCCAGCGATTACCGCTACCCTGTTGCACCCCGGTGCCCTGCACGACGACCCTGGGAGACTCCATCTTGTTCTTGGTGTCGGTCGGAACTCTCCCAACGTAGGCTACGCTCGGATCGACCAATGGACTGGAGGCGCTCAGCCCGAAAGCAATGTCTCCGTTCTTGTCCATCGCAATACCCGGCAACCAGACGCTGATGCTGGGATGCTGCACCGTGCCAGCCTGGAACACCACCGGAGTTTTGGGGCTGCGGATCTCATACCAGCGAATTGCGGCCACTGCGGTGGAACTTGCTCCCGGCTTCACCGTGTGGGCTGCGACCAAAGATTCGTGGTCACCAAAGTTTCGGTAGGCAAAGCGGTACATCATACGATTGGGGATGCTGGCCACCGGATCTCCCGGTGGAGGTTGCGGAATGCATGCCCGGATCTCATCCGGGCCGTTCACGCAGATTAAGGTGTAGTTCGGCACCCGGATCGCAGTCGGACCCGTAAAAGTCGAGTTCGAGGGATTGACCCAGTCCACGTGGAACTGCCACATGTTGATGTGGGAGGTGTCGCTGCCCAGGCTGATGTAGTAATTCGGAGTACCGGCTGGAGGAGGCGTATTTCCATCCAGATCGCTGGGCAAAAAGCCGAAGTTGGGGAATGCTGCGTTGAAACACTGCAGGGTGGCTGCGTTACCCGCGAGCATGGCGGCCCGATCCGCGGCGCAGGCCTGGATTCCATCGTGGCTGCTGCCAATGAATTCGTTCACCGAGGAGTAGTAAGCATCCGGCCAAACCGCCCATTTCGGATAGTCCGGAAAATCTGCCGGAGGTGAGGTGGCGAAAGCATAACGGTTATAGCTGCCAGTGGCATCACTCGTAGTCGAAACTGCGATGCAGAACATGTAAGGAGTGGTGAACACCGGCTGCGAGACGAACCAGCGCTGGGCGGCCTTGTCGTAGAGAACGATGGGATCGCCCGAGTTGCTGGTCTGGCAGGTCCCGCCAAATCCGGACCAGAAAGCGTTTCCCCCAACTGGTCCCAGAATCAGGGCGCCAGTGGTCTTGTCGTAGACGTTGTATCGCAGGTTGACCCACTGTACGTATTGCGTTCCACCCACCGCGCCTTCTGTATCCGGGGGAGCGACTCCGTCCGCAGCCTGGCCGTCGAAATTCAGCAGATCGGTAGTGGACACCGGCGGGAGAACCTCAGTCTGGACCACAGGGTCCGCACCCGGCAGCTGTTTAATGACTCCCCCCGAGCGCAGTTCAATCTCCCGGTTCTCCTGTTTCTGGACCGGCACCATTTTGGCCATGTCGCGCAACGGCAGCGACACGTCGTGCTTGATCTCATGAATCACCCGCACACTTCCGGCATACGCGGGCGTCGCCAGATTCGCGGAAGCCGCGAAAGTCGTCAATACTAGGATTACTAGTTTTCCCGAGCGCAGTGTTGCCATGCATCCTCCTCAACAGGGAAGCAAATTATCTTGGCGTGCGTACTTCCGAACGGAATGTCGCCCCTTGCAGCTGTTGGCGTGACCTACTGTCGTTTCGGCCGCTGCGTACCGTCCAAACTGACAGACCAGAATCGAACCCGACGACTGCTGGTCCAGGGTCGGAGTATGACCCCGCTCAGAATACCTGTCAATGGAGTCTTCTTACTCCTCACAAACGAGACCTCACACTAACATCCGGCAGTTGTGCAGTGTAGGTTGTCCTTTTCGAATAGTTGGCGAGTTCAACGAGTCCTGGAATCAAGCTTGCCGGAGGCTGGCTGAAGGTCTTCGAGGTCGACCCAGTTTGTCGGATATGCGCCGGTGTAGCAGGCGGTGCAGTACGTGGTAGCGCCGCCATCTCCGCAAGCTTTCTTCAGGCCATCCAGCGAGAGATACGCCAGAGAGTCAGCGCCCATAAAACCTCGAATTTCGTCGACCGATTTGTTGGCGGCGATCAGTTCGCGTTTCGAAGGCGTATCCACCCCATAGAAGCATGGGGAAATTGTCGGCGGACAGGAAATGCGCACGTGCACCTCCCTGGCGCCGGCGCCGCGGACCATGCGCACAATCTTGCGACTGGTCGTGCCGCGCACAATGGAGTCATCGATCAGCACGACGCGCTTGCCTTCCAGCAGGCTGCGCACCGGGTTCAGTTTCAACTTCACACCGAAGTCCCGGACCGACTGTCGTGGCTCGATGAAGGTGCGGCCGACATAGTGATTGCGGATCAGCCCGAAGCGGAAAGGAATTCCGCTCTCGGCGGCGTACCCCATGGCGGCGGTCACTCCGGAATCAGGAACCGGCACGACAATATCAGCCTCCGCGGGCGCCTCGCGCGCCAGTTGCCGGCCAAGCTGCTCCCGGCTCTCCTGGACGGCGCGTCCGAATACCAGGCTGTCGGGACGAGAGAAGTACACGTGCTCGAAGATGCAGCTCGACTGCTCCTGCGCCGGCGCGTAGAAGCGCGAGGTCATCCCCTCTGGCCCGATCACGATCAGTTCACCAGGCTTTACATCCCGCTCGAACCTGGCTCCGACGAGATCGAAGGCACAGGTTTCTGATGCGAAAACAATGGTGTCCTGCTTATCAGCACCTTGGGCTGGGATCCGTCCCATGGCCAGCGGACGGAAGCCGCGCGGGTCGCGCGCAGCAAAAACGCGGTCGGGGCTCAGCATGACCAGCGAGAATGCGCCTTCCACCCGTCGCAGGGCATCGGCCATCGCCTCGGGCAAGGTGTGTTCCTTGGAAAGTGCAATCAGGTGGACGATGACCTCGGTATCGCTGTTGGTCTGAAAAATCGAGCCCTGGCTTTCCAGTCTCGCGCGAATTTCCGCTGCATTCACCAGATTCCCGTTGTGCGCCAGCGCCATCATTCCCTTGTTCGACTGCACCATGATCGGCTGGGCATTGAGCAGGGCGGAGTCCCCAGCCGTCGAGTACCGGGTGTGCCCGATGGCGAGCGTCCCACGCAGTTTGCTCAGCACATCTTCGACAAAGATGTCCGCCACCAGGCCCATGGCTTTGTGGACGTGCAGGGTCATGCCGTCGGAGGTGACGATGCCCGCGGATTCCTGCCCACGATGCTGCAGGGCGTGCAGGCCGAGGTAGGCCAATTTCTCAGCTTCGGGGTGACCGTAAATCGCCACCACCCCGCACTCTTCACGAAATTTGTCGAAAGGAAGCATTTTGGCTTCTAGCTTCGGGCTCCTAGCTATCCCTGAACCATTTTGTCATTCCGAGCCGCTCGCAGCCGCCTCGCGCCGAGCGCGGAATCTGTTTGTCGTTGCGAAACGCTGCCGTCTAATCCGCTGCAATCAACTCCGGATCGGTTCTCAGAACTGTCTCGAGAGCGCTCTCATAGACGTCCCGAAGCTCGCCGATCGTTGCCGACACAACAAGTTTGCTGTCCAGCTTAATTTCGAGTTGCCCAGGAACTGTTTCCCCAATCTCCGCAGGCGAGAGGCTGTATTTTGCCGCTACTTGTTGGATTCCCGAGAGCTTACTGCGGTCGCACGAGATCACCACCCGGCTGGCGTCTTCACCAAAGAGAACGAATTCCGCGGGCAGGTCTTGAGCACTGAGTTCCAGCCTGGCGCCAATGCCGTTGGGCAGCGACGCCTCGGCCAGCGTGACCGCAATCCCACCGTCCGCACAATCGTGCGCCGACTCGACCAGTCCGGCCTGGACCATTTCCAGCAATCCACTTTGCAATGCGGCCTCACGTTCCAGTTCCAGGGCCGGAGGAAATCCCCAGACTGTGCCCAGCACTTCCTTGGCGTATTCGGAAGAGCCAAACTCTGACTCGGCATCCGCCAGATCTCCCGGCTCGGATGCGCGCAGCAGAACCACGGCGAGCCCTGCCTCCCGGAAGTGCGGAAATACCGCTTGGTGGACATCTTCAAGAATTCCGACGACCCCCAGCACCGGCGTCGGGTAAATGCCCTCGCCCAAAGTTTCGTTGTAGAAGCTGACATTTCCGCCGGTGATAGGAATGTCGAGCGCTTCGCAGGCTTTGGTCATGCCGTCGACCACCTGCGAGAACTGCCACATAATCGGCGGCTTCTCCGGGTTGCCAAAGTTGAGGCAGTTGGTCGCGCCCACCGGCTTCCCGCCTGCGCAAACAACATTTCGCGCCGCTTCCGCCACCGCGTGCTTCGCCCCCAATTGGGGATCGAGATAGCACCAGCGCCCGTTGCCATCAAGTGCCATCGCCAGCCCGCGCTTCGATCCCTTGATGCGGATCACTCCGGCGTCCCCTGCGCCAGGGGACTCGACCGTGTTGGTTTGTACCATGTGGTCGTACTGTTGCCACACCCAGCGCTTGCCGCAGATGTTCGGACTGCCCAGCAGTCGCTTCAATTGGGACGTAAGATCTCCATCCTGAGCGAGGCGAACGCTCTGTGGCATCTCCCGCGGAACCGGCGGCTCCCACCGCTGCAACGGACGCTTGTAAACGGGCGCATCGTCCGTCAGCGCCTCATTGGGAATCTCCGAGACCACCTTGCCATGTTCCAGCACGCGCATCTTGCCATCGCGGGTCACGCGGCCAACCTCGACCGCATCCAGTCCCCACTTTTCGAAGACGCGGAAGACTTCGTGCTCCCGCCCCTTCTGCGCCACGAGCAGCATGCGTTCCTGCGACTCGCTCAGCATGATTTCGTAGGGTGTCATGTAGGTTTCGCGCTGGGGTACACGATCCAGTTCAACCTCAATCCCGACTTTCCCTCGCGCACCCATCTCGCAGGTGGAGCAAGTCAGGCCGGCAGCGCCCATGTCCTGGATGCCGACGATCGCCCCGGTTTGCATGGCTTCCAGGCAGGCTTCGAGGAGAAGTTTTTCGAGGAACGGATCGCCGACCTGCACGTTGGGACGCTTGGCCTCGGAGGCTTCGCTGAACTCCTCGCTGGCCATGGTCGCGCCGTGGATGCCGTCGCGTCCCGTCTTGGAGCCAACATAGATCACGGGATTGCCCTCGCCCGCCGCGCGCGCGTAGAAAATCTGGTCGCGCCGAACCAGGCCGAGGGCGAACGCATTGACCAATGGATTTCCGGAGTAACACGGCTCGAACTTCGTCTCACCGCCCAGGTTAGGGACGCCAAAGCAGTTGCCATAGGAGGCGATGCCACTGACCACGCCTTCCAGGATCGAGTGGTTCTTGTGAATCTCCGCCTGTGTCGGCAGCGCTTGACCTGTCGAGCTTCGCTCGGCCGGACGGCCGGGTACGGCCGCCCCCACACTAGCTGTGATGGGCCCAAAGCGCAGCGAGTCCATTACCGCGACCGGACGCGCTCCCATGGTGAAAATGTCGCGCAGGATACCGCCTACTCCGGTGGCCGCTCCCTGGAATGGCTCAATAAACGAGGGGTGATTGTGCGATTCAATCTTGAAGGCGCACGCCCAGCCATCGCCGATGTCGATGATACCGGCATTCTCTCCCGGGCCTTGCACCACCAGCTTGCTGCGCGTCGGCAACCGCTTCAGGTGCACGCGAGAAGACTTGTACGAGCAGTGTTCACTCCACATGACACTGAAGATGCCGAGTTCGGTGATCGTCGGCTCGCGCCCGCCCAGCAACTGCTTGATCTTCTCGTATTCCTCCGGCGTGAGGCCGTGCTCCTGCACAAGTTCCGGAGTGATGGCGGTAGTGGCGATGGCCATGGGGAAGTTCTATTCTCGCATGTTGTGGTGTGCATTGTAAGTCCGTAAATCCTGTGGATGGCCTTCTTTGCCCGCTCCCACGGAGGATGTCGGCGGAAAAACCTCAGTCTGGCGTCCTGTGACATAAGTCACATCCGGTTGTGACCAGACCGTTTAACTTGGACTCATGGGAACCACGACCATGACCGAACCCGTATTGAGCATGCGGCTCGCGCAGCAGGCACGTACCCGCGCGCTGATCGTACCCCGCGAGCATGGAGCGTGGGGACTGCTGTTCATTCCACTTTTCACTGGAGCCGCTGTCGGACTGGCGGCCCCCCTTCGAATTTGGCCAATCCCAGTATTTTCGGTGGCTGCTTTGGCCCTGTTCTGGCTGCGCACGCCGGTGGAGAGCCTGTTAGGCACAGCGCCCATGAGCGCCCAGACTCCCGAAGAGCGCCGGATCGCACTGCTGGCGTCTGCCGCGCTGGGCGGGGCGTCGATCGCCTGCCTGGCCGGCCTGCTGTGGGATGGACGTAATCCCGGGTTGCTGCTGCTCGGGATCGCCGCCGTCCTGGCGTTCGTTGCCCAGACGGCGCTGAAGAAGCTCAGCCGCAAGCTGCGCATGAGCGCCCAGATCGTCGGGGCCATTGGACTAACCTGTACTGCACCTGCTGCCTATTACCTGGCTACCGGCCGCCTGGACCGGACTGCCTGGCTGTTGTGGGTAGCAAACTGGGCCTTTGCCGGAGACCAGATTCATTTCGTGCAACTGCGTATTCACGCCGCCCGAGCGCAAGATTTTCGAGAAAAGTTCAGCCGCGGCCGGGGGTTTTTCATTGCCCAGATGTTATTGTTCATCGCCCTATTCCTGGCGGCCGTGACCGGCCTGATACCAGCGCTCGTCTCGCTGGCCTTTTTTCCCGCCTTGTTTCGCGGATTCTTCTGGTTCTTCCGCCAGCCGCAACCTCTCCAAGTCAAGAGCCTGGGCTGGTCAGAGATGCGCCAGGGAATCTTGTTCGGAATCCTGCTCGCGGCGGCACTTATATTCTCCATGTAGACCCTACGAAGCCGCGCAATCGGCTCTTCCTTGCTATTGCCTCTCTTTTGCCCTGTCCCTGCTCTTTATGGTTGAAAGAGCGTGTAGCGATAGCGATTTAACCTTAGGGCCTGGGCACTTTCACAAACAGCCTTCGAGCCGCCGATAGAGAGTTACAGAGTTTAGTTTGTCCGAAGGGTTAGCCTCCCCTGCAGGGCCGTTTTGTTTCAGGCCACTGAATTGGAAGGCAACATAGATATTCTTTTCACTGCAAAACCAGGGAGCATCCTCTTGGCCTATTTTGATTAGATCGTCATACACGCTTTGCGCCAGTTCTTTTCGTTCCACGCAACACATCCTCGCAATTTTGGAGCCCTGAGAATGGAGGTAATCCTCTACTTCCTTACGCGTCATCCCGGGTTTAAGGATATCTAAGTAGGAGCGCAGAACAACCTGGTACGCGGCTTCACGTCGTTGCTGGGCGCGTTTCGTCGAAACGCGCCAACACACGAAAGCAATCAAACCAATGAAAACCGCGAGGACAAGTAGTTGCCAGCGTTTCATGTGCCGGAATCATAACGCAACAGGTTCCAAGTGAGGAGACTCGCTCGGCGTGACTAGCCATTTGAGCTACTAAATGACGCCGGCGTCAGATTGCGTTTACTATTATTCTCATCAATGCCCTCCGTCATCGTCGGCACCGCCGGCCACATCGACCACGGAAAAACCGCACTGGTCAAGGCATTGACCGGGATTGATGCTGACCGCCTGGAAGAAGAGAAGCGCCGCGGCATCACCATTGACATCGGATTCGCTCATCTCGACTTGCCCACGCCCGGCGGAGAAACTTTGCGCCTCGGTTTTGTCGACGTCCCCGGCCACGAACGCTTCGTACGCAACATGCTGGCGGGAGTTGGCGGCATCGACCTGGTGCTGCTCGTCATCGCCGCGGACGAGTCCATTAAGCCTCAAACCCGCGAGCACTTCGACATCTGCCGTTTGCTATCGGTACGCCGGGGCATCGCGGTGCTGACCAAATCTGATCTCGTCGATCAAGAAACGCTTGAAGTCGTCCGCCTCGAAGTCCAAGACTTTCTGCGCGGTTCCTTCCTGGAAAGCGCCCCCATTATTCCCGTCAGCGCTTTGACCGGTGCCGGAATCGGCGACTTGAAACGCGCCATCCTCCAAGTGGCAGCCGACCTTCCGGCCAGGGACTCCACCGCTATTGTTCGTTTGCCTATCGACCGCGTTTTTTCCATGAAGGGCTTCGGGACCGTGGTCACTGGTACGCTGCTGTCCGGCACGATCCAAACGGACAGTGGCTTGGAAGTTTTCCCTACCGGCCAAACCGTACGAGTGCGCGGAATTCAAGTTCACGGCCAATCCAGCGATCAAGCTCTTGCGGGGCAACGAACCGCCCTCAACCTCGCCGGCGTGACCACCGACAAACTGTCCCGCGGGATGACCCTGGCTCCGCCCGGCATGTTTTGCCCCACCACCAGCGTCGACGTCGAGCTATCCCTTCTGGCCTCCGCGAAACCTCTCAAAGAACGCGCCCGGCTGCACTTTCATGCTTACACTTCGGAAGCGATTGCCAGAGTGGTTTTGTACGGGCGCAAGCAGGTCGCCCCGGGAGAAACCGCGTTCGCGCAATTGCGACTTACCGACCCGCTGCTGCTGCTTCCCGGCGACCGCTTTATCCTGAGGCAGTTTTCCCCGGTCATTACGATTGGGGGTGGAAGGGTACTGCAAAATCTACCCCCGAGAAAAATCAAAGACGTGGTGGCTTACACAGACCTTGTCATGCAACTGGCCACAGCCTCTCCCTCGGAGGTGCTGCACGCCCATTTGAGGCTGAGCGGAACCAGGGGCATGAGTCTCGCAGAAATTGTCGCGCGCACCGGAATGAGCGCCCAAGAGATTGCGCGGGCGCTGTCCACTCTTGCTGGTGTGGTCCGGTTCGGCGATCACCTCATTCTGGGAGATTCGCTGCAGCAGGTGCGTATGAGCTTGTTGTCTGTCCTGGATGATTTCCACCGGCGACATCCCCTGGTTCCGGGGATCAATAAAGAAGAGTTGCGCGCCCACCTCCCGGGGGCATCTCTCGAGGTGTTCCAGTGGGTATTTGAGGAGGCGGTGAAGGCCAAGGGAGTCGAACTGGCTGGCGAATTGGTGCATCTTCCTGGACGCGGTGTCGCCATGAAAGATGAAGAGGAGGAATCGAAGCGCGTAATCGAGACTGCTTTCGCCACCGCCGGGTTGAAGGTCCCTGCGCTGAAGGATGTGTTGGCGGGGCTGAAGATCGACAAGGCCCGCGCCCAGAGGATCGTTACACTGCTTTTGCGCGACAAGGTCCTGGTGAAGATCGCAGAAGACCTGGTCTTCCATTGTGAGGTGCTCGCTGACCTGAGGCGGCGGATCGAGGAAGAAAAACTCCGCTCTCCGCGGATCGACGTCACCCGCTTCAAAGATCTGACCGGCATCACCCGCAAGTACGCGATCCCGCTGCTCGAATACCTGGACCGCGAACGGGTGACTCGCCGCGTCGGGGATGAAAGAATCATTCTTTAAAAGCAGCCACGGATCTTCACGGATGGACACGGATCTTCTTGGTTTATCCGTGTTGATCGGTGAAGATCCGTGGCTGCTTTTACAATAGAAAGATGCCCTCGGTTCGCATCATTGGCGCGGGACTGGCTGGATCGGAAGCGGCGTGGCAGTGTGCCCGGCGCGGCGTCCCGGTCGAGCTTTGTGAGATGAGGCCGGTGCGCTCGACGCCAGCCCATCAGACCGGCGACTTCGCCGAGCTCGTGTGCTCGAATTCGCTGAAGTCCGACACCGAGAACACCGCCCCGTGGCTGCTGAAAGAGGAAATGCGTCGCGCGGGTTCCTTGCTGATGCAAATTGCTCGGGAATGTGCTGTGCCGGCAGGGCATGCGCTCGCCGTGGACCGAACGGCCTTCTCTGAGCGAGTGACTTCCACGGTATCGAAAAAACCTCTCATCACGGTGCGACGAGAGGAGGTCGCAGGTCTCTCCGAGGGGCAAATCACGATTCTCGCCACCGGTCCGCTGACTTCCGATGCGCTTTCCCAGACGATTGCCCGGCTAAGCGGGTCCTCCCATCTTTACTTCTACGACTCGATCAGTCCGATCGTCGAAGCTGACTCAATCGACATGTCGAAGGTCTATCTGGCTGCGCGCTACGACAAAGGTTCGGCGGACTACATCAACTGTCCGATGTCACAGGAGGAATATGGCCGCTTCTACGACGCGCTGGTCGCCGCCCAGTCGGTCGAGGAGAAAGAGTGGGAGAAGCTGAACTACTTTGAAGGCTGCCTTCCGATTGAAGAGATCGCTCGCCGCGGGCGCGACACGCTGCGCTTCGGCCCGATGAAACCCGTCGGACTGAAAGACCCCCGAACGGGAAGAATGCCGTACGCGGTGGTTCAACTCCGCCAGGAAAACCTGCGGGCCGATTCCTACAACCTCGTCGGATTTCAAAATCATCTGAGGTTCGGCGACCAAGCGCGTGTACTGCGGCTGATTTCGGGATTGGAGAATGCGCGCTTCCTGCGCTACGGGCAGATTCACCGCAACACCTATATCAACGCGCCCTCGCTCCTGACAGACACCTTGCAGATGAAGCAACACCCGAACGTGCTGTTCGCCGGACAGATCTGTGGGGTAGAGGGCTATGTGGAATCGATTGCCACCGGGCTTATGGCTGGCATTCACGCAGCCGCGCTGGCCGCCGGCGGGCAACCAACTCCGCCGCCGCGAGCAACGGCTTTCGGATCGTTGGTTCACTACATCACGCAAGCGGACCCCAAGTCCTTCCAGCCCGTCAACATCACGTTTGATCTTCTGCCGCCACTTGACCGCAAAGTCCGGGACCGCCAAGAACGGCATCGGCTACAGTGCGAATTGGCCCTCCGACAGTTTGGCCGCTGGCAAACAGAAGCAAGCCGGATGCCCGGCGTTGCGCTAAGTTCCTGAAACAAAATCCACCCCAACTCCGTACCACACTCCAGGACGGTGCTAGCTCACGTTCAGCGGCCAGGGCCGTCCAAACTTTGGCCATGATTCTGCGCGACTTGATCGGCGACGTGCTGCGGACCCTGTGGTCCCACAAGCTGCGTACGTTTCTGACCATGTTCGGGATCGCCTGGGGAATTGTCTCGATCGTTTTGATGGTTGCGGCCGGCGAGGGTCTGCGGAAAGGCCAGCAGATTCAGGCCGAAACCCTGGGCAAGGATGTCATGATTGTTTTCCACGGCCGCACCAGCCTGCAAGCCGGGGGCACGCGCGCCGGCCGCACCGTGCACTGGGAAGACGCCGACGTGGCCACCGTGCAGTCACAATCACCCGACTGCGAGTATGCGATTCCTGAACTCGAGCAGAACGATGTCCGCGCCCACAGCAACTACAACAACGCGGCCCTCTTGGTGACCGGCTCCCAGCCCCCCTTCCAGGACATTCGCAGCCTCAAGGTCGGCCAAGGCCGTTTTTACAACTGGGACGACACCCGTGAGGGGCGCCGGGTGGCCTTCCTGGGCAGCGATGCCGCCAAACAGCTTTTCCCCGGCCGCAACCCGGTGGGCGAAAACCTTTATCTGAACGACTTTCCTTATGTCGTAATCGGCGTGATGGCAACAAAGAAGCAGGACTCCAGCTACGACGGCTGGGACGTCAATAAGATTTTTGTGCCGTTTGGCGCCATGCGGCGGGACTTCCCCGACAAGCCTCCCGGAACCTCAAGTACCTTCGACCAGCTTCTCGTTACCCCTAAGTCAGTGGAACAGCACGAAGCCTGTAAGCGTGAGATCCGGGTTGCGCTCGGCAAGATGCACAACTTCGATCCCAACGATAAAGAGGCTTGTCCCATCTGGGACACGGTGCAGGAGGCTCAGGCTTTCCGCCAGATGACCGACGGCATGAAGTACTTCCTGGGCGCGGTCGGGGTTGTGACCCTCTTTCTCGGCGGGCTCGGAGTGATGAACGTAATGATGGTCGCGGTGCGCGAGCGCACCCGCGAAATCGGTGTGCGCAAAGCGTTAGGCGCTCCGGCGCACACGATCCTGAAACAGTTTTTCTTTGAAGCGCTGTTCATCGCAGCCCTGAGCGGAGGCATCGGGCTGGGAGTCGCTTACGGCCTTTGCTCGCTGGTAGATCTTTTGCCGATGCCGCCGTTCTTCGCCGGCCTGCTGCCGACTTGGCAGTCTGGACTGTTGGCAGCGGGAATGTTGGGCACGGTCGCCATCGGTGCATCGCTTTATCCGGCAAGAAGGGCGGCTTCGGTGGATCCGATCGAGGCCTTGCGGTTTGAGGCGGGCGGTTAGATTACCGCCGAGTTGTGCTCGGCTAAAACGGGCGAGGTTCGTCTTAACACTTTGAGCCATGTTGACCGAAATCATTCGCGAAGCCTGGATCGCCCTCAAGCGCAATTACACGCGGAGTATGCTCACCATGCTCGGCATCGTTTGGGGGATCACGACGGTGACTCTGCTCATCGCGTATGGCGGGAGTTTTCGCTCGATTCTAGTCAACGGCTTCGATGCCTTCGGCAAGAGCGTGGTCATCTGCTGGCCACAACAGACCAGCGAGCAACCCGGCGGACAGCGCGCCGGCAAAAAGGTCGCATTCGAAAAAGCCGACCTTGAAATGGTGAAGGAGACGGCCCCGCTGGTGAAGCACGCCTGCCTGGAGACCGTGCGGCGACCGGGAATTGCTTACGGGGACCGCATGGTCGGCACCGCACCCATTCGGGGAGTCTGTCCAGAGTATGGCGAGATGCGGAATGAAGTCCCATCTGAGGGCCGCTGGCTGAACGCCAGCGATGAACTGGAGCGCCGGCGGGTAGCGTTTCTCGGCGGACGCGTCCGGGAGCAACTTTTTAGCGGACGACCGCCGATCGGGGAAACGGTGCAGATTGCCGGCGTGCGCTTCACGGTGGTTGGCGTCATGGCGCGGAAAATCCAGCTCAGCAACTATTTCAGCAGCGATGACGAGTCGGTGTGGATCCCCTATTCCGCCGCGGGCGACCTTTGGAACACGAAGGATGCTGCCGTGATGGTGTTTGAGCCCATTGCGCCGCAATTCGAGAAGAAGGCCATGGCGCAGGTGCTGGCGGCAGTGGCGACGCGCCAGCAGTTCTCGCCCACTGATCCGAAGGCCATCCAGATGTTCGGCCGCGACGAGTTCCGTCCGGTTATCGACGCGCTCACCATTGGCCTGCAGGTGCTACTGGCGTTCATCGGGACCCTGACTCTGGGCATCGGCGGAGTGGGAGTGATGAACATCATGCTGGTCTCGGTAGACGAGCGGATCCGCGAAATCGGCTTACGGCGCGCCTTGGGAGCGCGGAAACGGCACATCAAGTTCCAGTTCCTGGCCGAGACGCTACTCATCATGTTGCTCGGCGGAGCCGTAGGAGTGCTCTTGTCCTATGGAATTGCAGCAGCCGTGGGCACCTTGCCGCTGATGGGACCGCTTTTTGAAGATACATCGGGTAAGGCCGACATCCACTTGCACATTTCTCTGACGACGGTAACTTTATCTACTATCGTTCTGCTGATTGTAGGAGTGTTCAGCGGCCTGGTACCGGCCCTGCGCGCCTCGAAGCTCGACCCTGTGGAAGCCCTGCGGTACGAGTAAATTCCAGCCACGGATTTGCACGAATTCCTCGGATAAATCTCGACGTGTCTCTGTCCGTGTTAGTCCGTGCGCATCCGTGGCGTTTTTCGATTTGACCCAAGGCTCGCCTTCGCAGTACCTTGCCTGCGAGGTCCTGCCGTGGCGATGTCCGCGATTGACGCTATCAGTCCTGCCTTTCAGCACACCAAGCAGCAACTGTTCCAGCCCTTCCGTGCCGGACAATGGGCAAAGCTGGCCCTGGTAGGGTTTCTGGCGGGAGAATTGACCTCAGGTGGCTGCAACCTTCAGATGCCGAGCGGCACGACATCCGGCACCAACCGCTTCGACATGCCTCCGCTGCCTCACTTGGACCCTGCGGTCGTGGCTGGGCTGATTGCGTTCTTGATCGTCTTTGGCAGCGTGGTCTTTCTGCTATTTCTCTACGTCAACAGCGTCATGCGATTTGTTCTCTTCGACGCGGTAATTGAAAAGACCTGCGCGATACGCCGCGCGTGGAGCCGCCGGAACCGAGCGGGGCTGCGTTACTTTGTCTGGCAACTGCTTTTTTATCTCGTCGGCCCGGTGGTGATTGCGCTCGTGATCGGAATCCCCGTCCTGTGTGCCGTAGCCCTCGGCTGGATAAAAGATCCCAAACAGCACCTCGTGGTGTTGATCCTGGGTGGAATGGCCCTGTTCTTCCTCTTCTTCGTGTTCGTGATCGTCTGGCTGCTGGTGCACGTTTTCACCAAGGATTTCGTCGTGCCGCAGATGGCCATTGAGGATGTTACGGCCTTTGAAGGCTGGCGGCGCCTGCTTCCCCAGCTATCAGGAGACAAGGGCAGCTACGCCGGCTACGTCGCCATGAAGATTGTGATGACGTTGGGAGTTGCTGTAGTCGTGGGCATCGTGGCATTTATCGTCATTCTGATCTTGCTGATTCCCTTTGGAGGCCTCGGCGCTGTCGCCGTACTTCTGGGGAAGGCCGCAGGCTTGCAGTGGAACCTTTACACGATCTCACTCGCCGTAATCGTCTTATTTGTGTTTCTGTTGGTGGTGCTTTACGCGATCTCGCTGATTTCGGTTCCGGCGATCGTGTTCTTCCCGGCGTATTCCATCTACTTCTTTGCGGCACGCTATCCGGCGCTGGATACGCTGCTGCACCCTGTTCCGCCACCAGCGGTAGTCCCTCCACCCGTTTTGCCGCCCGCGCCCGGGTTCAGCGGCTGACCGTAGTTGACCAGGGTTTGGAACCTAGGTCCTGCAGCGGGTGTCCAATCTCCACAGACACGCGTGCCCGAGAGGAGCAGATCCCATGGCGTTCTCGATGGCAGGCGGTGGTCCGTCCAGGCCGCAGATTAATGTCACCCCGCTGATCGATGTTCTGCTGGTGCTGATCATCGTGTTCATGGTGGTGGTGTCGATGTCGAAGGAAAAAGGGCTTCGGGCCCAGATTCCGCAGCCGGCAAACTCGGAAGAGCAGGACAACAACGATCCCGAGCGACCGATCATTGTTCAGGTTATCTGGGAGAACGGCTCGGAATCGCCCGAACTGAAGATCAACCAGGAGACGGTCGCATGGGACAAGCTGGAATCGCGCTTGCATGACATCTACAAGCTGCGGGCCGAACGGGTGGCCTTCGTACGCGGCGACGACGATGTGGATTTCCGCTACGTAGCCGACGTAATCGATATGGCACGCGCGGCTGGCGCCCAGACGGTCGGTTTGCTGCCGAAAAATCAGTAGGGTCCTGCTTGCACGGTCGCAAAGAAGCTCCAATAATGCGGAGAGCATTATTGGGGGAACACTTGCAAGCATTCGAGAAGAAGGTGCGCGACAGCTTCGGCAAGCAACAATTCATGCAGACTCTGGGCGCGGAGTTGACGTCGGTGGAGCGCGGGAGCACGGAAATCCGCATGCCGTTCGACGCCAGACTGACACAACAGAATGGCTTCATGCATGCCGGGGCCATGACGACTGTGCTCGATTCGGCGTGCGGCTATGCGGCGCTGAGCGTGGCTCCGAAGGATGCCGAAGTCTTGAGCGTGGAGTTCAAGGTGAACTTGCTGGCGCCGGCAGTGGGGAATTTCTTTGTGGCCAGGGCGGCGGTCAAGCGCGCCGGCAGGAAGCTTACTGTGTGTACCGCGGACGCGTTCGCTGCGAAAGATGGAGAAGAGAAACTCGTAGCCACGATGGTGGCGACCATCATGACTATGGGCGGGGAGGAGAGGTAGTCGAATCGGCCTATCCCCAATGGAGTTTGGGGGCTTTTCGATATTCCAAGCGGCTGAACATCAAAAGACAAAATGTTGTTCCCGCGTCGTACTATCCCGTAATGACCTAGGCTCCCCAATTGCGTCTAACTGCCTACGTTCATGCCAATGGTTCCGCTACGAAAACAGTCGGAACCTGGCACAAGGCGCTTCGGCGCAAGGAGGTCATCGGTGAAAAAGAGATACATTCAGGCGATGCTGGTGGCGTTCTTCGTATTCCTACGATTTGCGCACGGCCAAGTGCTCTCCGAACTATCGCTCCCTCCTAACGGAGCAAACGAGCGGGCCGAAGTCTCGCAGTGGATCGGGCTGGTGAAGATCACGATTGATTACCACAGCCCCAATGTTCATGGAGGCACGGGGGCGGATCGTTCCGGCCACATCTGGGGCGAACTCGTAAAGTACGGCTTCTTTGATGAGGGCCTCGGCCCGTCGAGGGCAACGCCATGGAGAGCCGGCGCCAACGAAACTACTACGATCAGCTTTTCGCATGACGTGAAGGTTGAGGGCAAGGACATCAAGGCCGGGACTTACGGGCTGTTTCTGGAACTGGAGAAAGACCAACCCTGGACTTGGATCTTCTCCAACAACTCAACAGGTTGGGGGAGCTTTCAATACGACCCGAAGGATGACGTCTTGCGAGTTTCCGTCAATCCGCAATCGGCTCCCTACACGGAATTCCTGACCTATGGTTTTGACGAGCGTCGCCCCGACTCGGCAGTTGCCTATCTGCAATGGGAAAACAGGAGAATCCCTTTCAAGATCGATGTGCCTAATGTGAATGAACTGTACGTCGCGCAAATGCGGAAGGAACTGGAGGGATGGCCGGGATTCAAATACCAGAATTGGCAGATCGCCGCCCAGTTTTGCGCAGCTCACAAAATCAATCTGGACGAAGCGTTAATCTGGGCGAACAAGGCCATCACTGAACCATTCAAGGGGCCATCGCGAGGACACGAGGACTCCTCCACCCTGGCGACCAAAGCTTCAGTACTACAGGCGATGGGCCGGGATGCCGAAGCCGATGCCACCATCGACAAAGCGCTCCACCTGCCGGAAACGGATGTGATCCGGATGTACGTTTATGCCGCCAGTCTGCTCAGTTTCGGGAGAAAGGAAAAAGCGCTGGAAATTTTCAAAGTCAACCAGCAGCACCATCCGGAGGAGAAATTCTGGACCTATCTCGGGCTAGCGCAAGGTTTTACGGCCGTAGGTGATAAAGAGGATGCGATCAAGAACTGGGAGCTTACGTTAAGCAATGTCCCGCCGAATGCCCGATCCGACGTTCCCAGGTACGAACAGACATTGAAGCGATTGAAGGAAGGGACATAGGCCGTGGAGGGAATCGGCTTGAAGGCTGGAAGAGACTCATGAACCTGAACCCACTCCAGCCATGAACACGCCGTTGCCGATGGTGGCCTCCAAACGCATTTGCTTGAGTTCCCGATACTCGTCCGATTCATACCATCGTCTCGCCTCGCTCATGCTGGGAAATTCAAGCAGCACGGGATAGACAGGCTGGTAATTGCCTTCGACTACTTCAAAGGGGCCGCCAATGACAAGATAACGGCCGCCGAACTTCTCCACCACGGGGCGTACCCGCGCACGGTATGCGTCCATCAAGGCGGCGTCTTCAATTTTGCGAATGTCGACCAGGAAATAAGCAGGCATACTCTCCTCAAAAGGTACAGTTTTAGCAGGACCACCTTGCTACCTCGTTTAGATGGGGGTTGGTGAGGATTGGAGGACTCTGCTGGTTCTTTCGTACCCAGGGTGACATGCGGTGGAGAACGAAGTTCTACTCGCTCGCCCGGCTCTTGATCCACACCGGCGTCCCAATAAATCCAAACGCCCTGCGAATCTGATTCTCGATAAACCGCTGATACGAGAAGTGCAGTTTCACCTTACGGTCGGTAAATAGCACAAACGTCGGCGGAGCCACCGAGGCCTGGGTCATGTAATAGATTCTCACCCGCTGACGGATGGGAACTGAAGCGCGATCGAAGTCCACATGCTCAAGGAAGCGGTTCATCTCGGCCGTGGGGATACGTTTGCGGCGCTCGGCGGCCACTTGCTCCAGCAGAGGAAAAATCTTCTCGACACCTTTGCCGGTCTCGGCCGACATGAACAGCAACGGGGCATAGTTCAGGAACTTCAGGGCATACCGCAGCCGCTGCTCGTAGGCTTCACGGTCCGCAGGACGCTTGCTTTCCCGGATTCTTTCCGCTTTGGTCTCCCGCCCGGGCTTTCGTTGACCACTGATCACCAGGTCCCACTTGTTCACCACAATAATTACCGACCGGCCGCTCTCGTGGGCGTACCCGGCAATGGCGGCGTCTAGCGCGCTGACGCCTTCCGTGGCGTCGATCACCAGCAGTGCGATATCGGCGGCCTCGAGGTGCTTGCGGGCCATGACCACGGATAGCTTTTCTGCCATCAGGTGAGTCTTGCCTTTACGCCGGATGCCGGCCGTGTCAATGAAGCGAAAGCGACGCCCGTCGCGCTCGACAATCTCGTCGACGGCATCGCGCGTGGTTCCGGGGATCGGGGAAACGATGGCGCGCGCCGTGCCGGTGAGCCGGTTGAGCAGCGTGGATTTGCCGACGTTGGGGTGTCCGATGATCGCAACGCGGACTTCCGTCGGTGGTCGCTCGTCGTCGGTCGTTGGCAGATCGTCGTTGGTCGTTGGCTGGTGGTCGTTGGCTGGTGGCTGCGGTTCCAACTTAAGTTCATCCAGAATGGCGTCCAGCAGGTCATCCAGCCCATTACCGTTTTCCGCCGAAACCGGAAACAGGTTGCGAATGCCCAGAGCATGAAAGTCGGATACCAGCGATTGCTGCTTGTCGGTATCAATCTTGTTGACTGCCAGGAATAGCGGTTTGCCCGCTCTCTGCAACAGCCGGGCAAGTTCAAGGTCCGGCCCGGCAATTTCGCTGCGTCCATCGACGACCATGACGACCGCGGCCGCTTCCTCCAGCGCAACCCTGGCCTGGCGAAAGATTTCCGCGGGAATCAGATCCTTCTCCTCGGGAATGATCCCGCCGGTATCCACCACGCGCAACTGACGACCTCGCCACTCCGCGTCACCATAAAGCCGATCGCGGGTGATGCCAGGCTCGTCGCCGACAATCGCCCGCCGCGATCCCGTCAAACGGTTGAAAAGCGTGGACTTGCCCACGTTAGGACGGCCCACGATGGCAAGCGTGGTCTGGATCTCAGTTCTTGACATATTCTAACTATATGTACTAAAATAGTACTTAATAAGATTAATTTATGAACTTACTAGTAGCCGACGTGGCTTGGCTGGCCACCGCGCTATTGCATCGCGAACATCCCCAGGCCGAGGATTTCAGTCTGGCAGACATCCGCGAACGGTCGCTCAAAGAATTCCACGATCACCGGCCCGGTGTGTGGCAACACATTGTCAGCCATTGCGTGGCGTCAAATCCGCCGAACCCAGCCCAGTATCGCATGTTACACACCAGCGGGCGGGGGCGGCGGCGGTTGTATCGCGAGGGCGACCCAGTTCATCCGGAACGCCGGGGCAAAGTGTATCCGGAGAAGCGCGACCTGCCCGAGCGGTACCGCCCCTTGGTGGATTGGTATCTGACGGAATTCAACTCGACGAGCGGAGCTACCCGCGGCTCATCTGATCCAGCGGTGTGGTTGGGATTCGTAGGCTTCATTCCGGCCTACGACCTGCAAAAGATGTCCGAAGCGATTGCGGCTGGGTGTGACCGGGTGGATACCGGTGAATGGTAAAGTCCTTGTCGACACCAATGTGGTGATTGCGCTCTTTGCGGGAGAGCCGGGTGTGGTCGAGCGACTACGGCACAGTGAGGCCGTTTTTCTGTGCGTCCCGGTGGTGGGAGAACTTCGCTATGGCGCGCAGGCGTCGGCGCGCGTGGAGAGCAATTTGTCCCGACTGGATCAGTTTGCCCGCGCACTGATGGTGCTGCACTGCGACCCAGACACGGCGTCCGCGTATGCCAAGGTGAAATTTGGGCTGCGCCAAAAGGGGCGGCCCATTCCGGAGAACGACGTCTGGATTGCAGCCATCGCCCAGCAGCATGACCTGACCCTACTGACCCGGGACAGCCATTTTGAACAGATCGAGGGGCTGGGCGTGGAACTGGTCTAGGCAGACGTTCAGAAGATTCCCCAGTCGATCTAATATAAGAATTCTGTGGCTCCGACTTCCCAGCCCGCTACCGCCAAGGCAAGCAAAGACGTGTCGCTCTATCAGTTCTTCTCCCCGGGCGGCGTGCTGTCCCGCACACACCCAGCTTACGAGTTCCGCCGCGGGCAACTGCAGATGGCGCAGGCCGTCGAGCAGGCACTGAGCGAAAGACGCCACCTGATCGTCGAAGCCGGGACTGGCACCGGCAAGACGCTGGCCTACCTCCTGCCGGTGATCCGCTCGGGTAAGCGGGTCATCGTGTCGACCGGCACGAAGAACCTGCAGGAACAACTCTTCTATAAAGATATCCCGTTTCTGGAGCAGGCGCTGTTCCCCGAGGGTAAAGGCAAATTGAATGTCTGCTACATGAAGGGGCGCAACAACTATCTGTGCAAGAAGAAGCTGTATGACTTGACGGATCAGTCGGTGCTGAGCGGCCTGGAGGAAATTGAGCACTACCGCGCCATTGCGTCGTGGGAGAAGACTACTCAAACAGGTGACCGCGCCGAACTTGCGTCGCTGCCGGAAGCGAGTGCACTTTGGCATCGCTTGGATGCCCGCTCTGATACCTGTCTGGGCCAGAAGTGCAGCTCCTGGGACAAGTGCTTCATCACCGAGATGCATCGCCGGGCGATGGAGAGCGACATCATCATCGTCAACCACCACCTCTTCTTCGCTGATCTGGCGATCAAGCAGCAAGCCGACTACGCACCGGATGCGGGTATTCTGCCCGAGGTCGGCGCGGTCATCTTCGATGAGGCCCACGATCTGGAGGACGTCGCCGGCAGCTATTTCGGAGTTTCCGTCAGCCATGCACGGTTTGAAGAGCTGTGCCGCGACGTTGAAGGTTCGCTGCAGCGGAACCGTTTGCTCTCAGCGTCGCTGTCTGGTGCACTGAAGAATCTCCGCGAGCGGGGAATGTTTTTCTTCTCCCTGCTGCCGCAGGGGGAAGGGCGGTTCGCGTTCGAGAACCGGCGGGAGTTTCTGGAGGAGAACGGCGACGAATTCCTGACGCTGCAGCAGTCGCTCACTCGGTTGGGATCGGAGCTTGAAAATCTCTCCTCGAAACCGGAGGAGGTTTTCGGATTCGTCCGCCGGGCGCAGGAGTTGCAAGTACAGCTCGGCTTTTTGATGGAGTCGGAGGACCGGAACACAGTTTTCTGGATTGAGCGCCGGCGGGGCGGACGGGATAAGTTGAACGTCTTTTTGCAGGCCACGCCAATCGGCGTGGCTCCCATCCTGAAGAACACCTTGTTTGACAAGCTGGAGTGTGCGGTCCTGACATCCGCCACGTTGGCAGTGGGTGGCGGGTTCGAGTATGTCCGGCAGAGGCTTGGGGTCGAGCATGCGCGCGAGGTGGTCCTGGCCTCGCATTTCGACTACGAGAATCAGGCGTTGTTCTACGTGCCTCCCGATCTGCCCGATCCGCGGACGCCGCAGTTTGCCACCAAGGCGGCGGACCGCATCCGGCAGCTGCTGGAGATCACCCGTGGCCGCGCGTTCGTCCTGTTCACCAGCTATGCCCAGATGAACGATGTGTATCAGCGGCTGCTGGGGGAACTCGAATTTCCCATGCTCTTGCAGGGCGACGCTCCGAAAATGGCGCTGCTCGATGAATTCCGGCTGACTCCGAACGCTGTGCTCTTTGCCACTTCCTCCTTCTGGCAGGGCGTGGACGTGCAGGGCGAGCAGCTCAGCTGCGTGATTATCGATCGCCTGCCGTTTGCCGTGCCTACCGATCCGGTGGTCGCGGCGCGGGTCAAGGCGATTGACGCGGAGGGTGGCAACGCGTTCTTTCAATACCAGGTTCCGGCAGCGGTCATCACGCTGAAACAAGGCTTCGGACGGCTGATTCGCTCACTCCACGACCGTGGGCTGCTCGTGCTCCTCGACAACCGAATCCTGAAGAAGCAGTACGGGCGGGTGTTCGTGGAGAGCCTGCCGAATTACCGGAAGACGACCGAGATTGCCAGGGTGGAGGAGTTCTTCGGGGTCGTCTAGCGCTAAAGCTATACTACCCGGCACGGCGAACATTCTCGCGTTAGGTGGACCAGGTTCGAAGTACCGTCTTCCAGGAGCCAAACCTGCAGGGTTCTGGGCAGGCCTGTGGCACGGCATCGTCGCCCCGCTGTTGTTTTGGATCAGCCTCTTCGCGCCAACTGTCCGGGTTTATGAAATCAGCAATCGAGGACGGTGGTATGACTTCGGATTCCTACTAGGTGTCGGCGCATGGGCGACACACCACGAAGCACGCTCTGTGTACAGTGGGAGGGGTTAGACGCGACTCCCGAACATCGTTCCGGAAATTCTTAAGGTCAGACAAGTCCTTTTAATATTTCATCGCAAGGTGCATAATTCCGGGCCATGAAGCGGGGCACGTGCAGCCAATGCGGGTTCAGTGGCTCCGTCAATTCGTTTTATAGTTTCAATGGCAGCACGTACTGTGAACCGTGCGTTTGGAAGGCGGCGGGGCAGGCTAAAGAGAACGGGCAACCGTCTGAATATGTCTCGCTGCGCGACGATACAGTCTGTGCCCGATGTGGGGCGGACGGTGGATCCATAGACTACCCGCTGACTGGTGGCCATCCCTTTTGTCCGGCTTGCAGTCAATTGATCTACAACTGGCCCTACCCACCGTGGATGAAGAAATCCCTGGTTTGTCTGCTCGCCCTCCTGGCGCTTTCGTTAGTGCACGAGCGCAAGTATTTTCGTGCTGGACGAAGTCTGTACATTGGCGAACGCCTGGTTGAACAGGGTCGCTATTCGGACGCACTCCCGTATCTGCAACAGACTTTAGGTGTGGCGCCCGGATCAGACAAAGCTGCACTCTTGACTGCCAAGGCCGCGTTGTTGATCGGGGACGTTGAGGTGGCGCAAAAGGCGCTCAATGGACACGACAATGGTCACTTCGAAGATGCCGACGGCCAGGAGTTCCAGGAAGTAGATGGATTGTGGAAGCGCGCCGTCGGCGCCCTCGAGAAGGCCGAGCAAGCCGAGAAACTTGCTCAAACTGAAGGCCAGGAAGCAGAAGCGGCGCGTTTAATGCACTTGGCAGCATCCTCCTATCCCGAGGCCCCGGGTCTCGCGGAGCTGGCGGAATACCTCGATGAAGGGGCTGCTTTCGAGCGCCAGGACTACGAGACCTTTTTGCTCATCGCACAGAAACAATGGAAAGACTACCCAAGTTCGAGGACCGCAGCAGCGGTCGCGAGCGGGCTAGCGTGCAAATGGGCCATCTTGGGGGATCCCGCTTATAAGCAACAAGCGGAAGAGATGCTCGAGAAAGCGCGGCAACTTGCCACGAACGGGCCTGACGAGCAGAGGGCATTGCAAGACTACACCGAGCGCATTCGCTACCGGCTCGATAGCCGGGAAATCATCGGCAACAACGAATATAACCGCAGGTTCCGGAGTGGTGCCCCGCAGAAATAACTAAGGATCTAAGAACCATGTTCTTCATTCCTGGATTCGTAATAGCTCTGCTCACCTTCCCGGGTGTCATGGTGCACGAAGCCGGGCACCTGTTCTTCTGTCGCCTGTTCAAGCTGCCGGTTTACAACGTGTGCTTTTTCCAGTTCGGCAATCCCTCCGGGTATGTGATTCATGGGAAAACCGAGAACTTCACGGCGATGTTCTTCGTAAGCATGGGCCCGTTCTTTGCCAACACTCTGCTTTGTATGTTGTTTTGCACGGGAGCATTCCTGCCAGTGTGGGAGTTGAAGGTGATCGATCCGCTGGCCTATCTCTTCTACTGGCTTGGGCTCTCGATCGGCATGCATGCTTTCCCTTCCACCGGGGACCTTTCCAACTTATGGGATGAGGCACCGGGCAGTGCGAAAAGAGGGAACATCCTTGCTATCCTGAGTTTCTCTCTAATTGGCGTTTTGTACCTCCTCAATTTTGCCCGGATCGTTTGGGCAGACCTTTGGTATGGCATAGCCGTGGGAATCCTTGGTCCGATCGCCCTGTTTCGAGCCTTGGCACGTGGCTGACGCACAGGGCAGCAGACCGCGAGGTACAATTAACCTAGCCTCCAAAGAATCATGTACGAAGTCACCGTAGAAGATTCCTTCGCCGCCGGTCACTACCTCCGTAACTACAAGGGGAAGTGCGAGAACCCGCACGGGCATAACTATAAAATCCGCGTCACGTTGGCCGGCAAAGAACTGGACAAAGCCGGGTTGCTGCTCGATTTCAAGGACCTCCGCGAGGTCATGAAGCGCGTCATCGACCGGCTCGACCACCAGATGATCAATGACTTGGAGCCCTTTACGGAGTTGAATCCGTCGGCAGAGAACCTCGCCAAGTACTTCTATGACGAGAGCAATACGAGATTGCAGCGTGTGACCAACGGACGGGTACGGGTAAGAAATGTCACCGTATTCGAAACCGATACGACAACTGCGACCTACAGCGAGTAAGCACTAACTCAGTTCCCAGTTCCCAGATGCAGATCACGGAGATTTACAAGTCGATTCAAGGTGAGTCTACTCACGCTGGGTTGCCGTGTGTTTTCGTGCGCCTGACCGGCTGCAACCTGCGCTGCTCCTGGTGCGACAGTGAGTACACCTTCACCGGCGGACATCGGATGACGACTGAAGAAGTCATCGAAGAAGTCGAGCATTTAAGCCCCTCCGGGCTGGTGGAGATTACTGGGGGCGAGCCGATGCTGCAGGAGAAAGAAGTCGTCCCCCTGATGCAGCACCTGCTCGATGATGGCTACACGGTCCTGCTCGAAAGCAGTGGCGAGCGCCCTTTGGAGCGCGTACCGAAGGGGGTGATCAAGATCGTGGATGTGAAGTGTCCGAATTCCGGCGAGCCTGACACCTTCAACATGGAGAATCTCGAATCGCTCGGCCTTGCGGATGAGGTAAAGTTTGTCCTGAGCGACCGCTCCGACTATGAGTTTGCACGGGACTTCACCGTGCGGCACAACCTGGCCGGACGGGTGAATGCGGTACTGTTCTCGCCCGCCTTCAGCAAGGACGCCGGCGGAAACCGAGACACTTCGCACTGTCTCCTGGATCCCAGGGAGCTTGGGGAGTGGATGCTGGCTGACAACGTCCCGGCGCGCCTGGGGTTGCAACTTCACAAGTTCATCTGGGACCCGGCAATAAAGGGGGTCTGAAAACACTTAAGAAGCAAAAAGTCAGCAGTATGAATTTAGAAGTCACTTCTTACTTCTCACTTCTTCCTTGTGAATTGTGAACACCAGCACCACGCCCCGCGCGGTCGTTCTCCTTAGTGGAGGAATGGATTCCTGCGTTTGTGCAGCCCTGGCGGTCCGCGACTTCGACACGGCGGCGGTCCATATCGACTATGGCCAGCGAACCGAAGAGCGCGAGCGGCGCGCTTTTACCGGAATTTGCGACCGCCTTGGGATCCGCAATCGGCTGCTGGTTCGCAACGAGGCCCTGAGGGCCATTGGCGGATCTGCCCTGACGGACGAAAGGATTGCGGTTCCTGAGTCGGTCGCCATCGGAACCGGGGTTCCCGTCACTTATGTCCCCTTCCGCAATGCTCATCTCCTCTCGGTAGCGGTGAGCTGGGCAGAGGTGCTGGGGGCCGGCAAGGTCTTTATCGGCGCGGTAGAGCAGGACAGCTCCGGGTATCCCGACTGTCGGCCGGCGTATTACCGGGCTTTCAATGAGGTAGTGAAGACAGGCACCAAGGAGGGACGCATCGAGATCGTCACCCCCCTCATCGGAATGCGGAAAAGCCGGATTGTGACGCTCGGCCTTGAATTGCATGCGCCCTTCGATTTAACGTGGTCTTGCTACAGCCGGGAAGATACGGCCTGCGGAGCATGTGATAGCTGTGTGCTCCGCTTGCGGGCATTTGCTGAGGCAGGTTCGCCCGATCCGATCCCGTACGTGGATATGGTCCGCCGGTTGGGTTAGCTTTGGTTTCTGTGCATTGGCTTTCTGATTGCCGCCGCGGCATCTGGGAGCAGTCTTGTCGCAGCTCTGCGATCAACTTCCAATGTGAGAATTGTTTTTTCTGGAGGCAGAAGATGAAAAAGCTTTATGCAGTGCCCGTTCTCATAGTTTTGATAGCTCTACTCTGCGTGCTCCCGGCACCCGCCCAGACGACGGGATCTGTCCGGGGCACATGCAAGGATGCGGAAGGCAAGCCCATCGCTGGCGCGGTCGTTCAATGGTCCAATACCGAGAACGGCCGAAACTACGAATTCAAGACCAGCAAAAGTGGCGAGTACTTTTCCCTGGGTGTCGCTCCCGGCAACTACACCGTCAGCCTGAAGAAAGACGGCAAGGAACTGTTCCACTTTACTGGCGTCCACGTGGCTCTGGATGAGGTTACTCAGGACTTTGACCTGAAGAAGGAGATGTCCACCGCTGCCCAGTCCCAAGGCATGAGTGCGGAACAGTTGAAGGCAGCGCAGGAGGAGCAGGCCAAGATCGTCAAGGAAAACCAGACGATCGGCACCCTGAACGAGAAGCTGGCGGCGGCCAAGCAGGCTGCCGACGCGGGCGACTACGACACGGCGGCCAAGACCATCAACGAGGCCATTCAGGTGGATGCCAACCGTGATCTGTTGTGGGCCAAACTGGGCGACTACACCATGTCCGGCGCGGCGAAGCAGACAGACGCCGCAGCCAAGGAAAAAGCCTACGCCGACGCTTACACCGATTATCAAAAGGCCGTCGAGCTCAGACAGAAGGTGTTCGATTCCGAGCCCAGCAAGAAGACTCCTGAAACCACCAAAGTGCTGGCACAGTTCTACAACAACCTGGGCAAGGCCGCGGCGACCGCTGGAAAGACCGAAGAGGCAGTCAAGGCCTACACCCAGGCGGCCCAACTGGACCCCGCCGGGGCCGGGATGTACTACTTCAATCTCGGTGGTACTTTGACCAACGCCAACACCAAGAACGATGCGGAAATGCGGAACGCTGCCGTGCAAGCTTTCGACAAGGCCATTTCCGTCGACCCGAACCGGGCGGATGCCTACTACTGGAAAGCCACAAACCTGATCGGCGCGGCCACCCTTCAAGGAGACAAGATGGTAGCCCCGGAAGGAACCGCCGAAGCTTTCCAGAAGTATTTGGAATTGCAGCCCAACGGGCCCCACGCGGCAGAGGCCAAGGCTATGCTTGACACTCTGGGAGCCAAGGTCGAGACCAGCTTCGGCACCAGCAAGAAAAAACCGACCAAGAAGTAAGTTCTTTCCATTCAAGAACAAAAGGCGGCCTGAAGGGGCCGCCTCTTTTCTTGGTTACCGAAGGTCTGCGAATCGCCCCTTCCTCATGGAAACGCTGCCCGAGTCTTGGCTACAGTTGAGGGTGAGGCCGGTTGCCGCACTGAGTACCTTTCTCATCGGCACTCCACCAGAAACGCATGGCAGCGCCGGGCAATGCTCCAATTTCCGTTCTCCTTGAGCCCTCGAAGGGCTCAGGCTCTGTAGCCACGCATGCCTTGCTCGGCGCAATGCTGCGCGCGAATGATCGCGTCAGCGATCTGATCTTCTCTCCCGGCAAGTTGCCCCAGGTGGAGGTCAACGGCCAGCTGATCGGAGTAGAGGGCCCGGGGCTGCGTCCCTTGACAGCCGACGACACCCGCCGCATTGCCTCCGACCTGATCGGGAACAACAAGCAGGCGATCAACATGTTGCGGGAACAAGGCGCCTGCGATGTCTCCTATGGCATGCCCGGGCTGGCCCGCTTTCGTGTCAACGTCTTTATTCAACGCGGCAGCTGTGCGGTAGTCATGCGGGTGATCCCCACGAACATCCCTGATCTGGTTTCCCTCGGATTGCCTCCGCAGTTGGCCGAAATCGCCAATCTGCGTGACGGTATCGTGCTGGTCACCGGGCCGCGGGGCTCGGGAAAATCTTCGACTCTGGCCGCGATACTTGACCTCATCAATCAGCAGCAGGTCTGTCACATCATCACTATCGAAAATCCTATCGAGTTTCTGCATAACCACAAACGGGCCACCATCCATCAGCGTGAGTTGCACAGCGATACCCCCAGCATCCCCCTGGCGCTGCGGGCGGCGCTGCGCCAGGCCCCCAATGTGATTCTGCTCAGTGAGGCGTTTGAGCGCGAAGCCTTCGCCATGGTGCTGGAGGCCGCGGAGACAGGGCACCTGGTTTTTACCAGCCTGAATACTCTGGACGCTGCCAAAACCCTGGACCGCGTGGCCGGAATGTTCCCTGCAACCGAGCAGGTGACCATTCGCGGCCGCGTGGCCAAGACTTTGCGCTATATCGTCAGCCAGCGGCTGGTTCCGCGGCGGGATGGCCGCGGCCGGGTCCCGATCGTTGAAATCCTCAAGGTGCAACAGCGTACGCTCGCAGGATGGAGGGGCAACGCCTCGGCGCGCCAGGCGCTGCTACGAGCGGTACGGGACGGCATGTCTGCAGGTATGCAGCATTTCGATGGGGAGATTGAGAAGCTGGTTCGTGCCGGAACCGTAGACCCGGAGACCGCCTTCGCCCACGCCACCGACCCGGACAAGCTGCGGCAAGCATTGGTGGACGGCCACCGCTAGCAGTCCATTTCCTTCCGCACTTGACCCAGACCTCCGTTAGATTTTCCCACCGGCTGCTCGTATGATCTCCACCATGCCCTCGCAATCGGCAAACCAGACCGTTTTGAGTTTTGAGCAAGCCCGCCATGTTGTCGAGGAACACGCCTCGCACCTGAGGCCTGCCGGCAAGGAGTTGGTGGAACTGCTCGACAGCGTGGGGCTAGTCCTGGCAGAACCGGTCACGGCCGATCGCAACATTCCCCCATTTCCCCGGGCTACACGAGACGGCTATGCGGTGCACGCGGCCGACCTGGCGCGACTTCCCGCCACCCTCCAGGTCGTCGGCGAGATCAAAGCAGGAGCCCAGACCAATCTAAAACTGGAAGCGGGACAGGCAGCCTCCATCATGACCGGCGCCGCAGCGCCTCCCGGTGCTGACGCCGTTGTGATGCTCGAGTATTCGTCGCAGAAGGGGAACCGGGTTGAGATCACCCGGGCGGTTCAGGCGGGCGAGAATATTGTCCCGACGGGCTCAGAGGCGAAGCGGGGCGATCGTCTGCTTTCGCCGGGTCTGCGGTTGGATCACGTTGCCATCTCCGTCGCCGCATCTGTTGGGCGATCCCGCCTGCTCGTGTACTCCAAACCGAGGGTAGCGGTGCTCTCTACCGGGGACGAAGTCGTCGACATAGATGTGCCCCCCTCGGCCCATCAGATTCGCAACTCCAACACCTATTCGCTGGCCGCGCAGGTCCAGGCTGCGGGCGGCGAACCAGTTCTGCTGCCGATTGCCCCCGATGAGACAGAGCGTCTGCGGGAACTGATGGCCGAAGGGTTTGATGCCGACCTGCTGCTGCTGACCGGCGGGGTCTCGATGGGTAAGTACGACCTGGTGGAACAGGTGTTGAGCGATCTGAAAGCCGAGTTTTTCTTCACGGGTGCGCTGATCCAGCCGGGACGTCCAATTGTATTTGGACGCCTTCCTTATTCCTCCAGCGCAGCGACAACCGAATCCCCTAACAAATACTTCCTGGGTCTGCCGGGAAACCCGGTTTCCACGATGGTCACTTTCGAGTTATTTGCACGGCCAGTACTGGAGGCGCTGGCTGGGATGACGCCGCGGAAACTGGTCTTCTTTCATGCAAAGTTGAAGTTCGAAGTCAAAACCAAGCCGGGTCTGAAGCGCTTCTTGCCGGCGACCCTTTCGGGCGAGTTGGAGCATGCCGAAGTTGAACTAGTGCGGTGGCAAGGTTCGGGAGACATCGCGGCAATGGCTCGGGCAGATTGCTACATGGTCGTTCCCCCAGACCGAGAGCACATCCCTGCCGGCGAATGGGTTGCGGTGTTATTGCGGTAAGCTGCCGGAAATAGGACACGGCGGGCGGCCTGCAATCCGGCCGTGTCCGTCCAATCCCCCCAATTGGGAGAGCGCTATTGATTGGCTGCCGGCTTGGCCTCGGCTTTCTTAGGCGCCGCGGGCGCTTTAGGTTTCCAGAAGTCCGGATCGGCCTTGATCCATTCGTCGCGGACATAACTCATGCGCGGGTTGAAGGCGAAGAATTGGGTTTCGCTGGACTCGATCACGGCCGCCGAGATCTCCTCCAGTTTCTTCATGCCATCTTCGCCCATAGCCGCCATGAACTGTTTGTCCATATCCATGGCGCGGTCGATTTCGGCCGCGGACTTCAGCGTCGTAAAGAAGACATAGGTGCTGTCCTGAACGCCATAGACACCTTGATAGGCTGCCCAATGGGTATCGGGCACACCCTTGTCATAAGCCGCCTTGACCATCTTCACCGCATCGTCCCACTCTTTGTGGTGTCCGGGGCGAATGTGGAAGACCGAAATCTCGAAGTAGCGCATGTGCGCGATGTCGACGGCAGAATGCAAGCTGTACTCGTCGCTGTACATTAACGTGGCGGAATCGATTTCGCTTAACAACTCGCCGTCGGCAGCGCTGGCACGATCGAGCGCTGCGGACAACGCGCTGTTCTTCTGAACTGCGTTGGCATCTTTTTCCCAGGCCTCAAAGGAATCGTAGCCGGTCAGAAACAAGGCGCGCGGCTTTCCGGACAACGACTCAGCCGCCAGGTAGTGTGTCGGCCACTTGGCGTGGGTAAACGCTTGCACAAACGCGCTCTCACTTTTCTCGTGCATCATTCCGCCCTTGCCGGGCTTGAGGAACTCCCGAATGATAGTAAGAACCTTGGGTGGCGGGGAAGGCTCCTGCGCGGACAGGATGCCCGACACTCCGCAAAGCAGGGCAGCAGTCATCAGGAATCTGGCAACTTTTTGCATGAGCTTTAGACCTCCTCTTTCGTACGTCGAGAATCGCGGTGGGGTCGAGGAACACCCGTTCCTTCGGCCTCACACGGGTGCAGGGCGGAGGCTATGCCTACTCTTTGTGGAAGTCAAGCAGCGGGACGCACCGGCAGCGGGCGTGTAAGATAACCCTGGGGGCCATGGTCAAGAGACTTTCCCACTACGACCGCGCCGGGCGCGCGCAGATGGTGGACGTTTCTGCCAAGACGATTTCCCGGCGCAGCGCTACCGCCAGCGCCTTCGTTGCCCTGAAGCCCGCAGTCTTAAAGGCGCTGCCGAAAAATCCCAAGGGCGACCCCTTCGAAGTCGCGCGCCTGGCGGGAATTATGGCCGCCAAGCGCACGGCGGAGCTAATTCCCATGTGTCATCCCTTACCACTCTCCCACGTTGATGTGACCGTGCGCCTATGCGAGAATGGCGTCGCGATCAGCTCTCAAGTGGCAACCACGGCGACCACCGGGGTGGAGATGGAAGCCTTAACGGCAGCCAGCATTGCCGCGCTCACCGTCTACGATATGTGCAAGGCCCTGGATAAAGGCATCGCTATCCGCGAGGTCGTGTTGGAACGCAAGACCGGTGGAAAGAGCAGCGATTACATCCGCCCTCGGAGTGAGAAGTAGCAGCGCAAATGGCGAACAACGTCAAAGTCCTGTTGGTGGACGACAATCCCATGATCCTGGGGATGCTCAAAGGTGCGCTGACCCCACTGGCCATCGTAACGACCGCCAACGATGCCGCCGATGCGCTTCTCAAAGCGGTCGACGATCCGCCAGACCTGCTGGTGTGCGACTACCGCATGCCGGGCATGGACGGCCGGCAACTGGTCGAAAAGCTGCGCAGCCGGCCCCGAACTGCCGGGGCCGCCGTCATCCTGCTAGCCACCAAGGCCGATATTACTGAGAAGCTCAGCACCCACGATCAGCCTATCGACGATTTCGTGGAGAAACCTTTCTTCCTGCGCGATGCCACCCAACGAATCAAGCGCGTGATCGACAAGATTGCGCTGGAGAAAATGGCCAAGACCGCCCCATCCGACGGAGTCTTGCGCGGCAGTCTGCTGCAGATGAACGTCATCGACCTCGTGCAGTCGCTGGAGATGGGCCGCAAAAGCTGCGCCCTGACTCTCACCAACAAGAACGACCAGTGCGAGATGTACTTTAGCGAAGGCCAAGTGACTCACGCCGAATACGGCTCGCTGAAAGGCGATGAAGCCGTTTTCAAAGTTCTCCGCTGGACTGAGGGGAATTTTCAGATCAATTTTGAAGGCAAGACCACCAAGCGGAGTACGACCCTCAACACCCAGGGCCTGCTGATGGAAGGATTGCGTCTGCTCGATGAGGCCCAGCGCGACGCGGGCAAGGCCGGGGAAGAAGAAGAAGATGTCCTCCTCGACTCCTGAATCCTTCACCGCAGCCGTCATTACCGTCAGCGACTCGTGTGCCCAGGGAGAGCGCCACGACCTCTCCGGACCGGCGGTGGCCGACGTCCTCCGGCAAAACCGCTTTGCCGTCGTAGGATCGGAGGTCGTCCCTGACGAAGTCGAAGCGATCAAGAAGGCACTCCTTTATTGGGTGGACGAGGCCCGGCTGGTTGTGACCACCGGCGGGACAGGGATTGCGCCGCGTGACGTTACTCCCGAAGCCACCCGCGCAATTTGCGAGCGCCTACTCGAGGGAGTGGCTGAACGGATGCGCTTTGAAGGCATGAAGAAGACGCCTCTGGCTGCCCTCAGCCGGGGAGTCTGCGGAGTGCGGGGAAAGTCGCTCATTCTGAACCTTCCCGGAAGCCCGAGGGGCGCGGTAGAGTCGCTGGCAGCCGTGATTGAGTTGCTTCCTCATGCGCTGCAATTGCTGAGTGGCGATACCCGGCACGCGATCGAAACCTGATCACGCGGGTGCGAGTGGCTCCATTCGAATTCTCCCTGAGCCAAGCCATCCCGCGGAATCTCCTGGTGCTGTTCCACGAACAAAATATTCTGCGGCCCCTGTAAGATTTCAAGAATCTCTGTCATTACATTTGGGTCAATTTTCAGCAGCGATACCAGGCAGGCCGAGCACGCCTGCCCATACGAGAGGACAAGGTTATGAAGAGAATTCTCGCCGTTGTTGGAGTCTTGCTGTGCATTTCTATCGCAGCTTCGTCGCAAACCTTGACGCAGGCCGATCGTGACCGCGCCCTGAAGTATCTGGAAAGCACCAGGCAGGGCGTGCTCGATGCCACCGCCGGCTTGTCAGATGCCCAATGGAATTTCAAGCCCGCTCCCGACCGCTGGTCGGTCGCTGAGGTGACAGAGCACATCGCCGCGGCGGAAGGCTACCTGCGCGGGATGGTCGTTGAGAAGGTAATGACCGCTCCGCCACGCGCAGAAAATGAGAATGTGAAGGCCATCGATGACATGGTATTGGCCATGATTCCAGACCGCACCACCAAACGGCAGGCCCCAGATCCCCTGAAGCCGACCAATCGCTACGGTTCGCCCAAAGCCACCCTGGCGGCGTTCAACGAATCCCGGCAGCAGACCGAAGATTTTCTGAAGAGCCATGACGATCTTCGCGCCCATGCCATCGACAGCCCGTTGGGCAAGAAGCTCGACGCTTATGAGTGGGTTCTCTTCGTGGCCGCCCACAGCGAGCGTCACACCAAGCAGATCCTGGAAGTCAAGGCCGACCCGAACTTCCCCAAGAAGTAAGATGTTCACCAGCCGCAGAGACGCAGGCAGCCTGCGTCTCTGCGTGATGGTTTCCTGTCCAACCATCAAGGCCACGCAGGAAGGACCCATCTGCCTGGCCTAGGGCCTTTCGCGTACACTCTTATTTCACGTCTTGAAGACCATCAAGCACATCCTTGCGCGATACACCGCCTTCTTATGGGGAATTCTGAAACCTTTGGGAGCCTGGGGTGTCTTCGCCGTCGCTGCACTTGACGGTGGATTCATCGGTCTTCCCATGGACCCGATCGTGGCAGGATACGTCTACCAGGACCGGGCACGGTTCCTGTTTTACGTCCTGGCTGCCGCTACGGGCTCGGCCCTGGGAAGTATCGTGATCTACGCCATCGGCTATGGAGGAGGAGAGGAACTGCTGCGCAAGCGAATCTCTGCCGAACGCTTCGCCAAGCTCCATGCTGCTTTCGATAAGCATCCGTTCTGGGCGCTCATGTTTCCGGCGATGCTGCCGCCGCCCACGCCGTTCAAGTTGTTTGTCCTGGCCGCGGCTGTCTCGGAAATGAGCTTTGTGCGTTTTCTGCTGGCGGTGTTTTGCGGACGCATCGTCCGTTTTCTGATCTTAGCTCTGCTGACTATCACGTTTGGGCCGGATGTCGTACGCCTCACGGGCGATTTCTTCCAGCAGCACTACTATTGGGCATTGGTGGTCGCTCTGGTGGGATTGGCGGTGTGGTTGTTGATCCGCAGGAAAAAGAACAATGCCGCGGCTGAAAATACAGGCAGCATCGATACTAGCGAGCCTCTGTGAGAGTCTTCAAGACCTTCGCGGGGTCTTCCGTGCAGTGATGACCTGTTACGCAGCTGCCCGGTGATCCTGGCGGCTGAGGCCACTCAGGGCACGCAGTGCCGCCGGCGTGGCGAACATCGCCAGTGTGAACAGCAGGTCGCCTTCCACGGCGTGCCGGAAGAACGGCAGCCCCGCCACGTAGGACATCCACACCCCGCTCAGACTCTTCGGGTACATATCCAGCCAGGCCCAGGCAGCCAGGTTGGTGATCAGGAAGAACGAAATCGAACTGGCCAGAGCAGCGCCGATCACTGGCACAAGCTTCGGCTCCTTTCCCAGTCTTGTTCCAAGCCACAGAACCGCAGCGTACCAGGCGAAGGTTACAAAGTGGTCCGGCGAGAACGGGTAGGAGTAGATGACCTTAGTGAGGACTACATCCGAGGCCGCCAGGAGCAGGAATGGCACCCACAGCTGACGACGCGATCCGCGCGCGCCAAAAAACAGCAGCGAGCCGGTCACGGGGGTGAACATCCAGGGATGCGGCATGAATCGAACCACCAGCGCAAACATCACAAATATGTAAGCCAACATGCTCCACCTCGTCGTCCCTGATTTTGGACTGCGCAGCCGGGCGGCGTCAAGTTAGGGCGGTGCCCCATGACCGGGGAGGCGAGGGACCGCTCACGTACCGTCTAGGACGCCCCTCCCGAGATCCT
>Ga0335082_10000419_pt1 | contig 43834 bp, 42 predicted proteins | sample Lox_Sample_41_FD_206718 | JGI IMG/M metagenome (GOLD analysis project Ga0335082, IMG submission 206718) | Soil microbial communities from Loxahatchee National Wildlife Refuge, Florida, United States - Lox_Sample_4.1 | ecosystem: Environmental > Terrestrial > Soil > Wetlands | place: USA...
CCGTCTAGTTCGGGCGCGGGAATCTTCTCTAATCCGGAAAACGTGGCCACCGGCTTGCAATGATGTTCTCCGCAAGGACAGCGTGTGAAGGTAAGCATGCCCCAAATCGTGTCGCAGGGAGCGCAGAGCAAGAGCGCTACGGCTCACGTTGCGGCTGCGGGCAAGTTCTCCAGCAGCTTGCTTGATGCGTTGAAGCAGGCGGACGAGAAGGAGAATCAAAAGCTTCCAGACGAAATTCTGAGTCAGCATGGCATCGTGAAGGGCGGAAAAAAGGCTGACGCCAAGACCACCGTCAATGCCAGCGCCGCCTTAATCAAGCCGGAAACAACACTGAATCTCGTGATCCAGCAGGAAAAGAACCCACTCGCGGATGCGACGAAGCTCTCTATCCCAGGTACCTCGACCTCGAAAGGTCAAAAGGCGATCGATCCGGAAGTGAGCGCGGGGAAAGACGCGGTGAAATCGTTTGTCGTGGAACCGAGCCCGGGCCTTCGACCGATGCCGGGCCTGCCGGCCTCAGTTCCGGCCCAGCCCACCAGCCGATTCGGAGCCATGTCGTGGCACCCGGAGGGTTCGGAAGTGGCGCCAGACCGGCCTTTCGTTCCCGCTAAGACCTCGCCACACAGCGCGGAAGGTAAACCGTCGACGGAGTCACCCGTAGATGTTCCCGGAGACCGGGGTCTACAGAAACAGGAAGCCATTTCCCAGATGGCTGGGGGCTTAGAAACAAGCCGATCGGTTACCCACAACGTTGCAGGAACGACGGCTGAACCGAGATTTGGATCGCACAACGCCCCGCATCGTGCCGAGCCGCAAGTCGAAATAAAGAGCGATCCAACCTCCGCGGCGTCGCGTTTGCACGCGGCCCCCGTAGCAGTCGCGGCAGAAGCGCGCGCCATCGAAGCACCCCGGATGATGTTTGCAGCCGATTCATCCCGCAACGCCGCTTCCCCGAAGACGGAGCAGGGAGTTGCGCAGGCCAACGGGGCGGCGCACCGAAGGGGCGCGGAGAGCAGGAACGGCGATGCATCGCGATCCAGTAAAGGGGACGCAGCAACCGGATCCCTAGCCACACCTAAGAGCAGCATCGGCACGGGCGCAGCGAATAACGGGGCGGCCCCGCAGAAGACAAACTTCCCGGCTGAGATGCAGGTGTCCTCCGCCGCGGCACATGAGCAAGCCGCACCGAATGCCACCTCGGCAAAGCATGTTGAAAACGCGATTGCAGCCAAAGATCACAACTTTGCTGGGTTACACGACAGTGATGCGGCCGCGGAGCTAACAGGCGTCCAGAGCTATTCGCCACTTCAAACTGCAAGACTTGTGGAACGCATGGGGCAATCGGAGTTTCGCGTTGGCCTGCACGCGGGCGAGTTCGGGAAGGTGGATATCAGGACATCTTTGGCCCGTCATCAATTCACGGCGGAAATTTCCGTTGAGCGCGGGGAGCTTGGCCGGGTCTTGGCGGCAGAGCTGCCGAGCCTGCATAGCCGGCTCAGCGAGCAGCAGTTGCCCCAGGCCCACATCATTCTCCAGCAGCATGCCGGGGAAGGTTCGGGCGGTTCCCGACAGGAATCGCGCCAGGCTCATCCATCGTCGCCGATGAATGCGGGCAGTGCCGCCGAGCGAGAGGATTTCAACGCACCGGTGATGGCGGCGGATGCATGGGATAGCACGGGACGGCTTGACATTCATCTGTAGCCGAGCGCGGGACAAGCAGAGATCGAGCAGTAAGGAGGAGCTATATGAACCTACACGGAGTGCCGACGATGATGCCGCTGGCAGCAACCAGCCAGGCTGCTGGCTCGACCGGTTCTACCGGTTCGTCCGAATCGGCGGGTCAGCAGGCACAGGACACGTTTATCAGCCTGCTGGTGGCTGAGTTGAAAGCCCAGGATCCGACCCAGCCGATGAGTCCTACGGAAATGGTCGGCCAGATGTTTTCCATGAACCAACTGCAGCAGCTGATCAGCATCAACCAGATACTCACCGATGCTTTTTCACCATTGACCGGAGGCACGCCGAGCAGCGGCGCGCCTGGTACTGGAACACCCACAGGAGGACACTAATGTCGTCATTTTCGATTCCACTTTCAGGACTTGATGCCACGCAACAGGCGTTGAACATCATTTCCAACAACCTCGCCAACCTGAATACTACCGGCTTTAAGGACCAGACGGCGAACTTTCAGGATCTCTTCTATCAGAATTTTGGAACTACGGGTTCCGGCAACCCCATTCAAGTGGGAGCAGGTTCGAGGATCGGTTCGATTTCTGCGAACTTCACCAACGGGAGCTTGCTGAACACTGGAGTACCCAGCGACGTGGCCATCACCGGCAACGGCTTCTTCATTGTGCAGGACCCTAACGGAACGGTGCAATTCACGCGCTCTGGCGATTTCACGGAGAACTCCCAGGGGCAGCTGGTGACCCCCGAAGGCCAGACCGTACTGGGATATCCCGCGGTGAATGGTGTCGTGAACCGGAGCGCGACCCTGGCTCCGATCCAGGTGGGACAATCGGCGATCAGTCCCCCGGTGGCGAGCACGACCATGCAGCAGCAGACCAACCTGAACGCCGGCGCCGCGGTGGGAGATACGTACGCGGCTCCGTTGACTGTATACGACTCGCTCGGCACGCCCCATGTGTTGAGCTTCAACTACACCAACACCGGTCCGGGAGCGTGGGATTATCAGATCACCCTGCCCGCGGCAGATACTGGCGGCACCGGCAACCCCACCGTGATTGCCACCGGTTCGCTGACCTTCGACACCAACGGTAACCTGTCTTCGCCGACCGGCTCGATCGCCGGCATCAACATCACCGGGTTGGCGGACGGAGCCGCGGATATGAGCCTGACTTGGACTCTCAACGATCCCAACGGGACCTCGTTGCTGACTCAGGTGAACGCGCCCAGCGCGACCACCGCAACCCAGCAGGACGGATACAGCGCCGGAATTCTGCAGAGCTATACCGTCCAGGCTGACGGGACGGTCCAGGGACAGTTCAGCAACGGGCAAGTGCAGGCCCTGGGACAGATTGCCCTGGCTAGCTTTGCCAATCCCCAGGGATTGCAGCTCATGGGCGGCGACAGCTATTCGCCCACCCTGGCCTCGGGATCCCCAGTGTACGGAGTTCCGACCAGCGGTAACCTCGGGACTCTCACCGGCGGAGCCTTGGAATCCTCCAATGTGGACATTTCCAAGGAATTTACGAACCTGATTGTGACGGAGCGGGCGTTTCAAGCTAATGCTCGCATGATCACGACGTTGGATTCGGTCACCAACCAAACGATCAATCTCCAAGCCTCTCCGGGTAACTAAGGGGAGGGGCGGTAGGTTGACCTAGGGGTCTTGGCAGGAAGTATGCAGTCGGAGCCACTCGACCGGGTGCCAGAAGATGAAGGCACTAAAGAAATCTCGGTACCCGGCCGATTATATCTGGGTTCACTGGGTGGCTCGGGGTTAGCAGCAGGTAGTAGCGGAATTAGCAAATCAATTGTTTAAGGAGAGAAATATGTCGGTATCGGGAATCTCAAGCTTTACAGCAGCCCAGTTCGGCGCTTCGCCCAGTATGGACGGAGTGGGCCGCCGTCGTCAGGAAGACGCGCTTGGCCGGCAGTTGGAGCAGGCCCTGCAAAACGGCGACCTGGCCACGGCGCAGGCGATCTATCAGAAGCTGGCCGCCTTCGGAACGGATAACTCGGGGCCGTTCAAAGACTCCAAACTCCAAGCTGAATTTCAGACCTTGGGAATGGACCTGCAGAAGGGGGACCTGGCGTCGGCGCAAAGCGACGCCAGCACACTGGGCAGCGACCTGCTGAAGCACGACATGCAGGTGGCGCGCAACCTCTACAATTCTGGGAATTCGCCCTTGGATTTCCAGAAGGCGATGGAGAACTTCAAGAACGACTATTGGGCGGTCTTTGGCTCGACACCTTCGATGTCGGATATCCAGTCGTTCATGAAGGCGAGCGATAGCTCCAGCGGCAACATCAACGTGCAGGCGTAAACATTGCAGGCACGGGTGGCGAACCTGCCACCGTATTCTTAGCCTGTCATTAGAGGGCGGGTGTGCGTGGGGCGCTTCCACGCACGCTCGTCCTGCCTTTCTATTTCCTGTCTAATCGCCGGACCATTACTTCCCGGCCTGCCGGTCCCGCTGGCAGTCTCCAACTTATTGTGTGGCTTGTCGTTAGCTCAGTAAAAGTTGAAATCCTCAGCTCCGTCATTGCACCCGCCGCGAGGACTTCCAATTGCACCCTCGGCTTGGAAGCAAAATCTCTCATCGAGCTGGAACACGAGCTAAAAGATGGATGCAGCCGTCCAACGCGCCAAAGAACCGCAGCCAATTGCTGCCCCAACGCCCGCCAAGGACCCGATCGAAACCTACGGGTGGTTTCCGTGCCTGGTGTCCCTGGAGCTCCCTGTCAGCCGGTTCACCGTCGGCGACCTGTTGAGGCTGCAGCCCGGATCCATTGTGGAGACGGCTTGCCATCACACCAGCGACATTCCCTTACGCGCCAACGGGCTGCTGATCGGCTGGACTGAGTTTGAAGGCATCGGAAGCCGCTTGGCGGTCCGCATCACGGAGCTGGCATGAGTACACAGATCGTGAACCGGGGTCCGGCGCAGGTCGTGCCCTACCCGGTAGCCGCTGCCAGCCTGCATGTTCGAATTCTTCCGGCCGATCCCGAGCCCGATTTGGTCTCGCGTGAATCGGCCAGGAGCAGGAAGCACACGAGGCAGCGAAATAGCAAGATCGCAAAAAAGACGCAGAAATCACAGACGCTTCCCGAGCGAAAAAAGACGAACGCTTCGGGCATTCGAACCCGGAAAGCGTCTGCCCTTCAACGTACCCCGTTTACCGCACAGGATGCTCAGTTGACCTCCACAGGGCCCGAGATTGCGACCACTGTCGGGAGAAATATGGGCGCCTCTCTCCCCACCAGTGAGTTGTCCATTCTGCCTGCCGCAGACGCGAACGAGGTGACGGAGATTGTGGAGCTGACAACGGCTGCAAACGATGAGCCGGCCGCCCAAGCTCGCGTGGAGCCACCCACGGTTTCGGTAAATGCCGTCACCATCGTCGCACCTAATGAGATGGCCGAGGCACCGAGTGAGCCCGTGCCGCCAGGTCTTATCACGCAGAAATCCATGAGCGAGCCGGGGTTTCTGCTCCGAGTCGTGATGCAGGGGTGGAAGTGGGTCCAAAACAAATTTAAGTCTCACCAGACCAGGAAGAGGTTGAGGGTTTGCGAGAGCGTCTCGCTGGGCGAAAAGCGATTCATTGCGGTGATTCAGGTGGATGGGGAACAGCTGCTGGTGGGTGGATCGTCCAACTCGATCGCCACCCTGGCGCACCTGGGCCGCAAGCCGGAGTTTTCGGAGCTGTTGCGTGGACATTGCGAACAGGATTCAGGGCAAGCATGAGAAAAGCTTTGACTGGGGCGACGATTGTGCTGCTGCTGATCGCGAGCAACGTCTTTGCGTTCGCCGAAGGCCCGGACGTCGCGGGAGAGACGGCAATGTCACCGACACCAGCGACGGCCGCACCACCCAGCAACGTAGCTCTGGCGGCTGCGCCCGTAGCCGCGCCGGTGGACCCGAACGAAATTCGCATTACTGGGCTGGGGAGCGGGTCGGCACCGTGGACGATCGTTGTCCTGCTGACGCTTCTCACCCTCATTCCCTCACTGCTGCTCTGTGTCACTCCGTTTGCCCGCTTGCTGGTGGTCTTCCACTTCTTGCGTCAAGCACTCGGCTTGCAGACGACCCCCACGAATCAAACACTGATCGGGCTTGCACTGGTACTGACATTTTTCCTCATGCAACCGGTGGGTGCCGCGGTTTACCAGACCTCAGTGATACCGATGCAAGCTGGGCGAATCACCGCCATGCAGGCGGTAGAACGTGGCGCGGCGCCGCTGCGCCAGTTCATGTCGCACTACGTTCGCGAAAAAGATGTCGCGCTCTTTGTGGAACTGTCGAAGGAGCCGCGGCCCAGGGTCCCCGAAGATCTCTCCATGAGAGTGCTGGTGCCCGCCTACATTCTGTCTGAGCTGAGCACCGGCTTTCAGATCGGTGCCGTGCTGTTTCTGCCGTTTCTGGTGATCGACATGGTGGTGGCATCCATTTCAACCTCGGTCGGTATGTTGCAACTGCCCCCGGTGGTGATCTCGACGCCGCTGAAGATCCTGCTGTTTGTCATGGTCGATGGGTGGAACCTGCTGATTGGTTCCTTGATGAGAAGTTTTGTTCGTTAATGAAGGGTTTGGACTGAGGCGCCTATGCCGGTTGAACAAGTCGTGGATCTCGGCCGCTTAACCATGCGAGAAGTACTGCTGCTGGCCAGCCCGGTGTTGGCGGCGGCAGTGATCGTCAGCTTGCTGGTGAACATCGTGCAGGTGCTGACCTCGTTGCAGGAGACGACGATTTCGACGGTGCCGCGCCTGCTGGCGGCGGGCACAGCCACGTTTTTCCTGATGCCCTGGATGTGGCGGCAGGTCTGCGGCTTTACGCTGCAGATTCTGTCCGACTTCCATCCGTACATACGGTAGAAGCATGGAGATTTCGCTTACCAACATGATCGGAGCGCTGCTCGCAGTCGGACTGCGGGTCTCGGGGCTTATGGTATTCGCGCCATTCTTCAGCAGCGCGATGCTCCCCATGCGGATGAAGGCCGCCCTGGCGATCACGATCACGGCGGTGCTCTATCCGGTTTACTCACCCCATCTGCGTCCCTTTGCAGTTTCGGAATGGCCCGCGATGGTGGGCAGCGAGGTGGTGGTCGGAATCGCAATTGGATTGGCGACCAATGCGGTCATCGAAGCAGCTCAACTGGCGGGACAGGTCTTGAGTATCCAAATGGGCTACTCGCTGGTGAACATCCTTGACCCCAATACTCAGGTGGAAAGCACCGTTGTGGCGATTCTTCACCAGGGCTTGGCGATGCTTCTGTTCCTTTCGTTGGGTGTACATCGTTGGATCCTGCGGGCTGTAGCACAAAGCTTTGATTATCTTCCCCCGGGCACAGCCTTGATGACGCCGGTGCTTTCAAAGGCCCTCTTGCATGAGGGCGCAATCGTGCTCGAACTGGGAATGCAGATTGCCGCGCCGGTTCTGGCGGCGACGATGCTGGCGGATTTTGTTTTGGGGTTGTTGGGAAAAGCCTCTCCCCAGATGCCTTTGATGCTGCTGGGACCCGCCATCAAGAGCATGCTCGGAGTTCTGCTTCTCGGGGCGACCATCGTCTTTTGGCCGCACCTGTTTGAACGGTATTTCTCGCAATCTCTTGCTTATACAGAACAGCTTCTGCATATCGCGAAATAGCAGCTTATGGCCCAGTCGAACAAAACCGAAAAAGCTACACCGCAAAGACGGAAAAAGGCGCGCGAGCAGGGCCAGGTTGCGCGATCGCGGGAACTGTCGAGTGCCATGGCCTGGAGTGGGGCTATCGGACTGGTCGCCTGGCAGGTTCCGGAGGTGGTTCGTCAGTTTCGCGGGCTGCTGCAAAGCTCGTTGGATCTGTCAGTGAGGCAGACGATCACACCCGGGGGACCGGTGCTGTTCTGGAATGCGGTAGGCGTGCTGCGCTGGATCGTACCAATCATGGCGACCGCCTGGGTGCTCTCTGTGGCGGGGGGTGTGGCACAGGGCGGAGTGGTGTTCGCAGGTGAAGCGCTGGCCTTCAAGCCCGACCGGCTCAACCCGGCGTCGAAGCTGAAGCAGATGTTTTCTCTGGCCGGCCTGAGCGCAGTCCTGAAATCGCTGCTGCCATTCGGGGTGATCATCTGGATCGGAATTTCGACGGTCTCCAGCCGCTGGCAGAGTATCCTGCACGCCTCGGACTTCGGGGTTCGCTTTTATACGAGCTTCCTGCTGGGAACCATCTGGCAACTGTGTTGGAAGTCGGGGTTGGTGCTGCTGGTCTGGGCGGGGGTGGACTATCTCCTGGTCCGGCAGAAACACGAGTCGGACCTGAAGATGAGCCGCCAGGAAGTGCGCGATGAGTTGAAGCAAACCGAAGGCAATCCGGCAGTAAAGGGACGAATCCGGCGCCTGCAACGGCAACTGCGACGTCGGCAGATGTTGCGCGACACCGAGAAGGCCAGCGTGGTCATCACTAACCCGACCCACTTTGCCGTGGCCCTGCTCTACGAGTTGGACATGGAAGCGCCGATTGTGGTGGCGAAAGGGAAAGACTTCCTGGCGCAGGAAATCAAGGAAGTGGCCCGGTGGCACAACATTCCAGTGCTGGAGAATCCTCCCCTGGCGCAGGCGCTCTACCACACGGTGGAGGTCGGCAGCCAAATCCCGGCGGCACTCTACACCGCTGTGGCAGAAATTCTGGCGTTCGTATTCCGTGCCCAAGCGCAGGCAAGGCAGCAGGCGGCAGGAGCGCCGATTCGTTGATTTTCTTAGGAGCGTGGTGGAAGAGGAATGGCGACTAAACCCAAACCGACTGTTCCAATGAGCGGCGGCGGCAGCAGCAGAACCGACTGGATCATGCCCGCTTTGGCGGTGAGCCTGGTGTTTGTCATGCTCATCCCGTTGCCGGCGTTGATGATCGACATGCTGCTGGCGTTGAGCATCACCGCGTCTGTGCTGGTGTTGCTGGTTGCGCTCCAAATTCTTAAGCCGGTCCAGTTTTCGGTGTTTCCCAGCTTGTTGCTGTTGCTCACATTGTTCCGTTTGTCCCTGGGTCTAGCCAGCAGCCGGAGAATCCTGCTGCATGGCAATGAAGGCTCGGCCGCCGCGGGAAGGGTCATCGAAGCGTTCGGTCAGTTCGTGGTCGGCGGCAACTACGTCGTGGGATTCGTCCTCTTCCTGGCATTGATCGCCATTCAATACATGGTGGTCAGCCACGGTTCGGTGCGTACGGCCGAAGTCACGGCGCGGTTCACCTTGGACGCCATGCCCGGCAAGCAGATGGCAATTGACGCCGATCTGAACGCCGGCCTGATTGATGAAAAACAAGCTCGCGGCCGGCGGGAACAGATTGCACGCGAGGCCGAGTTCTACGGCGCGATGGACGGCGCCGCGCGCTTCAGTCAGCGCGACTCGCTGGCGACCATTCTTATTACTGCCATCAACATCATTGCCGGTTTCCTGATCGGCGTCTTCCAGCACGGAGTGCCGTTCCTCGAGGCATTGAAGACCTACACGATTCTGACGGTGGGCGACGGCCTGGTGACGATGATTCCTTCGTTACTGGTTTCGGTGGCCGGTGCCATCGTGCTCACCCGTGCCTCGTCCGACTCGACGCTGGGTGTCGATGTCGGTTTGCAATTGTTCGGCAAACGCCGAGCGTTGTGGATCGCAGCTGGTGTCATGGCTGGGCTGGCGCTCATCCCCGGTTTGCCTAAGCTTTCATTCATCCTGATGTCGGCACTGATGGTTGTGCTGGCGCGGCGCGCCAAGGCCGAGACAGCTCTTGAAGGTCAGGTTGTTCCTGGTACGGCTCCGGCAAAGGGACAAGCAGCCACAACTCCCACCTCAGATCCGATGGACTCGATTCTCAAGCTGGACGACCTGATGCTCGAGGTTGGTCTCGGGCTGGTGCCGCTGGTGGACAGCAAGCAGGGCGGGCAACTGCTGGGCAAGGTGCGCTCCTTGCGCAAGAGCCTGGCGACCCAGTTGGGCTTCCTGATTCCACCGATTCACATTACCGACAACCTCTCGCGCAAAGAACGGGAGTACGTCATCTACCTGCGGGGTGTCGAAATCGCTCGCTGGGAGCTGCGCCGCGATTGCCTGCTGGCGATCAGCTCGCAGTCTTCTCCGCCGGCGTTGCCCGGACAGGAAACTCGGGAACCGGCCTTCAATGCGCCGGCCAAGTGGATCGTGCCCGAGTTGCAGGCCCAGGCGTTGGCCGCCGGCTATGTCGTGGTGGACCATACTTCCGCGCTGGCCACGCACCTGGGAGAAGTCGTGCGGCAGAATGCCCATCTGCTTCTGACAAGGCAGGAAACGAAGCGCCTGGTGGACCGCTTGGGAGAATCCCACCCGAAGCTGGTGGAGGAACTGGTCCCCAAGATTCTGACGCTCGGCGAGGTGCAGAAAGTGTTGCAGCAGTTGCTGCGGGAGCAGGTTTCGATTCGCGATCTGGGAACGATCCTGGAGACCCTGGTGGAAGTGGCGCCAAGCAACAAGAATCCCGTGCTGCTGGTAGAAGCGGCCCGTCACGCCCTGGGACGCGCATTGGTGAAGCCGCTGCTGGACGAGCGCGGCGAGTTGAAGGTCGTCACCCTCGACCGCACCCTCGAAGAGGAATGCTCCCGGGCCTTAGTTTCGCAGCCGACGATGCCTACCTCGACCGCGTTGCAGCCCAACATCGCCCGGCGTGTGCTGGACGGTTTGCGGTCATTGTTCGGCGAACAGGTTATTACGGCGCCGCCGGTGCTGCTGTGTTCATCGCCGGGCCGGTTTCATCTGCGCCGTATTTTGGAGCCGTTCTTCCCCCGCATTGTGGTTTTGGCGCCTACCGAGATTCCCCCTCTCATCCCGGTGCAATCGATCGGAGCGGTGCGCTGAATGAAGCTGCAGGAGTGCGTTTGAGTTGAGGTCATACGATGCAAGCAGAGATCGCATACCGAGAGAATGTCGAAGAAACCTCTGAGCGGGACCAGCTCATTCTGAAGGAGCTGCCCCAGGTGTATTACATCGCGCGCCGTGTCTACGAGCGCTTGCCGCAGCACGTGGTATTTGAAGACTTGGTGCACGCCGGAGTGGTCGGCTTGATTGAAGCGGTCGGCAGCTACGACGCCAGCAAATCGGTGCCCTTCAGCGCATTCGCAAAGTTCCGCATCCGAGGAGCGATGCTCGACAGCCTCAGAGAATTGGATTGGGGGTCGCGTCCCCTGCGGCGGAAAGGCAGGCGGCTGGAGGAGGCAATCGCCACGCTCTCGGCAAAGCTCGGCCGGCAGCCGGAGGAAGACGAAATCGCGGCCGAGATGGGGGTTTCGATCTCCAAGCTGCATGAAATCGCACTGCGCCTGGATGGGCTGATGCTGGTGGGGCAGCAGGTGAATTCGGCCTTCGACCGTTCCGGGAAGCAGGATCTCATCGAGTCGGCGCCTAGCCAGGATGAGAATCCTTACGACCTTTGTTTGCGGACAGAAATCAAGGATCGTCTGGCGGAAGCGATCGGTACGCTCTCGGAAAAAGAGCAGCTGGTGATTTCTCTTTACTACCGGGAGGAACTGACCATGAAAGAAATTGCCAAAGTCGTACAACTGGGCGAATCGCGAGTATCGCAGATTCACGCCTTGGCAATCCCCAAACTGCGTGCGGCATTGCAGAAAGCAGCCCTCACGGAAAAATCTGTATAAAAATGGCCTCTAAGCACCTGGCTGGCGTAAAGAGGGAAGGATTAGTAATGAGCAGATTCGGTATTCACGGACTGGCGAAGACGGTTTCCAAGTGGAGGCACTGGCCCGGGTGCGCCAATCCGGCGTGTAAGGGCAACCCGTTAAAGCATGCCGTATCCAAACGGCACTTCGGAGTCTGGTTGTCGCAGGAGTGGTTCTGCGGATCCGACTGTTTTGAGCAAGGTGCACGCAAGAAGATTCGAGAACTGCTGACCGCCAGGTATTCCGCGGAAAAGCCCCCTGCCTTGCGCATGCCCCTCGGACTATTGCTGCTGTCGCGGGGAATTTTGACGCACGACCAACTTAAGACCGCACTCGAACGGCAACGGTCCATTGGAGGGAGCATCGGCGACATCGTGCAGGAATTCGGTTTCGCCACCGCCCAACAAGTCACAGCAGCGGTGGCAGCCCAATGGGCGTGTCCCGTGTTTTCCATGGGCGACCGTCCGCCGGTCACCGACGTCCGTATTCCCCGGCGCCTGTTGGAAGTCTATGGAATGCTCCCGGTTCACTATTCCGAAGTTGGCGGCCGCTTGATGGTGGGTTTTGTCACGAGAGTGCAGCACCATCTCCTTTACACCATTGAGCACATGACGGGGTGTACCGCCACGCCCTGCTTCATTACCGCGGGGGACTATCGGCGCGGACTGGAGTCGTGGAGCTTCATCTCGGCGGAGAACGACCTTACCTTTGATCGGGCCAGTAGTATTGGCGAGATCGCCCGCATGGTGCGGAGTTATGTGAATCAGGCTGGCGCGGAGAGTGCCCGTTTCGGCGTATGCCAGGACTTCCTGTGGGTGCGGGTGCGAGGCCGGCAGGAAATCGATCTGCTGTTCCGACTGGAAGGTACTTAGGGATTCTGAAGGGGGCTAAAGCTCAAACCCTCGAGTGCCGATTACAAGCCAGCAGGCTACCACCATGCTGGCAAACGGGACCTTTCACGGATCTCTGCACAGCGGAAGCGATACCTCCAAAGTATCCCTCCCGATCGCGCTACAAGATCAGCGACCGCTTGATCTTCCACTTCCTCCCGCGATGCCGGGGGCGGTTCTTCTCCTGCAGATGCTGCTGTCATCCCATGCCGGAGATTTGCACCCCATAACCGAGGTCATCGGCAACGATGTCGGGCTCACGGTTCGGCTTTTGCACCTTGCCGGCCAGCAACCGGGCCTCCGCTTGCGTACGCTAAGCGTTGAGGAGTTAGTTGTGCTGATCGGGCTCCAACCGCTGAGAAGCCTGGCGGAGAGCACCACACTGCTTCCCACTCCGTCGCGGCAGAAGATGTGCCTGCAGCCGTGGGAGAGGTTCTGGACCCACGCCCGCCTGACGGCCCGTATTGCGGAGGGAATGAGTGTGCCATATAGCCCGGTGGGGCAAAGCGCACATGTTGCCGGGCTCCTGCGCCACCTGGGTGCGCTACCCGCCTTGCTGGGTTGGAACCTCCCGGACTGGGACGTGAGCGATCCCAGGGAAACGGCGGACCGCATGGCGAAGGCGTGGCATCTTCCCGCTATGCTGACGGACGTAATCCGGGGAGATGACAAGGCCTGTGGTTCCGGCGATTCGTATGCCTTGCTTGTACTGGCCGATATGGCGGATGAAAGAGCACGGCGGTGGGAGTCAATCCGCTCTGCGGACACCTTGATGACTGCCCCCGTGGCTTAGATCCTGAGGCAGACAAGGCAAGAACAGTAGAGCGCGGTTAGAAATCTTGATTGTCCGCCGCTGGCGATTCAGCGGTCCAGGGCGCGGTTTAATCTGAGCCTCATTCAATCGGATCACCCTGGCCAGCTTTCAACAACTTACAGTCTGCCGCATAGCTTCTCTCTGGCTGTGATCGTGCTGTGCCCTCTTGCATGGACAGTGGTTTCTATGCAGCCTGTACTGCGCTCATGGGGCGCACCCAAGCCTTGGACCTGGTCGCCAATAACCTGGCGAACGTCAGCACGACGGGCTTCCGGGCGCAGCGCGAAATATTTCGCTCGGTATTAGCGAATTCCTCCGTCTTTCCCTTGTCCGAGTTGAATCAGGCGGCGAACAATTACGCCATTCTTGGCGGAAGCCTGCCGGACAATACCCAGGGAAACATTGAGAAGACCGGTAACAATCTGGACCTGGCGATCGAGGGCCCGGGATATTTTGTCGTGCAGAGCGCTCGGGGTCGCGTCTTCACCCGCAACGGTAACTTCCACGTGTCCGCCAAGGGCAAGCTGGTGAGTGCGGAAGGAGACCCGGTCATGGGTGATACCGGCCCCATCGACATCGTGGGCGGCCCAGTCTCCGTCAGTCCAGACGGAACGATCTCGGTGAACGGCGCGGTCGCTGGAAAAATCAGGGTGGTTGACTTCCCGGCGGGCACCGATTTGACCAACGTAGGCTCGACCTACTACTCCGCGCCGCCCAAGACGGAACAGCCTGCTACGAAGTCAACCATTCAACAGGGAAGCCTTGAGGCTTCGAATGTGAATCCCGTGGCCAGCGCGATAGAACTGGTTACCTTGCAGCGCTACACCGAGATGATGCAGCGTGCTTTGTCGATGTTTCACTCTGAAATGAACCAGATTGCGGCCCAGGATTTGCCGCGTATTACATCAGGAACCTAAAGGATAACTTTATGCTTCGTGCGCTCTATACGGCGGCCAGCGGGATGGTCGCCCAGCAACTTAACCTCGATAACATCGCCAACAATCTGGCCAACTCCAGCACGGCTGGGTTCTACGGCCGCAGGCTCCAATTCTCGGACCTGGTTTACCAAAACGTAGTCATGCCAGGTGCTGCAGCCACGCAGCAGACTACGGTCGCTGCTGGCTTGCAGGTCGGCTTGGGCACTATGCCGCGCGCCTCCGAGGTGGTACAGACTCAGGGTAATTTCAGCACGACTGGGAATCCTCTCGACATGGCGATCGAGGGACTCGGCTTCTTTCAGGTAACGATGCCGGATGGCACCATCGCCTACACCCGCTCCGGCTCCTTCCACCTGGATGCGCAGGGGAACATTGTGACCGCCGACGGAAATCCCCTGCAGCCGAATATTACGATTCCGGCGAATGCCACGACCATCACCATCGGGACCGACGGTACGGTGTCGGTCACGGAAGCCGGCCAGAGCGCGGCCCAGCAGGTAGGAACCATCCAGCTGGCGATGTTTCCGAACCCCGGCGGCTTGAACAGCGTCGGCAACAACCTCTTCTTGCAGACGACCGCTTCCGGGGACCCCATTATTGGGCAACCGGGAGGCGCCGAGGGCCTGGGCACGATCCGCCAGGGAATGCTCGAACAATCGAACGTGGACATCGTTTCCGAGTTTGTGCAACTGATCGTCGCGCAGCGAGCCTATGAATCGAATTCGCGCGTGGTGACTTCCGCGGACCAGATGTTGCAGAACCTGGCTAACATCGGCCGCTGATTGATCAACTGATGAGGGAGCTAAAACATCTGCCCGGCTGGCTGTTGTTGCTGAGTGTCGCATTGTCGGCAGGTGCCCAGACTCCTGCCGGCAGATTCGTCATCACCGGGCAGTCAGTTGCCAGCGCCATGACGGCGGCGGGGTGGAAGATTACGGGCGACCAGGTGAGATTTCTCTCGCAAGTCACCGCCAACCGCCCGGATGCGCGTTTGCAAGTCGTGCATACGAGCCGGGGGCTGCAAGGCGCATTAACTGTAGAGTTGCGTTGCCATGATCGCAGTGCGTGCCTGCCGTTCTATGTCGTGATCACTGGGGCTGGAGCGGCAGGCACGTCGGATCCGACCGCGGTGAGCGACGGAGATCAATCGGCGTTGCTGACCACGGCACAGAAGCCATTGTTGCACACTGGGGACCCGGCAACCCTGGTGTTTGCCGATAAAGCGCTGCGCATCAGCATGCCAGTGATCTGCCTGCAGAATGGGCATCGGGGGCAGAAGATTCGAGTGGCCAGCACAGATCACCGGCGGTTTTTCAAAGCGGAGATCGTCGGACCTGGGCTACTGAGGGCCATCACGCTGTGAGACAGGACGAAAGATGAAAATCGGGAGCCTAGTTCGGCAGGGTTTTGCGTTGTTGCTGGAGATTATCTTTGTCGCCGGCCCACCTTCGCTTTTGGCGAAGACCAAAGTGTCCTCGCAACAACAGACCGAGCAGGCCCGCGCTACGTATATCGCCCGTGTGCAACAGCAGGGCGATTTCAGCCGTCCCCAAAGCACACCGGGAAGTCTGTGGTTGCCCGGCGGCGCTTACAGCGAGATGAGTTCCGACTACAAGGCCAGGAACTTAGGCGACACTGTCACCCTGCTGGTAGTCGAGCAGACCAAGGCGCAATCCACCGGAGATGTGAACGCGCAGAGAACCTTCCAGACGAATTCTTCCATCACGGCATTGCCGGGAAAGCTGAAGACCGGCGGTGTCAATCCTCTGTTCGGCGCGCAATCGGGGACCCAGTTGAAGGGCCAGGGCGAAACATCGGCTGGATCCAACGTCACCACAAGGCTGACGGGGCGGGTTATTGCCTTACTGCCCAACGGAAACCTGGTGGTCGAGGCGGAGCGCCATGTGCTCATTAACAGCCAGCATGAAACCATGCTGGTGCGCGGCGTGTTGCGGCCCGGCGATATTGGGCCGAACAACATGGCGCCTTCCACCTCGCTGGCGAGTTTGGAACTTGAGATTAAAGGCAAGGGCGTGGTCAGCGACTCGATCGCCCGGCCAAACCCGATCATGCGGACTCTGCTGTGGCTGATCGGCTGGTAGGCCAACAAGGATCGTACGAATGATGACAGGCAGGAACAATATCGGGTTGCGACTTTGCGGTTGCGCAATATTCTTGGTGGCGATCGCCGCTCATGGCGATGTGGCAACCGGGCAAAAGCGCCAGGTCATGGTGCGGGACCTCACCACGATCAGCGGTGTTCGAGAAAATCCCCTGATTGGCTATGGTGTGGTTGTTGGACTCAAGCGCACCGGCGACAGCCAGCAGACCCAATTCACCACCCAGACGTTAGCCAACGTTCTGCAGCGCCTGGGAGTGCAGATTACCCCGACTTCGGTACAAGTGCGTAACGTGGCCGCCGTGATGGTCACGGCCTCTCTGCCTTCCTTCTCCCGGCCGGGCACCACCTTTGATGTGACAGTCTCTTCCATTGGCGATGCCAAGAGTTTGGAGGGCGGGGTTCTGTTGCTGACTGCCCTGCACGCTGCCGACGGAGACATCTATGCCGAGGCGCAGGGGCCGTTGACTCTCGGCGGCTACACCGTGGGCGGCAGCGCAAATTCAAAAGAAGTGAATCACGTCACCGTCGGACGAATTCCAGCTGGGGGAACGGTGGAGCGGGACGCATCGGTAGATTTGAGTCATCTCGCCACGGTGTCGCTGGTGCTCCGCGAACCGGATTTCACCGCGGCGCGGGACATCACTGCGGCCATCAACCAGGACTTTGGCAAATCGGTGGCCGCGTTTGTCGACAGCCGCCGGGTAGACGTTGATGTGGCGCAATCGGGGCTGGGTTCGGTGCCGACCCTGATCACCCGCGTGCAGAATCTCTCCATCTCCGTCCATCCTCCGGCCAAAGTGGTGATGAACGAACGCACCGGTACGATCGTGATGGGCGGGGACGTTAAGCTTTCACCGGTCTCGGTCTTGCACGGCGATCTGACGGTGCAGGTGACGACCACGTTCCAGGTCTCACAACCGAATTCGTTTACCAATGGCAAGACCCAGGTTGTGCCGCAGACCGATGTCGACGCCAAGGAAGGACCGGCACGCTCAATAGCATTGAGTGAGGGCGCCAGCGTCGAGGACTTGATCAACGGACTGCACGCCATGGGTGCCACCGCGCACGATATCGTGGCAATCCTGCAGGCCATCAAGGCTGCAGGCGGGTTGCAAGCTGAGTTGGAGGTGTTGTGAGCATGAGTGACCTTAACGGAATCACCGCTGCGATCACGACCCAGGACCTGAGCCAGGCCCGCAGCGCACAAGTCATGCGCATGATGCAGGAGCAGGCGAAAAGCACCGACACGCAAAAGATCGACAAGACGGCCCGCGAATTTGAAGGCATCCTGCTCGGCGAATGGTTGCAGCAGGCGGAGAAGTCGTTTGCCAGCGTTCCGGGGGGCGACTCCGGACAGAACACCGATCCTGGGCACGATCAGCTGCAGAGCATCGGCTGCGAATTTCTTGGAGGGGCCTTGAGCAAGGCCGGCGGAATCGGTATTGCGAAGATGATCAGCCAGCATTTGAAGGCAGCGGAAGCGTCTCGCGCCAACTCCGACGGTCACACCTCGGAAGGTAACGATAGTAACCAGACGGGGTTAGCTGCGGGGTCCGGAGATGCGCTCCAAGTTAAAGATCAGCAATGGGTTAGCAAATAGGACACAAGGGTTGAAGTTTACGGTGGGAACTGCCGATTACAAACCGACGTTCAGCGACTAGAGAGGCGTTATGAGAATAAGCTTAAACTCGCCCGATCTACAAGGTGTCGCCAGGGACTCGGCAACTTCCTCGGCGGGCGCACACCCGGCGCACGCAGCAACCCCCGAAAGCGGAGATGGTTTCCCGGAAGACCGGGTGACCATCAGCAGTCTGGCGTTACAGGCAATGCAGACCCCGGAGATCCGGGAGGGCCAGGTCGCCAGCCTGCAACAGAAAGTGCTGAACGGGCAGTATGAATTGGACCCTCAAGCGATTGCCGACGCGATGCTGAGCCGGTAGTTCGTTCCTGCCCAAAACATAAACCGTAGAACTACGGACGGTCTGGAACAAGTATGCCCAATTTACACCCGACCCAAGAGCAGGGACAGCGTCACCTGGAACGTATACAGGCGCTGATCGAGGCGATCACGTCAGCGATCTCGGCCATTGAGCACAACGAACTGCCAAAGCTGCAGGCGGCCATCGCGAGGCAGGAGCAGCTCTGTAGCGAGCTGGCGTCAACCCGTTGGACCCGCCCGCAACTTGAAATTTCGGAGCTCGGAAAGCAGATTCGGGCGTCGTATGCGGCCCTGGTGCAGCTCAATCGGGTCTATGCCGGGCTGGTGAAGCGTTCCAAGCGATCGAATGAGCTGCTGTCCATGCTCTATGGTATTCCGGGGGAGGACTACGGCAAACGGCCGGTGCCAACCCCGCACGTTCGAACTTTGTCTTGCGAGGTATAGTGCGATGGGTTCATTGATGTCAGCGATGTGGATTGCCGCCCAGGCCCTGGATGTCGACCAGGGAGCCTTGAATGTCACCTCGAACAATATCGCCAACGCCTCCACGCCCGGATACAGCCGCGAAGTCGTTGACCTTTCGGAAAACACCCCGGTCGTAGACGGAAACCTCACCTTCGGGACCGGCGTAAACCTGCAACGGATCCAGAGCGTGCGCGACCAAATGTTGAGCATTCTCATCGCGCAGCAAACCACGCAACAAAGCGGGGCACAAGCGCAGCTAAATGCGTTGCAACAGGTGCAGGGCCTGTTCTCCGATCCGACGCAGGGGATCGGCGCCAATTTGACGGCCTTCTTCAACAGCATCAGCCAGCTGTCCACCAATCCGACGGACATGTCACAGCGGCAGGCGGTGATCACGGCGGCGCAGAACCTGGTCAGCTCCTTTAATCAGACCTCGCAGAGCCTGTCCAGGATCCAAACCAGCCTGAACCAGTCGGTCTCCCAGTCCGTCGACCAGATCAACAGTCTGACCAAGCAGATTGCCCAGCTGAACGCCAAGGTGGGTCAGATGCAGCAACTGGGACAGGATCCTGGCAGCTTCTTAGACCAGGAAAACCAGTTGATCAACCAGCTATCTCAGCTGACCAACGTGAACGAGATCCAGACCGAACACGGGATGACGCTCACGACCGGCAACGGGACTGCCTTGGTGGTCGGCAACCAAAGCTATGACCTGCAGATTGGAAACGGACCAGCCGGGATGGTGGATGTTTATGCCGAGGGCCAAGACATCACCAGCACGATTCACGGCGGGAGCCTTGGGGGCGCGATCCAGGTCCGCGATCAGGACATTCCCGCGGTCATGGACAAGCTCAATACCCTCGCCGGCCAGTTTGCCGATAGTTTCAATGCCGCGCAAGCGATGGGTTACGACCTCAATGGAAATCCCGGCCAGGCGCTGTTTAGCTACACGGCGGGGAGCGAGGCCGCCAGCCTCAGCCTCCTGACCACCGATCCTAATGCTATCGCGGCCAGTTCCGACGGGCAGCCCGGCAGCAACGGAAATATCGCCAACTTGCTGGCCGTTCAGAGCCAACCCTTGCCATCGGGGGAGAACCCCACGGACACCTACGCGGCCATCGTGTCGCAGAGCGGAAATCTGGCCGCGCAGGCGCAGGCGGAATTGGATGCCAGCACCAAGAGTGTGAACCAATTGAACGACCAACTGGGCACGCTGTCCGGAGTGTCCATCAACGAAGAAACCGCAAATCTCTTGAATTATCAGAATGCCTTTACGGCGGCCGCCCGGGTGGTGACCACGGTCGATCAGTTGACTCAGACCATGCTCAGTATGGGCGCAGGAGTGCCATGACATGCGAGTTAATCCCAATTTCAGTGCCGACATCCTGCAGGATTTGTATGAATCGCAGAACCAGGCGCAGAACATTATTCTGCAAATGGCCAGCGGACACCTCATCAACATGCCGTCGGACAATCCCGCCGGCGCGGCCGAATTGGTTCAGGGCAAGGCCCTGCAGAGCACGGATGATCAGTACCTACAAAACACCAGCAACCTTGAAGGCTTGATGCAGACTGCGGACTCGACATTGAGCTCGGTCGTCACCGCGCTCAACCGAGCGATCTCTCTGGGCGTGCAAGGCGGCAATGACACGATGTCTACCAGTGACCGGCAGGCCATTGCCCAGCAGGTGCAGGGAATTCAAAACCAGATTCTGCAGTTAGGCAACGTCTCCTACCAGGGAAATTTTGTTTTCGCCGGTACCGCCAGCAAGACCACACCCTTTGTGTTCGATCCCAACTCGCCGGATGGCGTTACTTACCAAGGCAACGACCACACCAACAGCGTGCAGATTGCCGAGGGGCGGAGTGTACAGATCAACTTGCCGGGCGACCAGATCTTTCAGGGCGCCGGCGGAGACGTGTTCGGTGCCTTGCAGCAGCTAGTGACCGCACTTCAAAACGACGACACCACCGCAATCGGCACCGCGACGACCCAGCTCGGCGGGGCGCTGGACTATCTCTCTCAACAACGTGTGTTCTACGGAAACGGCGTCAATCAGCTGACATCCAACCAGGCGTTCCTGCAGCAGGAGAAGGTCAATCTGCAGTCGCAGGAGAATGCCATCGACTCTGTCGACATGGCCAAGGCCGCAACCGACCTGTCGCAGTCTCAGGTCACGCAGAGCGCGGCGATGGCAGCGCTGGCCCGGGTGATTCCGCAAACTTTAATGGATTACTTGAAGTAGTGTCTGTTGACGTATCATCCCGAACTGGACTTAAACGGTAAGGAGTCGTACGTCAACGTCCATCGCTCCTACAGTGTCTCGTACACTCCCGCAGAACTCCCTGAGCCTCGGCAGGTCCCTCCTGGCCGAAGCACGCCGGGATGACATAACTTGGTAGGATTCAGTTGAGGGTTACTTGCGGGCAGCTTACGCTGTCCAACTGGCCTGTGTGTCTTCGTCCTTGGCGGGCGTAATCTGTGGTGACACGTTTGCTGACGGAGTGGGTGACCCCGCCGCCGGAGCGGGTCGCTTGGTGTCGACCTGCTGCCATGCCTGTCTGACCTGCAGTAGCAGTTCGATCTGGCGCTCCAGGATCCTCGCATCTTTCTGTAGTTGGGCCTCGAGCATTCGCGACCGGATCACGGAGTAAAAGAGCGAGAGATGCTTGGCCGCATCCCCACCCTTTTCCATGTCCAGGCATTCCTGCAGTTGCTGCAGGACCATGAACCCGTGCTTCAACTCTGCGGAGCGCTTTTCAATGTCCTGGTTCTGCATGGCCGCGATGGCCTGCTTGAGGTCGCTGACCAGCAGGTCCATCAGGATGACGACAAGCCCGGCCGGAGAAGCATTCTCCACGGCTGCAGCCATGTACGCCCGTTCGGTCGAGGTCCGCTTCATTCCTAGCTGCCGCTTCCGCTGCCGTTCAGGCCGCTGAGCTGTGCCTTGATCTGCGCTTCGAGGATGGGCAGTTGCTGTAGCAGGGCGTCCGCACGGTTGAACTCGTCGGTGAGGCGCGCCTGCTCGCTTTGCAAATACAGCTGGAAATTGTCGATCTGATCCTGCAGGTCTTTGATCTCGTTATTCATGCTCTGCAGGTCCACCGTGAACGCGCCATTGGTGGCATCGGTCATAGTATTGAGCTGGTTATTGAAGGTGGCCGCAAACCCGTCGGACGCCGTTCCCTGGAAGAAGGTCTTTACGTCGGCGAAGTTCTCCTGGATCGCGGTGCCGAGGACGCCATTGTCGACGGTCAGCGTGCCGTCATCGTTCATGGTGATGCCCAGGCTGGAGAGTGACGAGATGGTCGAACTGCCGTTCGAATAGCTCCCTGTACCCAGGAGCATATCCTGCAGGATTCTCAGCGTCGAGTCGCTAGCTAAGGGGCCCTGGGCATGATTGGCGGCGACCGTGAACTCTTTGTTTACATCCCCGATTACGGCGTTGTAGGCAGTGACGAAATCGTTGACTGCCTGCGTGATCTTGTCCGAGTCCTGCGAAATGGCGATGTTAACCTTCTGTCCTATCACGGCGCTGACCAGGTTAAACGTAACCCCGGGAATGACCCCGCTGACCGTGTTGGATGCGCTGTCAATGGGAATACCATCCACCGTAAGCGAGGCATCCACTCCCTTCGTCGCCTGAGTAAATCCCAAGCCGGTCACGTTGCTGATAGTGATGTCGTTAGCAGCTCCGGAGTCATTGCTCATGATCGCCAACCGCGCGCCGCTGGCGTCGTGAACCACGTTGGCAGTCACTCCAGCGCCCAGTCCGTTGATGTAGGCGGCCAATTGATCCATGGTGGAGACGTCGCCACCGATGGTGATCTGAATCGGAGCGTTCGATCCCACTTGTAAGGTAAAACCACCGGAAGGCAGGGGATCGCTGCTCGAGGCAACAGCGTCGGAATACCAGGAACCGGTGGTGGCCACGCTGTCTACTTCGACGACGTGGTTGCCCGCAGCTGCGCCCGGAGCCACGCTCGCGGTAACGATGTTGGAATTGGACGATGTGGCCAGCATCGACATCAGGGTGCCCGCAGGGTCGTTGAGGGCGTTCAGCGAATCCTGCAGGGTCGAGAGGTGGCCCTCAATGAATTGGATGTCTCCGGTCTGGGCCTGCAGGAAGGCCTGCTGGTTCTGCCACTGCACCATGGGACCGGACTCGGCCGCCAAAGCCTGGGCGACCGCAGCCTGTACATTAATGCCTTGAGAAGATGAAAAGGCGGAGAGAATGTTGCTTAAATTAAATACTGAACTCATAAGTTCGATCTATCCCTTCCCAGCCGCCTGGGAAAAACCCCGGGTGGAGCGTTTGGCCCCACCCAGGTTCCTAGGCTATTGGAACAGCTTCAACACGCTCTGCTGCATGTTGTTCGACTGCTGCAGGGCGGCAATGCCGGTCTGTTGCAGAATGCTGTACTTCGACAGGTTGGCGGTCTCCTGTCCGATGTCAGCAGCCATGATCCCGTTCTCAGCGTTGGTGAGGTTCTGGATCTGGTTGTTCATAACGTTGGTAGCAGCCTGGAGCTGGTTCGAGCTCGCTCCGAGCGTGCCGCGGAGGCCGGCGATGTCCGCGATGGCGGAGTTGATGTCGGTCAACGCTGCAGTGGCGGCCGCTGCCGTGGTCAGAGCATCCGCGGTCAGGGAGGCGCCGTTCAGGTGGCCCGAGTCAACCGTGACCATGGCGACGCCCACGCTGGTCGTGCCGGCGGTGGAAGAATCGCTCATGAACACCGTCAGAGTGTTGGCGGTGAAGATGGCCTGGCCGTTGTAGGTGGTGTTTCCGCCGATGGTGTCGATTTCGCTCTTGATCGAGGTGAATTCGGCATCCAGGGCGGCGCGCTGTGTGTCGCTGACGGTGCCGGTGGCCGCTTCAGTGGCCAGCGTGACCGCGCGGTTCAACAGGGTGGTGATCTGCGAGAGGGCGCCATCGGCGACCTGCAGGAAGCCCACGCCGTCGGAGGCGTTGCGCACCGACTGCGTCAGAGCTGTGATGTTGGCATCCAAGCCGTTGGCGATCGCCAGGCCGGCGGCATCGTCAGAGCCCGAATTGATTCGTTGACCTGTGGACAGGCGTTGCAGGGTTCGACCCAGCGACACCTGCGTCATGTTCAACGCATTCTGTGCCTGCAGAGAAGAAATGTTGTTCAGAATACTGATCGACATTGAAACTCTCCTTTTCGAATTCCGCCTGCACGGACGCTTGGGGCCCCGGTGTAACTGCCCAGTAAGGCTGGTTCGAGCAGGAGGTTTAGTTTTGACGGTCTGACTAATCGGCACTAGTCTCCTCCGCAAACCACTTACGTCCGTACCTGACCGGGTGTTACTGTGAAACCCGGCCCGAAAAGGAATGGTTTGTTGCAGATACTCACCTAAAACGGCACTCTCTCATCTTCTTCTAACGCTACCAACCTCAGGGCCTTGCGCCGCTACCGCGCAGCGCTGTGGCCTAAAGCGGATGCGGCCTCCGGGCGGGCCGACCGCATTTGGCTCACCTCCACGTATGCCTGCCGCAGTTCGGGCGATTCCGGGAACAGTTGCAGGCCGCGCGTCAAGAGAACTTCCGTCTGGTCCCACTGCTTGAGCTGGGCGCGAATGCTGGCGGCGCGCAGAAACAGCTTGGCGTTGGAGGCGATCGCGGAGAACTTCTCCAGGGTTTCCGCTGCCTCCTCCAAATTTCCAGCCATGACACAGCCCTTCATCAGCCGGTCATGGATCGGGTACATGTCCGGGACCGCTCTGGCGGCACGGCGGAGTTTGGCCAGGCCAGAACTCTTCTGTCCCAGCTTCATCTCGGTATATCCCAGCTTGCTTTCGAGGATCGGATTGTCCCCCATGAACTTGGCCGCCCGGCGATAGGCTAGCCGCGCTTCCTTGAACCGTCCCAGGCTGTGCAGGGCATCCCCGCGAATGTCTTCCCGCAGGCCACAGGTGCTGCCGGTCCTCAGGTCCCGCGCTACGGCGTCCAGGGCATCCTGGAACCTGCCGAGAGAGAGATAGATCATGCCGCGAAAGAGCCAGGCTTCGGGGGCCTCCGGTTGCAGGGCCAGGGCCCGGTCCAGGCAGCGCAGCGCCTCTTCCGGCTGGTTGAAACACTCAAACTCGTGCAGGCCGAGCTGCGTCCAGGCAGAAAAGTCTTCGGGATGTTCTTCGGTTTTCTTGCGCAGCAGCTCGCGATAGAAGACTCGCTTTTTCTGGCGGGCCTCCTGGTCGACCAGTTGGCCAAAGTGATGAATGAAAAACGTCGCGGGCTGAAGCTTCAGGCCCAAAGAGCGAATTTGCGGCTCGACCAGTTCGTGGATGCGTCCAGAGAAGTAGATCTTGGGATCACGACGGAACAGCCGGCAATTCTCGTGGGTGATGAAAGATGGGGCGTTGCGGGCGCGCTCGTGGCGGTGGTCATTGGGCACGCCGACCCGATCCCAGCCGCGGTTGAAGCGGTTCGACATGTAGTTACGGATCGGGGTGACGTACCCTCCGACATTGGAAGCCTGGAGCAGGCCGGGAAGGACCCGCCTGGCATCACGGTCCAGCTCTTCGTCGGCATCGAGGACAAGCACCCAGTCAGTGGTGATCGGCTCCAGCGCGGCATTGCGCGCCTTGGCGAAGTGGTCTTGCCACGCAAACGGCACGACGGTCGCGCCAAACTCACGGGCAATTTCGACGGAATTGTCGGTCGAGCCGGTGTCAGCCACCACGATCTGGCTAACGACATCGTGCACGCTCTCGAGGCAAAGACGGAGCATGTGCCCTTCATTCTTCACGATCATCGAGAGGCCGAGTGTGGGCATGGTTTGGCCGGCAAAGTTAAAGCTGTATTGGAATTGGGACTTCTCCGTCAGCAGGGAAGTGCACTTGCCATACCAGGAGGATCTGCCCGCCGCCCCAGCCATAGACAAGTTTCGATGGTGTCCAAGAATCATCAACCACAAAGGACACGAAGGGACACAAAGGCCTGTTAGGTCGGGTGCGTCGCAGCTAATCAGGGCACCGGCCCGGGGACGGCCTTGTTTGAATGAAAGGTCTATGAGAGCCGGATGAGGTAGCACGATTGCATGTCTGAATTCGATCTTCCTGCGCTCGTGCGCGGTTGAAGAGATTCAGGAATCTCATGGGCAGATACCAGGTTACTTTGATCCGGCCGCAGGGCTATCTTCACACCGAGGCTTTTCGTGAACTGGCTGAGACCCTGCAAATCGGCTTTGAGTCTCTGGGTCACACCTCGCAGATTCGAGAGAATGAGTTGGAGCCGGGCTGGACCCACGTAATCCTGGGAGCTCACCTGTTGCCGCCCGATCGCATGCATGCCGTCCCACCAGGATCGGTGATCTACAACCTGGAGCAACTGGGCGGGGCGGAGCTTCGGCCTGAGTACTACGAACTGGCGTGCCGCCACCACATCTGGGACTACGATCTGCGCAATATTGCGAAATGGAAAGCCATGGGTTGCAGTTGTGCTCCGGTGCACGTGCCGATCGGCTACGTGCCGGAGTTGACGCGGATACCTGCCAGCCCGAGGCCAGACATCGATGTTCTGTTCTACGGGTCGGTTAATGAGCGCAGGGCGCGGATTCTTAACGCGCTTAAGAGTGCGGGGATCAAAGTTCATATCGTCTTCGGAGTGTACGGCGCGGAACGAGATCAGTTGATCGCCCGCTCGAAAATTGTCCTGAACGTCCATTTCTACGAATCCAAGGTTTTCGAGATCGTCCGGGTCTCCTACCTTCTCGCCAATGCCAAGGCGGTCGTCACCGAATGCGCTCCGCAAACGGAGTTGGAAGAGGGGCTTCGCGATGGTCTGCTGGCCGTCCCGTACGACTCTCTGCTCGAGGGCTGTCAAAGGCTTCTGCGGAATGGCGAGGAACGCCAAGAACTGGAGACTCGGGGCTTCGAGTGGTTCTCGCAACGAAAGGAGAAAGACATCTTGAGCAACGCGCTTGAGCAATCGCAGGTTGGAACCGCTTCACCACGTCCTGCCGAGATTCCCCGCAAGCTGAACATGGGGAGCGGAAAAGACTGGCGCGAAGATTGTTTCAATGTAGACTTCGACCCCTACTGGGAGCCGGATACCGTCCTGGACTTCAACCGACCGTTGCCCATCGGGCAGCCGCTCGAAACCATGCGCTTTGGCACCGTGACCCTCGAGAACAACTGGTTTGACGAGATCATCTCCAACGACTGCCTGGAACATATTCAGAACCTCACAGCCGCGATGACGGCGTGCCTGAATCTGCTGCGGGTCGGCGGCCAGTTCCGCATCAGCGTGCCCTACGACCTTTCCTGGGGCGCCTGGCAGGATCCGACACATGTGCGCGCGTTCAACGAACGCAGCTGGCTCTACTACACCGACTGGTTCTGGTACATGGGCTGGACAGAGGCCCGTTTTGATCTGGTGCAGTTTGATGTCGGCCTCAGCGCGGTGGGTGAGGCGTTGGCTAAGCAGCAAGTCAGAGGCGAGGACCTGGTGCGGCATCCCCGTGCGGTGGACCAGTTGAAAGTTGTCTTGCGCAAGCGCCTGCTGACCGATGCCGAAAAGCAGCAGGTCGCTGTCTATCTGAGGCGGCCGAACCGCGCTGCTCAGTATATGAATGTGGCTTCCGTGAAAACGCAGGGAACCGCCGCGCAGATTGCAACCGCGCGATAACTCTCCGCACGCGAAAGTGCGGCCGAAGGCCCAAAGGACGACATGGACTCAGTCATTGAACTGCGCAAGCTGTACCTCGACATGGTGCAGCGATGCATCATTAACACCATTTATGAAGACCCCAATCAGAGCTACTGGTCGCCGAAAGTGTTCGATGGCAATCTGCGGGAGTTGGGCAGGGATTGGCCCTCGAAAGCGCACAGCATGATCGGCAGCCGGCGCATGTCAAACCTTCGCCAGATCACGGAATTCGTAGTGGCCAACAACATTCCTGGCGACTTTGTCGAAACCGGAGTGTGGCGAGGCGGCGCCTGCATCATGGCGCGGGCGATCTTCAAGGCTTACGGTGTGACGGACCGCCGGGTGTGGGTAGCCGATTCATTCTGTGGCCTGCCGGCTCCAAATCCCAAGTATGTCGCCGACGCCAACGACCAGCACCACTCCTACCCGGAGTTGGCCATCTCCCTGGATGAGGTCAAGTCCAACTTTGCCAAGTACGGCCTGCTCGACGATCAGGTGGTTTTTCTGAAGGGATGGTTCTCCGAGACCTTGCCGCAGGCCCCGATACGACAACTGGCTGTCCTGCGTCTCGACGGGGACATGTACGAATCCACCATGGACGGGCTGTTGAACTTGTACGACAAAGTGTCCCCCGGCGGTTTTGTCATCGTAGATGACTTTGGTGCGGTACGAGCCTGCCAACAGGCAGTCTTGGAATTCCGGGGAAAGCGCCTGATCGAGGACCCCGTGCAAAACATTGACGGCATCGGAGTGTTTTGGCAGAAGTCCGCCGTCACGCCAGCCGTCTCGGAGCCGGCCCCGATGGCCGCCAGCAGCCCAGCCGGCGCTTAGTATTTTCCGTTCGGAGCCTGGCTCAGTAACCAATCTCCCGGTTACAAAGGTACTGAAGCCTGCCGCTGGTTCCCCCCACCCATAGTGCCGATTAACTTGCCCGGCGTTGCCGCCACCAGACGACGCTCGATGGAAGGTTACCCATGATACGTCTGACCCGCTTGAACAGCCACGCCCTGACCATTAATTCCGACTTGATCAAGTTCATCGAAAATGCGCCGGACACTGTGCTCACTTTGACCAACGGAGAGAAGGTCGTGGTGCGGGAGAGTACGGACGAGGTTTTGCAGAGAATTGTGGCCTTCCGTCGTTCCGTGTTGGCTGGCCTGGTGGCGGTGGGGAGCGATCCGAACTCGGCTGCTGCCCTGACTCGATCGGCAGTGACGGAACCCATCGACCAACCGTCAGGGGGCGCCTCTCGTGGATAAGAGCACGTTTGTCGGTATCTTCATCGCCATTGGCGGGATCCTGGCTGGCCTGCTGATCGAAGGCGGTAAGATCGCTCAGGTCTTGCAGCCGACGGCCGCCATGATCGTCTTTGGCGGAACCATCGGCGCGGTCATGGTGCAGTTCCCGCTGTCGGTGGTGACGCAGGCGTTCAAGAAGCTGGTCAATGTGTTTCTGGATCGCGGCGAAGACCCCAACAAGCTGGTGCAGGAGTTGGTGGGTTATGCCCAGCGCGCCCGCAAGGACGGGATCGTTTCCCTGGACTCTGAGCTGGAGAACATTTCCGATCCGTTTCTCAAGAAGACTCTGATGCTGGCCGTGGACGGCACCGAACCGCAGGAACTCCGCAAGATGATGGAGCTGGAGCTGGACAACCAGGCGGAACACTCGGAGAAGATCGCGCAGGTCTTCGAGTCTGCCGGCGGCTTTGCGCCCACGATCGGCATCATCGGAGCAGTGCTGGGCTTGATCCAGGTGATGCAGCACCTGCAAAACATCGATGAGGTCGGCCGTGGCATCGCGGTCGCGTTCGTGGCTACCATCTACGGAGTCGGCTCCGCCAACCTGTTGTTTCTCCCTTCTTCCGGCAAATTGAAGATTAAGAGCCGGGATGAACAAGTCCTGCGGGAGATGACATTGGAGGGCGTGATCTCGATTCTCGAAGGCATGAACCCGCGCATGCTGGAGACCAAGCTTTTTGGATATTTGCATCAGCAGAAACAAGGAGAGGCGCAAAAGGCATGAGCCGCAGACAGAAAAAGCAGGGGCACGCCAATCACGAGCGCTGGCTGGTGTCGTATGCCGACTTCATCACGTTGCTCTTTGCTTTCTTCGTGGTACTTTATTCTTCCGCCGAGGTAGACAACAAGAAAATTGCGCAGGTCTCAGCCGCCATCGAGGGTGGCTTTCAGGAATTGGGTGCCTTTACCGGCAACACCGGCGGGCCTTTGCAACAGGCTGGACCTCCGGGGAGCGACAAGCCGGCGCAGCCGCCCCGAAACGTGCAGCATGATCTCGGCGGCAATGGTCTGCCCGATGTGAATCTCCTCAGGCGGCAGTTGGAAGAGGCTTTGGGAGAGGAAATCAAGAAGCATGAGATCGAGATGAGGGTGACTCCCGAGGGTCTTGTGGTCAGCCTGCGGGAAGTGGGGTTCTTCAATACTGGCGACGCTACCTTGCTGACTGGCGGGCAGAATACGCTGACTCGCATTGCCACTGTGTTGAATGCCAAAGGATTCCACATTCGGGTGGAGGGCCACACCGACAACGTGCCCATGCACAACAGCCGCTACCGGTCGAACTGGGAGCTCTCCACCGCACGCGCTACCGAGGTCGTCTCCTTGTTGATCGAAAAGTACAACTTCGATCCTCGCCAGATCTCGGCGGCAGGCTACGCGGAGTATCGCCCCATCGCTAGCAACGATAGCGAAGAGGGGCGAAAGAGCAACCGCCGCGTGGACGTGGTGGTAGTCGCTCGCTCCAATCGGGGTGATTCGGCGCCTGGTCCTGCGAGCCCCTCCAGTGGGCAGTAGATGGCGGGGATGCCCTAACTCCCGTCCAGTCGTTCTTAAAGTTCTGCACCGCACCTGCCGATTAGGATGCGCCCGGAAAAGCGGAAAGATTTCGCATTAACGTTTCTCATCATGACAGAGCTGCTGAATCCGGAGATCTTCCGCACTGTTCTGGAGAGGATGCAGACCGGAGTCTACCTGGTGGATACCGAGCGCAGGATTCTGTTCTGGAACGACGGCGCGGAGAGGATCACCGGTTACCTGCGTCATCAGGTCCTGGGACGTCTGTGCCGCGAGAACATCCTGATGGATTGTGATGGGAACAGCTGCGGCCTGTGTGGATCAGCTTGCCCAATCTCCGAAACCATGCACGAAGGGCACTCCAAAGAGGCGCGGGTCTACTTCCGTCACCAACAGGGACACCAGGTTCCGGTCCATTTGCGCGTGGTACCGATCCGCGACGAGCATGGTTCGGTCGTCGGTGCGGCGGAGAGCTTCGAAGAACTGACGGACGACTCGCATGATGCCGACTTGGCCGCGTACGGCTGTCTGGATACCTCAACGGGAGTTCCGAACCACGCCTTCACGCATTCTCACCTGCGCGAGAGCCTGGCCACCTTCGACGAATATCACGTGCCGGTCAGCGTGCTGGGTATTCATGTCGACCGATTGGAACAGACCCAGGCAACCCATGGGCACAAGGCGGTCGAATACATTCTGCGGGCAGCCGCGGGCACCATCAAGAACGTACTCGGGCCGGGGGGGTTCGTGGGCCGGTGGAGCGAGCATGAGTTTCTGGCCATCATGATGGCCTGCGACGAGGCCCAGGTGGAGCGGACCGTGGACAGCATTCAGAAGATCGTGAGCTGTTCGACCGTCCGCTGGTGGGACGACCGGATTCAGGTGCATGCTTCGGTTGCGCACACCACGGTTCGGCCCGGGGACACCCTGGAATCGCTGATTGAGCGGCTAGAAGTGCTGCAGCGCCAGAACCCGGCTCAAGGAACCTCCTTAAGTGCTCCCGGCGTGGACCGGGCGAGGGATTAAGCGGCTATGTTTGCCATTATCGGAATTGTCGTGGTCTTCGGCGCGGTGGTTGCCGGCTATCTCATGGAGCACGGCAACCTCAAGGTGCTCCTGCAGCCGGCCGAACTGGTCATCATTGCGGGAGCAGCCTGCGGTACCGTCCTGGTGGCCAACCCTCTGTACATCCTGAAGCAGATTGCCGGCGGCATCGTAGGAGTCTTTAAGGGGTCGCCGATCACGAAACAACGCTATCTTGAAACCTTGAAGATGATGTACGACCTCCTGAGCAAGGCGCGGAAGGAGGGTTTGATGGCCCTGGAAAAGGACGTGGAAGAACCTTCAAAAAGTCCCATTTTCTCCAAGTACCCGAATTTTCTTAAAGACCACCACGTCCGGGACTTCCTCTGCGACACCATGCGTATGGCGGTTACCGGCTCGGACCCGTTCGATTTGGACCAACTCATGGATCTGGACATGGAGGTCCATCACCATGGCGCCAGCCAGCCGGTTTCGGCCCTGAGCACCATGGCTGACTCCTTGCCAGGCTTGGGCATTGTGGCCGCAGTGCTGGGAGTCGTGATTACGATGGGTGCTCTCGGCGGTCCGCCCGAGGAGATCGGCCACAAGGTGGCTGCCGCCCTGGTCGGTACGTTCCTCGGCATCTTGCTGTGTTACGGACTCGTCGGCCCCTTGGCCGCCAACATGGCCAAGGCTGCGGAGGAAGAGCGCGCCTACCTGGGCGTGATCCGCGTGCTGGTGGTGTCCTTCTTGAAAGGTACGGCGCCGATCATGGCGGTGGAATTTGGCCGCCGGGCAATACCCCACCACCTGCGGCCGTCTTTTCAGGAAGTGGAGAAGACTTGCCGGGCAAGCGGCGGAGGAGCAGCGCAGGCGGCTGCCGCCGGGGCCGGCAAGAAATAGTGAACTAAATGGCGGCCACTCGTCCGATCATCATCGTCAAGAAAAAAGGCGGCCACGGCGGCCACCACGGAGGCGCCTGGAAAGTCGCCTATGCCGACTTCGTCACCGCGATGATGGCTCTTTTTATCGTGCTCTGGCTGATGAACAGCAGCAAACAAGTGCAGGAGGCCGTTGGCGGGTACTTCAAAGATCCTTCCGGAAATTCGAAGAAAGTCGGTACCGATCAACAGGGTTCCGGAGACAACTTTACCCTTACCAAGAACGACATGTCGAAGTTGAAGGAGCAATTGCAGAAGACCGTCCGTCGGCTGAACGACTTCGACAAGCTAAAGAACCAGATCGAGATGACGGTGACTGCCGAAGGGCTCCGCATCGAACTCTTGGAATCGGCTTCGGGGACGTTCTTCGAGTCGGGCAGTCCCAAACCAAACGGGGACTGCAAGGAGCTGCTTTCGCTCCTGGCCCCGGAGTTGGGAAAGCTTCCGAACAAGATCTCCATCGAAGGTCACACGGATTCCAAGCCCTATCAGGCGAGCGCGACCTATGGAAACTGGGAGCTTTCGACCGACCGGGCAAACGCCGCCCGCCGTCTGATGCAGGAAAGCGGAGTACGTCCCGACCAGGTGGCGCAGGTGAGAGGTTATGCCGACCAACGGTTGCGTAGTCCGGCTGACCCGTTGGCGCCCTCCAATCGGCGCGTCTCGTTGATTGTGCAGTATGTCGAGGTTAGCTCGACTGGAAGCATGGCCGCCACACCGACACCGCAGACCGCGCCTAGCACTCCGGAGCCCGCCAAGAAAGACTAGTTCTAGCCCACCATAACCTGTCATCCCCAGCACAGTCGAAGGACCCCATACAGCTCTACAGCCAGACGAACCTAGCGAGGAATTTCCACCTCGACAGTGTCCTGGAGAGAATTTCTTGCAGCGCCTTCGCCGACTCTAAGCGTGCAGGGGTCCTTCGACTCCGCATTTCGACTCGCAAGCGAATCGAGATGCTTCGCTCAGGATGACACGAGAGGAATTCCGACCGTTCTCACTGTTTGATTTCATGACACCTGTCCTGATTGACAACAACTCTCAGCCGCCGCTCATTTGTTGTAGCCAGATGGGAACCGTGCAAATTCATAGAGATGGATGAGCAGAGCATTAAGGTTCTCTAATTGCAATAGAGAACATGCTGCACGAGTAAGAGGCGGAAGTTAGAACTACGCGAAAGAATTCTGAATCACCGGGCTTGTCTAGTTAACGGCGAATGGGACCGCAAGGGTGGCTGGGGTCGCGTTCGTGCGCCAGGAAAAGTCGTTCCACAACCCATCGAACTGAGTTACTTGCACGGTGGTGTCGTTTCTAAGGGGAACAATGGAAGCTTCTAGTGTGGTCGAAAATGTTCCGGCACAGAGCAGGCCGCTGAGCACGCAAGCCATGGCCGCCAGGGTTTTGGTCGCCGAAGACGATGTTCCGTTAGCACATTTCTTACAACGCGGCCTTCAGACCGCCAGGTACCAGGTGGACGTTACCCACGATGGGGAGGCGGCCCTGCAGGCAATCTCTTCCACGCAGTATGGCCTCCTGATCCTGGACTTGAACCTCCCTAAGCTCGATGGCCTGGCCTTGCTCGGGCGAGTCCGGCCGATCGTGCCGAACCTGCCGGTCCTGGTGCTCACCGGCCGGAACCGTTTGGAGGATCGCATCCAGGCGCTCGACAACGGCGCCGATGACTGCATGGTCAAACCGTTCTCCTTCCAGGAGCTGACTGCCCGATCCCGTGCCCTTCTACGCCGGAATCGGAACAGCGCCGGCAACATGCTGCAGGTCGGCGATCTCACGCTGAACCGGGCTGAGTTCCGGGTCGAGCGCGCCGGCAAGAAGATTGAACTGACGGCCAGAGAGTTCGCCCTGCTGGAATACTTCATGCTCAACGCCCGCCGCACGGTAACCCGGGCCATGATCATGGAGGAGGTTTGGAAGGCGGCCTACGACGGCAGCACGAACCTGGTCGACGTCTATGTGAAGTACGTGCGCGACAAAGTGGATGGCGAATTTACCCCCAAGTTGATGCGCACGGTGCGTGGCATCGGATACGTAATTACTGACTAAAGGAATCGACATGGCATTTTCAGCAGAGGGAAGTCCTGATCCAAGGTTCCTCGGGGCCATCTCGCACGAACTGCACCAAACCGCGCAGCCGCTTTCCCTGCTTCAGGGGTGGCTCGAGATGGCTCTGCTCACCCCGCACTCGGCGGAGGAGTACAAGCGCATCATTCAGCGAGCCATTGACCACTCGAAACGACTTTCCGGTTGCTTCGACCACGTACGCGAACTTGTGCGTCTAGAAGAATCCCAGACTCACGGCAATGAGGGAATCGAGCCCAGCCATGTCTAGCTCGTTCATGCCGGCTGCGGCTCCCGTGAACCCGGTAGCCATCGTCCCGACCCTGGGTCTCCTCGTTGTCAGCTCCAATAAGGAGCTGCGGCGGGACCTCTCAATCCGATTGCAGTCGGACCACTGGACGCTGCATGAGGTGAGCAGCGGGGCCGAGGCGCTGGAAAAGATCGACAGTGGAGCAGCGTCGCTGGTGTTGCTCGATCCCAACCTGCCCGACCTGAAGGTGGATGAATTCAAGGCTATTGTGCAGGCGCAGTACTCCGGCGTGGCAGTCATTCCCGTTAACCCGCACACCGGGCAGCCCATTATCCCGACCCCTTCGCCGAATTCGATCTGTTTCGAGATTGTGAGGAGGATCGAGCGTGGGCCCCTCCGCATCGGCGCTACGGCCAGCACGTTGTCTGAGGGAGAGGAAGATTCACCGCAGGTCAGCCTGCCTGGATTCATCGGTATGGCGCCATCGGTCGACCGCTTGTGCTCGATGGTGCGTCTGGTGGCTCCGCGCGACACCACGGTGCTGATTACGGGGGAGAGCGGCACCGGGAAGGATGTAATCGCCAGGGGCGTCCACCAACTTAGCGGTCGTCGACTTAAGCCTTTTGTTGTGATCAACTGCGCCGCTATTCCGGAGGCCTTGCTTGAAGCCGAGCTGTTCGGCTACATCAAGGGTGCCTTTACTGGGGCAGTGCAATCCAGGATCGGGCGCATTCATGCCGCTCAAGGAGGCACGCTCTTCCTGGACGAGATTGGCGACCTCCCCTTGGGTCTGCAATCGAAGCTGTTGCGATTCCTGGAGCAGGGCGAGGTGCAACGGCTGGGCAGCACGGACACCTTCCGGGTGGACGTACGAGTGATCGGCGCCACTAACGCCAACCTTCGCCAGTTGGTGCAGCAACGTGGCTTCCGGGAAGACCTCTACTACCGGCTGTCGATTTTCCCCATCGAACTCCCTCCCCTACGCGAACGCATGGAAGATCTGCCGCTGCTGACCCAGAGCTTTCTTGCCAAGTTCTGCCCACACATGGTCAGTCTCAGCGCCGCTGCTGTGGCCCTGCTGGCACAACACTCCTGGCCAGGTAACGTGCGCGAACTCAGGAACGTCATTGAAAGGGCCAGCATTCTGGTAGGGCAAGGGCGGGAAATCACGCCCGAGCACATCCTCTTGTAAGTCTGCCGTCTGACCCCGGGCCTCGCCCTCGCCGCGTACGTGGCGCTGCGCTGCTCCCGCCAGCTCCTGATGTGACCGAAGTAATGTACCAACGACTTCGATCACATCGACAAAAGACTGTACTTGTGTAAAGTAAGCGTTCTACTCCTGGGGCAGTAACGATCTTTATTCTGAAATCGTAACAAAATGCTCGTCGGCGTAGACAAAAGCAGATACGAGTCGCAATATATAAGGCCAACAGGGTAGTTCTTCTTCCTGCGCCTGGCCGGGTCCGTCGAACGGACGATGCGCAGGAAGAAGAGAAGTGAGGATGTGATGGGCGTGCCGCATTCGTCGCTGCCGAAGTGTGATGTGTCGCAACGGCAGGGTCCACCGGAAGTGGAGCGCCCTGGTGTAGCAGGTCGTCCCCGTCCACGAAATCACGTTTCCCGCATTGCCTGTGGCAAGGCAGAGCCTTATCCCACTCCGCATCACGACGAGTCCCAGGGGGAAGCCCAAGTGAACCAGAACACCGTGTGTTTGAAGATGTTGGTGGTGGAGGATTCCGCCGACCACGTTGAGCTGATCCGTGCTGTGTTGGCCGGTGAGGACGTCGAAATTGCCGCGGTACCGACAGCCGAGGCTGCTTTGGAGAACTTTTCCCGGCTTCGGCCTCGAATTGTGCTGTCAGACGTGCACTTGCCGGGGATGAGCGGGTTCGAATTGCTGGAGCGCGTGCTCGCCCAGGATCCTGGCATCGATTTCATTCTGGTGACGGGCCACTATTCTCCTGAGTCGGCGGTCGATGCCATTCGCAAGGGGGCGACTGACTACCTTCCCAAGCCCATCGATCTGGAACGGCTGCGTCACTGCGTTCGCAGCCTGGTGGAAGAGGCTGCGCTGCGCCGCCGAACTTTCCAGTTGGACCAGGATCTGACCGGTGTCTACCAGTTTGAAGGAATGATCGGACGCAGTCCTCTGATGTTGGAGGTCTTCGCCAAGATTCGCCGCATTGCCCCCCATTTTCGCTCCGTGCTGGTCACCGGAGAGACCGGGACCGGTAAAGAACTGGTCGCCCAAACCCTGCACAAGCTGAGTCCGGTAGCGTCCGCTCCGTTTGTGGTGTGTAATTGCTCGGCCCTGGTGGAAACTTTGCTGGAGAGCCAGTTGTTCGGCTATGTGCGCGGTGCGTTTACCGGGGCTACCCAGGACAAACAAGGGCTTTTCGAATACGCAGACGGTGGCACCGTGTTCCTGGATGAGGTCGGCGAACTGCCATTGTCAGCTCAGGCCAAGCTGCTGCGGGTTCTGCAAAATCAGGAAGTCCAGCGCGTGGGATCGCCCGTGTCGCAGCGGGTGAACGTGCGTGTGATCGCCGCCACCCACCGGGACTTGCGCAAAATGGTGGCGCAGGGCCAGTTCCGCGAAGACCTCTTCTACCGTTTGTCGGTAGTCGAAATCCCGGTGCCGCGCCTGACGCATCGCAAGGAAGACCTGCCGTTGCTGCAGCGGCACTTTCTGGAGAAATTCTCTTCTCTCTATAACCGGCAAATCTCGGGAATCACCCGCCGGGCCCAGGCACGACTGGCTGCTCACAGTTGGCCAGGGAACATCCGGGAGCTGGAGAACGTGATCAGCAGCAGCTGCATCATGTGCGCCGGAAACGTGATTGACATCCCCGACCTGCCCGAAATTTTGCGTGCGCCTTCGCCTGTCATTGAGCGTGACGATGACGAACTGGTCAGCATGGAGATTATCCAGCAGCGGCACCTGCTCCGAGTACTGAATCGAGTCGAGGGGAACAAAGCCAAGGCAGCCGAGATACTTGGCGTGGGCCGCAATACGGTGTACCAGATCCTCAGCCGAATCCGCTCCGGCACGGCCGATAACACGACCGGCGCAAAACAGGATCTGAGCGCCTGATCCTCGCTCCCAAGGGCTGCTTCAATCCCGTCTGAGAGCCGCGGCACTCGTACGCTCCATGAGAACTCGATTAGAAGAAAAGCGCCCTGCCAGGCCGTAATGGCCCCTGCTCTACAGGAGCAACACTAAAGTGTCGGTTTCTAACAGGCCTACCGCTAAGTTTTACCCCTCTTCCAGCCGATTTCTAGCCGGCAGAATTGTCAATGTTCGTGTCTGAAAAAGTGCCTGGGGTTCACGCTCTGGATGTCACAGGAATGACGATCAGTTCCCATAACGACGGGCATCGGAGTCCCTCCCCGGGACCCGGTGGGTGGGGCAACTGGTCCATCCTGCCGCTGGGATTCATCCTGTTTTCGCCCGATATTTTCGACCAATGGACCGTCTATCTCTTCGCTGCCCTGGTGGTTCTACTGGCCTACCAGCAGTGGCGGCTGCATCAACTCCGTCAGAGCACCGCCAAGCGCGAAGAACTGTTCCGCATCGTGGCTGAAAACGCGGAGGACATGATTGCCTTGGTAGATGTTAAGGGGCGCCGTCTGTACAACAGCCCAGCCTATCAGAGGATCCTCGGATACTCCTCCGAAGAGCTGGAGAAATCCTCGCCCTTCGAGCAGATCCATCCGGAGGATCGCCTGAAGATTCTAGAGGCGTCCAGGGAGGCGCGCAGCACCGGCGTGGGCAAGAAACTTGAATATCGCATCAAGCACAAGGACGGCACCTGGCGTGTCCTGGAATCAAGCGCCAGCCCCATCAAGGGCAAGGATGACGAAGTCGAGAAGCTGGTCATTGTAAACCGGGACATCACAGAACGGCGGCGTGCCGAAGACCTGGTGGAGCACAACTCTTTCCATGACGGTCTGACCGGCCTGCCGAATCGCCGTTTGTTGCTGGACCGGCTGCAGCGCTGTTTCGTGCGGGCGCAAAGAAACCCCGACTACCAATACGCCATCCTGCTGGTGGACGTGGACGGCTTCAAGGTCATCAATGACACGATGGGACCCACCGCCGGGGACCAAGTCATCATGGAGCTTGGCGGACGGCTGGCATCCTCCCTAAGGCACCACGATACGGTAGCCCGTCCCGGCGTGCAGCCGCCGAGCAACGATGCCATTCTGTCGCGTCTGGGTGGCGACGAATTTACCGTGCTACTCGAGGGAATCAAGGATCCCAGCGACGGGCTGCGGGTGGCGCAGCGAATTCAGTCGGCGGTGGCCAAGCCGCTATCGGTGAACGGCCGGGAGGTCGTGGCTTCGGCCAGCGTGGGCATTGCCATGAGCTCAGGCGAGCACCATCGTGCGGAGGACCTGCTGCAGTGCGCCGACATCGCCATGCGCCGGGCGAAGTCGCTTGGGGGGAGCCGTAGTGAAGTTTATGACGAGGGCATGCACGCCCGGGCCGTAAGTCGGCTCAAACTGGAAGCCGACTTGCGGACGGCCATCGACCACAGCCAATTCCAGCTGTGCTATCAGCCTATCGTAAATCTTCGCACCCGGCAGATCGCTGGGTTTGAAGCCCTGGTACGCTGGCACCATCCCGAGCGAGGCGTGGTTCCACCGGACAAATTCATCGAAGTGGCGGAGCGGGTGGGGTTGATTGTTCCTCTTGGAAAGTGGGTTATTCAGGAGGCTTGCCAACAGTTACAAGCCTGGCAATCAGAGCCTCGTTTGACTCAACCGCTTACCATGACCGTCAACATCTCCGCGAAGCAGTTCTGCCACCCTTCTTTGCTGGACGAGCTGAAGGCAAGTCTCCAGGAGACCCGCGTCCCTGCTTCGAGCCTGCTGCTGGAGGTGACTGAAGCCGAAGCCATGGCGGATCCCAGGCGAACTTCGGACCTGCTCGCACAATTGAAGCCGATTGGGGTCGGCATCAGCCTGGGCGACTTTGGGACCGGGAACTCCTCTCTCAGCTGGCTCCGCCGGCTGCCACTGGACGAGTTGAAGATAGACCGCTCGTTGATCGCGAGCATTGCAACCGACCGGACCACGGCCGACATCGTGCATCTCGTCCTGATGCTGGCCTCAGAGTTGAAGCTGAGGGTGATCGCAGAGGGAATTGAGACGGCCGTTCATCTGGATCGCCTCAAGCAAATGGGCTGCGAATACGGGCAGGGCTACTTGCTTTCCAAGCCACTGGAACCAGAACAAGCCAGGCAGTTGCTTAAAGAGCAAAGCCTCCGCAGGAACAGCATGGCAGCCGGGCGCGAGTAACGGCTTTACACTGCGGCTTCTGCCGGCTCGGACAACGGCGATTCCAGATCAAGGCCTTCGATCCGCTCCCGCGCATGGGTGCGCGCGACTAGCACGTAGATCGATGGCACCACGAACAAGGTAAACACTGTGCCGATAATCATGCCCGTGACCAGCATGATGCCAATGCTGTTGCGAGCGCCCGCTCCCGGCCCAGTGGCGAGGACGAGAGGGAAGTGTCCGATCACAGTGGCAGCCGTCGTCATCAGGATGGGGCGCAAGCGCGTTCCGGCTGCCTCGACTACCGCCGCCAGCTTGTTTCTGCCCTGTTCCTGGAGATGATTGGCGAACTCCACGATCAGGATACCGTTTTTCGAAACCAGGCCTACCAGCGTAATCAGTCCGACCTGGCTGTAGATGTTGAGGGTGGTCAGTCCGAGGAACGAAAACAGCAGAGCTCCGGAGATGGCCAGGGGCACTGAGCCTGCCAGAACAATGAAAGGATCGCGGAAGCTCTCGAACTGGGCGGCCAGAACCAGATAAATCAGAACTCCGGACAACAGAAAGGTCCCCAGAAATTTGCTGCCCTCGGTGCGCAACTGGCGCGATTCGCCGGCATAGTCAATGGTGAAGCCCTGGGGCAGAATCTGGTGAGCCTCATCTTCCAGCACACGCAGCGCGTTGTCCAACGGTACTCCGGGGGGCACAACCCCCTGGATGCGCACCGCGTTCAGCTGCTGAAATTTGTTGAGCTGGCGCGGCTGGGTCGTCGTCTTCAGGCTGGCGAAAGTGGACAGCGGCACCAGCTTATCCTCCGACCCTTTCACGTAAATCTCAGCCAGTTGATCGGGCGTCAAGCGTTCTGCCCGCTTGACTTGCGGAATGACCTTGTAACTGCGCCCCTGGATACTGAAGCGGTTGACGTAATTTCCACCAAGCATCGTGGAAAGATCCTGACCGGCTTGGCTGAGGTCCACCCCTTGTGAACGAAGCTTGTCGCGATCGAAGACAACTTCGGCTTGTGGCTGGTCGTACTTCAAGTCGGAATCGGCGTAGATGAAAATACCGCTCGACATGGCCTTCTGGATGAGCTGATTGGCGAAAGGTACGAGCTGCTGCGGCTCGCCTGCCGAGGCCACCACAAAATCGACGGGGAAATTTCCGCCGCCGGGCAAGGGCGGAGGAGTCAGCGGAATCACCCGGATGCCCGCGATCTTCGAGAGCGGCCCCGTGGATTCCAGCAGCAGCTGCTGGGCAGTCTTCTTCCGCTCGCTCCAGGGTTTGGTCACCATTCCACCAAATCCGCCGGTGGGATCGGTAATCTGAAAGATGCTCTGACTCTCCGGAAATGAGTGGTAGACATCGTAAACCTGGTCGGCGAACAGCTTGGTCTGATCGAGCGTCGAGTTCGGAGAGGCCTGTATGACGCCGAATACCACGCCCTGGTCCTCGGCTGGCGCCAGTTCACGCTGCGAGAACATGTAGAACGGCACGATCAAGACTGCCACAATCGCCCAGAGAACAAGTACGACAGGCCGGTACTGAAGGGTGCCGGAAAGCAGTCGGGTGTACGCCTGGCGGACCCGCTCGAAGTGGCGATTGATCATACCTGCGAAGCCATGCTCAGCGTCGCCGGCGCGCAGCAGGCGTGATCCCATCATCGGAGAAAGCGTCAGCGCCACGATGCCAGAAACGATCACTGCTCCTGCGAGCGTAAAGGCGAACTCCCGGAAAAGCGCACCAGTCAGGCCGCCCTGGATACCCACCGGGGCGTAGACCGCAGCCAGGGTAATCGTCATGGCGATGATTGGCCCGACCAGCTCACGGGCTGCATCGATGGCCGCGGGAATAGGAGCCTTGCCGAGTTGCAGGTGGCGTTCGACGTTTTCGACCATCACGATGGCGTCGTCGACGACCAAGCCGACCGAGAGAACGATGGCCAGCAAGGTGAGCAGGTTGATGGTAAAACCCGCGACCAGCATGAGGAATACAGCCCCGATAAGCGAAATCGGGATCGCGACCACGGGAATGAGCACCGAGCGGAACGACCCGAGAAAAAGAAAGATCACCACGATCACGATCAGCAGGGTCTCGGTGAGCGTGCTGAGCACCTCGTGGATGGCGTCTTGGATATATGCGGTGGAGTCGTAGGGAATGCCCACTTTCATGCCGGCGGGCAATTGCTCGCGGATTCCGGGGATTGCGGCCCGAACGTTCTTGATCACTTCCAGAGAGTTGGCGGTGGGAAGTACCCAGATGCCCATGAACGTGGCGGTCTCGCCGTTGAAGCGGACATCTTCTTCGTAGTTCTGGGCACCCAGTACTACGTCGGAAATTTCGCCCAGACGTACCACGACCCCATGGTCCTGCTTCACTACCATCTGCTTGAATTCGTCGGGCGTCCGCAGATCGGTATTCGCAACCAGGTTCACCGAGACCATCGAGCCCTTGGTGCTGCCTATGGCCGAAAGATAGTTGTTTTTCGCCAGCGCGTCGTGAACATCCGAGGGGGAAATGCCCAGCGCGGCCATGCGGTCCGGCTTCAGCCAGATTCGCATCGCAAAGGTGCGATCACCAAGAATGTCGGCGCGCTGCACACCGCTGATGGCGCTCAGCTTGGGCTGCACCACCCGCGTCAGGTAATCCGTAATCTGGTTCTGATCCAGTTCCTTCGACGAGAAGCCGAGGTACATGGCCGCGAACTGATTGTCGGCGGTCTGCAACTCGATGACCGGCGCCTCTGCCTCGGGCGGCAGATCGTTGCGGACCTGAGCCACCTTGGCCTGGATTTGGGTGAGCGCGGCGTTGGTGTCGTAGTTGAGCTTGAGATGGACGCTGATCGTGCTCAGGCCCTGGGCGCTCGACGACTCCATATAGTCGATGCCATCGGCGCTGGCAATCACCCGCTCCAGCGGCGTAGTGATAAAGCCGCGGACCAGGTCAGCGTTGGCCCCGACATAGGTGGTCGAAACCTGCACCACCGCGATGTCGCTGCGCGGATACTGGCGCACGCTGAGGGAGCGGATGGACTGCAAACCGGCAATCAGGATGACCAGACTGACGACGATCGCGAGGACCGGCCGACGAATAAAGAGATCGGTAAACTTCATTAACTGTCCTCGGGTTTTGGCGCCGGATTGTTTTCAGGCTTGACCTTATTATTGACCTGAACAGCAGCGCCATTGCGCAGTTTGAAGACACCGGAGGTCACGACTTCTTCGCCGGGGTTCAGTCCGGAGACGACCGCGACCTGGTCCCCGCGCGATCCCTCAACTTTCACGAATTGCTGGCGCACCCCGCGGTAGGGCTGGCCCTTCGGGTCCTTCAAGTCGGTGATCACATAGACCGAGTCGCCGTAAGGCGCGTAACTGATCGCGGAAGCAGGCAGCGCAATCACCGAGCGGCTGGCCCCCACTCCCACCGCAACCTGCACGAACATCCCGGGCTTTAATTTGCCCTGAGGATTGGCCAACGTGGCCTGCACTTGGATGTTGCGGGTCGAGGGGTCCACGACCGAGTCTAGGGCCGTCACTCGGCCGCTGAACATCTGGCCTGCGAATTCGTCCGTCGTGATGTGCAGCACGTTCCCCATACGCACATTGCTCAGGTCCTGCTGCGGCACACCGAAATTCACATAGATCGGGTTGAGGGACTGAAGAGTCACCACCGGGCTGCCAGCGGAGAGATACTGCCCAAGGTTCACCTTGCGGATTCCCAGAATGCCGGAGAACGGAGCGCGGATGGTCTTGCGCTCGATGACGGCGCGCACTTCCTGAACGTTCGCGTCGGTTGCCTTTTGCTGGGCGGTAGCCTGGTCGAACTCCTGGCGGGAGACGACCCCTTCATTGACCAGCTGTTGTATGCGGTTATAACTTACCCGGGCCAAGTCGCGCTGTGCTTCCAGCGACGCCAGCTGCGCCCTCTCCTGCCGGGTGTCGAGTTCCACCAGGACTTCGCCTTCGCGGACTGCTTTGCCGGATTCGAAGGTAATCCGATCCACGGTGCCCGGCAGATCGGCGCTGACAGTTACGCCCTGCACTGCTTCCATGGTTCCCACCACACTCATGGTCGCGGGCCAATCCACCCGTTGCGCCACAATGCTGGTCACAGCCTCCGGGGGCGGCTGAAAGGTCGACGCCTGCACCGCCGACTGGACTTGCTTGAACTTTAGGAATCCCAGGGCGGTCAGAAGCACTGCCATCACGCCCAGCATTAGTGCCATTCTTTTTGCCATACCAACCCCTTTGGTCAACCGCAGCAGG
>Ga0335082_10000420_pt1 | contig 43818 bp, 25 predicted proteins | sample Lox_Sample_41_FD_206718 | JGI IMG/M metagenome (GOLD analysis project Ga0335082, IMG submission 206718) | Soil microbial communities from Loxahatchee National Wildlife Refuge, Florida, United States - Lox_Sample_4.1 | ecosystem: Environmental > Terrestrial > Soil > Wetlands | place: USA...
AGTGCGACGCGGGCCGCGGGCGAGCCGTCGTCGAGCGCGTGCAGCGCGCGCACGTAGGCGGGGGGATCGAGCACGGTCGCCGCGTTGGGCGTCGGTTGGGACATCAGCGCGTTGAAGACGAACAGGTCGATCGCCTGTACCGCCAGCACGAACGCGCGCCGGGGCGGCGTGGATCGCCGTGCCAGCGCGCTCACCGCGACTGCAGCCATACTGACGACGGCGAGCGGGACAAGCAGCCTCGGATTGCGCCACGCGGTCAGCTCGCGGCCGAGCAGTTCGCTGACGTTGGCTGCAGCAGAGGGGGACCAGGCTGCCGGGCGGGCCACGATGGCGACCAGCGCGAACAGGGCGGCACCGCCCGCGACCAACACGGCTCCGCAGCGCAGGGCGCGCGGGGTCGCGGCGCTCAGCCCGAGCGCTGCCAGGACCGCAAGGGCGAAGTCGACCTCCAACAGGTTGCGCGCTTGGGCGCGGAAGAGCCGGTAGACCGGCACGTGATACATCACGCGGGCCAGCGGCGTACCGTCGCCGAGCACGAGCACCAGAGCCACAAGCGCCAGGGCGCCCCAGAACGCCACCTGCCGATTGCGGCGCACCGACCCCATCGCGGCGGCGGCGAGCATCAGTGGTGCAGCCCCGACATAGCCGGTGAGCTCGGCGAGGTTCCATGCGCCCCAGTACGGCGTCGGCGACGATCCGCCGAAGAAAAACGGGAAGAGCAGCAGCGGGAGCTGCGCCGACGGCAGCGAGTAGGAGGTGAAATCGGAGTACGAGAGCTGGGCACGCACGCTCTGAGCCGCCAGCTCCGCGGCGGGAACGAGTTGTACCGCCACCAGGCTGATCCCGGCGACGGCGATCGCGCCGCTGAGGAGCAGATAGCGCGTGCGTCCGACCGCGGGCCGTTCGGCCACGCCGAAGCACGCGACGTAGACCCCGCCGACGATGAGCAGGTACATCGGGATTGGCGGGTGACCCGCACAGACCGACACTGCGACCGCCGCCGCGCCGACGAGGACGACACGAAAGCGCGCCGTGATGCGCAACCGCTCGAGGCTCCACAGCAGCCAGGGCAGGCACGCGGCCCCCTGCGGCGTGGCCACGTGCCCGAGATGCGCCGGCATGAAGCCGCCGAAGGCGAACGTCAAACCAGCGAAGCCTGCGGCAAACGGGAGGCAGCCGAGCGCCCGCGTATACGCATAGGTGCCAAGCGCTGCAAGGCTGTAGGTGAGGAGCATCTGGCCGTTCATCGCTGCCACGGGGGGCAGGACGTAGAACAGCCACGCGCCAGGATAGAGGACCGCCGTCTGCATCTCGCCAAACAGCGGGAAACCGCTGAACACGTACGGGTTCCACAGCGGCAGCGCGCCCGCCGTCACCAGCCGCGCCGCGAGCAAGCGGGACGGGAACGAGTACAGCAGACCATCGACTGGCGCGAGCAGCACCTGGCCGAGCGCGCCGCGCCAGAAGTAGACGAGCGGCGCGAGCGCAAGGCCGGCAATCGCGAGCCATGACGACCGCGACGCCGGGCCGTGCGGCAACGATCTGCTGGGTCGCATGCCTGGCGGTGCGCTAGCAATCGCCGGCACTGAAGGCAATCACGCGCCCGGCGAATTGACGGCGTGCGGGGACTCCTCTATCTCGGGGCGAGCGGAACGAGGAGGACGACCACGCGCGTTGCGACTCCAATCAGCCTCGAGCATGCCCCAGCAGTGCTTGGCGGCCCACCGCGGTTTCGCGAGCCCCGCTTCATCACCCGCCCGCGTCTCCCGGACCGTGCCCGCTTTACCGCGCTGCTCGATCGTATCTTCTCTGCGAGCTGGCTCACCAACGACGGCGCGATCGTGCGCGAGCTGGAGGAGCGCCTCACCCCACGCCTCGGCGGTGCCTTTTGCGCCGCCTGTTGCAACGGCACCGTGGCGCTGCAGGTCGCGCTGCGTTCGCTCGACCTCGCCGGCGAAGTGATCACCACCCCCTTCACGTTCCCCGCCACCGTCCATGCAATCGAGTGGAACGGGCTCACCCCGGTGTTCTGCGACATCGACCCGAAGACGTACAACCTCGACCCCGCGTGCGCAGCAGCCCTGATCGGTTCCCGCACCAGCGCCCTGCTGCCGGTTCACGTTTTCGGCAACCCATGCGATGTCGAGGGGCTTGCCACGCTTGCCACCGCACACGGCTTGCACCTCGTCTACGACGCGGCGCACGCCTTTGGCGTATGGCACCGCGGCCATCCGATCGGCGACTGGGGCGAACTTTCCATCTTCAGCTTCCACGCCACCAAGCTCTTTCACACTGCCGAGGGCGGCGCTGTGGTCGGCCCAGACGCGCGCAGCGCCGAGACCCTGCGCCTGCTGCGCAACTTCGGCATCGTCAACGAGGACGAGGTGCGCGGCGTCGGGTTGAACGGCAAACTGTCCGAGCTGCATGCAGCGCTCGGGCTGCCGCTGCTCGACCTCATCGACGGCGAGATCGCGGCCCGGGCACAGCTGGCGGCACGGTACGATGCCGCGTTCGCCGGCGTCGTTGGGCTCGGTGGGCAACAGATCGCACCGGAGACGCGCCGCAACTACGCCTACTACACGGTCGAGGTCGACCCCGATCGCTTCGACCTGACGCGCGACGAGTTGCACGCCGCACTGCGCGCCGAAGGCATCGTCTCGCGCAAATACTTCTTCCCACTCTGCTCGGCCAACGTCGCCTACCGGCACCTGCCGACCGCTCAGCCCGGTCGGCTGCCCAATGCCGAGCGCGTCGCGTCGAGAGTCCTCTGCCTGCCGCTCTACGGTGAGCTGGCGGCCGACGACGTCGACGCGATCGCGGACGCCGTGCTCACCATTCAGGCCGCCGCGCCGCGCGTGCGTGCCGCGCTGCACGGGCGGCCGGCGTGAGCCCCGCCACACAGTCCGACGCGGGCAGCCACGCGCTGCTCTCGATCGTCATCCCGGTCTACTTCAACGAAGCGAACATCCCGGTGACCTGGGCGGCGTTGGCCGCCACCCTGGCGCAGCTGCCGGCGCGGATGGACTGGGAGGTGGTGTTCGTCGATGACGGATCCGGCGACCGCTCCTACGACGCCCTGCTCGCCGTGCACGATGCCGCGCCCGAGCGCGTGCGCGTCGTCAAGTTGACCCGCAACTTCGGTCAGGTCGCTGCCATCCTCGCCGGCTTCCGCGCCGCGCGCGGAGATTGCTGCGCGGTCATGTCAGCCGACCTGCAGGACCCCCCCGAGCTGCTGCTCGAAATGGTCGACCGCTGGCGCCGTGGTCCCCACAAGATCGTGCTGGCCACGCGCACGGCGCGCGACGACGGCGCGTTCGCGCAGTGGGCATCGCGGCTCTTCTACCGCGCCATGCGCCGCTTCGCGATCCCGAACATGCCCGAGGGGGGCTTCGACTTCTTCCTGCTCGACCGCCAAGTGGTCGACCTGATGAACCGCATCGAGGAACGCAACACGTTCCTGCAGGGGCAGATCTTGTGGACGGGCTTTGTCCCCGAGGTCATCCCGTATGCTCGCCGGCGGCGTGAGATCGGCCGCTCACGCTGGACGCTGTCGAGGAAGATCAAGTACTTCGCCGACGGCTTCGTGACCTACACGGTGGCTCCCATCCGGCTGATCACCGCTGCCGGCCTGTGCGTCTCGCTGCTCAGTTTCGCCTACGCCCTGCTGATCTTCGTGCTCAAGCTCGCGTGGGCGATCCCGATTGAGGGCTGGGCGCCGATCATGATCTCGATCCTCGGCCTCGCTGGCGTCCAACTCGTCATGCTCGGGATCATCGGTGAGTATCTGTGGCGCAACTACCACGAGACGCGCCGTTTGCCGAACTTCGTGGTCGAGACCGAGGTGGACCGCACGGCCGAGGCGCCGCGCACCACGGCAACCCAGCCAGCGGCAACGCGCAGCGGAGGGCCGCGGTGGAGCGCGTAGCGATCATCGGCGCGGGTGGGCACGCCCGCGAGGTGTTGGACATCTTCGACGCGCTGAACGCCGACACTCCGCGCATCGAGGTGCTCGGTTGGCTGGTCGAGCCTGCCTACGGACGCGCCGGCGCGCTGGTACACGATCGGCCGATCCTCGGCGATCTCGACTGGCTGGCCGACCACGTGCACGACGTTCACACCGTCTGCGCCGTTGGGGAGCCCGCACTGCGCCGTCGCTTGGTCGAGCGGGTTCGGCCGCTCGGGGCCCGGTTCTGCCGTGCCATTCACCCGGGCGCGGTGCTGACCCGCCGCGTGGCAATCGGCGACGGGGTCGCGATCGCAGCCGGCTCGGTGCTGACCAACACCATCCGCCTGGGTAACCACGTGCACGTCAACGCCGGATGCACGATCGCTCACGACACCGTGCTGGAGGATTTCGTCACCCTCTCGCCCGGCGTCCACATCGCGGGCGGGGCCATCCTCGGCACCGGCTGCTCTGTCGGCACCGGCGCCAACATCATCCCGCGTGTGCGGCTCGGTGCCTGGTCGATCGTCGGCGCCGGGTGCACCGTGCTTGCCGATGTACCGGCCGACAGCACCGTGGTCGGCGTGCCGGGACGGGTGATCGCGCGCCGGGCGCCGGGCTGGCACCTGGGCTGACCTGGAGATGATGCTGCTGGCACTGCTCGCGGTGATCGGCGCCGGGTCGGTGCTGGTCGTCGGGCTGCTGCGCCGCCCGCGCCCTGCGGGGGGCGCGCTGCCGGCGCCCACGATGCCCCCGGATACCGCGGGCCTTGCGATCGCGGATTTCTACCCGATCCACCCGGCGCCGCGGTACGGCCACGGCAAACCCTTTCCACCCAAACTGCTGGCCGTGCTCGAGGCCGGTGTGCCGGGTTACCGGACGACACTCGAGTCGTTTCGGGTCTTCATACCCGACTTGTTGGAGATCGCGCGCGACCCCCTGCCGCAACAGCCCGAAGAGCCGGCGTGGTGCAATGGCTACCTTCCCGGCCTTGACGCGTTGGCGCTGTACGGCATGGTGTCAGTGCTGCGCCCGTCACTCTTTCTCGAGGTTGGCTCGGGCAACTCGACCAAGTTCGCCGCCCGCGCAAAGCGCCGGCACAGTCCGCAGACGCGGATCGTGTCGATCGACCCAACGCCCCGGGTCGAGGTCGACGGCCTGTGCGACAGCATCATACGCCAGCCGCTCGAAACCGCGGACCTGGCGATTTTCCGCAACCTGACACCCAAGGACATCCTTTTCTTCGACGGCTCGCACCGGGTCTTCCAGAACTCCGACGTCACCGTCTTCTTCATCGAGGTTCTTCCCTACCTGCCGCGCGGCGTCACCATACACATCCATGACATCTACTGGCCGCACGACTACCCACCAGAGTGGGGCAACCGCTACTACTCGGAGCAGTACATGGCGGCACTGCTGTTGATGTTCGGCGAGCACCACTTCGACGTGCTGCTACCGAACTGCTACGTCGCCACCTGCACGCGGCTTGGCGCTCTCTTCGACGCGCTGTGGACCGCGCCGCATCTCGCCGGCATCGAGTCCCACGGCAGCTCACTCTGGCTGCGCAAGCGGTAGGGCGCGCGCGTCGGACCCGGGGGGGCCCCCCTACGGTACCACCAGGGTGAACGCACCGTCGGGATCGCCCCCGGTCGACGAGAACGGAATGTACGGCGGATTGATGACCTGCACGTACGCCGGGCCGCTGACCGCTCCGGCCGGAACCGAGAACGTGAACTGAGTGCTCGAGATCAGGTTCAGCGGGATGTTCGGCTGCCCGAGCCCGTTGTAGCCGCCCAAGCTCACCACCCCACCGGGCTGCTGGTTGAAGAAATTGATTACCGAGACGACCGAAAAGCCGGTGCCGTTGACGGTGATCGTCGACCCCACCTGGCCGACGCTGCTGATCGTCAGCGGTGCGCCGAGCGCCACCGACACCGCATTGGAGACGACGTTGCCGCTGTACGGGCTGTTGACCACCTGAAACGTTCCCGGTCCGGTTGGTGCGGTACTCGGAACGATGACCTGGAACAGTGCCGACGTGCCGCCCGGCTGGGGATGCAGCGGGCCCATTGGACCGGTGGCTGTGAACAGGTTGACCAGCGGATTGCTGAAGCCTGTGCCACCTATCGTGACCGTGGAAGCCTGCGCGACAGCCGTCTCCACGTTGGCCACCGGCACATTCGGATCGAAGGTTCGCAGCTGCACGCCGTTGATGCTCGTGATGGTCGGGATGTTGGCCGCTGCCGCGCCGAAGAGATACTGGCTCTGCGGGTTCGACTGGATGAACCCCTGATCGGTGTTCACGATCATTACCGTGCCGAAGCCGTTGCCGAGCGGGATGGTCGCGCTCACCGCCCACACCATGCTGGTCGATGTGAAGCTGGTCGGCTGAAAGGGCCCGAAGCTCTGCGTGCCGGTGGCGGTGGCGACGAAGAGGAGAATGCGCGACCCGGCGGTGAAGCCGGCGCCGTTCAAGGTGATCGACTGTCCGACGATGATCGCCGAGCTGATCGGGTTGAGAGCCACGGTCGGCTTGGGCGTCGGGGGGGGCGTGAGGGTTGGCGTCCGGGTGAGGCTGGCAGTGCGGGTCGCGGTGCGGGTTCCGGTCGCGGTGCCCGTGCGGGTCGCCGTACCGGTGACGGTCGGTGTGGGAGTCACGGTCGGAGTCGGAGTCTGGACGGTGACCGTCCCGGCGACGGGCGTGCACCCGATCGCGCCTTCGTTCAGCACGCAGCGGGTGAAGGTCAGGCTGCTCATCCCCGCGGCCTGCCCGAACAGCGGGACGTTGAGGAGCGCGCCGCTGCCGCCGCTGAGAGGCGGGCACGCGAGGCCGATGTTGAGGACGCCCAGGGTGGCGCTGTTCGACACCGGCATGCACGCGGTGGTGAGCGTGGTCACGGTGGCGTCGCCGGCGATGTGCACGACGTTCGAGTCGTAGCTGATGCTCAGGTCGGCACCTTCGAGGCCGGTGGCGTCGTCGATCGAGATCGCCACCTGGCCGTTCGAGCTCTGCGTGATGGTGGTGTTGCCCGGTACGAAGCTGAGGGTCGCGGCGCGCGCGGCGAGCGGCGCGGCCATGCCGACGATCAGGGCGAGTGCAGCAGCGGTACGGCGACCGGCGGCGGCAACGGATGATCGAAGCGCGCCTGTCATGGTTTTCCTCCTCATGGCACCACCAACACGAAAGCCCCGTCGGGATCGTTACCACTCGACGAGGCTGCAATGAAGGGGGGATTGATAACTTGTAGATAGGCTGAACCGGCCACCGCGCCGGCGGGGACCGCGAACGTCAGCTGGGTCGGCGTCACGCTGGTGAGCGGGATACGGGCCCGCCCCTGTCCATCGAGGCCGCCGAGGTTGACCGTGGCGCTCCCCTGCCGGTTGAACAGGTTCAACACGCTCGCCGTCGAGAAGCCGCTGCCGCGCACGGTGATGGCCGTGCCCGACTGGGTGATGCCGTCGATCCCGACCGTAGCGCCGATGGGAACGGAGACCGCGTTGGACACGACGTTGCCCAGGTAGGGGCTGTTGACGACCTGCAGCGATCCCGGACCGGTGGGCGCGTTGGACGGCACCGCGATCTGGAACTGGGTTGCGCTTCCCCCCGGCTGCGGCGCGAGCGGCCCGAGGTTCCCGCTGCTGGTGAACAGGTTGACGAGCGGGCCGCTGAAGCCCGTCCCGCTGATGGTCGCCACGCCACCCGGCACGAGCACGGTGCCGACGTACGCCAGCGGGACGTTCGGGTCGAACGCGCTCACCCCCACGCCGTTGACGCCGAGGATGGTCGGGATGTTGAGTACGGCGGCACCGCGCAGGAGCTGACTCTGCGGGTTCGACTGCACGAACCCCTGGTCGGTGTTGACCACCAGGACAGTGGCGAATCCGTTGCCGAGCGGCAGCGTCGCGGGCACCGCCCAGGTGAGGGCGTTCGGGGTCCACGGCCGCGGCGAATACGGTCCAAAGCTCGCCGGGCCGCCGCTGGTGGCAACGAAGACGACGATGACCGAGCCGGCGGTGAACCCCGACCCGGTGAGCACGGTCGTGCCCCCAACCACAAGGGGCGCCGGGATCGCATCGAGCGCCAGCGCTGCCGGCACCGTCGCGGTGGCGCTTGCCGTGCGCGTGGGCGACCCGGTCGACGTCATCGTCACCGTGGCACTCGCCGCGCGCGTGACCGTCGGGGTCGGGGTGGGAGCACCGCCGGGGTCGAGCACGAGGAGCGCGGCATGCCCTGGCGCGAGCGTCACACTGGTCATCGGGGCATACGCGACCGTCCAGGCAGCCGGCAGGACGCCGTTGCCAGGCACGGTGCCGCCGCCGCTCGGCTGGGCGAGGTAGTAGGTGCCGCCGAGCGGCACGGTGTGCGACGACGCGCCGGTGTTCACGACCACCAGACCGTTCGTGTAGGCGCGCGTGTACACGCCGGTGCTCGCGTCGAGCAGTGCCTCGACGTTTGCCGGCGGCGGCGCGCGCGGCGCGCCGATCGGGATTCCGTACTCCGGCCACCATTCGGGATCGAGGCCGATGTCGAGGTTGACGTAGGTGTGGGTGCCCTTGATCAGCAGATAGCTGGCGAGGGTGAACAGGCGCGTGTCGGCGCTCTCGGTGTGGTAGGCCTGACCGATCACCGCCTTCCCCTGGTTGATGAGGCCGAGAACGCGGTCCATCTGCAGCGCCCAGTCGGCGGCGCTGAAGGCGGTCCACGCATCGTAACCGAAGCCCTCGATCATCACGCCATCGGCGGCCGAGTAGTCGGTCGCATCGCGTCCGGTGACCCAGTAGCCGACGTTGGGGATCAGGTAGTAGCGGCCGGCGAAGCGGCCCTGCAGATAGGTGAGGAAGCGCGCAATGCGGCCCGACCAGGCGGACTCGAAGGCCGCGTCGATCGCCGGCAGGGTCGGATTGAAATCGCTGGCGCCAAGGTAGTTGGGGACGCTCAGGCTGTCGGCGAAGAGCCCGTCGTCGTCGTTGGCCGCCATCTGGCCGAGCACGGCGTCGCTCCACCACTGCCGCCAGCCGGCGTCGTCGAGCTCCATCAGGTACCAACCCCACGTGCACTGGAACACGCGCTGCGCGTTCTGATGGAAGAACCAGGTCTCTTGCACCACGGCGTCGCCCGGCCACTCCTGCACCCAGGTGCCGTCGATGATCTGCAGGAAACCGCCGGTGGGCGCGCAGCCGGCGTCGGGAGTGCGATCCCCGAGTCCGTGTCCGAGGCGGTAGTGCAGGATGACGAAGTTGGGGTTCGCGGCGCGCAGCGCATCGGCATCGGCGCGGGTCATCTTCTGCGTGCCGTCGTAGTGCGACACGGCGAACCCGATGCGCCCGGGGCTGAGATTGCTGAGCTGGTCGTTGAACACGTGGATGCCGGTGGTGGTGTCGGGCAGCGGACGCCGCGTGCGGACGGCGGATGCCGTGCCAGTCGCCGGCGGGTTGACGGTGGCCGCCGACGTGCGTGTCGCCGTCGCCGTACCGGTGCGGGTCGCTGTGGACGACGGGGTTCCCGTCAGGACCGCTGCCTGAGCTGGCGGCGTCCCGGTCACCGTGGCGGTCCCGACGCCGGCGGTCGCGGCGGCGGCACGCGTGCCGGGGGCGGTGGGCGTCGGGGGCAACGGCGTGGCTGTGGGCGTGGCGCTCGCGGCGACCGTCCCGAGCATGGCAGCGGCGTAGAGCCGGTCGACCGTCGTCGGACGACCGGCGCGGTCACGCGGCGACGCGCGCAGCCCGATGGAAAGGCCGTCGTAGTCGATGGGCACAGCGCATGCGCCCGACGGCGCAAACGCGGCGCCGGCCGTGACAGAACCTGCCACGGCGGCAAGAACCCACCGCCGTACGGGACGTATTTCCACGCCAACACCTCGACCAAACCGGCCTGTATAGAACCCAGCAATGCCGGTGCCAGGTACCCCGGCCCGCAATCGCCCCTCGCGTGTAAGGGAGCGACGGGGGAGGCCTTTGTTGCAGCCGACACGCGGCTCGTGTGCGCGCTTCGGGTGCGGGTGCGGCGGGACTACGGTCCGGTCCGTAAATGCAGGAGGCTGCCGCCGCCGATGCCGAGGTAGAGCTCGCCGTAGACGTCCTGTCCCCAGGTCCACATGTTCGCCTCGGTGGGGGCGAACGCCGTGCTCGACCAGGTGCCCTCGTTGTCGCGCGCCCACCAGAGCTTGCCGCTGCAGAGATCGCCGAACAGGTACTTGCCGAAGAGGAACGGCACCTGCGTACCGCGGTACGCGTAGCCGCCGACGATGGCGCATTCCGGATTGTGGCCGTAGTCGAGGATCGGCAGCGTGAACGAGGGATCGTTGCAGGGCGGCGGCGCCACCGGGCAATCACTCACGTCGCAGGTGTCGCAGGCGAACCCTTCCATGCGCTTCCAGCCGTAGTTGCGCCCGCCGGCGGCATCCGACGGCTGGAGGTCGACCTCCTCGCGCGTGTCCTGGCCGACGTCGCCGATGAACAAGCTGTTGGTCAGCCGATCGAACCCGAACCGCCACGGGTTGCGCAGGCCCTTGGCATAGATCTCGTCCAGTGGGCCACCCGGCCCGACGAACGGGTTGTCGGGCGGAATCCCGTAGAAGGGTTGCGTATTGAGATTCTGGTTCACGTCGAGGCGCAGCAGCTTGCCGAGCAGCTCGTTGTCGCGCTGCGAGTTACACCCGGGCCCGGAGTTGTCGCAGCCACCGCCGCCGTCGCCGATGCCGGCGTACAGATAGCCGTCGGGACCGAACTGGAGCTGTCCGCCGTTGTGGTTGGCTTGTCCGGGGTGGTTGATGGAGAGCAGCACGACACCGCTCGTCGGATCGGCGAGGTTGGGGTCGCCCGACACGTGATAGCGCGCGATCGTCGGGTTCCCGGCGGTGTTGGTGTAGTAGACGTAGAAGAGCCCGTTCTGCGCGTAGTTGGGATGGAACGCGATGCTGAGCAAGCCGCGCTCGCCGCCGGAGGAGATCGGCGACACGGTGAGGAACGGCGTGGCGAGCAGCTGTGTGCCGTCCCAGATGCGGACCGTCCCGCCCATCTCGGTGATGAACAGGCGCTGATCGCCGGCATTGGTGATCGACGTCGGGCTGTTCAGCGCATTGGTCAGCGTATCGAACCCGATCACCGGCACGTTGCTCGTGAACGGGGTGGCGGGCGACCACTGCGGCCCGGGCGTCATCGACGCCGGCGCCGCGCCGAAGCGGCGGATGCCGTTGCTCGGTCCGCCGACCGCCAGCGCCGAGTCGATCACGTTGTCGCCGTTGCCCTCGTCGAAGTGGTAGAGCGCGGCGGTCTTCGGGTCGGTGGCAAAGGGCGCGCTCGGGGGCGTGAACGCACTGCCGTAGCGGACGACGGTGGAGACCCGCAGCTCGTCGACCCAGCCGTGGTACGACGGGAACTGCGGGCCGGTGTCGTGCTTCTCGGCGCCGATGACGAGAAAGGGATCGGAGCTCGGGTGCATGGTCGCACGCCCGTTGCGGTAGCTGACGTCGCCAGTCGGACCCGTCCCGGTCGCGTCGATCTGGCCGTCGACGAAGATGCGCATCTGGCCGCTCGAGGTGTTGCGGGTCGCCGCGATGTGGTGCCAGGCGCCGTCCGCGACGTTGGTGGCGCCGCAGATGGTCGTGCCGGTCCCCATACGGTTGACGCCGAAGGCGAGCTGTCCGCCGTTGCCGAACAGCGCGATGCCGTAGTCGCCGTTGTCGCCGTTGCCGAAGACGTCGCGGTCGATGATGGTGTTGCCGTTCATCCAGTTGTCGCCGCCCGCCGCGCACGCGCCGCTGGCGTTGCCGGCGGCGGTCTTCATCCAGAACTCGACGGTGAAGTCGCCGCCCACGTCGACCGGCCGCGCCGGGTTGTCGAGCGCGATCTTCACCCGGTCGATGTCGGCCGCCCCATTGCCGAAGAAGCGCAGCGACCCGCCGCCCACGGCGACCGTCGGCACGGTGAGCATGAAGGCGCCGTCGGGATCGGCTCCACTGGTCGAGAACGGAATGAACGGGGGGTTGAGTACCTGAATGTACGCCGGACCGCTCAACGCCGTCGGCGGTACGGTGAAGGTGAACTGCATCGGCGAGACGAGGTTGAGCGGCACGCGGGGCTTGCCATTCGTCGGCCACAGACCGCCGAGGTTGAAAACCATACTTCCCTGCGCGTTGAAGAGATTGATCACCGACGCGGTGGAGAAGCCGGTGCCGTTGACTGTGACCGTCGTCCCCATCTGGCTCACGCTCGTGATGGACACCGCGGCGCCGATCGGCACCGAGACGGCGTTCGAAACTACGCTTGGCGTGAAGGGGTTGTTGACCACTTGCAGTGCGCCCGGCCCGGTAGGCACGTTAGCGGGGATGTTGACTTGAATCTGTGTTGACGACCCGCCCGGCAGAGGTACGAGGCCGCCGGCTGTCGCACCGCTCGTAAACAGATTGACCCGCGGGTCGTTGAAGCCGGTGCCGGAAATGGTCACGGTCGACCCCGGCAGGATGACCGTCTCGACGCTGGCGAGAGGAACCGTGACATCGAAGGGCCGCAGGTTCACGCCGTTGATGGCCGTAATGGTGGGCAGGTTCTGGCCGGCAGCCCCGAACAGGTACTGGCTCTGCGGGTTCGACTGGATGAAACCCTGGTCGGTATTGACGACGACGACGGTGGCGAAACCGTTGCCGAGCGCAACCGAGGCCGGGATCGAGAAGGTCAATGATGTTGGCGATTGTGGGCTCGGCGTGAACGGCCCGACACTGGTCGTACCGGTCGCGCTCGCCACGAACATCACGACGACGGAGCCGGCGGTGAAGCCGGTGCCTGTCAGGGTGTCGTTCGCGCCGACGATGAGCGGCGACGGAATCGGATCGAGCGTCACCCCGATGGCCGGCGCACTCACGGGGTGCCCGGTCTCCGCACCGAGCGAGTGTCGGGCAGCGAGCGCCGTGGGCGTCGGAAGGGACACGCCAGCGCGCAGCCTTGGTGTTGCAGTCGGAGTCGGCGTCGGGTGTCCGTCGACCGCCGAGAGGCCGCGCGACGAGGCGGCGGCAGCGCCACCAGCAACGAGTGCAAGCGCCAGCACCACAACCACAAGCCGCCCTGTCCGCCTCGCCTGGCGGTCGCCAACTGCTGTCACCGGTCGACTCTCCCCGCGCCTCGTCGTTGAGTCAACCCATCGGCCCGGCTCACGGTGGCGCGGTGAGCGTGAAGCCGCCGTCGGGATCGCCGCCCGTCGAGGAGAACGGGATGTAGGGCGGGTTGAGCACCTGAACGTATGCCGGCCCTGTGACGGCATTCGCAGGCGCACTGAAGGTGAACTGCGTATCGGAGCTCATGGTCAGGGGAATGTTCGGCTGGCCCTGAGCGTTGTAGCCACCGAGGTTGACCACTGCGGCGCCTTGGCGGTTGAAGAGGTTGATCACCGACGCCACGGAGAATCCCGTTCCGTTGACGGTCACCGTCGTTCCCTGCTGAGTGACACCGGTGATCGTGAGTTGTGCGCCCAAGGGAACCGAGACCGCGTTGGATACCACGCTCGGATTGTAGGGGCTGTTCACCGCTTGGAACGCTCCCGGACCAGTCGGAACGTTGGCGGGGACTTGCACCTGGATCTGCGTCGCCGTCCCGCCCGGCAGCGGCGTGAGCGGACCAACCGGGCCGGTGGCGGTGAAGAGGTTCACCAGCGGGTTGATGAATCCGGTACCCGTAATCGTTACGGTCGAGCCCTTGGCAACCGCGGTTTCCACGCTCGCCACCGGGATGGTGTCGTCGAACAGCCGTAACCCGACGCCGTTGATGGCGAGGATGGTGGGCAGGTTGAAGTTGGGGGAACCGTAGACGTATTGACTCTCGGGGTTCGACTGAATGAAGCCCTGATCGGTGTTGACGACCACAATGGTGCCGAAGCCATTACCCAGCGGCACGGTCGGGCTGATGAACGTGATCAGAAAACCGCTGGTCCAGCCATCAGGCGTGAACGGCCCGAATGACTGGATGCCGGTCGGCGTGCTGACGAACACCAGCAGCCGCGAGCCGGCGGTGAAGCCGGAGCCGGAGACGGCGAGGTGGCTGCCGATCACGATCGGCGACGGTATCGGATCGAGCAGAACCTGCGGGCCCGAGTTGGTCGCGTAGCGAGTGACACGCGAGTCGTCGATGTCGGCAATGAACAGCCGCCCCACGGCATCCATGGCGACGGCCGACGGCAGCACCAGCGTGTCGGGCCGCGGCGGCTGGATACTGGTACCGGAGAAATCCGGTTGCCCGAGTACCTGGTCGGCGACGAAATCGCCGCCGGCAAAGGGTGTTTGGTATACGAGGACGCGGTTGTTGCCGTAGTCGGCGATGTAGACGTTCCCGGCCGGATCCTCGAACACGCCATGCGGCTGGTTGAGCGTCGCATTGCTCGCTGCACCACCGCGGTTTGCCGCGCAGCTGGTGAGGTTCGCCTGCCCGAAGACGGCACTGGCACTCATGCCGCTGCTGAACGGTGGGGAGAACACCAGGACACGGTGGTTCCCGGTGTCGGCCACGTACAGCCGGCCGCTCGGTGCCGCGAACACGCCGCCGGGAAAGTTGAAGCGGTTGGCGGCGCAGCCCGGGGCGTACGCCGGATACGTATTCGAGGACACGAAGCCGGCTTGGCCGATGATCAGATCGGCCGCCGCACCGGTGGCGGCCTTGGTCGGTGCGCTGCTGATACGCACGGCGCGATGGTTCTTGGTGTCGGCCACCCACAGGTTGTCATTGACGTCGATGGATACGCCGGAGGGGCCGATGAACCCAGTCGCAGTACCGTACGGAAAGTTCGGGTTGATCGTGGTGAAACTCGTCTGTCCGAACACCTGATCGCCAACCGCATCGGTAGCGAAGGGATCGGTGAACTTCAGCACGCGGCTGTTGCTGGTATCGGCGACGTACACGCCACCCAGACTGTCGACCGCCACGCTGGACGGATCCGCGAATGCGGCGTTGCTGGTCACCGCGTTGGTGGCATTCGCGAGCGGACCGTTCAGGCCGCGGCGCGGCGATCCGTGCGCCATGTCGGGCTGGCCGAGAACGAGATCCGCGTTGAGGTTCGTATTGAGGGTGTCGGTCGAGGCGTAACCGAGCACCCGCGAGTTCCCGAGGTCCGCCACCCACAGCCGGTTCGGGGTGTGCGAGCGATCGACGGCAACTCCGAACGGGTTGTTCATGCGATTGGCGGTCGGCTGATTCGCAAACGCGTCGATGAAGCGTTCCTTGCCGAGCACGCGGTTGGCGACCAGCGAGGTGGGCGCGGCGGCAAACGGGGTGTCAAAGGCGACCACGCGGCTGCTCTCGAACTCGCCGACCCACAAGCGTCCGGCACCATCGGTCACCACGCCGCGCGGATGAAACAGCCCTGCCGCGTTGGTGAAGCCGTCCGGGCTGTCCTGCACGTTGGTCGAGAAGCTCGGGACCTGGTTGCGGTCGACCTGGCCGAACACACGCGACGCCGTCGCGCTGGTGAGCGGTAAATCGTACTCGAGCACGCGGTTGTTGCCGGTGTCAGCGATCCACAGCCGTCCGCTGGCATCGACGTGCAGCTTCTCCGGGAGGGCAAGGCTGGTGGCGCTCACGCCACCCAGGTTGGCCGTGCCACTGGACAGACTACCGCCTTGACCGAAGACCGCCGAGGCGGCCTTGCCGCTGGTGATTGGTGCCGCGTAGCGCAGCACGCGGCTGAAGCCGGTGTCGGCGACGTAGACGTTGCCGGCGCCATCCACCGCCACGTCGCGCGGGCCGGAGAGCGTCGTGGCGCTCGGCGCGCCGCCGCCGCCGAGGGCCAGTGCAGCGGTTGCGCCGCTGACCAGCGAGGTGAACTTGAGCACGCGGTTGTTGCCCGTGTCGGCCACCCACACTGCGCCGGACGCATCGACGAACACCCCCTCGGGAGCGTTGAGCTGGCTGAGGCCGCTCCCCGCGGCGAAGCCACCCATGCTGGTCTGTCCGAGCACCACATCCGGCGTCGCGTCGTTCCACGGATCGAGGTAGATCAACACGCGGTTCGTCGCCGTGTCGGCGACATAGAGGTTGCCGCTCGCGTCGGTGGCGACGCCGCGCGGGAAGTTCAGGTTGAGCGCGTTGACCGTACTGCCGAGGCCGCCGTTCGCCTGCCAGTGGGTGAAGTCGGGCTGGCCGAAGACACGCAACGCGGCAGCATTGGTGGGCAAGGCGCAGTTGGCGCCGGCACACTCGAAGCCGAGCACGCGGCTGTTGCCGGAGTCGGCCACATACAAGCGCGTCTGGCTCACTGAGCGGTCGCGGGCGATGCCGTACGGAAAGAAGAACGTCGTCGCCATCGCTTGGTTGAGGGTGTTGTAGACCAGGTTCTCCTGTCCGATCGCGGCGCGCGCGTCCCGGTCGACGAGGGGCGTCTGGTCCAGCGCGGTGACAGCGGACAAGGCGTCGGGGCCGTCTCCAGCGATGGGACCGGGAGCACCTGGCGTCGGAGTCGGTGGCAAAGCCACTGGCGGCGGAGCCGGAACGGCGATCGGAGTGGGGAGGGCGGGAAGGTGTCCATGCCCGCGCGGAATATGAACGGGAGCCGGCGGCGAGGCGGCGGCAAAGCGCGATACCAGAATCGTGCCGGCGGCGGCGTCCGGGCACACCGGCCCTGCGGGCTGCAGGAAGAAGGCCTCGCCGCCGGTGCCGAACACGCCGTCGACGCTGTCCGCACGCACGGCGAGGTGGACCCACGAACGCAGGTCGCCGTGCACGCGACCGACATATTGGACTGCGCCATCCCCGGCAGCGTTCCCGACCTGCTTCACACCCAAACGAAACTCGCGCCCGAAGGCCGTGAAGGTCATTTGGAGCCGAGGCGACGCGCATGGGGGCGTCGCGCAGGCCGGCAAGATACGCACGTCGTGCGCGAGATCAGAGCCCGGACCGACAGGGCATAGGGCGCGGGCCGGCCCGGTCACCAGCAACGCCACGAACGCCAACGCGATCGGCAGCACGACAGCTGCCCGACGTCGCAGAGTCGCTGCGGCGCATGGAGCGCCGCCGGCCGACCGCGTCGCGGCACGCAGCGGTGAGGCCCGTTCGCCTCGTCCTACAATCCGTCGAGCGGCCCCGGCATCGCGACTCGACCCCTGTGCGCCGGAGCTACTCAGGGCACGACCAGGGTGAACCCGCCGTGCGGGTCCGCGCCGGTCGACGAGAACGGAATGTACGGCGGGTTGATCACCTGCACGTAGGACTTACCGCTCGCGGCTCCGGCGGGCACTGCGAAGGTGAACTCCGTGTCCGACACGACGTTGAGCGGGATGTTCGGCTGGCCGTTGCCGCCGTATCCGCCCAAGTTGAGAACCGCGCCGCCCGGCTGGGCATTGAAGAAGTTGATCACGCTCACCACCGAGAACCCGGTGCCGTGCACGTCGATCGTGCTCCCGTTCTGGGCCACGCTGCTGATGGTAAGGGGCGCGCCAATCGGCACCGACACGGCGTTGGAGATCACGGGGCCGGTGTAGGGGCTGTTGACCACCTGGAAGGCGCCCGGGCCGGTCGGGGCGTTGGCTGGAATCTGCACTTGCAGGGTGGTGCTGGTCCCTCCTGCCAGAGGCGTGAGTGGGCCGATCGGCCCTGCCGCCGAGAACAGATTCACCAGGGCACCGGCATTGAAGCCACTACCGGTGATCGTGACCGTCGAGCCCTGCGTCACCGCCGTCTCGACGTTGGCCACCGGCACGGTGGCGTCAAACGCGCGCAGGTTGAACCCGTTGATAGCCGTAATGTTCGGCATCCCCAGGCTGCTGTTGCCGAAGATGTACTGACTCTGGGCGTTCGACGTTTGGAAGTTCTGGTCGGTGTTGATGACCACGATCGTAGCGAACCCGTTACCCGGTGGCAGAGTGACGTCGACCTGGTTGAAGGTGAGCGTCGTCGAGGTCCGGCTGCTCGGCGCGTAGGGCCCGTGCGCAGCCACCCCACCCGCCATGGCGACGAAGATGTTGATCACCGATCCCGCGCTGAAGCCCGTTCCGGTCAGGGTCAGGGGTGAGCCGACGACGATCGGCGAGGCGAGCGGGTCCAGCGTCGGCGGCGGCGGGGGCGTGACGTTGACGGTGTCGAGACAACTCGCCGCGCTGACGTCGGGGTTGATGAAGCTCTTCGTGCAATCGGAGAACAGCGGCTGGTTCGACGGGCCCAGCGACGGGTTCATGATGTACGTCGGCGGGGAACCGGCGCAACAGGGGCAGGACGGATTGGCCTGGGCGTCGTGGAATGCGCCGAAGTTGTGCCCCATCTCGTGCGCGGGCAACAGGGTGAGCGTGCTGATCACATTGGTGAAATCCTGATCGACGCCGACGCCGAAGGTGGGGTCGCACAGTGCGCCGATGTAGGCGATGCCGATGACGTTGCTGTTGAGGTCGCGGCCGGTGATGAGATGCGCGATATCCGTGTTCCACATCGACTGCGAGGGGCTGTTGTCGTTGGCAGCTTTCCAGTTGCTGAAGCTCGACAGGATGGTGTTCGGGTCCGTCGAGGTGCTGAACGGGTCGCTCGCCTGGGTGCTGAACACCACGATGCTGATGACGTCGAGGGTCACGCCGAGCTGGGACTGGTAGATTCCGTCGACGTTGTTGATGAGCTCGGTGATATCCGTGGCCGAGTCGGCGCCGTGCTTGTTGAAGTACAGGAAGTCGGCGACCATGCCGATCTGGGCGCGCTTGAGCGTACTGTTGGCGGCTACCGCCGCCGCGGCGCCCGGACCGAGCACCTGCTGCATGGCGCTGCGCACGCTGCGCGCCTGTGCGATCGCCTGGTGGGTGCGGCGCACGCGCCCCTTGGTGGCGCAGCTCCCCTTGGTCCACTCGGACTCGGTATCGGACAGACGGTAGGCGAGCGTCTCACTCGACCCGACGTTGCCGAAGAAGCGCTCGGCGGGCTCGAGGAAATACAGCTCGTCACCGGTCGCGATCACACCGGCCAGGGCGTTGCCGCGCATCGTGATGCGCACCCACGACGCCGGATCGCCTTCGACCCGGCCGCGGTACACCGTGCCGCCGCTGTCGGCCGGCTCCACGACCTCGCCGGTGTCGTCGACCCAGTGCACCATCGCGCCCGGGGCGAACGGGTCGTGCGCCTCGAGCTTGAGGTCGAACTGGCGGCCAAGGGTATAGAAGGAAAGCTCCGCGGTCTTCACGCTCGACGGGGCCGCCGCCTGGCTGCTCAGGGCGTCGGCCGACGACATCATCGCCACCGTCTCGTAATAGTGGATGCTGTCGGGCACGCCGTCGCCCGGCTGATGGGTCCGCCGAGCACTGGCGGCCGTGGGCAGGACGAACGCCGCCAGGACCACAATTGCTGTCGTTCCGATTCGGGTCATCATTATCGCGCGCCTCGCTGACACCGCCCGTCTCGCCGCCCTACACCTGCCCAGCCAGTCGCGCCGCCCTCAGGAGATGTCAGGAGGCGGGAGCCGAAACGGTCTGATTGACAGCATGGCGGAGCCAATGGCGTGCCAAGTGACGCCCGCCAACACGCGCAGAGTCAACGGGTTTCGCGCCGGCTTGTGGTCGCGGACGCGACCTGTCACCGCAACGATCGGGTAACGAAGAGCGACCGGAAAGTGTCGCTGCGCCCAGTCATCGGACCTGCGCTTTCTCACGGCACTCACCTCGCAACCCACGATCCCTACCCGCCTGCCGACCCAACGCGGCCGGCACCCTTCGGGTTCTCGCTCCCTTTTGGCCTCGCGTCAACGGCCCATTTGCCCGCCGCATCGGGAGAGGTGTCCGAACGGTCGGATTTCTGGCAGACCTGCATTTCGATCGTCTCCCCCCGGCGTGCCAAGGACGACCCTCATTGTGTAAGCTCGACAATCGATCCCGGAGCCCGCGCTGGGCGCTGGCGGTGGCCGCGTCGCTCGTGGTCGCGAACCTGTTCCTGCACAAGTCGATCTCCGACGTCTGCGACGCCCTCTTCGCCCGCATCGGCCGCGGACCCTACGAGCGGCTGATGTTGCTCGGCATCGCCGCCCTGTCGGCCGGCGGAGGGCTGGTGCTGCTGCGCGGCCACGCCAGCGCGCTGCGGCGCTGGCGCCCGGCCGCGGCGCTGCTCGTCCTCGCCGCCGCCACCGTCTGGGCCCAGCACTGGCTGCTGGTCAGCAACGTCGAGCTCATCCACTTCCCTCAGTTCGGCCTGCTGGCGGCGTTGCTCCTCGTCGCCGGTCTGCCCCCGCAAGCCGCCTGGGTCGGCGCCACCCTGGCCGGTGTGATCGACGAGACCTACCAGCACCTGGTGATCTACGCGCACGTGGCCGGGACGTACTTCGACTACAATGATGTCGTCCTCAACGCGATCGGCGCCGCCTGGGCGGTCGTGCTCGCCGGGCACGCCGGCCCCGCCCTCGAGGCCGCATGGCTGCGCCGCTGGCTGCGTGCCGCCCTCGCCGCCCTCTGCGTCGCGCTGGCGTTGGCGCTGTGGCTGGCACCGCCGCGCGTCGCGGCGATCGACGTGTTCCCCTTCTGGCGCCCGGCGCTGTCACGCGCCGCGACCGGCCTCGACTACCATGTCATGTCGGCGTCGGAGGGCATCGGGGCGCTCGTCCTCCTCTGGGGACTGGTGGCCGTGGCGACCCGCAGCCCGCGCGCGCGGCCGACGCCGATCGCGATCAGCGCCGCGATGCTGCTCGCCGGTCTGTGCCTCGGATGTCGAGCGTACGCACCGCCCGGCGGCAGGGTCGATCCGCCCGATCGCCCGCCCGCGGTAGCCATCGCGGCGACCGCGGCCGCACCGGCCGCGGACCCGGTGACCAAGCCAACCGTGCCCTTCATCATCACGTTCTGGTGCGGACCGCCGCTGGCCGAGCTCACCGACACGCGCGCGGCGGAGATCGCGGCGGCCGGCTTCAACGTCGTCGGCGCGCCGTGCGAGGGCGCGGTCAATTCCGAGCTCAACCACCAGGCGCTCGACGTCGCCGGCCGGCACGGTCTGACGCTGTGGATCACCGATCCGCGCATCGACCAGACCCACGATCTCCCGGACGAGTGGGAGGCGCTGCTGGCCGGGGCAGTGGCCGACTACGGCGGCCACCCGGCGCTCGGCGGCTATTTTCTGGTCGACGAGCCGGGCGCCGACCGGTTCGCCGATCTCGCCAAAGTGGTGGCGCGGTTGCAGGCGATCGATCCCGGCCACGTCCCGTACGTCAACCTGCTGCCCGACTTCGCGACGCCCGATGGCCTCGGAACCGCGAGCTACCGCGACTACGTCGAGCAGTTCGTCGCCGTCGTGCGGCCGCCGCTGCTGAGCTTCGACTACTACCCCTTCAAGGCGGACACCGACCGCGCGACGTTCTTCGACAACCTGAGCCTGGTTCGCTCGCTGGCGCGCGAGTACGGCCTCCCGTTCCTGTTGATCGTCCAGGCCATGCCGCACGGGCCCTATCGCGATCCGAGCGCGGCCGAGCTGGCGTGGCAGATCAACCACGCCGTCGCCTTCGGCGCCGGCGGCATCTCGTACTTCGCGTATTGGACGCCGGTCAACGTCGTCGACGCCGAGCGCTGGCACTTTCGCCGGGGTCTGGTCGAGGCTGGGCAACCGACCGACCACTTCCACGACGCGGCGCGCCTGAACCGCGACGCGCGCGCCTACGCCGAGCAACTGCACGGCCTGCGATCGATCGCGGTCGCCGATTCCGCCGGGCGGTTCGGCTCGCCGCTGCCGATCGGACCGATCGCCGCCATCGACGGCGGGCCGGTCACGGCCGGCTTCTTTCTCGGCACCGACGCGCTGGCGGTCGTGTTGGTGAACCAGGACTACAAAACCGAGCGCGAGGTCACGCTGCGTCTCGGTGACGGGGCGGGGAAACCGCAAGCGTTCGACGTGGGCTCCGGACGCTGGCACCGCCTCCGCCACCCCACCCTGACGCTCGCACCCGGCGGCGCCCACCTGCTGCGCTGGACCCGAGGCGTGGTGTATTCTCCGCTCCGGCAACGGTGAGATGCGCGATGGCCGACCCTCTGTCCGATGGGCTCACCGTGTACGACCCGGCGGTTCCCGTCTCGGTGATCGTGGTGAACTGGAACGGACGCGAGCACCTCGAATGCTGTCTCGGCTCGCTGCTCCGCCAAACCCTCCCCGGCGTCGAGGTGATCCTCGTCGACAACGCCTCGACCGATGGGTCGATCGCCTTCGTGCACGAGCGCTTCGGCGGCGCCGTTCGCGTGCTCGAGCAGATCGCCAACCTCGGGTACGCCGGCGGCCTCAACCCCGGCATCCGCGCGGCGCGCGGGCGCTATCTGCTGGCGCTCAACAGCGACACCGAGGTGGCGCCAGAGTGCCTGGCGACGCTGGTGGCCACCGCCGACCGCTGGCCCAACGCGGGGATGTTCGCCCCCAAGATCCTGTCGTTCGACGATCGCAGCGTGCTCGACAACGTCGGCCACCTGCTCTATCCGGACGGCCTCAGCCGCGGCCGCGGCCGCCTGGAGCCCGACCGCGGCCAGTACGACGGCGAGGAGGAGGTCGTCTTGCCGAGCGGCTGCGCCGTGCTGCTGCGCCGCGCCATGCTCGCCGACGTCGGCCTGTTCGATGCCGACCTGTTCGCGTACTGCGACGATACCGACCTCGGCCTGCGGGCGCGGCTCGCCGGCTGGGGCTGCCGCGCCGTGCCGGCGGCGGTGGTCTTTCACAAGTACTCGGCGGCGAGCGACGCCTACTCGCCGCTGAAGGCGTTCCTGGTCGAGCGCAATCGCGCCTGGGTGGCGCTGAAGTGCCTGCCGGCCCCGCTGCTGCTGGTCAGCCCGCTGTTCACCGCCTTGCGCCTCGGCGCCCAGGGGTGGGGCGCCGTGAGCCGGCGCGGTGCGGCGGGCCGCTTCGCCCATGCGCATTCGCCGCTGGCGCTGCTGGCGGTCCTGCTGCGCGCCTACGCCGCCGCCCTGCGCGGGGCGCCGGCCGTGTGGCGCAAGCGCCGCGCCGTCCAGCAGCAGCGGCGCGTGTCGACCTGGGACGCCATCGGCTGGTTGCGGCGCTACGGGATGGGGGTGCGGGAGGTGGCGCTCAAGGACTGACGCGTGACCGGTGACCGGGTGACCCTGCTGGCGGTGTCGAACCATCTGAGCCGTCCGGACCAACAACCTAACAACCTAGCAACCTAACAACCTTCCCCCGCCATGGCGTTGGTGGTAACGGAAGCGACCGGTCACCGATCACCGATCACGCCCCTCTCCCATGCGTACCCTGTTGATCATCCCTGCATTCAACGAGGCCCCGACGATCGCGGGGGTCATCTTCGCGGTGCGCCAGCACTTCACCGGCGACATCGCCGTGGTCGACGACGGATCGGAGGACGAGACCGGGGCGTTGGCGCGCGAGGCCGGCGCGGCGGTCCTGCGGCACGCCTGCAACCTCGGGATCGGCGCGGCGGTGCAGACCGGATTCTTGTACGCCCTGCAGCACGGCTACGATTTCGTCGTGCGCCAGGACGGCGACGGCCAGCATGATCCGTCGCAGATCCCGCGCCTGCTCGAGGTGCTGGAGCGAGACGAAGCCGACATCGTCGTCGGGTCGCGCTTCCTCGCCCGCGAGGGCTACCAGTCGACGGTGGTGCGCCGGGTCGGCATCTTCATCCTCGGCATCGTCAGCGCGCTGGTCGGGACGCACATCACCGACCCCACCTCGGGGTACTGGGCGGTCAACCGCCGAGCCCTCAAGGTGCTCGCCCACTCCCAGCCCGACGACTACCCGGAGACCGAGGCGCTGGTACTCGCCTCGCGCTCGGGCTGCCGGGTGCGCGAGCAACCGGTGGTCATGTACGCGCGGATCGCCGGGCGCTCGTCGATCAGCGCCATCTATTCCGGCTTCTATATGATGAAGGTGGTGCTGGCGCTGCTGGTCGGCCGGCTGCGGCCGCGCTAGGAGGCGAGCGCCTCCGTCCGCTTGAACCGGCGGACGCTTGGGCCGTATGAAGGCGGCATGCACGTGCTCGACATCGTCGCCATCACGGCCAGCGTCGTGCTGGTCATCTTCGTCATCGAGGCGATCCGGCGCAGCCACCTGAACGCCCGCTACGCCATCCTGTGGCTCGGGTGCGGCGGCGTGCTGCTGGTGTTCTCGCTCTATCGGCCGCTGCTGGATTGGACGGCGAAGATCCTCGGCATCAGCTACCCGCCGTCGCTGCTCTTCGGGCTCGCCTTCCTCTTTCTGCTGGTCATCGTCCTGCACTACTCGCTGGTGATCTCGTCGCACCGCGACTCGATCCGCCGCCTGGCGCAGACGGTGGCGCTGCTCGAACGGGCCCTGGACGAGCAGCGCCACCACTAGCCGAGACGAAAAGGCCCCTGGGCCGCGGGGCCCAGGGGCCAGTGTTGCTGGTCTCGGCGTCTGCCGCTCAGTCGGTACGGGCTAGTTGCATTGCGCCCGCAGGGCGACCGACAAATCGCCCAGCGTCGAGCCGAAGAAGTTCACCGCGCCGACGCCAGCCCAACCGGTGACCGTGCTGCTGTCCATCGTCGCACAGGCGATCGGGATGCCGGTCTGATTGTTCGTGAAGCCCACGACCGGCACGACAGAGGGCGGGCAATCCGCGGGGCTCGTGCAGGGCGTCGACAGAGAATCGTCGCAGAAGCCGCCCGAGCATGTCTTGCTGGCGTTGAAGTTGGCGTTCGTGATCAAGCCGCTAGCCTGCTCCGTGGAAACGGGGATGCAGGTGTTGCCGACATTGATCAAAATGTCGGTTCCGTTACACGGCGAGGCCGTCTCGACGACGATGTTCGACGCCAGGTTGCACTGGAAATCGCCCGGATCGCTCGCCCCGTGCGCGGCCGCGTTGATGCACGAGCACTGACAGATCTTGTCGTTGGTGCCCACCGATATCGGCTCCGGACCGTTGCAGGCGCCGTTGGACGGCAGACACTGCGAGTCGCTCGTGCAGGCCGTGTTGGCCGGGCTCGTCCCCGAGCAGAAACCCGTGCAGCCCGCCGTCTGGACTTGGGCGGCCCCACCGCAGGTGCCGTTGCAGATCGTCTGGCAAGCGGTGTTGTTCGAGCAGGTGCCGGTGTTGCCGTCCGATTGCGAGTCGATGCCCAGTGCCGGACCGCTCCCGGCACCGCCAGGACCGCAGTAGCGCGTCCCCGCCGCACAGGATGCGCCCGGCGAGATGCACACGAACCCGATGCCGATGATGTTAACGGGGCTCAGGGTCACGATGTCACAGCCAGTCACTGAACCGGTCGCGGTGAGGCTGAGCGAGCCGGTGAGGTTGAAGTTGATCGGCGAACCGAGCGCCTCGGTGTAGATCCCGATCTTGCTCGCGCCCCCGCCGGTCAGCACGCAGGCGTGACTGGCGCCCGGTGTATTCGTTGGCGTCGGCGTCACCGTCCGCGTTAGCGTCGGCGTGCCCGTCGGGGTGCTCGTCAGCGTCCTGGTCACCGTGGGACTCGCGGTATTGGTAAGCGTCCGTGTTGCGGTAGCGGTCGCGGTCGCTGTCCCGGTGTTGGTCGCGGTTCGGGTGGCGGTATTGGTGCCGGTCGCAGTGGCCGTACCGGTGTTGGTGCGCGTCGCCGTCGCCGTTGCGGTCGGCGTCACCGTTGCCGTCTGGGTGACGGTGTTGGTGCGCGTCGCCGTCGGCGTCGGCGCCACCACCGAGCACGAGCCTGGCGCCGGGGCGTCCTTGCGCTTCATGACGGTGCCGTCGTTCTTGGTCTGGGTGCCGCCGAACTCCGTGCAGTAGCGAATCGCCGCGGCGGCCGTCCCGCTCGGAACGCCGAGCACGACGCCCTCGTTGCCGGCAAACGGCGGCGTCAGGGTGACGCCGGCGCCCTTGCAGGTCGCCTTGATCACCTTCTCCTTGATCAGCACGACCGAGCACACCGTATCGCCGACGTTCTTGCCCTTGTACTTGTAACCGGTCGAGCCGGCCGGGTTGCCGAGGCCGGTCCACCCTAGGGCAGGCAGACTGTGGGTGAAAGAACCGGCGCCCGAAGCCACGGTATCGAAGAGCCGCACCTCGGCACCGTTCAAGGTCGGATCCTCGGCGCCGCCGATCTGCGGCAGCGGAAATCCGGTCGTGCTCTTGGACACGAACTTGCCGATCTTGGCCGGCTTCACCACCGTGATCTTGCCGGAGATGAGATTGTCGGCCGCCGAGGCGGCGCTGCTCACAACCAAGACGGCTGCCAACGAGACCAGACACGCGCGGTTCGTCATGCTCCCCCCGTTTGCATCGGGCTCGACCGAGCCCGCGGTTGCTCCGGTCACTCGAGGCGACGCCGCCATGGCGCGGCCACGAGCTCCCGAGGCGAGGCCACTGTCACTGCCTCCTGCGACACCCCCTCCCCCGATCACCCCTGACCGAGGTGCCCCGACGCTAGATCAAGACTTTCACCGCCGTCAAGTAGTTTTTTTGAACGCCGAGTGCGCGGCGGCTAATGGAGACCGGCCGCGCCGCTGTGCGTCAAGCACCCTCTCGACGCAAAAGACCCCCGGGTCCGCTGGACCCGGGGGCCGGGTATTGCCGCCAACATCACCCGCCCGGAGGACGGGTCAGTTGCACCTTGCGCGTAGGCCGACCGACAGGTCGCCGAGGGTCGAGCCGAAGAAGTTGACCGCGCCGACGCCAACCCAACCGGTGAGCGTGCTGCTGTCCATCGTGGCACAGGCGATCGGGACGCCGGTCTGATCGTTGGTGAAGCCCGGTACCGGCACCGTGCAGGGCGCCGTGCCGCCCATGTCGACGCACGCGTTGAAGTTGCTGTTGGTGACCAGGCCGCTCGCCTCCTCCGTCGACACCGGAATGCAGGTGTTGCCGACGTTGATCAGGACGTCGGTCCCGTTACACGGCGCCGCCGTCTCGACGATGATGTTCGAGCCCAGGTTGCACTGGAAGTCGCCGGGATCGCTCGCCCCGTGCGCGGCAGCGTTGATGCACGAGCACTGACAGATCTTGTCGTTGGTGCCCACCGATATCGGCTCCGGACCGTTGCAGGCGCCGTTGGACGGCAGACACTGCGAGTCGCTCGTGCAGGCCGTATCGGCCGGGCTCGTCCCAGAGCAGAAGGCCGTGCAGCCCGCCGTCTGGACTTGGGCGGCCCCACCGCAGGTCCCGTTGCAGATCGTCTGGCAAGCGGTGTTGTTCGAGCAGGTGCCGGTATCGCCATCCGATTGCGAGTCGATGCCAAGTGCCGGACCGCTCCCCGCACCGCCAGGGCCGCAGTAGCGTGCTCCTGCAGCACAAGGACCGCCCGGTGAGATGCAGACGAACCCGATGCCAATGATGTTGACCGGGGCCAAGGTCACGATGTCGCAGCTCGTGCTCGAGCCGCCGGCGCCCAGATTGAGGCTGCCGGTCAGGTTGAAGTTGATCGGTGAACCGAGCGCTTCGGTATACAGCCCGATCTTACTCTGGCCACCTCCGGTCAGCACGCAGCTGTGCTGGACGAAGCCAGCCGTCGGGGTCGGGCTCGGCGTCGGCGTGTCCGATGGCGTCGCCGTCACCGTCCCGGTGGCCGTCACGGTCCTTGTCGCGCTCGGGGTCAGCGTCTCGGTCGGGGTCCGCGTTTCGGTCGGCGTGAAGCTCGGGCCAACCGGCGTGTTGGTCGGCGTATCCGTCGGTCCGGGCGTGTCGGTGTTGGTCGCCGTGGCCGTCACGGTGAGCGTCGGTGTGGTGGTGACCGTGCCGGTCGCCGTCGACGTGGGCGGTCCGGCCGGCGTGTTGGTCGGCGTCGGGGTCGGCGGCTGCGGGCCGTCACCCTTGGCCTTGAACTGATCGGGCTGGTTCTTGATCGCCGTACTGAAGGTCGCCTGCCAGCACTGGCCGTTGGTGTTCTTGAACTGCACCACCACGCTCGGGTTCTTGTTGAACTGGGCGGTGGTCAGATGCAGGTCCTGTCCCTTCCCCTTGGCGATGATCTTCGCCTTCCCGGTGGCCCCGGACTTGAGCGTGACCTTCATCATGCCGTTGTGGGACTCGTTGGTATCGAGGTACTTGAACCCGGTCGACCCGGTGGCCTTCCAGCACGGTTGGCCGGCGCAGGTACCGGCCGGCGGGATGGTGGCGTGGAAGAAGAGGCTCGGAACGCCGGCGGTCTGGTCGTAGATGCACAGCGAGGAGATCGCGCCCGTCGCCGACGTCGGGTTGCCGAAGTCGCTCAGCGCGGTGTTGTCGCCCTTCAGCCACTTCCACAGCACCTTGTCACTGTCGGTATTGCTGGCGTTGTGCTTGACGATGAGCTTCGCCTTCTGGGCCTCGGTGACTTGACGACACCCACCGATCGGCGTGGCCGCGCAGTTCGGGTCCGGCGTGCCGGTCAGCGTCGGCGTCTGCGTGATCGTCACGGTGGCCGTCGACGTCGACGTGGCGGTCTTCGTCGAGGTCGCCGTATTGGTCGACGTGGCAGTGGCGGTGGCGGTCGCGGTGGCGGTCGGCGTGTTGGTCACCGTTGGCGTCGCCGTCGCCGTATGGGTCGCCGTCGCCGTGGCGGTGGCGGTGAAGGTCGGCGTCGACGTCACGGTGGGCGTGGCCGTGCTCGTCGCGGTGGGTGTCTGAGTCGGGGTCGAGGTGGCGGTCGGGAAGAGGAAGGTGAGCACCAGGTGCGGCTGCTGTGTGCCGACGCCCTCGCGCGACGTGTAGTCGACCGCGCCGGACTGCGATTCATTCAGCTTCTTGATGATCCAGCCATAGTTCGAGGTGCCGCTCAGGAAGGCAGTGACGTCCGCCGTGACGTCATACGAGACATATTGAGCGGTCAGCGTATCGGTCTGGGTGTTGCTCGCCGTCGGCGTGGTGTTGAACGTGCCCCCGTTCCATTGGATCGCGCAGTCGGGGTTGCCGTTGCTGGTGTTGGTGTCGTTGGCGCAGTTCCAGGTGACACCGAGCTCGGTCCAGTCGGCCGTCATGCGGTGCACGTCGACCTCGCGGCCGGTGCTCCAGTTGTTGGACGATTCGACGTAGACTTGGAGGGACGCGCTGAGCAACAAGCCGCCGCTGATGGCGCTGACGATGGCGCTCTCATCGAAGCGCACCAACGCCCGGCGTGGGCTCGAATCGACCTGCAACGGCGTCGACGTGCCGTCGTTCGTGTTCTTGGCCCCGCCGCCGCGCAAGAAGCTGTCGGCAGAGGCGTTGAGCGTCGCGGTCGCTGCGATCCCGGCGCGTGGACTGGCAGCGGCGAACCACACGGTCGCTGCGCAGACGGTGCAGACGAGCCTTGCAAGCTTCATAGTCCCCCCCGGGCTAGGCCACCTGTCCGTGGCCGATCAAGCTGTAGGCCAGCACGGGCACCTCTGTCAATTCATAAACCGGCTGGGAAGCCGCCGATAAGGAAAAGCCCGCGCGCCCGCGCAGCAAGCCGCACGGCACCATCAGCGCGATCGCCCATCCGTCGGTTTCAAAATCCGCCGCGATTGGGTTACGAGAGCAACGTCCGATGCCCCGCGCGCGCGCGCCGACGCCAAAGCCGAAGCGGCAGAGCACCCAACCGACGAGGCCGCTCCCGCCCGCGCCGCGCCGCGTTCCGCAGCCGCTGTTGCCGGCCACCACCTGGCGGATGCACGTGCTCCCGCTCGCCACCCTCGCCGTTCTGCCGCTGGTGCTCTACCTCCCGTGCGTGCGCGGCGCGTTCGTGTTCGACGACCCCAACGCCGTGTCGCAGAGCACGCTCGTACACTCGCTCCTGCCGCTCGATCGCTTCCTCACCCTCAGCACCCGCCCGCTCACCGATTTCTCCCTCGCCGTGAACTACGCGATGGGCGGCCTGGCGACCCCGCCGTATCACCTCACCAACATCCTGCTGCACGTCGGCAACGTGCTGCTGCTGTACGGCATCGGGTGGGCAACGTTTGCCACCCTGCCGCTGGCCCACCGCTACGGGCCGGCGCGCCGCGTCCTGGCCTGGACGGCGGCCGCGCTGTTCGCCGTCCACCCGCTCGCCAGCGAGGGGGTCGCCTACGTGTCCAGCCGCAGCGAGGTGTTGGTCGCGGGCTGGATCCTGCTCGCCCTCGGCTGCTTCATCGTCGCGTCGACCACGCGCCGGCAGCGCCTCCGGCGCGGCGCCGCGGTGCTGTTGCCGGCCGCGACCGCGGCCGGCTTGGCGAGCAAGGAGATCGCGGTCACCATTCCCTTCGCCCTGCTGCTCTACGACTGGCTCTTCCTCGCCGAGCGCAGTTGGCAACGCACCCGGCCGCGGCGCTGGCTGGTCGGGTTGTCGTTCGCCCCGCTGGTGCTCGGCGGCACCTTCCTCCTGGTGCGCGCCTACGTGAGCCCGTCGCCGATGGGCGACTACGGGTCGACCGCCGGCTTCAGCTTCGATCGTTTCACCCGCTGGGAATACTTGATGACGCAGTTCGGCGCCATCGTGCACTATCTGCGCCTGGCGATTCTACCGGTCGGCCTCACGTTCGACTACGACTGGCCGCTGGCGCGCACCCCGCTGGCACTCGGCGTCGTGCTGCCCTTCGCCCTGCTGGTCGCGCTGGTGGTCGCGGCCGTCCGCCTGGCACCGACGCAGCCGCTCGTCACCTTCACGGTGGGGTGGACGCTCCTCCTGCTCGCGCCGACGTCGTCTGTGTTGCCGATCGCCGACCTGGTGGTCGAACGGCGCATGTATCTGCCCCTCGCCGGCCTGATGCTGCTGGCCGCCGCCTGGCTGTGGGATCTCGTGCAGCGCCTGCCCGCCACGTGGCGGGCCCAGCCGGCGTGGACCTACGCGGCCCTGGTGGTCGTGCCGCTGGTGGCATCCGGCGGCCTCACGTACCAGCGGGCGGTGCTGTGGGGCGATGCCATCGCCCTGCACGAAGACGGCGTGGCCAAGGCCCCCGGCAACCCGCGCGTGCGCCTCAACCTCGCCGCGACGTACCTGAACGCCGGCGATCAGCAGCGCGCCTACGAGACGCTGTTGACCGCCAAGGCCCTCTATGAACGCCAGCAGTCGATCCAGGCGTTCCCGCGCATTGGCGCCTTCATTCAATACAACCTCGGCGCGGTGTTGTTCGCGCGCCAGGAGTTCGAGCGCGCGGAAAAGGAGCTGCAGCGGGCGATCGAGCTCGGCGGGCAGTACCTGGCGATCCGCCCGATGGCGTACATGCTGCTCAGCCGAATCGCTGCACAACGCGAGGATTGGCAGACGGCCGCCACCGACATGCAGGAGGCGGTGACCTACCGGCCCGACATGGTCGACTGGCGCATCGACCTGGCCCAGATGAAGCGGCATGCCGGCGACCGGATGGGTGCCGCCGTCATGTTACGGCAGACGATGCAGAGCTTCCCCGATAACCAACGCGCCGCGGCCGTATGGAACCGCTGGCAGGAGGAGGACACCCGACCCGCCGAGGCCGCGCCCTAGCGCGGCCAGTGGCCGGCCCGAGCCGGCACACCAGACCGCAGCCCGCGCAGCCCGAACCTTCGCCGGCCCGACGTCTGATTGATGCTTGCACCCCATCCGTGCGCCTGGCAGCGTAGGATGAACTACCGCACCGTCCTGCTACCATCGGCGCCACTCCGAGGCACACGAGAGAATGCGTCACTGCGTCGTACTGCTCCTGTTGTATTCGACCATTGTCTGGCCGCTGACCGCGGCGCGCGCGGACGCTCCGAACATCGTGTTGGTCCTCGTCGATACGCTGCGCGCGGATCGGCTTGGGGCGTACGGGAACCAGCGCGGCCTGACGCCCTTCCTCGACTCGCTCGCACAGCGCGGCGTGGTGTTCGCCAACGCCTACGCACCGAGCTCGTGGACCTGCCCGTCGGTCGCCTCGCTGTTTACGTCGCGCTACCCCTCGCAGCACGGCGTGGTGAACTTCGAAGCGGTGCTCGGCGACGGAGAGGTGACGCTTGCCGAACAGCTGGTCGAGGGCGGGTATGTCGCCGGCGGCTTCTCGGCCAACTTCCGCATCGCCCGCAATCTCGGCTACGCACAGGGGTTCGCCGACTGGCAGGCCTATCTCGATCCCAACCTGGGAGGGAAGCCGCGCGGCGACGTCCTGCGCCGTGATGGTGTGGCGTGGGCCAAGAGCACCTTGGCGGCGTCGCCGAAGCGGTCGGCCCTGCTCTACCTGCAGTACATGGAACCGCACGCGCCGTATGCACCCCCCGAGCCCTACCGCGCACGGTTCGAGCTGAAGGCGGGCGCAGACGAGCACACCGCCAGCGCCAAGCTCATGACGGAGGCGTTCGTGAAGGACCTGAGCCCCTCCGAGACCTCGCTGCTCGAATCGCTGTACGATGGCGAGGTGGCCGCCGTCGACGCCGAGATCCGTCTCCTGTTTGCCGAGCTCGAGCAGGCGGGCTTCCTCGACCACGCCATCATCGTCATCACCGCCGATCACGGCGAGGAGTTCGGCGAGCACGGCGTGTTTCTGCACGGGGCCACGTTGTACAACCCCAGCATTCGCATCCCGCTGATCGTCATCGCACCTGGAGTCAGCGGAGGGCGCACCGTGACCGAGAACGTGTCGCTGCTCGATCTGGCGCCGACCCTGCTCGAGCTCGCCGGGCTCCCCGCGGCGCCGACGTTCGAAGGGCGCTCTCTGACATCCTTGATGCACACCCCGTCCGTCGCAGACCGCCTGTGGGCGCGGTACTTCGGCAGCAAGGACGTCGATGAGGTCATCAGCGAGCTGGAACCCCGTCATCCGGGATTCGACGTGCGACGGCACACGCGCACGATCGTCGACGGCACACAGAAGTTGCTGGAGGCGGCCGATGGAACGTCCACGCTGTACGACCTGCACACCGATCCCGGCGAGATGACACCGTTGGAAGGGCCTGAGCCAGCGGCGCGGGCCGCCCAGCTCCTCAGCCGCCTCGCTCAGATCGAGTCGGCCACCAAGGACAGGGCCGCAACAGCCAGCAGGCAGCCCATCGATGACGCCACGAAGGAGAAACTGCGCGCTCTCGGCTATCAGCCCTGACGCCGTTTGCCGCCTCGCGACCGGCGGCGCCGTAGCAGGGACGATTGACGTTGTGCCGCTGCCTTACGTAAACATCGCCTCGCCCATGCGCCGCGCTCGCTCATCTGACACCGGAGAGGTCTCTGCGGCCGGCCGGCGGGCGCCAGCGGGCGAGTGTCCCGCTCACCACCCCCGCGAGAACGGCGGCGAAGCGAGACCCGCTGCCCGCACGGGACCTCGGTGACCGGCGATCCGTTCGATACCCTTCGGGGGAAGCGCGTGCTGGTTACCGGCGGGCTCGGCTTCATCGGGTCCAACTTAGCTCGCCGTCTGGTCCAGCTCGGCGCCGAGGTCCTGCTCGTTGACAGCCTCGTGCCCGAGTACGGAGGGAACCTGTTCAACATTGCCGGGATCGAGGGACAGGTCACGGTCAACGTGTCGGACGTGCGCGACGAGCACAGCCTCGCCTACCTCGTCCGCGACCGCGACTACCTGTTCAACCTCGCGGGACAGACAAGCCATCTCGATTCGATGGACGATCCGTTCACCGACCTGGAGATCAACTGCCGCGCGCAACTGTCGATCCTCGAGGTCTGTCGCCGCGTCAACCCCCGCGTGAAGATCGTGTTCACCAGTACGCGGCAGATCTACGGCCGCCCGGAGTATCTACCCGTCGACGAGCAGCACCTGCTGCGGCCGGTCGACGTGAACGGCATCAACAAGATGGCCGGCGAGTGGTATCATATTTTGTATAATAACGTGTACGGGCTGCGTGCCGCCGCGTTGCGTCTGACCAACACCATCGGGCCCCGCATGCGGATAAAGGACGCCCGGCAGACCTTCGTCGGCGTGTGGGTCCGCAATCTGCTCGAAGGCCGCGACATCGAGGTCTGGGGCGGCGATCAGTTGCGCGACTTCACCTACGTCGACGACGCCGTGGACGCGCTGCTGCTCGCCGCCGTGTCGGACGACGCCAACGGCCGGGTGTTCAACCTCGCAGGCGAGCCGGTGGTCTCGCTCAAGGATCTGGCCGCGTTACTGGTCGAGGTCAACGGGGCCGGCAGCGTCGCCATCCACCCGTTCCCCGACGAGCGGCGGCGCATCGACATCGGCGACTACTACGCCGATGCGAGCCTGATCCGCGGCGTGCTCGGGTGGCAGCCGCGCGTGCCGTTGCGGGACGCGCTCGTCCGGACGCTCGCGTTCTACCGGGAACACCTGCGTCACTACCTCTGACGGAATCTGCTCGTGCCGCAAGACCCGCTGCTGCCAGCCGACCCGAGGGCGTGTTTTCTCGCCCACCGCCGCGAGATCGAGGCCGCGCTCCGCGACGCTCTGGAGGGCGGCAGCTACATCCTCGGCAGCGCGGTGGCGGCCTTCGAGAAGGAATTCGCGCACGCCGCGGGCGAGGGGACAGCCGTCGGTGTCGCCAGCGGGACGGATGCGCTGGTGCTGGCGCTGCGCGCCGTGGGAATCGGCCCGGGCGACCTGGTCTTCACCGTCAGCCACACCGCGGTCGCGACCGTGGCGGCCGTCGAGCTGGCCGGAGCCTCCCCGGTGCTGGTGGAGATCGACCCGCGCACCTTCACGATGGACCCTGCGCGCCTCGAGGGCGCGGTCCGCCGCTACGCGCGGCCTGGACAGCGTGGCGCCGTCATCCCCGTGCACCTCTACGGACAGGCCGCGGACATGCCGGCGATCCTCGATGTCGCCCGCCGTCACCAGCTGCTGGTGATCGAGGACTGCGCGCAGGCGCACGGTGCTCGCCTCGACGGCCGGTCGGTGGGCAGCTTCGGCGATGCCGCGGCGTACAGTTTCTACCCCACCAAGAACCTCGGCGCGCTGGGCGACGGCGGCGCCGTGGTGAGCGCGGATCCCTCGTTCGCCGAACGCGTGCGGCGACTGCGCGAATACGGATGGCGCGAGCGCTACGTCAGCGAGATCCCCGGGATGAACAGCCGCCTCGACGAGCTCCAAGCCGCGGTTCTCCGAGTCAAGCTGCGCTACCTCGAAGACGAGAACGCACGCCGCCGCCGACACGCCGAGCGCTACCAGCTCCGGCTGGCCGCGACGGGACTCGGCCTGCCGGAGGTGCGCGCCGGTGCCACCCATGTGTGGCACCAGTACGTCGTGCGCAGTGCCGCCCGCGACACCCTTCGCGCCGCGTTGCAGCGGGAGGGGATCCTCACCCTCGTCCACTACCCCGTGGCGGTGCATCAACAGCCTGCCTACCGCGACCGCCTGGCCCTCGACCCCGCCGGGCTCGCGCTCACCGAGGCCGCCGCACGAGAGGTGTTGAGCCTCCCCATGCACCCGCACTTGGCGGAGGAGGACGTCGAACGCGCGGCCCAGGTGCTCGCTCGACTGCTGCACGACGGCGGGCCGTGACGACGGCGACGCGATGGAAGCCCGCGAGTACGAGAAGATGGCAGAGGTCGAAGACCGCATGTGGTGGTACAAGGCCCTACACCGCAACCTCCTCGGGCTCATCGAGCGGTTCCTCGATGCGCCGGCAGCGCGTTTGCTCGACGCCGGATGCGGGACCGGGGGCCTGCTGCGCGTGCTCGACACGGCCCACGCCGACTATCGGCTGGTCGGACTCGACGCGTGGCAACCGGCGTGCACCGTGACGGCCGCCCGCAGCCGGCGTCCGGTCGTCCGAGGGCTCTTCGATCGGCTCCCGTTCGCCGACGCGACGATCGATTGCGTGGTGAGCGCCGACGTCCTGTGCCACGAGAACATCGCGCCATCGGCCGCGCTGCGCGAGGCGCGACGCTGCTTGCGCCCGGGCGGGGTGCTCGTCCTGAACCTGCCAGCCTACCCCTGGCTGCTCTCGTATCACGACGAGCGCGTGCAGAACGCCCGGCGCTTCACCGTGAAAGGGACCCGCGCGCTGCTCGAGCACGCCGGCTTGCGGCTGGTGTACGCCACGTACTGGAACACGCTGCTCTTCCCAATCATGGTTCTCCAGCGCTTGGTGCCGAGGGCGAGCGAGCGCGAGAGCGACGTGCACCTGTATCCCCGCCCGATCGAGGCGGCCTTTGGCGCCCTGCTGGCCTGCGAGCGGGCACTCCTGCGCGTGGGCGCACGGCTCCCATTCGGCGGGTCGATACTCGCGGTCGCACGGAGAGCGGATGGCTGAACGTCCGGGCCTCACCGTCGTCATCCCCTGCTACAACAGCGCCACCACCATCGGTCCGCTCGTGGCCGATCTCGCGGCGCTCCAGCTCGAGGACGGTCACGACATCGTGTTGGTGAACGACGGGAGCCGCGACGATACCGCGCGGGTGTGTCGCGAGCTGGTGCGCACGGCGTCGGTCCCCGTGACCTTCGTCGATCTGGCCCGCAACTTCGGCGAGCACAACGCGGTGATGGCCGGGCTGCGGTTCGCACACGGCGCCCAGGTCATCACCATCGACGACGACGGCCAGAACCCCCCCTCGGAGGTGGAAAAGCTGTATCGCCATGCCCGTGAGCGGGGCCACGACGTCGTGTACACGTACTATGCCGAGAAACAGCACGCGCCGTGGCGAAACCTCGGGAGCTGGTTGGCAAACAAATGCGCCGACCTGCTGCTCGACAAGCCCAAGGGTCTCTATTTGTCGAGCTTCCGATGCATGAGCGCATTCGTCGTCGAGCAGATCCGCCATTACGAGGGACCCTACCCGTACGTGGACGGGTTGATCTTCCAGGTGACGCAAAACGTCGGGTGCATGGAAGTCGCGCACGAGCAGCGACGGGTCGGACGGAGCACGTACACCGTGCGGAAGCTCGCGCGCCTCTGGCTCAACCTCTTCCTCAACTTCTCCGTCGTGCCCGTGCGCGTCAGCTCGGTGCTCGGCCTCGTCTTCAGCATCGTGGGGTTTCTCGCGACGCTGGAGGTGATTGTGGAGACCCTCGTGACCCGGACGCCGCCGGGCTGGGGGTCCTTCATGTGCGCCCTGCTCGTCTTCTCCGGCGTCCAATTGCTGACCATCGGTCTGGTCGGCGAGTACGTGGGGCGCATGTACCTCACGGTCAACCGCCGCCCGCAGTCGGTCGTCCGCGACGTGGTGCGGAAGGACCTCCCCAACCGGTGAGCGTGCGACGACCGCCAACGACTGGGGCGAACGCTCGGTCACGGCCCGGCTGGCGCCCCGCAGCCCGGTGCCGTCAGTGAGTCAGCCGGCGATCAGCCCGCCGACCGTCGACGCACGGGACTCGACCGGGGCCGCGCCGTGAGACGGGGGCTGGTGTTGGCCTCCGTCATAGCGGCGGCGGCGTATGTGATCGCGTTCGGGCTCGGCGAGGGCAAGGCCAATCTGCTCGCCTTCGACGTCTACGGCTACTTCTACCCCAACATCCTCCACGCCCTGCGCAGTCTCGCAGCAGGCGGTCGGGGCCTGCTCTGGAACCCCTTTCAGAACTGCGGCCAGCCGTTTTTCGCCATCACTGAAACGGGGCTCCTGTACCCCTTCAACGCCCTCTTCCTCGTCGCGTCGCCGCAGATCGCCTTGCGGGCACTGCTGTTCACCAACCTCGTCATCGGCGGCCTCGGTGCCTACTGTCTGCTCCGCGAGCTGGGGAGCAGCGCGGTCGGCGCGGTCGGCGGTGCGCTGACGTTCATGCTGGGCACCGCGGCGTACAACCTGACGACCTGGATGCCGACCATTCAGGCCCCCTACATGTGGATGCCGGTGGCGATGCTGTATTGCGAGCGCCTGATCAAGGCCCCACGGCTCGCGGAGGCCCTGCTGCTCGGCCTGGTGCTGGCTGTCGGCCTGCTACCGGGTCATCCGCAGTTCGTTCTCTTCACATGCCAGCTGATTGCGCTTCGGGTGCTGTGGAGCGCCCTCGATGGAGCCGAGCGGGCCCGCTGCGCGCGGGCGCTCGGCGGAGTCGTTGTGGCGCTCGTCGTGATGCTGCTGCTGACCGCCGTGCAGTTCCTCGCTTCCCTCGAGCTGACCGCCGAATCGGTGCGGCATGGGTCACTGAGCGTGGACGAGGTCGCGCCGCAGGGCAACGACACGCTGGCTGGCATCGCCAAATCAATGAACATGCACTCCACACAGGCCCCGTTCACCGTCGTGCAAGGGGTCCTGGCGGCAGTCGCCCTCGCGAACCCTGCACGGCGGCGCATCGCCCTCTTCTATCTGTTCGCCGGCGTCCTCTTTTTTGTGCTCTCCTTTGGCGTTGCCACTCCGCTCGGACGACTCTACTACACGTTGCCCATCGCCAGCCTGTTTCGCTGGCCCTTGCGCTTCCGCTTCGTCACTGGATTCTGCGCCGCGGTGCTCAGCGGCCTGGCGATCGACGTGGTCGCGAGCGGGCGTCGATGGGCGCTGGCCGTCGCCGCGGCTGGCCTGCTCGCTCTGTACATGTGGCTGGGGCTCCCCTGGGTCATCGACCGGGAATTGATCGGTGCCGTGTTGGGAGGCGGTCTGCTCGCTGCAGCGGTGCCGCGCGCACGGCCAGTGGCGCTGGCGCTCGTCGTCGGCGCCGTCGGACTCGCGCCCGTTCTGTCCCCGGCGTGGACCGCACAGCACTTCCTCGCCGACGACACGCCGCTCCGGACGCACGCCGCTCTGTTCGATCGGCTACGGTCGCGGATGACCCCGCAGGACCGCGTCCACCTCGCCCTACCGCTCAATCGGACCCCCGGGTTGCAGGAGAAGACCGCGACGCTGTTCGCGCTCCGCGCCATCGCAGATTACGAAACGCAGATGACGCAGCGCTACGCGGAGTACGTCACGATGCTGCTCAGCGGGCAGGTCCTCCAGAGCATCAACCAAGTCTACTATGCCGGGCCCTGGGACGCGCGGCGCGTTCGCTGGCCGCTCGTCGATCTCGCCGCGACCCGCTACTTGGTGATCGATCAGAGCGTCGACAACGGCCTCGACGCCGGGGCGCGCGCGCCCCTGACGCCGGTCGACGGTGACGACACGGTTCGCATCTACGAGAACGCCAGCGCGCTGCCGCGGGCATACTACGTGCCGCAGATCCGCGTCGTCGCGAACCCCGAGACCGGCCTCCAACGCCTCGCGGCACGACTCGACGACCCTCGCGTCACGGCGCTCGTCGACGCGGCGCCCACATCGGGGTTCCTCGGTGCCCCCGGGAACGCGCTCACCGCCGCCGCAGACTTCGTCATCGACGAACCCGAGCGCGTGGTGCTCGAGGTCACGGCGCCGGAGCGCGGCTTCGTGTTTCTGGCGGACGAATACTTCCCGGGGTGGTCGGCGACCGTCAACGGGCAACCAGTGCCCATCCTCCTCGCCAACCACACGTTTCGCCTAGTCGAGGTCCCCAAGGGACCGGTCACCGTGGAGTTCCGCTATCGCCCTCGCCGCGTCTGGATTGGTGCCCTCGTGTCCGGCTCGACCCTGGTGTTGGTCGCCGCGGCGCTCCTCCAGCAGCGCCGACGGCGACAGCGCCCGCTGCTGGCGGATGAACCGACGCCGAGGTGACGCAGATCGTCCGCCGGAGTTTCCCCCGTCCGATAGGCGCCAGGGCCGCGCTGGCTCAGCTGGGCGGGGGCGCGTTCGGGCGGACTTGGCAATCGACAGCACAGCCTGCAGGATGACATGTCGGCCGCTGAGGCAATCGGGAGCATGGTCACTCGAATCAGGCGCGTCCGCCAATCGAATCGGCGCGTCGCACTGTTGGGGGCGCGGCGGCGCGACACGAACGATGCCGGCGTCCGAGCGACCACCGCGCGCCGTTCGACTGGTATCGGGCCGATGCCGAACGGGCTTGCCGGATCGACATGAGACGCCCTGATGCCGAACCCGATACCCGCAACCGGCGCGCGCCGCGGGTACTGATCGTCGCGACCGTCACGCTCGCCTGGTTCATCGCGTTCGAAGCCGGGACCCGGCTCGCCGCGCGTCTGGGATGGGTGAACCTTCCTTCGACGGCCATCGAGGGGTTCGACGAAACCTATGCTGGACGGGATGCCCCCGTGGAGCAGCGGTTGTTCCAGGAAGACCCGATGCTCCTGTTCGCCATGCGACCACACTTTCGACGGATGTATTCGAAGGTCGCGGTGTCGGAAGGCGACGAGCGCTATTATGAAGTGCTGACCGAGGGGCACGGCTTTCGCACGCCATCGTTCGGTGCGCACAAGACATCCGGCGTCTTTCGGATCGTCTGCCTCGGCGATTCATCGACGTTCGGCATGAACGTCGGTGCGTCGGACACCTATCCGCGCTTGCTGGCCGCGCGTCTGGAAGCCGACTTCCCGGGAGCCTTCGAGGTCATCAATCTCGGCGTGCCCGGCTATACGAGCCGGCAGGGGTTGGAGCTGCTGCGCCGCACCGCGCTGACCTACGAGCCCGACCTCGTCACGTTCGCCTTCGGCACCAACGATCGATTCGCCCCGCGCCCGTTTGAGGACGACGCCCTCATGCGATTCGGCCAGACCTGGACTGGAACCTTCCTGTTCTACGCTCGACAATGGTTGGATGGACTGTATGTCTACCGCCTGGCGCAGCACAGCGTGCCGGAAGGTCGGTTGCCGGGCACCAATGCGCTCGGCAAGCGCGTGTCGCTCGAGGGCATCCGCGACAATATTCTCGCCGCACGCGATCTGCTCGCCGCGCGGGGAAGCGCGCTCGTGGTGCTGAACACGGACTTCTTCGTCACCGACGCCCGAGAAAGCCTCCGCGCGGGCGCCAACCAGGCACAGGTGGCGTTCGTGGATCTTCCGGCTGTGTTGAACGCCGAGCGAGGAGAGCACACACGCACCCTCGCGGCTGAGCGCAACCTCGCCCCTGCTACGCCAGCGCCGGGCGAGATGCTGTTTCGTGTTGTCGCGCCTGGTCGCTCCGACGTCGGCCTGAAGCTCCTGCGGTGGTTACAAGCGCCGGAAATGATCCCCATGCACGACGACGGGACGAGCGGCGATCAGGTAGCGGGGGACGGCATCTGGAGCGTACTGGTGCCCGCTCAGCCGGGCGAGCGATTCAAGTACAGCTACTGGTCCGACCTCCGCGCAACGCCAGTGAAAGACGTCCTCGATGGATATCCGGGCGGCGACACGCTCCGGCAGGTCTTCCACGACGGCGGCCAACCCCCGATCGACCTGTTCGGCCACCCTTCCTTGATGTCCGATCCGACCCATCCCAACGAAGACGGGCAACGCGTGATCGCGAAGCACCTGGAAGAGGCTGTGCTCGCCGAGCCCACCGTGCGGGCGTTCCTCGCCGGCGCGGCCTCGAAGCCACGACCCGCCGGGCCCCCTCTCACGCCTGAAGCCGCTGCTTCCTGACGAGAAAGGGCCGCTCGATCACCCGATAGGTGAGCTCTGACAGTCCAGTGCAGAGGAGACAGAGCACGGCGGCGACCACGGCGGTTGCGGCGTTCCATCCAAAGGGAAAAGGACGAATCCGGGCCAAGACCCCCACGCCGAACATGAACAGCGGTACGTGCCAGACGTACATGGAGTACGAGAGCACTCCGAGGCGGCTAAGCGCCGGGTTCGACACGAAAGGCTTGAGCCGGAGCGGGGCCACGAGCAGCAACAGCAGCAACGTGGCCCAGAGCAGTGCCGTCACGATGTGCCACGCGTGATATGGCGGGTTCATATCGTCCTGCGGACCGATGAGCGCCACCCAGCGCAGCAGGTATGCCTGCGCGACGACGACGATGAGCAGTACTGCGTCGGCCCCGCCATTGCGCAGTGCCGCGAGGCCGCTGAGACGAGCCCGGACGGCACTGCCGTACCGCAGATAGAGCCATGCAGCGGCGATGCCGCTGAGAAACACCGGCGCGCGACCGAACACTGAAAGACCCAGCGCGATTTCGCCAGGGATCGTCTCAGCGCCCACTCGTCGGGTGAGGAACCCAGCGTACGCCCCCGCCCAGATGACCAGCACGGCTGCCCCCCAGACGCGGCCCCGACGCGAAGCGAGTGCGAAGGGAAGCAAGGGGAGCAAGAGGTAGAACTGCGCTTCGGTGGCCAGACTCCACCACACATTGCTGTACGGCGGCAAATGGGTGGCGACACCGGGGAAGGCGTTGAGGAACAGCAGGTAGGGGAGACCGCGCCAGAGTTCGCCGGGCACGTTGGCGGAGAGCACCGTCGCGGCGACCACGGCCACATAGTACAGGGGCAGGATCCGCAGCGCGCGCCGCTCGAAGTACCGGCGCGCTGACACCCGCGTGCCGCCAGCGGCCTGACGCAGGAACGGCAGTGAGAGCAGAAATGCACTCAAGACGAAGAACAGATCGACGCCACTGTGCCCGGCGCGTACGAATGCCAGCGCCGGCGCAACGATGCGACTGTCGTGGTCGAGAAACGGCGCGCGGATCTGGGCGTCGAGGTGGAACACGAGCACGAGCAGCATGGCGATCCCGCGCAGCGACTCGAGCTCGGGAACATATGCCGTCGCCACGGCAACTCCGATCGGCGCCGCGGGTGATCCCGGATCGCTCTGCCGCGCGGGCGTCACGCCCGTTCTCAGCGCAGGCGGCGTTCGCGTCGCGGAGGGGGCCGCGCTCATTCCATTCGTCGGACGCTACGCGCTCCTGCCGCGGAGTCGCCTCGACGGATCCGGGTCGCGCAGGATCTCCGTCGACGACCGTCCACGGTCGAGGCGCGTGACGACTACGGGGCGCTGCGCAAGGAGCGCACCGTCGTGCTCTCCCGCTCGACCTTGCCGGGAATCCCGAACAGCGCGCCCGGGGCCCCGAGCACGGTTTCGGCCTCCTCGAGCAGCTTGAGCCAGCGGATGTTGTAGTAGCGCGGATCTTCCAGCTGCGCGTGGCTCAGGCCGCGCAACTTCCCCAGGGCGTGGGCGACCGACTCCTCGATGGTCACCACCGGGCGGAAATCGAGCACCTGGGAGATCTTGCGGCCGGAGACGCGGTAGTTGCGCACGCCGGTGTAGCCGTATGCGGGGGCGATCTCCACCGGCAGCTTGTTCTCGACCAGCGTCTCCTTGACCCGCAGGGCGAGCTCGGAGATGCGCATGTTGCGGAAGATGACGTTGAAGATCTGGCCGCGCACCTTCTCGGCATCCGCCTCCACGCAGGCCATGTACGCCCGCGCAGCGTCGCGCACGTCGACCAGCGGCCGCCACATCTCGCCGCCGTAGTGGATGGTGATCGTGCCGCGCGTCAACGCGTCCTTCAGGAACGTGTTCACCACCAGGTCGCAGCGCATGCGCGGCGACCAGCCGTACACGGTGCCCTTGCGCAGCACCACGGGACAGAAGTGCTGGTCGGCCATCGGCAGCAGGCGCTGCTCCGCCTCGTATTTCGAGCTCGAGTAGGCCGCCCGGGGGTGCACCTCGGCGGTCTCGTCGAGGATGAGATCGGCGTCCGGGTCCTCCACCCCCTGGTCGTAGATCGAGCACGACGAGGCAAAGATGTAGCGCTCCACGCCGGCCTGCTTGGCCTGTTTCGCCGACACCTCGGTGGCGATCGTGTTCATCTCGTAGTTGGCGTCGGGGTTGAACTCCGCCGTCGGGTCGTTGGAGATGCCGCCGAGGTTGATGACCGCGGCGACGCCGTCGAAGACCGACTGGTCCATGGCGCGCATGTCGCCGACCACCACCTCGACCCGATCGCGCATGTCGCGCAACCCTTGGTCGCCGTAGATGAGGCGGTCGAACACCTTCACCGCGTAGCCGCGCCGGAGCAGCTCCTCGACCAGGACGCAGCCGACATACCCCGCTCCACCGATGACGAGGATCTTCTTGGCTTTTGCTCGCATGGGTTTCCTTTTCTGCACGAAACGCTCGGTCCTTGAGCCTAGTGGCAGCCCCGACGGTATGTCAACGCGTTTTGGCAGCGCGGGCGGCGTTGCCCTCCAGGGCGGGCTGCGGTACAGGGCGCGGTCATGCGGCACGTCGTCGTCATTGGCGCCACAGGGCAGCTCGGGACCGATCTCCAGCCGGCGCTGCAGGGGCTACGGGTCACCGGCCTCGCGCACGGCGAGCTCGACGTCTGCGAGCCGGTGCAGGCGGCCGGGCGGTTGCGCGATCTCAAGCCGGATGTGGTGATCAATACCAGCGCCTTCCACAAGGTGGACGTGTGCGAGGACGAGCCGGAGGCGTCGTTCGCGGTCAACGCCACCG
>Ga0335082_10000422_pt1 | contig 43736 bp, 46 predicted proteins | sample Lox_Sample_41_FD_206718 | JGI IMG/M metagenome (GOLD analysis project Ga0335082, IMG submission 206718) | Soil microbial communities from Loxahatchee National Wildlife Refuge, Florida, United States - Lox_Sample_4.1 | ecosystem: Environmental > Terrestrial > Soil > Wetlands | place: USA...
GTAGGGGAACTGGATCTCGACGCCCTTGAAGCCGGCGCGGGACGCCGCGGCGAAGCGCGCCGGGAGATCGACCTCCCCGAACAGCATGCTGATGTTCGCGCTGAACCTCGGCACGGCCCGGGAGGATACCACGCGGGCGAAGCGGGGACGGCGTTTGATAACATGATCGTTTCGCTAGTCGCTCCGACGCAATGTCCTCGCCCTTCACGAACCTTCCGCTCGCGCACCAGCTGTTCCCCTTCCTGAAATGGTGGCGTCGCGTCGACGCGACGACGCTGCGGGCCGACGCGGTCGCGGGGCTGGTCGGCGCGATCGTGGTGCTGCCCCAGGGCGTGGCGTTCGCCGCGCTCGCCGGCCTTCCACCGGAGTACGGCCTGTATTGCGCGATGGTGCCGACGCTCGTCGCCGCGCTGTTCGGGTCGTCGCTGCACGCGGTCGCGGGGCCCACCAACGCGGTGTCCCTGATGGTATTCGCCGTGCTGAGCCCGCTCGCGACGCCCCTGACTCCGCGCTACGTCGAGCTGTCGCTCACGCTGGCTTTCATGTCCGGCGCGATCATGCTCGTGCTGGGATTGCTGAGATTCGGGACGCTGGTGAATTTCATGTCGAAATCGGTCGTTGTCGGCTTCACTGCGGCCCTCGGCGTCCTCATCTTCGCGAGCCAGCTCGGCAACGTCCTGGGCATCAGCTCCTCGTCCGCCTCTTTCACCGGGCAGATGGCGGGGACGCTGAGGCATCTGGGCGACTTTCGGCCGTGGGTCGCCGTGGTTGCGGCAGGCACGCTTGTCGTCGGGGCGCTCTCGCATCGGGTATTGCCGAGAATCCCGCCGATGCTGACTGCCATGATCCTGGGCAGCATCGCGGCCTATTTCCTGAACCGGGTGCTGGGCGTCGAGCACACCGGACTGAAGACGCTCGGCGCCCTCCCGGGCGCCCTTCCCCCGCTGTCGCACCCGCAGGTTTCCGCATCGACGCTGCAGGTCCTCCTCCCCGGCGCCGTGGCGGTGACGCTCGTGTCGCTTACACAAGCGCTTTCCATCTCACACGCGATCGCGCTCAAGTCGGGACAGCGCCTGGACAACAATCAGGAGTTCGTCGCTCAGGGATTGGCAAACGTCGCGGCGGCGTTCTTCTCCGGGTTCCCGACGAGCGCCTCGGTGAACCGCTGCGGGATCAACTACGACGCCGGAGCGAAGACGCCCATGTCGGCGATCTTCGCGTCGTTGCTGCTGGTGCTCCTGCTATTCGCGGTGGCGCCGCTCGCCGCCTACCTGCCGATCGCGGTCGTGGCGAGCCTGTTGTTCCTGGTCGCCTGGAACCTGATCGACCTGCCGCGGATTCGCAAGATCCTCGCCACGAGCCGCGAAGAGGGCGCGGTGCTGGCGGTCACCTTCTTCGCGACCCTGCTGCTCGATCTCGAGTTCGCGTTTCTCGGCGGCGTCCTCGTCTCCCTGATCCTCTTTCTCAACCGGACCTCCCATCCGATCATGAGGAGCCTCGTGCCCGACCCGCGCCACACCGGACGCAAGATGACCGAGGTCGAGGACGGTCTGGTCGAATGCCCGCAGCTCAAGATCCTGCGTATCGAGGGTCCGATCTACTTCGGAGCCGAGAGCCACGTCGAGCGGCACTTCGACACGCTGCGGGAGCACGATCCGGGTCAGAAGCACCTGTTGCTGATGTCGAAGAGCATCAACTTCGTCGACCTGGCGGGCGCTGAGCTGCTCACCCACGAGGCGCAACGTCGCCGCGCGCTGGGCGGGCGGCTCTACTTCTACAGCCTGAGAGCGCCCGTAGCGGACCTTCTCGAGCGCGGCGGCTACATGGCGGAAATCGGCCGCGAGCAGGTCTTCCACGGCAAGCGCGACGCGATCGGAGGCGTGTTTGCGCGCCTGGACCGCTCGATCTGCGCAGAATGCCGGGCGCGCATCTTCGAGGAATGCGCGAGCGTGCCCGGGCCGAAGCCTTCCTGATGCGCCGTGTCGCGCTCGCGCTCGTCCTGGCGCTCGCCGCCTGCAGCGGCGGCCAGCCCAGGCTTCAGCGTCTCGCGCCCGACGCCGTCGTGCTCGCTTTCGGCGACAGCCTCACCTTCGGCACGGGAGCGAACCCCGGCGAGAGCTACCCCGTGCGCCTCGAGGCGCTGATCGGACGCAAGGTGGTTTCGTCGGGAGTCCCCGGCGAGACCAGCGCCGAGGGCCTGGCGCGCCTACCCGGCGCGCTCGATGAAGCGAGGCCGCAGCTGGTCATTCTGTGCGAGGGCGGCAACGATTTCCTGAGGAAGCTCGACGAGGGGCAGGCCGCGGACAATCTGCGCGCGATGATCAGGCTCGCCAGAGCCCGCGGCGCGCAGATCGTGCTGATCGCCGTTCCCAAGCCCGGGCTGCTCCCTGCGCCCGCGGATTTCTACTCGACGGTCGCGAAGGAATTCGCGGTACCGCACGAGGAGACCGCGCTCAGGAAGATTCTGACCGACAACGCACTCAAGTCCGACCTCGTCCATCCCAACGCGGCAGGCTACGCGAGGCTCGCCGAGGCGCTGGCTGCCCTGCTCAGGAAAACCGGGGCGGTCTGAGCGCTCTCCCTGTAGGGGTTTACCCGATAGCGGGATCGTAGGCGGGGCCGCGTGGGAGTTTTCATCTAGCTTTCGCGCAAGGCGCGTACTATGCTGGATGCATAATCAGCGCAGGAGTCCCCGGTGGAACAGCCCGTCACAGACCGCCACCTTTGGATCGAGGTCGCCGAATACCTCGTCGCGGTCGTCGGGGTCGTTGCGCTCGTCTGGCTGATAGCGGACGTCATCGGCTCGCCGCTCTGGGGCGGCCTGACCAGCATCCACCTTCGCTGAGCGTCGGCTTCGTCACCGCGCGCCGAGCAGCCGCGAAGCGCGCCCGACGTCCTTCGGCTTGACCCAGAAGATTGCACCGAAGCGGCCGCCGCCCGCGGTCACCGCGTCCATCGCGACCATGTTGATCCTGGCTCCGGCGAGCTGGTCGAGAACGCGCACGAGCGCGCCGACGCGGTCTTCGCCCTGGACGAGGAACGCGGTCTTTCTCCTTCCGAGCTTGATTCCCGCCTTTTTCGCGCCGCGAGCGAACTCGGACGGTCTCGCCGGAACGAAGTCCACTTGGGCCCTGGCCCCGTTGGGGAAGCCCGTGAACGCGAGCAGGTTGTGCTTGCCCTTCGCGATGGCGCTCAGCATCTGCACGCCAACGCCGGGGCGGTTCGGCACCTGCATCGAGAAATAGACGACTTTGCGGATCATGGTCCCTCCTTTTTGCACAGCGGTTCGGTCTGCGCCATCATACGCTCATGGGTCATCGCCTCTCCAAGATCACCACTCGCACCGGCGACGGCGGCGAGACCGGCCTGGGCGACGGCTCGCGCGTACGCAAGGACGATCCCCGGGTCGCAGCGCTCGGGGAGATCGACGAGTTGAACTCGGCCATCGGCGTGCTGCTCGCCGAGCCGATGCCGGAGAAGATCCGCGCCGACCTCGAGAGCATCCAGCACGATCTATTCGACCTGGGCGGCGACGTGTCGATCCCAGGGCGAGCGACCATGACCCAGGGCCAGATCGACCGGCTCGAGGCCCGGGTCGAGGAGATGAACGCGGACCTTCCCCGCCTCAAGGAATTCATCCTGCCGGGAGGAACGCGCGCCGCCGGCCTCGCGCACCTTGCCCGGGCGGTGTGCCGCCGCGCCGAGCGCTCGCTCGTCGCGCTGTCGTCTTCGCAGAAAGTCGCCGACGCGGGCAAGGTCTACCTGAACCGGCTGTCGGACCTTCTGTTCGTGCTGGGCCGCGTCCTCAATCGGGTGGGCGGGCGCGGCGACGTGCTCTGGCAGCAGGGAAAGAACCGTTAGAAAGCAAAAGGCCCGCCGCAGCGGGCCTTCTTCAGACTGGGAACTCTCAGGCCTCGACGAAAGCCTCCTCGCGCTTCTTGCGCACAACGGGCGCGACCACGACGGCCAGCAGGAAGGCAGCGATGAGGAGCATGGTGAGGCTGATCGGCCTCTGGAAGAACACCAGCGGATCCCCGCGCGACAGGAGCATGGCGCGCCGCAGGTTCTCCTCCATGAGCGGCCCGAGGATGAAGCCGAGGATCAGGGGCGCGGGCTCGCATTCGAGCTTCACGAAGACGTAGCCGACCACCCCGAACGCCGCCGTCTGCATGACGTCGAAGGGGCTGTTCGAGATGCTGTACACGCCGATGCAGCAGAACACCAGGATCGAAGGGTAGAGCAGGCGGTAGGGCACCATCAGCAGCTTGATCCACATGCCGATCATCGGCAGGTTGAGGACCACCAGCATCAGGTTCCCCACCCACATCGAGGCGATCATGCCCCAGAACAGCTGCGGCCTCTCGGTCATCACCTGCGGTCCGGGCGCGATGCCCTGGATCATCATGGCGCCGATCATGAGCGCCATCACCGGGTTCGACGGGATGCCGAGGGTGAGCAGCGGAATGAAGGAGGTCTGTGCGCCGGCATTGTTCGCCGACTCGGGCGCGGCAACGCCCTGGATCGCGCCCTTGCCGAACATCGCCGAGTTCCTGGAGACCTTCTTCTCGAGCGTGTACGCCGCGAACGAGGCGAGAAGCGCGCCGCCGCCCGGCAGTATGCCGAGGAACGAACCGAGCACGGTGCCCCTCAGGATCGACGCCCACGAATCCTTGAAGTCCTGCAGGCTCGGAAGCAGGTTACTCACCTTCTTGGTGAAGATCTCACGCTTCTCCCTCTGCTCGAGGTTGGCGATGATCTCGGCGAAGCCGAACACGCCCATCGCGACTGAGACGAAGCCGATGCCGTCGGAGAGCTCCGACACGCCGAAGCTGAAGCGCGCGACGCCGGAGTTGACGTCCGTTCCCACGAGCCCGAGCAGCAGCCCGAGAAGCACCATCGCGATCGCCTTGATGAGCGACCCGTGCGCGAGCACCGTCGCCGCGATCAGGCCGAGCACCATGAGGGAGAAGTATTCCGCGGGCCCGAATTTGAGCGCGACCTCCGCAAGAGGCGGAGCGAACAGCGCGATGATCACGGTCGCGACGCAGCCGGCGAAGAACGATCCGATCGCCGCGATTCCGAGCGCCGGCCCCGCCCTGCCTTGCCGCGCCATCTGGTAGCCGTCGAGGCAGGTCACCACCGACGAGGATTCGCCGGGGATGTTCACGAGAATCGCGGTGGTCGATCCGCCGTACTGCGCGCCATAGTAGATCCCGGCCAGCATGATGAGCGCGGAGGTCGGGTTCAGCGTGAACGTGACCGGCAGCAGCATCGCGATGGTGGCGATCGGGCCGATCCCCGGCAGCACCCCGATCAGCGTGCCCAGCAGCACGCCCACAAGGCAGTAGAGCAGGTTCTGGAACGATAGCGCGACGCTGAAGCCCAGACCGAGGTTGGTGACGAGTGACTCCATGTCGCTACTCCCAGAGACCCGGCCAGATGTTCATCGGCAGACCCAGGCCCTTTACGAACGAGAGAACCGAGAAGACCGCGAGCGCAACAGACAGGATGGCGACCTCCTTCCACTTGAACTCGTGTCCGCCCCAGGCGCTGACGACCACGAGGAGGACCGTGGCCGCCACTAGACCGAGCGGCTTCAGAACATATCCGAATATCACCACGGAAAAGAGGACCACCCAAAGCGAGCGTTCCCCGAACGCCGCGAAGAGCAGTCCGACGGCGAGCCCCGACAGGAGCGTGTGACCGATCTCCCATGCGAGGCTCGAGTCGTGCCCCGGCTGGGTGTAGTACGCGACGACCCCGAGGACCAGCCCGGCGGCGCCCCGCCACCACGTGAAGGGAAACACGCGCAGGGGGTTGTCGATCTTCGACACGAACGCCCGGAACAGCACTACCGCCCCGAGCACGGCGAGCAACCCGCCGAGCACGGTGGGAAAGTACGCCGGCCCCATGCGCACCGACGTGCCCATCGCATAGTCCTGGGACTTGTACATGAAGGCAAGCCCGAACGCAATGAACATCACCCCGGCCCAGAAATCTTTGCCGTTCGTTATTTTCATTACGACCTCCACCCTCCACAATCCGGCCGGCTATTGTGCCACAGCTTATACGGTCGGCAATGCCCCCTGATCACCTTTCTGCCGATTCATATGCTCGATCAGCTTGGTGCTAGTTTGGCGTAAGCGCTGCGACAGCATCAGCACCAGCTCCATGAGGATCTTCGCCCCCAAGGTCGGCTCCTCCAGAATGATGCGCGCGAGGCTGTCGCGCGTCAGGACCGCCATCATGCACGGCTCCGCCGATATGCAGCTGGCGAAGCGCGGCTCGCCGTCGATCATCGACATCTCCCCGAATGACTGTCCCGGCGCGATCGTCGCGATCAGCCGCGGCGCATTCCAGCGGTCCTGCTTGAACACCTCGATTCCGCCTTCGATGAGGAATACCAAGAAATCGCCGGTCTCGCCCTCGCGGATGATCTCGGTGCCGGGCTCGGCGCGGTAGACCTGCATGAACTGGCTGAGCAGGCTGACTTCCGCGAGGTTGAAGTTCTCGAAAAGCGGCGAAAACGTTATCAGGCTGTGAATCCGGGCGGCAAACTGCACCGCGTCGCCCAGCGACTCCAGCTGCGCCAACCGGGCCCTCTCCGCCGTCTCCGTCATCCTCGTCCATCCTCGCACCGGCGACGGGCGAGATTATGCCCAAAGGCGCACCCGATCACAACGGCGGATTGGGGTCTCACCCCGAGAGTATCCACGCCGTCGCGCCCAGCCATCCCAGGGTCGTGACGATCAGATGCGGATCGTGGAGCACGTCCCAGGCCGGGTCTCCGCCGCCGCCCCTGACGTACATCACCTGCAGATAGCGGAACAGGCCGTACAGGACGAAGGGAAGCGTCAGGATCAGCTTGTCGGTGCCGTGCAGCGCGACGGTCTCCGCGTCCACGCTGTAGAGCGCGTAGCCGATCGCGGAGCATGCCACGCTTACCGTGATCAGCACGTCGAGCAGCGTCCTGCTGTAGCCGTCGAGCGACGCGCGGTGGCCGGACGCACCGTCCGAGTCTCCGGTTGCGGTCACCGAAAGAAGCTCGGCGCGCCGCTTGCCGAATCCCAGAAAGAGCGTGAGCGTCAGCCCGCACAGCAGCAGCCATTTCGACGGCGGGATGCCGAGCCCCGTCGTGCCGGCGAGGATGCGAAGCATGAACCCCGCGGAAATGATGAAGACGTCGAGTACCGCGACGTGCTTCAGGCCCGCGCTGTATGCGACGTTGAGCGCAACGTAAGCGCCGATGATGGCGAGCGCGGGAAGCGAGACCCGAGCGGCAAGGCCTGCGCCCGCGAGCGCGAGTGCGACGCCGAACGCGCACGCCGCCGCGACCCCCACGTTCCCCCGGGCGATCGGCCGGAGCCGCTTTGTGGGATGCAGGCGGTCCGCGTTCCGGTCGGCGACATCGTTCATGACGTAGACCGCGCTCGAGGCAAGACAGAACGCGGCGAACAGGAGGAGCACCTCGGCGACCATCGCCGCGTCGTTCCAGGCGTGCCCGAAGACGACGCCGAGGAAGACGAAGCCGTTCTTGATCCACTGGTGCGGGCGCATCAGGCGGAGGAGAGCTCGAGCCATCGTCATTTCCTGGGTGGACAGGTCGGAGCGCCGAAATAGCGCTCGCAGAAGTAGCAGCGTCCCTGGGGCAGGTAGCTCGGGATCGCGTAGAGGCGATCGCGCACGGGCTTGAGCACCCCTTCGCGGTACGCTGCGAAGTCGAAGCCGCGTCCCAGGACCAGGTGGAAGGTGGCGCCCGCTATCGTGAACTCCCTGTACTCGACCGACTTGAAGTACGGCCGGTAGTCGGGATCTTCGGGCGGGTCCTTGCGCAGTATGAGGATGTCCTTGCCGTCGAGGGTCCTCAGGTCGGTGAGGATGTCGTCCTGCCGGGCGTACGAGGATCCCTTGCCGAATACGAAGAAGTACCTGCCCGAATAGTAGGACGCGGTGACCGCGGGGGAGTACCCGTCCGCCGCGAGCTCGTAGCGGCCCTCGTAGGGCTTCAGCTCGCGCAGGATGTCGTGGATGCGCACGTGGTACACGATCCCGCCGTATGCGCGGGCGCTCTTCCAGGTCTCGAGCGGAAGCGCGGCCCCCGCCGCGATCGCGGCCACGTGCAGCGCGCTGAACGCGCCCAGGTAGACCACCGAGCGGCGCAGCTGCTCGCGCGACAGCAGCCACCCGGAGAGCACGAAGAAGAAAGGCACGAAGCCGAGGAGCCAGTGCACGCCGATCTGCTTGACGAGCGACAGTGCCGCAAAGAACGCGAATGGAAATCCGACCATGAAGGCGAAGAATCGTGCGCCCGGATCGGCGAGCTTAGCGCGCACGGACTCGCGCCCTTTCGCGAGCTGCCACAGCGCGACCGGACTGAGGACATAGAGCACGGACACGGCGTAGAGCAGAGGGGTCTTCCAGGACCACCCCGCGCCCGTCCCGGCGTTCCGGTTGTAGGCGTTGAACATCAGGTTGCCCCAGCAGTGCTCGTAGTTCCACCACAGGTTCACCATCGCGAAGGGGAGCGAGCACGCTACCACCAGCGCGAGCCCGCGCCAGTCGCGCCGTCCGCGCGGGGAGCACGCCGTGTAGACCACGTAGGCGAGGCCGAGCAGCACGGCGAAGTACTTGGAGAGAAACGCGAGGCCGAGAAATACCCCCGCGAGCGCCTGCCAGGCCGGCGCCTTTCTCGTGACCCCCAGCCAGAACGCGAGCACCGACGCCGAAGTGAAGAAAATGAGCGGCGTATCAGTGGTGATGAGAACCGCCCAAACGTTTGCGGGCAGTAGCATGAAGGCAAGCGCCGCGAGCGCGGCCTTCTCCTCGTCGGCGCGCCGCAGAACGAGGTAGACGCCCGCGGCCAGCGCAAAGGGCAGCAGCGTTACCGGCAGGCGCAGGACCCAGGGCGCGTTGGAGACTCCGTGCACCAGGTACAGCAGCCACCCGATCATGGGCGGATGGTCGTAGTAGCCGAAGTCGGGGTAGATCCCCCAGTAGAAGAAATAGGCCTCGTCGCCCGTGAGGGGAAGCGCGGCCGACAGCCATAGCTTGAAGGCGAGAATCAACGCCGCAGCGGGCAGCAGCGCCTTGCGCGGGGTCTCGAGGAGCAGCGTGGTCCGCTCCTAGGATTCGCCCGACTTGACCAGCCGGCGCTGGCGCACCGAATCGGCGAGGTTCCGAAGAAGCGGCACGCTCTCCTCCCAGCCGATGCAGGCGTCGGTGATGCTCTGCCCGTAGACCAAGGGCTTGCCGGGGACCAGATCCTGGCGCCCCGCCTTGAGATGCGACTCGACCATGACGCCGAAAATGCGATCGTCGCCGCTGGCCACCTGCCGCCCGATCTCGCGCGCGACGTCGATCTGGCGCTGGTACATCTTCTGGCTGTTCGAGTGGCTGCAGTCGATCATGAGGCGCTGCTCCAGGCCCGCGGCGGCGAGCTCCTTCGCGGCCGCGTCGACGCTTCCGGCGTCGTAGTTGGGGTGCTTGCCGCCGCGCAGGACGATGTGGCAGTCCTCGTTGCCGTTGGTCGAGACGATGGCGGAGTGCCCTCCCTTGGTTACAGAGAGGAAATGGTGCGGCACGCGCGCGGCCTTGAGCGCATCCACGGCGATACGGATGTTGCCGTCGGTGCCGTTCTTGAAGCCCACCGGGCAGGACAGCCCCGATGCGAGCTCGCGATGGACCTGCGACTCTGTCGTGCGCGCGCCGATTGCCCCCCAGCTCGCCAGGTCCGCGTAGTATTGCGGCGAGATCATGTCGAGGAACTCGTTGCCCGCGGGCATGCCCAGCTCGTTGATCTCCAGGAGCAGCTGGCGCGCGAGTCGCAGGCCCTTGTTGATCTGGTAGGTTCCGTCGAGATCGGGGTCGTTCACCAGACCCTTCCATCCGACCGTTGTCCGCGGCTTCTCGAAGTAGACGCGCATCACCACGATCAAGTCCTTCTCGAGCTCCCGTTTCGTCTCGAGCAGGCGCCGCGCGTACTCCAGCCCTGCCTCGGAGTCGTGGATCGAGCACGGCCCGATGATGACGAGCATCCTGTCGTCGGATCCGTGGAGCACCCTGTGGATCGCCTGGCGCGTGTTGTAGGTCAGCTCCTCGGTCTTCTCCGTGCACGGAAACTCGCGCAGCAGGTGCGCGGGCGGAGCGAGCTCCTTGATCTCGCGGATTCTGACGTCGTCTACTTTGAAATGCATCGCCTCTGCCTCGGAGCCGTACGGCTAACAAGCTGAAAAATATGAAGTTTAACCGAAGCCCCGCCAGCGCGCCGGGCGTGATAGGTTATTGCGCTCAACTCGCTCAAGGAGGAGCCGATGAAGAGACTGCTTGCCGTGCTGGTTTGCATGACCCTCGCTTCGCCGCTCGCGCTCGCCCAGGACAAGGGCAAGGGCAAGGCGCCGACCGAAGCCCAGAAGAAGCAGCAGGAGCGCATGGCCGCCTGCAACAAGCAGGCCGGCAACAAGAAGGGCGAGGACCGCAAGAAATTCATGAGTTCCTGCCTGAAGGGCGGCGGGGACGCGGGCCCGAGCGCCGCGCAGAAAGCTCAGCAGCAAAAGATGGCCGACTGCAACAAGCAGGCGAACATGAAGAACATGAAGGGCCAGGAGCGCCAGACCTTCATGAGTTCCTGCCTCAAGGGCTGAGGCGCACGGCCGGGCGGCACTACAGGCGCTGCTCGACCCACTGGCGTACCGAGCCGAGCGCGGCGGGCATCTTCGCCGCCTCGGTGCCGCCCGCCTGCGCCATGTCGGGCCTGCCGCCGCCCTTGCCGCCGACCTGCTGGGCGACGTAGTTCACCAGCTCCCCCGCCTTGAGCTTCGCGGTGAGATCGGAGGTGACGCCCGCGATGAGGTTGACCTTTCCGCCCTCGCTCGAGCCGAGCACGATCGCCGCTGATTTCAGCTTGTTCTTGAGCTGATCCAGGGTCTCGCGCAGGGTCTTCGCGTCCGCGCCGTCGAGCGCTGCCGCGAGCACCTTCACGCCCTTCACGTCCACGGCCTGCGACGACAGGTCGGAGCCCTGTGCAGCGGCCATCTTCGACTTGAGCCGCGAAAGTTCCTTCTCGAGCGCCCTCTTTTCCTCGCGCTCGGCCTTCAGCTTCTCCCTAAGCGCTTCGCCCGTGGCCTGGTAGAACCCCTCGATGAAGCGCCGCTCGTCCTCCATCTCCTGCACGAACACGAGCGCGCCCTCGCCGGTGGTCGCCTCGACGCGGCGCACGCCCGCGGCCACGCCGCCCTGCGACGTGATCTTGAAGAAGCCGATGTCGCCGGTGCGCGCGACGTGCGTGCCGCCGCACAGCTCGCGCGAGGAGCCGATGTCGAGCACGCGTACCTCGTCGCCGTACTTTTCGCCGAAGAGCGCCATGGCTCCGCCCTTCACCGCATCGTCGTACTTCATGACGCGGGCCGTGGTCGGGTCGTTGTTCAGGATCTCGGCGTTCACCCTCGCCTCCACGGCCCGTACCTGATCCTCGGTCATGGGCGCGTCGTGCGAGAAATCGAAGCGGGTCTTGTCGGGATCGACGAGCGAGCCCTTCTGCTGGACATGCGGCCCCAGCACCTCGCGCAGCGCCTTGTGCATCAGGTGCGTGGCGGAGTGGTTGCGCATGGTGCGCCCGCGCCGCGCGCGGTTCACGTGCGCCGCGACCTTGTCGCCGACAGCGAGACGCCCGGTCGCGAGCACGCCGTGGTGCCCGAACACCTCGGCCTGTATCTTCTGGGTGTCCGAGACCGTGAAGGTGCCGCCTGCGGCGACCAGCTCGCCCGAGTCGCCCACCTGCCCGCCCGACTCCGCGTAGAAGGGCGTCTTGTCGAGAACGACGATGGCCCGATCGCCCGCGACGACGCCTTGCACCGAGGTCCCTTCCTTGTAGATCGCGGCGACCTTCGCGTCGCCGACGTCCAGGGTGTCGTAGCCGCGGAACTCGGTGGCGCGGCCGGAGTACTCGACCCCCGCCTCCATCCTGAACTTGCCCGCGGCCCGGGCGCGCTCGCGCTGGCGCTCCATCGAGGCCTCGAACCCCGCGTGGTCGATCATGATGCCGCGCTCGCGCGCGATGTCGGCGGTGAGATCCACGGGAAAGCCGAAGGTATCGTAGAGCTGGAACACGGTCTCGCCGTCGAGCATGCGGTCCTCGCGGTGCAGCGCGGCCTCGAGGACCTTCATTCCGTTCTCGAGCGTCTCTGCGAAGCGTTCCTCCTCCGCCTTGAGGACCTGGGCAACGCGATCCTTCGCCCTGGCCAGCTCCGGGTAGGCTTCGCCCATCGCGGCGGACAGGTCCGGGACGAGGCGGTAGAAGAACGGCTCCTTCCGGCCCAGCTTGTAGCCGTGGCGGATCGCCCGCCGGATGATGCGGCGGAGCACGTAGCCCCGCCCCTCGTTGCCGGGGATGACGCCGTCGACGATCAGGAAGGCGCAGGCGCGAATGTGGTCGGCGATCACCTTGAGGGAATTGTTCGCGAGGTCGCGCGCGCCGGTCTCGCGCGCAGCCGCCCGGATCAGGTCCTGGAACAGGTCGATCTCGTAGTTCGAGTGAACGCCCTGCAGAACCGCGGCGATGCGTTCGAGGCCCATGCCGGTGTCCACGCAGGGCTTGGGGAGCGGCGTCATGACGAACTTATCGTCGCCGCTCTTCTCGCGCTGAAACTGCATGAAGACAAGGTTCCATATCTCGATATAACGGTCGCCCTCGGCCTCCCCCGACCCCGGGGGTCCGCCCGCGATCGTCGGCCCATGGTCGTAGAAGATCTCGCTGCATGGGCCGCAGGGTCCGGTGTCGGCCATCTGCCAGAAGTTGTCGGAGCCGCCATCCGGCCGGTCGCCGATGCGCACGCAGCGCTCCTTGGGCACGCCGATATCCCGGGTCCAGATGTCATAGGCGTCGTCGTCGGTGCGATACACGGTGATCCACAGCTTCTCCGTGGGCAGGCCATACACTTTCGTGAGCAGGTCCCAAGCGTAGCGGATCGCGTCGCGCTTGAAGTAGTCGCCAAAGGAGAAGTTGCCGAGCATCTCGAAGAAAGTGTGGTGCCGCGCGGTGTAGCCGACGTTTTCGAGGTCGTTGTGCTTGCCGCCCGCGCGCAGGCTCCGCTGCGAGCTGGTCGCGCGCTTGTAGGGCCGCGTTTCCCTGCCCAGGAACACCTCCTTGAACTGGACCATGCCCGAATTGGTGAACAGCAGCGTCGGGTCGTTCGCCGGAACGAGCGGACTTGAAGCGACGATCGTATGGCCGCGGTCCTCGAAGAATTTCAGGAACCTTGCGCGGATTTCGCCGGATTTCATCGGAATGCGACAACTCCTTGAACCGGCTGATTTTCGCCTGATTCCCAGGTTCGCGCAACGACTCGGCCCGCAGGAATCCGCACTCGTGCGCGGCCCGGCGTCGAGCTAAGCTTCTCCCCTCGGACCCGCTAGAGCGAATTCTCACCGTGGACAAGGACCCGCAGCTCGCACAGGCCGCGCTCGAGGCCGGCGCCGCCGCGTTTCATGCGGGCGACCACGCGGCCGCTGCAGAGCATTTCGCGCGCGCCCTGCGCGCCGATCCGGAGCGCCCGGAGGCACATCACTACGCGGGGGGCGTGGCCTTTCAGGCTGGAAGATATCGCGAGGCGCTCGAACGGTTCGAGCACGCCTGTCGCCTGGCTCCGGACCAGCCACTATGCCACTTCGACTTGGCGGCGACGTTCTGGAAGCTGGGGGACAGCGAAGCGGCCCTCCGATACTGCGAGAAGACCCTCGCGCTCGCGCCCGACTTGGATCCCGCGCACCAGTTTCTCGCGGCACTCAGTTTCCCCGGGCCGATCTACCTCGACTTGCTTCCCATGATCCACTCACACTTGCGCCCGCGGACCTATATGGAAATCGGCGTGTCGACGGGTGATTCGCTGGCGCTCGTCCGGCCTGAGACCCGGGCGATAGGCGTCGATCCCGACCCAAAGGTCACGCGCTCGCTCGGCGCGCGCACCTCGATTCGTGCCACCACCAGCGACGATTATTTCGGCACCTACGACGTGGCCGCCGACCTAGATGGCCTGCCGGTCGATCTCGCCTTCATCGACGGGATGCACCAGTTCGAGTTCGCGTTGCGGGATTTCATCAACATCGAGAAGCACTGCTCTGCTCGCTCGACGATACTTATCCACGACGTGTATCCCCTCACGCGACTGACCGCGGAGCGGGAGCGGAAGACCCTTTTCTGGAGCGGCGATATTTGGCGTCTTATCCTCATCCTGAGGAAATACCGCCCCGAGCTCGCTGTACGCGTGATCGCCGCAGCGCCGACGGGCCTCGCAGTCGTGCGGGGGCTCGACCCTGGATCGAGGCTGCTGTCGGACCGGTACGAGGAAATCGTGCGCGAGTATCTCGCGCTCGACTATTCCGCGCTCGACGCCGGCAAGGCCGAGATGCTCGCGCTCTATCCCAACGACTGGGAGAAGATTCGGGCGCTGCTCGACTGAGATACTCCGAGTCTAGTACAGGATGCCCACGACCGAGCCGGCGACGCAGGTCGCGAGGGTCCCGGACACAATGGTCTTCCCCCCGAGCGACACGATCTCCTCGCGCCGCTCAGGGGCCATGGTGGCGAGGCCACCGATCATGATTCCGAGGCTTCCGAAATTGGCGAAGCCGCACAGCGCGTAGGTCATCATGAGGCTGGAGCGAGGGCTCAGCGCGCCGGCGGGGAGCTTCGCCAGATCGACGTAGGCGAGCAGCTCGTTCAGCACCGTCTTGGTTCCCATCAGGGCGCCCGCCGCCGCCGCTTCGGACCACGGAATACCCATGACCCAGACCAGCGGCGCCAAGAGGACGCCGAGGATGCGCTGCAGCGTGATCGGCGCGCCGGCGACGCCCGGAAGCAGCGCCAGCGCCTGGTTGGCCAGGCTCACCAGCGCCACGAGGACCAGGAGCATCGCGACGATGTTGATGAGCAGCTGCACGCCGTCGACCGTTCCCCGCGTCAGGGCATCCATGCTCGAAGTCGCGGCCTGCGGCACGAGCCTGCCTTCGGTGGCGGACTCCCTCCCCGGGACCATGAGCACGGAGATGGCGATCGCGGCCGGCGTGCTGATGATCGAGGCGACGAGGATGTGGCCCAGCGCATCCGGAATCGTCTTCGACAGGATGCTCGCGTACAGCGCCATCACCGTTCCGGCGACGGTCGCCATCCCGCAGGTCATGAGAATGAAAAGCTCGCTGCGGCTCATGTCGCGGATGTAGGGCTTGACGACGAGCGGCGCCTCGACCATGCCGACGAAGACGTTGGCAGCGGAGGAGAGCCCGATTGCGCCGCCTACGCCCATGCTCTTCTCCAGCACCAGGGAGAACCCTCTCACGACCCAGGGGAGCACGCGCCAATGGAAAAGCAGCGCGGACAAGGCGCTTACCACGATCACCAGCGGTAACGCGCGGAAAGCGAGAACGAAGGTAGCGTCCGGATACGACTCCGCATAGGGAAGCGCCCCGCCGCCGAGAAACCCGAAGACAAACGAGGTCCCGTCGCGAGTGGCTCTCTCGAGGGCGCCGAGGGCATCGTTCAGCGCCTGAAAGACGAGCCGGACGAAGGGAATCTTCAGGAGCGCGAGCCCCAGGACCAGGGTGAGGGCCATCCCGGCGACGACCGGCCGCCAAGCGACCGCTCTGCGGTTCTCGGAAACCGCCCAAGCGACGGCGTGCAGGAGCAGGAACCCCAACGCGCTGCGGGCGATCAGTCCGGCGTCCATGGCGCCGGATTCTAGGCGAATTCAGTCCTCGCCGGCACCCCGGATCACTGCGCGGATCGCGTCGAAGGAAAAGCCCCGGGATTGGAGGAAACGCATCTGCTTCGCGCGCTCCTCGCGGGTCGCCGCCGCGACCCCGAACTTCTTCGTCCATACCGCCCGGGCGCGTTCCACCTCGGTCGAGCGCGCCGCGGCCGCCGCACCTTCCGCGAGCCCCTTCTCGACTCCTTTCGCCCGCAGCTCCTGCGCTATGCGCGCGGCGCCGAACTTGCGCGACAGAACGTGAGCGCGCGATTCCGCGTAGCGCTCGTCGGACAGCTGCTTGCGCTTCGAGAGGTCGTCGAGGAGCGCTTCGAGCTCGTCTTCCGGAGGAGGGTCGTGAGCCTGGAGCTTGCGCGCGAGCTCGCTGCGGCTGTGCTCACGCCGCGCGAGGAGCCGCAAGGCCCGCTCGCGCAGCGTGGGCTCGCGCCGCATCGAATTCTCAGACTTCCGCGGTGACCGTGACCAGCGGCTCGGGGATCTTCACGCCCAGCTTCTCGCGGATCTTCGTCTCGATCTCGGCAGTGAGCTCGGGGTTCTCCTTGAGGAACTCGCGGGCGTTGTCCTTGCCCTGGCCGATGCGGTCCTTCTTGTACTGGTACCAGGCGCCGGACTTGTCGAGGACGCCGCAGTTCACGCCGAGCTCGAGGATCTCGCCCTCGAGCGACACGCCTTCTCCGTAGAGGATGTCGAACAGCGCCTCGCGGAAGGGCGGCGCGACCTTGTTCTTCACGACCTTCACGCGGGTCTCGGAGCCGATCACCTCGTCGCCCTTCTTGATCGAGCCGATGCGGCGGATGTCCAGGCGGCACGAAGCGTAGAACTTGAGCGCGTTGCCGCCGGTCGTGGTCTCCGGGTTGCCGAACATCACGCCGATCTTCATGCGGATCTGGTTGATGAAGATCACCAGCGTGTTGGTGCGCTTGATGTTGGCGGTGAGCTTCCGCAGCGCCTGGCTCATGAGTCGCGCCTGCAGGCCCATCTGCGGCTCTCCCATCTCGCCTTCGATCTCGGCCTTCGGCGTGAGCGCCGCGACCGAGTCGATGACGATCACGTCGACCGAGCCCGAGCGCACCAGCATGTCGGCGATCTCGAGCGCCTGCTCGCCGGTGTCGGGCTGCGAGATGAGCAGGTCCTCGATCTTCACGCCGAGCTTCTTCGCGTACTGGGGATCGAGCGCGTTCTCGGCGTCGATGAAGGCGGCGGTGCCGCCCATCTTCTGAACCTGGGCGATCACCGACAGGGTGAGCGTCGTCTTGCCCGAGGACTCGGGCCCGTAGATCTCCACGACGCGGCCGCGCGGCAGCCCGCCCACGCCGAGCGCGATGTCGAGCCCGAGGGAGCCCGTGGAAACGACCTGAACGTCCTGCGAAGCCTGGGAGTCCATCTTCATGATGGACCCCTTGCCAAACTGCTTCTCGATCTGGGCCAGAGCGGCCTGCAGCGCCCTGGCCTTGGCTTCTTCCATGACCTTTCCTTCGTTGACCATTCGATTATCTCCTAATTGTGTGTGCGTTGAAGCGGGCGCCCGCCACCGTTTCTCGTCGCCCAAATCGTCGCCCGCCTGTCTAAGCGTCCAACGCTCTCAGCGAGAAGCCGGTTGACCTGGATTTTTATACAGGTTCGGCCGAAATGCAAGCCCCCGCGCCAAATCAGGCACTTGGGACTAGAATTCCCCCATGGCCTGGGAAATCCTGAACCCCGACGCGCTCAAGAAGGCCCCCCTGGTCCAGGAGCCTTACCCCTACCTCATCGTCGACAATCTCATCCGCCCCGAGGTCCTGACGGAGGTGGTCGAGAGCTTCCCGCGCGTGCCCGACCGCGGCAGCTTCCCGCCCGAAGCGGTCTCCTGCTCGGGGCGCTTCGCCACGCTCATGAACGAGATGCACGGCACCGACCTGCGCGATCTGATCGGCGAGCGCCTCGGCATGGACCTCGCGGGGCGGCCGCCCATGCTCACCATCCGCGGACGCACCGGCCCCAAGGATGGGCGCATCCACACCGATTCCAAGTCCAAGCTCGTGACCGTGCTGCTGTACCTCAACCGGGGCTGGAGCGCGCCGCAGGGCCGCCTGCGCCTGCTCTACAACGACCATGACCTCACGCGCTACGCGGCGGAGATCTCGCCCGACGCGGGGCGCTGCCTGATCTTCAAGGTCACGCCGAACTGCTGGCACGGGCACGAGCCCTTCGACGGCGAGCGGCGCACCATCCAGCTCAACTACGTCGTCTCCGAGGAAGCGCGCGACCACGACCTGCGGCGCCACCGCTTCAGCGCTTTCCTGAAAGGCCTGTTCTCGAAGGCAGATGCAAAGAGTCCTGCTCATTAAGCTGACATCGCTGGGCGACCTGATCCATGCGCTGCCCGCTCTGAGCGACGCCCAGAACGCAAGACCCGGGATCGAGTTCGACTGGGTCGTCGACGAGAACTTCCAGGAGATCGCGACCTGGCACCCGGCGGTCAAGAACGTCATCACCACCAACCACCGGGAGTGGCGCGGTGCCATGACGAGCGCCGAAACGCACGGATCCATCTCGAAGACCATCGGGCAGATGCGGTCGAGGCAATACGACCTCGTGGTCGACGGGCAGGGCAACTTCAAGACCGCGCTGCTCTCGCTGTTCTCCAGGGGCCCGCGCGCAGGGTTCGACGCCCCGTCGGTTCGCGAATGGGTCGCCCACTTCGCCTATCAGCGGCGCTACGCCGCGCCGAAGAACGCACACGCCATCGACCGGCTGCGGCGCCTGTTCTCCGCGGCGCTCGGCTACCCGCTGCCCTCCTCGGCGGCCGATTTCCGCATCCAGCGCGAACGCTTGGCGAAACCCAAGGCCGAGCTGCCGGGCGGCTACCTCGTGTTCATCCACAACGCGAGCTGGAAGACGAAGTTGTGGCCCGAGCGCCACTGGATCGATCTCATCGGAAAATGTGCCGATGCCGGGTTTCGAATCCTGCTGCCCTGGGGCAACGCGCAGGAGGAAGCGCGCGCGAAGCGTCTCGCGACGCGCCACGAGGTCCAGGTGCTGCCGCGGCTGAGCCTCTCCGAGATCGGCCACGTGCTCGCGCACGCGAGGGCGTGCGTGTGCATGGATACGGGGCTCTCCCACCTCGCTGCGGCGCTCGACGTGCCGGCGATCACCCTCTACGGTTCGACCGACTCGGGACTGATCGGGGCCTCGGGCGCCTCGCAGGTGCACATCAAGTCCGAGCGGTTTTGCTCGCCCTGCCAGTCGAAGACCTGCCGCTACAGCTCCGGAGACAATCCGTGTCTGGAGGAGATCGGTCCCGACCGGGTCCTCGGCGAGCTGCTGCGCCTGACCGGACCCGCGATCAGGCCGATCCCAGCCTCACCGGTATCCGCCTCGGCCCGAAGGGCTTCCTGAACTCCTCGAAGCGGCCGGGAATTTCGTGGCCGCAGGCCTGACACTTCCCCTCGGCAGTGACGCTGTAGTCGAGGATGTTGTACCAGTCGCGCCCGATCACGACCTCGCCGCACCCGGGACAATACGTGCTGCCGCCCTCGGCGTCGTGGACGTTGCCTGTATACACGTAGCGCAGCCCGTGCCCCCGGGCGATCTCCCGCGCGCGCGTCAGGGTCGCCGCCGGGGTCGGCGGCACGTCGGTCATCTTGTAGTCCGGGTGAAAAGCGGTGAAGTGCAGCGGGACGTCGGGACCCAGCTCTTTCGCGATCCAGCGGCACTCGGCGTCGATCTCGGCGCTCGAGTCGTTCTTTCCCGGGATGAGGAGCGTGGTGATCTCGAGCCAGACCCTGGTCTCGTGCCTGAGGTAAACGAGCGTCTCGAGAACATCCTTCAGGTGCGCGGCGCACTCGCGGAAGTAGAAGTCCTCGGTGAACGCCTTCAGGTCGACGTTCGCCGCGTCCATCTTTGCGTAGAACTCGCGCCGCGGGGCGGCGTGCATGTAGCCCGCCGTCACCGCGACCGACTTGACGCCCAGCTCGCGGCAGCGGTCGGCGATGTCCATCGCGTACTCGGCGAAGATCACCGGGTCGTTATAGGTGAACGCGACGCTCCGGCAGCCGTGGTCGAGCGCGGCTTGCGCGAGGCGCTCGGGGCTCGCCGAGTCGGCGAGCGTGTCGATGTCGCGGGATTTCGAGATGTCCCAGTTCTGGCAGAACTTGCACGCGAGGTTGCACCCCGCCGTGCCGAACGAGAGGATGCTCGATCCCGGGTAGAAATGGTTGAGCGGCTTCTTCTCCACCGGGTCGATGCAGAAGCCCGAGGAGCGGCCGTAGGTGGTGAGCACCATCCGGTCTCTCTCTCGCATCCGCACGAAACACGCGCCGCGCTGCCCCTCGTGCAGCCGGCAGTCGCGCGGGCACAGGTCGCACTGCAGCCTGCCGTCCTCCAGCAGGTGCCACCAGCGGCCGACGTAGGGACGATCGAGAACCTCGCTCATGGCAATAGGTCCGCTTCGCGCCACTTGAGCACTCTGTAGCGCCTGACCCGACAGCGCCGCACGTCGGCGTCCCGCGGAATGCCGGCCTTCTGCTTGAGGCGCGCGATGAACCGCTCCGGATCGGCGAGATCGTCCCAGACTTGCGGAAGAAAAGTGCCCCGCCTGCCCTCGTGCTCGAGGACCACGCCGTCCACGCCGGGACGAAGCTTGGCGAGCAGCTCGTCATGGTCGCGGAACGCCAGCGTCTTGAGGGTCGAGAGCAGCGACACCTCGATCGCCGTGCGGCCGAACTCCTCGAGCGTGAGCGGCCTGAAGCGGGTGTCCTCGAACGCCGCGGCGCGCGCGTTCGCGGCGACGTCCTCGCCAAGCGACCGCTGCGCCTCGAGCGCCCCCACGCAGCCGCGCAGCGCCTCGCCCTGGGTGAGGGTGACGAACGTGGCGCGCGTCTCGCGAAGCCAGGTCTCGTCCGCCGCCGGCGATGCGGCCGCGGCGCCCAATGCCTCGGCGATCGACGCGCGCGCGATCCGCAGCAGCTCCCTTCCGTGCTCCGTCCCGTAGCCTGCGCCCTCGCCGCCGAGCGCGAACGAGGCGTAGCCGACGACGCGCCTCTTGTCGCCCGCGGTGTCGCCCGAGTTGCGGCAGTCGAGGAGCCTGGGAACGAGCCCTCTGCGCTTCGCGGCGATCAGCATTCCCGCGACCGGCGTCGCGCCGCAGGCCTGGTCGTGCGAGATCTCCGCGTCGAAGTCCAGGATTGCGCGCACGGTGGCGGCGTCGATCTCGCGCGCGGCGTGGTAGCCGTGGTAGTGCGACAGGTCGGAGCTGATGACGATGAGCGTCTCGGGGCCGCCCCACAGGCGATCCAGCACCTCGGCGACTGCCGCCGGAGGGGCGTCGCCGACAACGAGCGGGACCAGCGAGAAATCCCCCAGCACGCGCTGGAGAAAGGGCAGCTGCACCTCGAGCGCGTGCTCTTCGGCGTGCGTCGCCGCAGATTCCACGACTTGCGGCAGGTCGCCGATCGCCTGCACCCCCTCCGCATCCACCGGGATGCGCCCGAGCGGCGTGGCGAACGCCCTCGCGCGCGGCAGCGCAAGGCCGCGCACCGGAACGCGGTGGCAGGGGCCGAGGATCACGACCCGCTTCACCACGCCGCGCGCGGGGCGCAGCAGGTCGTAGGCGCTCGCCGCGACCGGACCGGAGTAGACGTACCCGGCGTGGGGGACGATCAGGGCCTTCGGGAACCCGGGTCGCTGAGGGGTCTCGTCCGCCGAGTCGAGGTGCGCTGCGACCGTCTCGGCGAGCTCGCGCGCCTCGCCGGGATAGAACATGCCGGCCACGGCGGCGGGACGCACCAGGGGGTCTCCGAACAGGCTCATACCCCCACAATATAGTGCTCGCTCCCCCCGTTCCCAAGGGGCCTGGCCTCACTTCGGAGATGATCGCTTCAGTCGCGCCGTCCAGGGCCCGTGGACCTCTTTGGAGGTCACCTCGCCCGACATGAGGTCGCCGGCGGCCTTGCCCTCGAACGTCATCATGGTGCCGTTGTAGAGAAGGCCGAAGCTGACGTTCTCGCCCAGGACCCGCATGTCGCGGAGGTAGTCCTCCGACTTTCCGTCGCTCACCAGGCCGCCGACCATGTGCGGCTCCTGGTTCACCTCGAGCGAGAGCGGCGTGCGGGCGAGCCGCTTCGGCAGGGTCAGCTCCCATTCTCCGCGGATCCTCGCCGGGACGACGTAGTAGTAGAGCCTAGTCCACGTCGTGCCGCTGATGAATTCCTTCTCGGGCACGTCCATCGACACGTCCTTGTCCGGCTTCCAGGGAGAAAGGGGATAGTCGTGCGACACGATGCGCGTGCCGGGGCGCAGCTCCGCGAGAAAGCGCGGCACCAGGCGCGTGACGGACCCGGGCAGCAGGTACAGCGTGACCACGGTCGCCTCGCGGATGTCGGTCTCGAACAGGTCGCCCTGGATGAACTTCACGCGGTCGGCGACGCCCTCTTTCTTCGCGCCCTCGTTCGCCAGCGCGACCAGCTCGGGCTGCAGCTCGACGCCGACCCCGCGCGCGCCGAAGCGCCTCGCCGCCGTGATCACCAGGCGCCCGTCGCCCGAGCCCAGGTCGTAGACCACGTCGTCGGCGCGGATGTCGGCGAGAGCGAGCATCCGGTCGACGATCACCCAGGGCGTCGGCACGTAGGGGCCGGCGATGTTGTCCTTGCTCTCCGGGCCTTGCGCAGCGGCCGCCTGCGCGGCGACCAGCGGCCAGGCAAGGGCGATGATGCGAAACAATGTCATTCCGTCTAACATCCCGTGCATTCCACTGGGGAGTCTACCCATGAAACCTCGCTTTTTCCTCGTCGCGCTGGCCTTGTGCGGTGCCCTCGCTCCGTTCTCGGCCGCGCGCGCGACCGGGCTTGCCACCTGCGACTCCGGCAGCCGCGAGAGCTGGCAGCCGCAGGCGAAGCTAAGCGCCATACTGAAGGACAGGGGCTGGCAGGTGCGGCGGATCAAGGAGGACGGCGGCTGCTACGAAGTCTACGCGTTGAACGAGAAGGGCGAGCGGGTGGAGGCGTATTTCCATCCGCGCACCCTCGCCCCGGTCCCGACCGGCTCGAAGGACCACAAGGGTTGAGCGCAGGAGTCCGCGTCTGGGATCCGCTGCTGCGGATCGCGCACTGGACGCTGGTCGCGAGCATCCTCGCGGCCTGGATCACGGCCGAGCTGAAGCTCGATGCCGCCAAACGCGCGCACGAATGGGTCGGCTACGCCGCCCTCGCCGTGATCGCGCTGCGCCTCGCCTGGGGATGGATCGGCCCGCGCTACGCGCGCTTTCGCCAGTTCGTGCGCTCGCCCGCCGCGACGCTTTCCTACGCGCGCGCGGTGCTCGCCCACGCGGAGGCGCGCTACATCGGGCACAACCCGCTCGGCGGATGGGCGGTGGTGGCGCTGATTGCGATGGTGGCCGCCGCGGGGCTGAGCGGCTGGCTTTCCGTAACCGACCGCTTCTGGGGCGTGACATGGGTGCAGGAGCTGCACGAGGCGCTCGGCAACGCGCTCTACTTCCTCGTCGGCCTGCACCTCGCCGGCGTCGCATTCACCAGCTGGCGGCATCGCGAGAACCTCGTGCGCGCCATGCTCACCGGCCGCAAGCAAGCGCCCCGGCCTGGAGACGTCGACTAGATCCGCTCGAGCAAGCCCCGCAGCGCTGCGGCCACCGACTGCCGCCTTACGCGTTCGCGTCCGCCGTGGAATCGGCGCACCGTGCTCTGCGTGTCGCCCTTCTTCAGCGCCCAGGCGAAGCACACCATGCCGACGGGCTTCGCGCGCGTTCCGCCGCCGGGCCCGGCGACGCCGGTCACCGCAACGGCGATCTGCGCCCGGCTGCGCTTAAGGGCGCCTCGCGCCATCTCCCTTGCCGTCTCCTCGCTGACCGCGCCGTGCCGCGCGAGGGTGGACGCGCGCACGCCGAGCATGCCCTTCTTCGCCTCGTTCGAGTAGGTGACGAAGCCGCGCTCGAACCAGCCGGAGCTGCCCGGGACCGACGTGACCGCCTGAGCGATCCAGCCGCCGGTGCAGGATTCGGCCGTGGCGAGCAAGAGCTTGCGCTTTTTCAGGCGAGCGCCCAGGCGTTTCGCCAGCCGTTCGATTCCCATCAGAAAAAGAGCCGCTTCACGGCGGCGACGACGAGCAGCGTGTAGAAGGCCGCGACGATATCGTCGAACATCACGCCCAGGCCTCCCTTCATGGTGCTGTCGATGTGGCGGATCGGCGGGGGCTTGACCACGTCGAAGAAGCGGAACGCGAAGAACGCGAAAAGCCACCACTCCCAGCCGCCGGGGACGATCAGCAGGATGAGCAGCATCGCGACGACCTCGTCCCAGTTCATCGCGCTGTGGTCGGCGACGCCGAGGTCGCGCCCAGTGCGCCCGCAGGCCCAGACGCCGATGGCGAAGAACGCGACGATCACCGCGAAGATCGCCGGTGCGTCGAGCCAGCGGTCGAGCAGGATGTAGATCGGGTACGCGAGCGCAGTCCCGAACGTGCCCGGCGCGACGGGCGCGAGCCCGGTGCCGAAGCCGAGCGCGATGATGCGGGCGGGATGCGCGAAGGCGAAGCGCGCTGTGGGGTGCGCGATCATGCGAAGTGGTCGAATCCCGCGCGCGGGGTGGAAACGGTCCGGCCTGCGGCGTCGCGCACGCGCACCGCGGGCCGGCCTGCGACGATCGTTCCGATCCTGCTCGCCCCGAGCGCCTCGATCCGCGAGCGATTCGACCGCGGCGCGGTGAACACGAGCTCATAGTCGTCTCCGCCCGCGAGGAGGCACTCTTTCGCGAGCGCCGTGTTCTCGCATTCGGCGATCGCCTTGGCGCGCGGAATGTCCTCCCAGCGCAGCTCGGCGGCGACGCGCGACGCTTGCGCGATATGGCCGAGATCGGCGAGCAGCCCGTCGGAGACATCGATCGCGCTGCGCGCGACGCCGCGCAGGGCGAGCCCAAGCTTCACCCGCGGCTCCGGAGCGTGCAGGCGCTCGAGGCAGGCCTTGCGCGCGGCGCCGCTCAATCGGACGCGCCCCTCGAGGTGCGCGAGACCGAGCGCCGCTTCCCCCGTCGCGCCGGAGAGCCAGACGTCGTCGCCCGCGCGCGCCGCGTCGCGCCGCAACGCGAGCCTCTGCGGCACCTCGCCGATGACGGTGATCGAGATCGTGAGCGGTCCCTTGGTCGTATCGCCGCCGATCAGCTCGGTGCCAAAGCGGCCGGCGAGGCGGAAGAAGCCCCTGGCGAACGCCCCGATCCACTTTCCGTCGGCCTTCGGCAGCGCGATCGCGAGCAGCGCCCAGCGCGGCTCGGCCCCCATGGCGGCGAGATCCGAGAGATTGACCGCGAGCGACTTGCTGCCGAGCAGCTCGGGATCCGCGTCGTGGAGAAAGTGCCGCCCGGCGAGCAGCATGTCCGTGGACAGCGCGAGGACCATGCCCTTGCGCGCCTTCACCAGGGCGCAATCGTCGCCGACACCGAGCACGGCGGTCCGCGACCGCCGCGTGAAGTACCTTCCGACGATCTCGAACTCGGTCACCGGGCCTCAGTTGCGCGACTTTGCGCGCGCGCGCTCGTCCGGGCGCAGGCGGGCGACCAGCTTGTCGAGCACGCCGTTCACGTACTTGTGGCCGTCGGTGCCGCCGAACTCTTTGGCGAGCTCGACCGCCTCGTTGATCACCACCTTGTAGGGCACGTCGGGGGCGTTCTTCAGCTCGAAGGCCGCGAGGAGCAGGATGCCGCGCTCCACCGGGGACAGCTCCTTGGGCTTGCGGTCGAGCGCGGGAGCGATCAGGCTCTCGAGCGCGCCCGCGTCTCCGATCGTTCCCTCGAGGAGGCGCGAGAAGTACTTCGAGTCGGCCTTGCCGAAGTCCTTCGATTGGGCGAGCTGGGTCTGCAGCCCCGCGGCGCTTTCGCCCGAGATCTGCCAGGCGTACAGACCCTGCAGCGCGAGCTCGCGCGAGCGCCGCCGCGCCGACTTCATCGGTGGCTCTTCGCGATGTTCCTGGCGAGGTTCGCCATTTCCACCGCGACCTCGGCGCAGTCACGTCCTTTCTGCGCGGCACGCTCTTGCGCCTGCTCTTCGGTATCGGCGGTAAGGATGCCGTTCGCGACCGGGATGCCGCTGTCGAGCTGCACCTGCATCAGCCCCGACGCGGACTCGTTGGCGACGATCTCGAAGTGATAGGTCTCGCCGCGGATGACCGCGCCGAGCGCGATCAGCGCGTCGTACTTCTCCGTCGCGGCGAGCTTCTGCAGCGCGAGCGGCGCCTCGAGCGCGCCCGGCACGCTCACGACGGTGGCGTCGGTGACGCGCAGCTCGGCGAGGCGCTTCCGGCAGGCTTCGAGCAGCGCCGAGCCTATGTCCTCGTTGAAGCGCGAGCGCGCGATCCCGACCCGCAAGCCCTGCCCGCTCAAGTCGGGCTTGATCTCGCTCATCCGTCGCGCGTCCGGGCGGCCTTCTCGACGTAGCCGGTGACCTCGAGCTCCCATCCGGCCATGCTCGGCATCTTGCGGGGCGAGGCGAGAAGACGCATCTTGCCCACCCTGAGATCGCGCAGGATCTGCGCGCCGATGCCGTAGGTGAGGAAATCCATCCGCGAGGGAGTCTCAGGACGCTCGGGCGAGGAGACGCGCTCGATGAGCTGGGCCCCGCTCTCGGCGCAGTTGAGCAGCACCATCACTCCCCGGCCTTCGGCCGCGATGCGCTCGAGCGCGTCGTCGACCGCCCAGGAGTGCGTGCCGGGGCCGGCCTCGAGCAGGTCGAGCAGGGACAGCGGCGCGTGCACGCGCACCAGGGTCTCGCGGTCGGGCGAGATCTCCCCGCGCACGAGCGCGAGCTGGGTCTCCCCGGAGAGCTTCTCCAGGTAGGCGACGAGGCGGAAGGGCCCGAAGCGCGTCTCGATCGTGCGCTCGGTCACTCGCCTGATGAGCGATTCGTTCTGGCTGCGGTGGCGGATGAGGTCGGCGATCGAGCCGATCTTGAGGCCGTGCCGGACGCTGAACTCGAGGAGGTCGGGCAGGCGCGCCATGGTCCCGTCGTCCTTCATGATCTCGCACAGCACCGCGGCGGGGTGCAGCCCCGCGAGCTGGGCGAGATCGCAGCAGGCCTCGGTGTGGCCCGCGCGCGCGAGCACGCCGCCCGCCTGCGCGATCAGCGGGAAGACGTGGCCCGGCTGGACGATGTCGCGCGGCGTCGCCTTCGGGGAAGCGGCCACCTTGATGGTGTGCGCGCGGTCGGCCGCCGAGATCCCGGTGGTCACGCCCGAGGCGGCTTCGATCGACACGGTGAAGTTGGTGCCGTGCACCGAGCGGTTGCGCGCGACCATTGGGAGGAGGTTCAGCCGCTCGGCGTGCGCCTCGGTGATCGGCATGCAGATCAGGCCGCGGCCGAACCTGGCCATGAAGTTGATCTTCTCGGGCGTCGCGAATTCCGCCGCGAAGATGAGGTCGCCCTCGTTTTCCCGGTTCTCGTCGTCGACGAGCACGGCCATGCGGCCGGCCTTCAGCTCGGCGACGATTTCCTGGATCGAATTGAGACTCATACCCGCGCGGAGATTCCGAGCGGGAATTTTACGCCTACTCCGCGCCGCCCTGCTCCTCGCCCTCGATCTTCTCGCGGATGCGCGCGCCCTTGCCCGAGAGCTTGCGCATGTAATAGAGCTTGGCGCGGCGCACGTCGCCCTTGCGCTTGAGCTCCACCGATGCGATCGACGGAGAGTAGGTCTGGAAAGTGCGCTCGACGCCCTCTCCCGAGGACACCTTGCGCACGGTGAAGGAGGAGTTGATGCCGCGGTTGCGCTTGGCGATGACCACGCCCTCGTAGGCCTGTACGCGCTTGCGCTCGCCTTCGACGACGCTCACGTTGACGATCACGGTATCGCCGGGGGAGAACTCGGGAAGCTTCTTCCCCATGCGCTTGATTTCTTCGGCTTCGATCTGCTGGATGACGTTCATCGCATGTTCCTTGTCAACTATGCCTTCGTCTTCGTTTCCCGCTTGAATTCCTCGAGCAGCTTCCGCTCCGCCTCGCTCATCCCGCGCCGCTCGAGCAGCTCGGGCCTTCTCATCCACGTGCGCCCCAGCGACTGCTTCAGCCGCCAACGCTCGATCTGCGCATGGTGCCCCGACATCAGCATCGCGGGCACCGCGTTTCCCTGGTACACCTCCGGCCGCGTGTACTGGGGGGCTTCGAGCAGGCCGTCCACGAACGACTCCTGCGCGGCCGAATGCTCGTCGCCGAGCGCGCCGGGCAGCTGCCGCACCACCGCGTCGATCAGCACCATCGCCGCGAGCTCGCCGCCCGAGAGCACGTAATCGCCGATCGACAGCTCCTCGTCCACTGCGCTCTCGATCAGGCGCTCGTCCACGCCCTCGTAGCGTCCGCACAGGAGCACCAGTCGCTTCTCCGCGGACAGCTCCATCACCTTGCCGTGGTCCAGCACCGCCCCTTGAGGCGACAGATGGATCACTCTTGCCGCGCCCTGCTCCGCGGTTTTCGCCGCGGCGATCGCTCTTGCGAGCGGCTCGGCCAGCATCACCATGCCGGGACCGCCCCCGTACGGCCGGTCGTCGACCGTGCGGTAGTTGTCGGTCGTGAAATCCCGCGGATTCCACAGCGCGAGGCTCCACAACCCTTCTTCCCTCGCCCGCCGCGTGATGCCGAAGTCGGCGACCGCGGCGAACGCCTCTGGGAAGAGCGTCACGCAATCGAAGCGGATCACCAGTCCGCTCCCCACTCCACCTCGACCCTGCCGGCCCTCAGATCAACCTTGCGGATCACGTCCCCCGCCACCGGCAGGAGCCGCTCGCCGCCTTGGTGCTCGACGCGCATCACGTCGTGCGCGCCGGCACTGAAGAACTCCTTCACCCGTCCGAGGTGCTCGCCCTTCTGGTTCACCACCTCGAAGCCGATCACGTCGGCCTGGTAGAACTCGTGCTCGCCGGTCTGGGGCAGCTCGTCCCGCTCCAGCGCCACCTCGAACCCGCCGTACTCCTTCGCCTGCTCCGGGCTCGTGCAGCCCTCGAAGCGCGCGATCAGGTATCCGCTCTGCTCGCGGCACTCCGCCACCGCAATTCTCTCGTGCTTACCCGGCCGGCCGACCCACCAATGCGAGTACTTCCAGAGGTTGGCGCCGAAGCGCTCGATCTTCACCGCGCCCTTCACGCCCCAGGGCGCGAGCACCCGACCCATCACCACCAGCCTGGTCGGGGCGGCCAAGCGGCCCCGCCGCCTACTTCGCCGCGGCCTCGGCCGGCGCCTTGTAGCCCTTCAGCAGACGCGCCACCGTGGGCGACAGCTTCGCGCCCTTGCCGCGCCAGAAAACGAGACGATCGGTCGCGAAGCGCAGCGACTCGCGGCCCTCGGGCGCCTTCGGGTCGTAAAAACCGACGCGCTCGATGAAGCGCTTGTTCGCGGCCTTGTGCGAATCGGCGACCACCACGTTGAAAAACGGCCGCTTCTTGGCTCCGCCGCGCGCCAGTCGAATCACCACCATATTGGGAAGTCCGCCGGTCGAAAAGGCCGTGATTTTACGCGAGGTTAGAGGGGGATGGCAAGGGAAAACCGGCGTACGATCGCGTCGCCGCAGCCGAGCCCGACTCGGATTCACCGTATCAGCCGGCGAGGAGCCTGAAGACTGCCCAGACCGGCGGCGCGCGCGGTCGACCCTTCGCTGCGTGTCGTCTCCTGAGGAACTAGATCCCCGGCAGGAATCCCTTCATCCCCCGCATCATCCGCTGGAGGTTCCCGCCCTTCATCATCTTCATCATCTTCTGCATCTGCTCGAACTGGTTGAGCAGCCGGTTGACCTCCTGAACCGGCACCCCGGCCCCGGCCGCTACGCGTCTTTTCCTCGACGCCTTGATGATTTCGGGGTGAGTACGCTCGGCGGGCGTCATCGAGTTGATGATGCCCTCGACGCGGCGCAGGTGCTTCTCGTCCATGCCCGGCGCCCGCGCCGCCTGCGCGAACTGCGCCGGCAGCTTGTCGAGCATCGACGCGATGCCGCCCATCTTGCGCATCTGTCCGATCTGCTGCTTGAAGTCCTCGAGGTCGAAGCCCTTGCCCTTTTTCACCTTCTCGGCGAGCTTCTTCGCCTCCTCGAGATCGACGCTCCTGCGCGCCTCTTCCACGAGCGACAGCACGTCGCCCATCCCGAGGATGCGCGAGGCCATCCGCTCGGGGTGGAAGGGCTCCAGGCCCTCGGGCTTCTCGCTCGTGCCGGCAAACTTGATCGGCTTGCCGGTGACCTGCCGCACCGACAGCGCCGCGCCGCCGCGGGCGTCGCCGTCGAGCTTGGTGAGCACGATTCCCGTTAGCGGCAGCGCCTCGCCGAAGGCCTTGGCGACGTTCACGGCGTCCTGGCCCTGCATCGAGTCGACGACGAACAGCGTCTCCACGGGCGACAGCTCCGCGCGCAGCTCGGCGATCTCCCTCATCATCGGCTCGTCGATCGCGAGCCGCCCCGCCGTGTCGACGATGAGCACGTCGTGGTAGTGCTTCCTGGCGTGGTCGAGCGCGGCGAGCGCGATCGCAAGCGGCTTCTCGCCTGCGTGCGAAGGGAACACGTCGGCGCCGATCTGTACTGCGAGCGTCGCGAGCTGCTCGATCGCCGCGGGCCGGTAGACGTCGCAGGAGACCAGCAGCGGCTTCCTGCCGCGCTCGTCCTTGAGGAGCTTGGCGAGCTTCGCCGCCGTGGTCGTCTTCCCCGTGCCCTGCAGGCCCGCGAGCAGGACGATCGCGGGCGGAGCGACCGCGAGATCGAGCTCGGCATTCTCGCCGCCCATGAGCGCGGCGAGCTCGCGGTGGACCACGCCGACGAGCGCCTGACCCGGAGTCAGGCTCCCGGCGACTTCCTGTCCCAGCGCCGCCTCGCGCACGCGCTCGACGAACGTCTTGACCACCGGCAGCGCGACGTCGGCCTCGAGCAACGCCATGCGCACTTCGCGCAAGGCCTCCTGGATGTTCGTCTCGGTCAGGCGCGCCTCGCCGCGCAGCGTCTTGACGACGCGCGCGAAACGCTGGGTGAGGTTGTCGAGCACTGGAACGAGGAGGCGCTGCGCCGGTGTACACTTCGAGGATGCCGGCGATTCTACTCTACGGCGCGGCGTTTTTGCTCTACGCGGCGCTCGCGTTCCATTTCTGGCGTACGCGCTGGCGCGGCGACAGCGCTCCCGCTTTCGCGCGCTGGGAGCGCGGCGCGATCCTCGCTCCCCTCGCGCTGCACACCTGGCTCGTCTACGACATGCTGTGGACTCCCGAGCTGCGCTTCGGGTTCGGGCAGGCGCTCTCGATAATGCTTTGGCTCGCGGTGATCCTCTACTGGATCCAGAGCCGCTTCCTCGGCCTCGAGGGCATGCAGGCGCCGGTGCTCGCGCTCGCGGCGGTGTGCGTGCCGCTGCCCGCGCTCTTTCCCGGTCTCGCCTCCGCTCCTTCGGCGTCGGAGCACACCACCGAGCTGCGCCTGCACCTCGCGCTCGCGATGATCGCCTACGGACTGTTCACCATCGCGGCGCTTCACGCGCTGCTCATGACGCTGATGGAGCGGCGCCTGCACGGCGGCGCACTGGTCGGGCCGCTCGCGGCGCTGCCGCCGCTGCTGGTGATGGAACGGCTGCTGTTCCGCGTGATATTCGCCGGCTTCGCCTTCCTCACCCTCACGCTCCTCACCGGGATCGTGTTCTCCGAGACGCTCTTCGGCCGCGCGATGAAATTCGACCACAAGACCGTCTTCGCAATCGCCTCGTGGGTCATTTTCGCCGCGCTCCTCGCGGGGCGCACCCTGTACGGCTGGCGCGGTCGCATCGCGCTGCGCTGGACCCTCGCGGGATTCGTCGCGCTGCTGCTCGCCTACGTCGGCAGCCGCTTCGTGCTCGAGGTCATCCTGCGCCGCGGCCTGGCCTGACTTGGAAAAGATCCCCTTCCTCGCGCTCCTGGCGGCGCTAGGCCTTCTGCTCCTGGTCTCGGCGTTCTTTTCCATCGCCGAGACCGGGATGATGGCGGTCAACCGCTACCGGCTGCGGGCGCTCGAGCGCACCGGGCACCGCGGCGCACGCATCGCCTCCGACCTGCTGCGCGAGACCGACAAGCTGCTCTCGGTCCTGCTCGCGGGCAACACCCTGGTCAACGCCGGGATCACGATGATCGTCGGCGTGATGACCATCGACCTGTTCGGCCACGACAAGGTGTTCCTGGGCGCAGCGACCATCGTGGTGGCCTTCCTCATCCTGGTGTTCGCCGAGATCACGCCCAAGGTGATCGGCGCGCGCTACCCGGAGCAGACGGCGCTCGCCGCGAGCTATGTGCTGAAGCCCCTCGTCAAGGGCTTCGCCTGGATGCTGTGGATCGCCAATCTCTTCGTGCGCTGCCTCCTGTGGATTCTGCGCGTCCCGACCGGGCAGAGCGCGCCGCAGCGGCTGTCGATCGAGGAGTTGCGCGCGCTGGTCCTCGAATCGGGGCAGTTCATGCCGAAGAAGCACCAGAGCATCCTCGTCAACCTGTTCGATCTCGAGGCGATCACGGTCGAGGACGTGATGACGCCCCGGGCGCAGATCGAGGCGGTCGACCTCGATGCGCCGGCCGAGAACCTGCTCGCGCAGATGACCACCGCGTACCACACGCGGCTGGTCGCCTACCGCGGCGAGCTCGGCAACCTCGCGGGCATCCTTCATCTGCGCAAGGTCATGCACCTGCTTCGCTCCGAGGAGCTCGACCGCGAAGCGCTCGCCGCGCTCCTGATGGAGCCGTACTACGTCCCGGCCGGCACGCCGGTATTCGCCCAGCTGCAGTACTTTCAGGAGAACCGCCAGCGCATCGCGCTGGTGGTCGACGAGTACGGCGAGCTCCAGGGGCTGGTCACGCTCGAGGACATCATCGAGGAGATCATCGGCGAATTCACCACCACGGCCCCGGTGAAGTCGGAAACCTACGCCTGGGACAAGGACGGCAGCGCCCTGGTCGAAGGCTCGAGCGTGCTGCGCGAGCTGAACCGCAAACTCGGGCTGACTCTGCCGCTCGACGGCCCGAAGACCCTGAACGGCCTTATTCTGGAGCACCTGCGGGACATCCCCGACGCGGGGGTCGCCTTAAGGATCGGCGAAGTGAGGATGGAGATCGTCCAGACTCAGGACCGGGTGATCCGCACCGTGCGGCTGTTCAGGCCGCCTGCATCCGGGCTTGCCCGGGCGGCGTGAGCGGCGCCGAGGAATAATCACGCTGAAGCACTGATTGCACCTTTTCTTCAAGGCGTTGCGACGGGGTCTTGAGACTTTACAAAAGACCGCCCCGCATGCATCATCGCGGGATTCTCCGGAGGGATCGAGGTCTGCATGGCCACCGCAGCAGCCCCTGCCGCAAAGGTTCAGGTCAAGGAAGCCACTTACCTCTGGGAAGGCAAGGACAAGTCCGGCAGGATCATCAAGGGCCAGATGCGCGCCGGCGGCACGGCGCTCGTCAACGTCACGCTGCGCCGCCAGGGCATCATCGTCACCAAGGTCGCCAAGCAGCGCATCGGCCGCGGCGGCAAGGTCAGCGACAAGGACGTGACCCTGTTCACCCGGCAGATGGCGACCATGATGAAGGCCGGCGTGCCGCTGCTGCAGTCCTTCGACATCGTGGGTAAGGGGCACGCCAACCCGGCAGTGGCGCGGCTGCTGATGAGCATCAAGACCGACGTCGAGACCGGCTCGTCGCTCGCCGCGGCGTTCCGCAAGTTCCCGCTGCACTTCGACGCGCTGTTCTGCAACCTCGTCGCCGCCGGCGAGCAGGCCGGCATCTTGGAGTCGCTGCTCGATCGCCTGGCGACGTACAAGGAAAAGATCCTCGCCATCAAGTCGAAGATCAAATCGGCGCTTTTCTACCCGATCGCGATCGTCGTGGTCGCGTTCATCATCACGGCGGTGATCATGATCTTCGTGATCCCGGCGTTCAAGCAGGTGTTCACGAACTTCGGCGCGGACCTGCCCGCTCCCACGCTGTTCGTGATGGGCGTGTCCGATTTCTTCGTGAAGTACTGGTACCTGATCTTCGCGGTTGTCGGCGGCGGCACCTGGGGGTTCCTCGAGCTGTGGAAACGCTCGGTGCCGGTGCAGGTATTCATGGACCGCCTCAGCCTCAGGGTGCCGATATTCGGCGACCTCATCAGGAAATCGACGATCGCGCGCTGGACGCGTACGCTGTCAACGATGTTCGCCGCGGGCGTGCCTCTGGTCGAGGCCCTCGACTCGGTCGGCGGCGCCTCCGGCAACTACGTGTACCTGCAGGCCACCAAGGAGATCCAGAGAAAGGTGAGCACCGGCACCAGCCTCACGACCTCGATGCAGGAAGCGAACGTGTTTCCGAACATGGTCGTGCAGATGGTGTCGATCGGCGAGGAATCGGGCGCCCTCGACGGGATGCTCAGCAAGGTCGCGGACTTCTTCGAAGCCGAAGTCGATGACGCCGTCGACGCGCTCTCCAGTCTCATGGAGCCGATGATCATGGTCGTGCTCGGTGTGGTGATCGGCGGCATGGTCATCGCTATGTACCTGCCGATATTCAAGATCGGCCAAGCGGTCTAGCGTCGCGCTCCCGCGCGGATGAGCGACACTCTCAAGGCGGTCGCCCACCCCGCCGTGTTTCCCTGGGTGTGTTTCCTGGTCGGGCTGGTGGTCGGGTCCTTCCTCAACGTCGTCATCCACCGTCTGCCCAAGATGATGGAGCGCGCCTGGAAGGAGGAATGCGCGGAGCTGGAGAACCCCGCTCCCCGGCCCAAGCCCGCGGAGAAGTACAACCTCTTCGTCCCCCGCTCGGCCTGCCCCGCCTGCGGGCACGGCATCACGGCGATCGAGAACATCCCGGTCGTGTCCTGGGCGCTGCTTCGGGGGCGATGCTCCGCTTGCAAGGCGCGAATCAGCCCGCGCTACCCGGTGGTCGAGTTGCTCGGGGGCGCGGCGGCAGCCTGGTCGGCGGTGCGCTTCGGCGTCACGCCGGCCGCCTTCGGCGCCATGATATTCCTGTGGTGCATGATCGCGGCGAGCGTCATCGATTTCGACACCCAGCTCCTCCCCGATTCGATCACGCTGCCGCTGCTGTGGCTGGGCCTGCTGCTCAACGCGGGGAGCGTATTCACCGACCTGCATTCAGCCGTCATCGGCGCGGCCGCGGGATACCTCGTGCTGTGGAGCGTGTATTGGCTCTTCAAGCTCGTCACGGGGAAGGAAGGCATGGGCTACGGCGACTTCAAGCTGCTCGCCGCCGTCGGTGCCTGGTGCGGCTGGCAGATGCTGCCCATCACCATCATCCTCTCCTCGTTCATCGGCGCCGCGGTCGGAATCGCGCTCATGATCTTCGCGCGGCACGGCCGCAACGTGCCCATGCCCTTCGGCCCCTACCTGAGCGCCGCGGGCGTCGTCGCCCTGTTCTGGGGCCCCCAGCTCACGCGGCAGTACCTCAGCCAGTTCATGTGAAGCCGTACACCGTGGGCCTCACGGGCGGCATCGGCAGCGGGAAGAGCGCGGTCGCGGCGCTGTTCGCGAGGCTCGGCGCGCAAGTGGTCGACACCGACGAAATCGCCCACGAGCTCACGCGGCCGGGGGGCGAGGCGATCGCGGCGATACGCGCGGCCTTCGGAGCCGACGCGATCGCGGCGGACGGATCGCTCGATCGAACCGCGATGCGCCGGCTCGTATTCGGCGACGCCCGGGCGAGGAAGCGCCTCGAGGCCATACTGCATCCGCTGATACGGGCCGAAAGCGCCCGGCGCGTCGAGCGCGGCGCGGGACCGTACGCGATCCTCGTTATTCCGCTGCTGGTCGAGGGCGGCGTGGACCGGTCGCGCACCGGGCGGGTGCTGGTGGTCGACTGCCCCGAGGCGAGCCAGATCGAGCGCGTGAGGCGGCGCAGCGGCCTCGCCGAGGCCGAGGTCCGCGCGATCCTGTCCTCGCAGGCGACTCGCGAGCAGCGCCTGGCGGCCGCCGACGACGTCATCGACAACAGCGGGTCGCAGGACGCGCTCGCGGAACAGGTGGCCCGCCTGCACGAGAAATACCTCACGCTGTCCCGCTCCGGAACAGCGTCATAGCGGATGGGACGTTGTCAATTCACGGAGGATCGGGGAGAATCGGCCAAAACTCACTCTAATCAAGCCCCTGCCTCTCGAGCCTCGGATGTGACGTGATCACCTACGAGTATCCGCTCAACGAGCGTATCCGCACCCTGCTGCGGCTCGAGAACCTGTTCGAACGCGCCAATCACTTCCTGGTCAGGCAGGAGGATTCACGCGATCACCACGCGGCGCTGTTGACGCTGTTCGAGATACTCGAGGTGGCGACCCGCGCCGAGCTGAAGTCGGATCTCCTTCAGGAGCTGGAGCGCCAGAAGCAGGTGCTGCTCGGCTTCCGCAACAACCCCCAGATCGCCGAGAACGTGCTCAAGCAGGTGATCTCGGACATCGAGCGCACCAGCGCCGCCTTGTTCGCCATGACGGGCAAGATCGGCCAGCATCTCCGCGAGAACGAGTGGCTGATGTCCGTCAAGCAACGCACCGGGATTCCCGGCGGGGCCTGCGAGTTCGACCTGCCCTCATATCATTTCTGGCTCAACCGCGACGCAGCCACGCGCAGCGCCGACCTGCAGTCGTGGTTCGCGCCCATGCTTCCGATCAAGGAAGCCTCGGCGATTGTGCTCAAGCTCCTGCGCGAAGGCGGCAGACCGGTCAAGCATGTCGCCCACCGCGCCGCCTTCTCGCAGATGCTGGGAGGCAAGGCCTCGCAGATGGTGCGCATCCGCCTCCCGCTGGAGTCGGCGTTCATACCCGAGATCAGCGCGAATCGCTACGCGCTCAACGTGCGCTTTGGCACTTTCGCCACAAAGGTGTGCGAGGCCGACGTCGAGTTCGAGCTCACGTTCTGCAATCTGTGAGGTCCGGAGCGGAGCTCCTCAGCGTCCCGATTTCAGATCGGTGAGCAGCCTCTGGAAGGCCGGCGCCTCGCGCAGCAGCCGGCCGGCGACCTCGCGCACCCTGTCGACCTGATCCTTGGGCAGCTGCAATCGGGTCTTGATCTGCTTGAAGTACATGCGCTCTGCAGGATCCCTCAGGTTCTCGAAACTCACTTGCGCGAGGTAGGAGCGCCGTTCCGGACTCCCGGCCTCCCAGGCGGCGAGCTTGTCGCGCACCTGCTCGACGCCGTCCAGGGTGATCCGGTCGACCGGGATCGACCACATCTGGTCGGTCAGGATGTCCGTGTCCGGCGGGGCGTCTTGCTTGTCCCAGTCGACTTCGGGAAAGCGCAGCGCGTTCACCGCGATGACGACTATCTTGCGGGCCCGGCGGAGCGCGGGCAGAACGCTCTCGTCCGGTGCCACCTTGAGGATCTCGAAGGCCCTGATCACCTCGGCGAGCCCGAGATTCTCCGAGAGGCCTCCGTCGAAAACGTGGACATAGGGGCGGGAGGGATTGGCGTAGGCCTGGAGAGCGCGGGCGCGGAGCAGCGCGCGTCCCGGCGTCTCGGAGTCGCGGGCCGTGGCCTCGGCCACAGTCTGCCAGGTCGGAATCTTCATGCCGCAGGTCCCTCCGCGGTTCTCGAACGTGACAGGGGTGAGCAGTGGAGGGAGCGCCGTCGACGTCGCGACCGCGCGTGCCAGCGGCACCTGCATGAGATCGGCGCAGATGGCGTCGAACTGGTCCTGCGTGAAGCTGAACCGCGCGCCGGAAGTGACGTCCGTGCCGTTGATGATCACGAAGGGTCCGCCTGCCTTCTTCAAGTCGGCGAAAGTGGCGTGGTCGAACACCGTCTCGTCGTAGAGCTCGGCGAAAAGATCCGACTTGCCGAAGGTGCCCGACGGAAGCCGGAACCAGTTGGTCGGGGTCAGAATGCGCCAGACCAGCTCGCTCTCGAAATTGCGAGACAGCACCTTCGTCTCGAACTCGTCGAAAGTCTTCTCGCCGCGCAGGGCGTAGTACGTAGCGGGGAAGGTCCCGCCCGATACGGCCGAGATCACGTCGACCTCGTCGAGGAGACGACGCTTTGTGCCGTTCACCATCACTTCCGTCCGGCGCAGCTCCTCGAGCACTCCGTAGCCCAGCGCAGCGGCGCGCGTCCCGCCGCCGGACATGGCGAGAATCACCAGCATGTCGTCGGATTGGCCGGGGCGGGGCGACTCGTCTATGCGGTAGCCGGGCGCTCCGACCTGCTCAAGGCGGGGCGTCGCGGGCCAGTGGGCGCAGCCGGCAGCGGTGCAGGCGAGGATCGAGGCGAGGATCGAGCGGGCTGTCATCGTTCAGAACCCGATCCCCAAGCCGACGTAGGCCCCATGCGCAGCCATGTCCCAGAGGAAATTGTTCTTGTCGTAGTCCTGGTACATGTAACGATAGCCGAACTTTGCGGCGAACGACTTGGCGAACTGCCAGTTCGCGCCCGCTATGAGCTGGTAGGTGATCTTCGAGCCGACGCCGAAGCCGCCGACGTCGGCGTAGCCCATGAACGTCCAGTGCTCGGCGAACGGGAGCAGGACGCGCGCGCCGATCACCGGGTCCCACCAGTCGGCGCTGCCGCTCAGGCTGCGCGTGCCTCCGGGCAGAAGAGGACCGGTCGTGGTCGTCAGGTTGAGGTCGGTGTCGAGGCGGGTATAGCGCCCCGCGCCGAAGACATCGAGCTTGGTGGAATCATCCCGCACCCGGTAAGCGACGGCCAGCTGGTAGACGAGCTGGCTCACGGTCGCCTCGAGGTCGCCCGTGGCGCTCCCGATCCCCGCCGGGCCCTCCCAGGACCGGGTGCCCTGGTCCTTCAGGCGGAAATACACGCCGTCGAAGGCAAGGCCCCACGGGCCCTTGCGCGCCTCCGCGGCGGCCATGAAGCCGCTGTCGAAGTGCTTCATGATGTCGCCGAAGCTGGAGTCGATGTCCGCCTTGACCTGGCCAATGCCGGTCGTCCCGCGAAGGCCGGCTCCGAAAATGTAGGGAGTGATCTCGAACTGCCACGCGTCCGGGGCGGCTTGCGCGGCAGGGACGGGTCCCAGGACGGCCAGGACGAACGCCGGGGTTGCCGCGCGGAAAAGTGCATCTTGGATTCTCATTTTGGCCCCACGATGTTCGTCTGTTTGGTCGGTGTGATGTTTGATCTGCGTCAATCTGACTTCCCGCTCTCGATGCAACATAATTCGTTTCAGAAGACTTTCCCGGGGCAACCGCCTTGCCAAGGTTGTGCGTCATCGCTGCGGGGATAGGGCTCGCTCTTGCTTCCGGCGTCGCTTTGGCGCAGGCCGCATCGGGCGACCCGGGCGCGACTGGAACGGGGCGCCCCAGGATCGGTCTGGCGCTGTCGGGCGGAGGCGCGCGCGGCGCCGCGCACATCGGTGTCCTGAAGGTTCTGGAGGAGCTGCGGGTCCCGGTCGACTGCGTTACCGGCACGAGCATGGGTTCGGTCGTCGGTGGATCCTTCGCCGCGGGGACGACACCCGCGGATATGGAGCGGATCGTCACGCAAACGGACTGGAGCGAGGTTTTCACCGACCGCCCGCCGCGCGCGGAGATATCACCGCGCCTCAAGCAGGATGACTACAAGGGTTTGTTCGCTCCGGAGTTCGGGGTTCGCCGCGGCTCGCTCGTGGTCCAGAAGGGCATCGTGTCGGGCGTCAACATCGAGAGCTTCCTGCGGTACTTGACTCAGCAATCCGGTAACGTCGCCGACTTCCGCAGGCTGCCCGTTCCTTTCCGCGCGGTGGCCACCGACATCGAGACTGGCGAGGCCGTGATCCTCGACCACGGCAGCCTCTACCGGGCGATGCGCGCGAGCATGGCCATCCCCGGCGCGGTGGCTCCCGTCGAGATCGACGGCCGCCTGCTGGTGGACGGGGGCATCGCGAACAACCTGCCGATCGACGTCGCGCGCAGGATCTGCGGGGACGTGATCATCGCCGTGAACATCTCCACGCCCCCGCTCGAGCGCGAGCAGATCACCTCGGCGCTCAGCATCGTCGGGCAGCTGATCAACTTCCTGGGCAAGGAGCGCGTCGACAAGCAGCTCGCGAGCCTTTCCAAGCGCGATGTCCTGATCTCGCCCGAGCTCGGGGACATCAGCTCAGGATCGTTCGAGCGCATGACCGAGGCCATCAAGATCGGGGAGGCCGCCGCGCGCAGCCAGGCGGACGAGCTGCGCCGCTACAGCCTGCCCAAAGCCGAGTACGAGGCGCTGCGCAAGCGCCAGATCGTCGCGCGCAGGGAGAGCCTGGGTCGCATCGATGAGATCCGTTTCGAGGGAATCGAGCGCACCAATTCCGCCGTGCTGCGTCAGTTGATGAAGACCAAGCCCGGCGACGAAGTCACGGAAGCCTCGCTCACGCAGGACCTGCGCCGAATCTACGGACGCGGCGACTTCGAATCGGTGGATTACCGCATCGACGAAAGCCAGACCGGTCGCGCGCTGGTCATCCGGGTGCGAGAGAAGGAGACCGGCCCCGACTACATCCGCTTCGGGCTGACGCTGGCGACCGAGGGCAAGGGCGACAGCTATTTCAACCTGATCGCGAGCTATCGCGCCACCTGGGTGAACCGGTTCGGCGCGGAATGGAAGCTCGAGACGCAGGTCGGCCAGAATTCGTACGCCTTCACCGAGTTCTATCAGCCCCTGACCCGGTACGGCGATTTCTTCATCGCACCGTACGCGCAGGCAGGCCAGTCCTACCGCGGCGTATACAGCGGCGACGATCGCGTCGCCGAATACGTTGTGCGTGAGAACCGCGCCGGGCTCGACGCGGGCACGAACTTCGGCCAGTGGGGAGAGCTGCGCCTGGGCCCGCTGTGGCGCACCGTGAAAGCCGATGTTCAGACGGGCTCCCCGATCTTGCCCCCGGTCGATACCAACGCGAGCGGCGCGCGGGTCAGGCTGTTCGCCGACCGCCTCGACCAGGTGTGGTTTTCGCGCGACGGACACCGGCTGGTCCTAAACGGGTTCAGGTCCTACGAGACCATGGGGGCGGATGTCGACTACTCTCGCGGGGAGCTTTCCTACATCAGGCCCTGGAGCTACGGCGAGCACACGTTCCAGCTAGGGGTCTACGGCGGCACCAACTTCGGCACGAGCCTTCCCGCTTACGACTCCTTCGCCCTGGGCGGCCCGTTTCGCCTGTCGGCGTACGCCATCAATCAGTTCTCCGGGCAGCAGGCCGCGTTCGGGTCGCTGCGCTATTTCAACCAGGTGAAGCGGCTCCCCTCGCCGCTGGGCTCGGGTGTATACGCGGGCGCTTCGCTCGAGCTCGGGCGGGTCAACAAGCTCGACGACGCGAGGGATACGACGGGCAACCTCGAATCGGGCTCGATCTTCCTCGGAGCGGACACGTTTCTCGGACCGGCGTGGATCGGCGCCGGCTTCGCGCCGGGCGGGATCAGGAGCCTGTTCCTGCTGGTGGGCGCGCCTTTCAATTTCGAGTCGAAGCCCTAGAGGCCCGGGCTGGGCTAGACTAGGGCCGTGGCCCAAATCCGTTTCGTCAACTGCCCGCGCTGCGGGACCCAAGTGGCGTGGCAATCGCAGAACCGCTACCGTCCCTTCTGCTCGGAGCGCTGCAAGCTCTTAGACCTCGGCGATTGGGCGATGGAGAAGCACCGCGCCCCGGTCGAGGAGGACCAGGAAACGCCGGAGTCGAAGGCGCCGGACTAGACCTCCCAGGCGCCGCGCACCATCGCGAGGCCGTGCGCGCCGCGGCTCTTCGCCTGCTGCATGTCGGCCGGCGCGAGGCCGCCGAGCGCGTACACGGGGATCGAAGCCCCGGCGGCGGTCTCCCGGAAGCGCTCCCAGCCGAGCGGAACGATGCCGGCGTGCGAGGGCGTGGCGCGCACCGGCCCGAGCACCGCGAAGTCCGCCCCGAGCGCCTCGGCGCGTCTCAGCTCCTCCGCCGAGTGGCACGACGCGCCACACCAGGGCAGGCCGGGACGCGCGCCGCCGAGCTGGGCAGCCGTGAGATGGACGCCGTCCGCGCCGACCTCGCGGGCGAGCTCGGCGTCCGCATTCAGGAGCACCTTCGCGCCGTGAGCCCGGGCGAGCGCGACCACCCGCCGCGCGAGCCGCTCGAGTTCGGTTCGCGCGAGGCTCTTCTCCCTGACCTGGACGAGCCGCAGACCGGTCCGCAGCCGCGCTTCGAGCCGGGAGAAGAACGCCGCTTCGCCCAGCTCGGCGACGCGCGTGATCGCGTATTCGTCCGGCAGCGACAGAGCGCGCAGCACCGGCCCGTTCGCCGGGAGCATGGGCGTGACGTCGGTCCCCTCCGGGCGCTGCCACGCGATCGCGTCGTGCTCGAGCGCGCGCGGCTCGCCGCGCCATGCGACCACTCTGTGAAAATGCAGGCGCACCGTGGCGTGCGGGTAGGTGAACACCCGGGTGATCCAGGGATGCGCGCGCTCGATGTCCACGCCGAGCTCCTCGCGGATTTCACGATTCAGGGCGTCGATGACGGGTTCGCCCGGCTCGACCTTGCCGCCGGGGAACTCCCAGTAGCCGGCGTAGACTTTGCTCGCGGGACGCCGCGCCAGGAGCGCGCGGCCGTCGGAACGGATGAGCACCGCCACGGCCACGTCCACCGGGGCCGACATGGCCTTCCGCTTCAGCGCCTGGACCTGCCGTCGCCGGCGTGGCGGCCGGCGAAGTCGCGCGCGAACTGCCAGGCAACGCGGCCCGAGCGCGAGCCGCGCTGCAGCGCCCACTGGATAGCCTCCTGCCTCGCCTTCGCGATCGCCGCGTCGCTGCAGCCGAGCTCGCGCAGCCAGTGCGCCACGATCGCGAGAAACTCGTCCTGGTCGAACGGGTAGAAGGACACCCACAGCCCGAAGCGCTCCGACAGCGAGATCTTCTCCTCGACCGACTCGCCGGGGTGGATCTCCTCGCCGAGGTGCTTGGTCTCGAGGTTCTCCTGCATGTACTCGGGCATGAGGTGGCGCCGGTTGGAGGTCGCGTAGATAAGCAGGTTCTCCGATGTCGCGGCGACGGAGCCGTCGAGCACCGACTTGAGCGCCTTGTAGCCCGCGGCCTCGGCGATCTCGAAGGACAGGTCGTCGCAGAACAGGATGAAGCGCTCGGGGCGCGCGGCCACCTGGTCGACGATCTCGGGCAGATCGATGAGATCGTGCTTCTCCACCTCGATGACGCGCAGCCCCTGGCGGTGGTACTTGTTCAGCACCGCCTTCACCAGCGACGATTTTCCGGTGCCGCGCGCACCCGTCATGAGCGCGTTGTTGGCGGTGCGCCCCTCGACGAACTGGCGCGTGTTCTGCTCGATCAGGGCCTTCTGGTTGTCGACGCCGTGGAGATCGGAGAGGCGGATGCGGTGCACGTTCGCGACCGGCCGGATGTAACCGCCGCGCGGGGTCTTGCGCCAGCGGAACGCGATGCTCGCGCTCCAGTCCACCGCTTGCGACGCGGGCGGAAGCAGCGTCTCGATCCGCTCGAGGAGAGCCTCGCCGCGCTTGACCAGCTTCTTCAGCTCGGACATGTGAGCTCTAGGTCCTGTACTCGGCGTTGATGGTAACGTATTCGTGCGACAGGTCGCAGGTCCACACCGTGGTCGCCGCCCGTCCGCGGTTGAGCACCACGCGCACGGTGATGTCGCTCCTTCCCATGATCCGCTTGCCGTCCTCCTCGCGGTATCCGGGAGCGCGCCCTCCGTCCGCCGCCACCAGCACGTCGTCGAGGTGGAGCGCCACCCGCGTCACGTCGAGGCCGCGCACGCCGGAGTTGCCTATGGCCGCGAGCAGCCGGCCCAGGTTGGGGTCCGAGGCGAAGAAGGCGGTCTTGACGAGGGGCGAGTGCGCGATCGCGTAGGCGACGCTCGCGCACTCCGACTCGTTGCGCCCTTTCTCGACCCGGACGGTGATGAACTTGGTCGCGCCCTCGCCGTCGCGCACGATGGCCTGCGCGAGCCCCTGGGACACTTCCAGCACGGCCTCGCGCAGGAGCGCGCGGTCGCAGCGCCCGGCGGCCCCGGTCGCGAGGAGGATGAAGGAATCGTTGGTCGACGTGTCGCCGTCGACGCTGATCCGGTTGAACGAGCCCGCGGCCGCCTCGGCCACCA